>Ga0302347_1003996_pt1 | contig 12231 bp, 13 predicted proteins | sample PhyWR1_FD_202178 | JGI IMG/M metagenome (GOLD analysis project Ga0302347, IMG submission 202178) | Leaf surface microbial communities from wheat plants in UC Gill Tract Community Farm, Albany, California, United States - DLSL W.R1 (v2)... | ecosystem: Host-associated > Plants > Phyllosphere >...
CGAAGTACTGCCATGTAGTTCATACTGAAATCTACAGTATCACCTACTTTGAAATCAGAATTATTAATTCCCAATTCCAGAATAAGCATGTCTGAACTTGCTCCGATAATTTCGATTTCAGGATTTTTTGGCTTAATGTTTTTATGGTCAATATCCAGCAAACCAATATCCACAATTGCTCTTACCGATGTTTTTCCAATATTTTTTTTGTTGAATTTCGGACTTTCACCGGTAAGATTGGTTCCTACATTTCCTACCGGAATCATTGGTTTCTCGATAATTTCGATAATCTCTGCAGTAAGCTTAAAGACATCCTGATACATTCCGCGGATGGTAGAGTCCTGGTAAACATCCGTTCCGAAAAACAATGTTTCTCCAACCCGGAAATGATTGATTCCTCTCGGTATTTCTTTTCTGAAAATCAAAGGAATCGTCACCGAAGAACCTGCCGAAATGTAGGGGATTTTTGTATTGAGTTTTTCTTCTACAATCTCTTTGTAACGGTTCAGTGTAACGAGTTTATCTTTATCCGGAAGAATCCCGTTAAGGCAGTTCAGATTGGTTCCTATACCCACCACTTCAATATTGGGAAGCTGTAAAACCCGGCTGTAAAATTCAGGCAGATTTTCTACCATAATGCCTTCCCGCAGTTCGCCCATTTCTACCATAATCACGATTTTATGCGTTTTCTCCTGCAGTGCTGCTTCTTCGGAAAGTGCTTTTACGGTATTTATTTCTGTATTAAAACTTACATCGGCATATTCTACAATGCTTTTGGCAAGTCTCTTTGCGGGAGGTTTTATATAGACCGTCTGCGTTTGTGGCGATAGCTTTTTAATGATTTTTAAATTACTTAATCGCGAATCGCAAATTTCTTTATGAGATATATCCAAAAGAACTTTCAAGAACTTTTCGTTGCCACAAAGCAGTTTGCCTACAATCGCCCACTCAATTTGATTTTTAATAAAAAGCTGATTCAGAAAGTTGAAATTATAAGAAAGTTTATTTGAATTTAGAGTAATGTATGACATTTTATTTTTTTAATCGCATTTCGAGATATTTACTGGTGAAACCCAGTTTTTCGTATAAAAATTTCGCAGGATTGTCTGGTTCACAGTGAAGGGCGATGTCTCCCTGTGAGAGTTCTATTGCTTTTTGCATCAGTGTTTTTCCTATTCCCTTTCCGCGGACATTTTTGTCGGTAGCAATATAAACAAGGATGTTTTCCGGTATATATTGGCTCATTCCTGTTTTATTGACAACCACTGCACCCAAAATCTTATGTGTTTTTTCTTCGGTTGCCACAATAACGATGCCGCCTGGTTTATCGTCTATTCCCATCGCATAATTGATGGCACTTTCTATATCATTTTTGGGATCTCCGAATTGTTCTAAATGCTGATGAAGAAAATACGAAATTTGTTGTTTCTGAATTTCGTCAGCCGTTTTTTCTTCTGTATAAGTCTGTATATTAATCATTTTAATTGTTTTAGCCCGGATAGGGCAGGGTAATGTCGTAATTTCCAGGATGCTCTTGATCTGTATTTTTTCTGGTAATTTTTGGTTTTAGAAAAAACAAAGGAACTTCTGTATTGTTAATTATTTTTTTAAAAAAGTTTTCGGAAAAGAATGATTTCCAGCTTTCTTCATCTTCATAATTTAAGACGATGAGATCGGTATTTTCTTCTTTTGAAAATTTCGAAATTTGTACTGCTTTGTCTTCCGTCAGCAAAAAGTCCGAAGTATAATCTGCAGATTTTACAAACAGTTTTTGCTTTACATCAAGATACGCGCTGGAAAGGCTTTGTACATCAGCCTGATCGCTTATTCCCAAAAGATTGATAATACTTTTGTTTTTCTTTGCCAGAGAAAGCGTTAATTCCAGCTTATCATTCAGATGATCAAGCACTCTTACAGGAAACAGAATTTTCTTAAATTCATATTTTTTGAAACCTTCGGGAATCAGGAGAATAGAGCAATAAACATTAGAAAGCACACTGTATGAAGACGAACCCAGTATAAATTGTTTCAGTTTTTGCTGCCCCTGTGTTCCCATTACGACAAGATCTACATCTTCTGAAACCACAAGATCATTGATGCTGTTCACCATATGCTCATTTTTCAGTTGTATATCAACCTGTAGCGAACTGTATTTTTCCTGTATCGATTTCTTTAATGTATCAAGCGCAATTTCTGCTTTTTCCGTATTTTCCTGAACAACCTCATTTCCAATTACCTGTTTGCCGGATTTGTCGATCAGATAATAATTGTTGATCATGTGAAACAGAATAATCTTCGACTGATGTCTCATCGCCATTTCTGTTGCCATCGCTATGGCGTTGTTAGATTTTTCCGAAAAATCTGTCGGTACCAATATGGTTTTAATTTCTGTATTCATCATCATGTGATCATTATATTGATAGGCAAAGTTAGCTGATCTGTTATCCAAACGGTGTCAATAAAACACTGGGAAGTGGTATTTTTTATCTTTTAACATTTAATTTTATAAAGATAATTTTTGATATGAACATGGTTTATGCATATCGCAATGGCATGAATAAGCAGTTTGAAAATTTCCGGACACTTCGATATAGTAGATAATCCATAAAAAATTAGAGGATAATGAAGTTTTTTTTGCATTATCTTTTATAAATTCGTGTTAAAATTAAATCATTATGAGTTTCGGAATTGAAGCAGCAAGTTATTATGTACCTTCATTGTATTTGGATATTAAAGACTTAGCAGAAAAACGGGGAATTGAACCTGCAAAATTAGAGAAGGGATTAGGATTGCATAAAATGGGTTTTCCGGATGTTCATGAAGATGCTGCTACTTTTGCCGCAGAAGCTTTATTAAGATTGATAAAAGATTATCATATCAATCCCAAAGAGATTTCCAGAATTTATCTAGGAACAGAAAGTGCAATAGATGCTGCAAAACCTACTGCTTCGTATGCTTTGCAAATGGTAGAAAAAGTTTTGGAGGATGAGTTTGGTGAAAGATGTTTCAGAAACTGTGATGTTGTTGATATGACTTTTGCCTGCATTGGCGCAGTTGATGCCCTTCACAATTCGTTAGATTTTGTAAGAGTAAATCCGGAGAAAAAAGCAGTGGTGATTGCCAGTGATTACGCAAAATACGAGTTGGCTTCGTCCGGAGAATATACACAGGGAGGCGGAGCTGTTTCTTTATTGATTTCTTCAAAGCCTAATCTTCTGGAAATTGAGAATGAATGGGGAGTTGCCACAGAAAGTGTTTTCGATTTCTTCAAACCGAGACGCCATTTCAAAAAAGAAGATTTAAATAATGCACCCGAAAGTTTTCCGGATACAATCGAGATATTTACAGATGAGCCTGTTTTCGACGGACAATATTCCAATCAGTGTTATCAGGACAGAATTCGTGAAGCTTATTCACATTACAAGGAAGTTTCTGGAAAAGAAAAGCCTTATGAAAATTGGAAATATTTGGTTTTCCATCTTCCGTATGCATTTCACGGGAAGCGGATTTTTACTGAAATTTACAGTTTAGAAAAAGGTTTAAGCTATTCAACTCCGGACGAACAAAAAGCTGTTGCAAAATCTGAGGATTATCTGAAATTGATCAATAAAAAAATAGAAAAAACTCAGCGTGCCTCCTCAGAAATCGGAAATATGTACACTGCTTCTATTTTTATGGCGTTACTTTCTGCACTGCAGGTTTCATTTAATGAAAATGAAGAATTAGCAGGAGAAGAAATAGGTTTTTTCGGTTACGGAAGCGGCTCAAAATCCAAAGTCTTTGCCGGGAAAATAGGAGAAAACTGGAAAGCTGTTGTGGCAAAATGGGATTTATTCGAAAATCTTAAAAACCGTTTAGCAACAGATTTTGATACCTACGAAAAACTTCACAGAAAACAATTGAAACATTCCGTGAAATCGGACTACTCAGGTTTTGGTTTGCAGTCTGTAGAATTGGAAAATCCGGTTTTGTCGGGAGCGAGATATTACGGTTATAAGGAGTAAATGCTTATCTTATCTTTTGTGCAATATTAAAATAATATTACAACAATAAAAACCAAAGTCCTGAGATTGATAGTAGCTTCTCTGTTTTATTGACTTTAAATGCGAATAAAGTGTCATAATTTTTTCAGGAGAAATCATTTTAAATAGATTAATAACTAATAACTAATAACTAATAACTAATAACTTTATTCTGATAACTCTTTGGTGTCACTCCAACCAACTGTTTAAAAACCCGTGTGAAATAATTAGTATCAGAAAAACCGGTCAGAAAAGCCGTTTCTTTGATACTGTTGTTTGAGGCTAAAAGTTCCTTTGCTCTGTTAATGCGTTCCTGAAGAATAAAATCGTTGGGTGATGTTCCAAGTTCATCTTTAAACATTTTAAAGAAATTGGATTTGCTTACATAAGCCAGTTTTGCAATACTGTCGATAGAAAGTTTCTGATGGAGATTTTTTTTTATATAATCTACCACAAAACCTATTCTGGATTTGTTTCTGGCCAGATTTTTTTCTACCATACTTCTTGCCTGGGTCTGCATCAGTCTTATTAAAAGTTCTTTGAGTGCAAAATCTGCCATGATGTCTTTTTGAGAATTATCATCCATGGCAATTCTCATAATATTGTTGGTAGCGGAGGCAAGAGATTTGTTGTTAAAAAGAAAATATTCATCCAACTCAAGATTCCAGGATGACGTTTCATCTACTTTTGCGAAGTTGTAATTCAGATGATTGAGAGCGTTCTCTATAAATTCGGAATTTAAACTTAGAGAGATACACTGCGAAGGCGTTTCGTCCGAATCAGGAAAATCAATTACCATTGTTTCTCCCGGAGCTACCAAAACACTTTCTCCCGGAAAATAATCGAAATAGGTAGTTTTATTTTCAAGTTTCATGTATTTTCTGCCTCTCAGCATTGCAGTAAAAGCGATCGTATCAAAATGAAGTTTCACTCCGAATGCAGACTGATGGGTTTCGTAAATGCTGAATTCGCAATTGTTGAGGTTGAATTTGGTTTGGTTTTCAACGAGATGTAAAAGCTGATTTTCCTTCTTCAATTCAGGAGTATTTAATAAAAACTTATTATTATTCATTTTTAAACATTTTTCGTTGAATCTTCTATCAAATATAGAAATTTATTGATGAAAAAGATGTTAATGAAAAGATAAAATAAACTCTTTGTATTATTTTATAGTTTTTTTGTAGGATTTTGCTATCTGTTTCTTTTAGTTAAATGTAATTTGGTGGTATATAAAAAATCAAACAACAATATGAGTACAGCAACAGAACAACAATCTGGAACTACTTTACAGTGGCCGGATTTCAAAAATCAGTATGATAATTTTATTAACGGTCAGTTTACGGCACCCATCAACGGAGATTACTTTGATGTGATTTCTCCCGTAGACGGAAGGGTTTTCACGAAAGCTGCCCATTCTTCAAAAGAAGATTTGGAATTGGCTGTCAATGCTGCTGACAAAGCATTCCAGACCTGGAAAGATACATCATCTACCGAAAGGAGCATTATTTTAAATAAAATTGCCGACAGAATAGAGCAGAATCTGGAATATCTGGCAACCGTAGAAACCATTGATAACGGAAAAGCAGTAAGAGAAACTCTGGCAGCAGATTTACCTTTGGCGATCGATCATTTCAGATATTTTGCTTCAGTAATCAGAGCTGATGAGGGATCTCACAACGAGCTGGATAAAGATACTGTTTCATTAATTGTTCATGAGCCGCTTGGAGTAATTGCGCAGATCATTCCGTGGAATTTCCCGATTCTTATGGCAGTGTGGAAACTTGCTCCGGCTTTAGCAGCGGGAAACTGCGTCGTTCTGAAACCTGCAGAAAGTACGCCTATCTCAATTTTAGTTTTAATGGAAATTATCGGAGACCTGCTTCCTGCCGGTGTCGTTAATATTGTTAATGGTTTCGGAGCAGAGCTTGGAAGAGCTTTAGTAACAAATCCCAAAGTAGCAAAAGCTGCGTTCACAGGTTCCACAGCCACAGGAAGATTGGTCATGCAGTATGCAACAGAAAATATTATCCCGGTAACCTTAGAATTGGGCGGGAAATCACCTAACGTGTTTTTCAGTTCGGTGATGGATGCAGATGATGAGTTTTTAGACAAAGCGATTGAAGGTGCGGTTCTTTTTGCCCTGAATCAGGGTGAAATCTGTACGTGTCCTTCAAGATTGCTTGTGCAGGAAGATATTGCAGACGCTTTTATTGCAAAAGTAATCGAAAGAGTAAAAGCCATAAAAGTTGGAAATCCTTTGGATAAAACAGTGATGATGGGAGCGCAGGCTTCAAAAATTCAGAAAGATAAAATTCTTTCCTACATCAAACTGGGTAAAGAAGAAGGTGCCGAAGTTCTGGTAGGAGGCGATGTAAACCACGTAGGAGAAGGTCTTGACGAAGGATACTATATTCAGCCTACGATTTTCAAAGGAAACAACAGAATGAGAATATTTCAGGAAGAGATTTTCGGACCTGTTTTGGCGTTTACTACATTCAAAGACGAAGAAGAGGGGATTGCAATCGCAAACGATACCATCTACGGTTTAGGAGCAGGAGTCTGGACAAGAGATGCGCATCAGCTATACAATGTTCCGCGTAAGATTCAGGCGGGTAGAGTTTGGGTTAACCAATATCACTCATATCCTGCAGGAGCTCCTTTTGGAGGATACAAACAATCCGGTATCGGCAGAGAAAACCACAAAATGATGTTGGATCATTACCGTCAGACAAAAAACATGTTGATTTCTTACAATAAGAACAAATTAGGTTTCTTTTAATATTTGGGCGTGCCCGTACGGTCTCATTGGCCAATGAGACCGTACGGTCGGGCTATCCAGGGCTGCACTTCGTTTCGGTGCTCCGCTTCGCTCCGCACCGGCTCGTTCCTCGCCGCCCTTCCTATCCCTCACGCAAAAGCGGTGTAAAAAACACATCAGTATATTAATTTAGATAAAGCCTGATAATGCTTGCGTTGTCAGGCTTTTTTTACCTTTACAAAAATTAAGTACTATTTCATGAGCCCTGTCGAGGTTCAAACCCCGACAAGATTTTTCAGTATTTCAAAAGCATACAATCATTATGGAAACAAAAAAAATACCCCGACTTTCTGCCACAGAAAAAGCACTCGAACTCATTGGGGAACTCGAAAAGAAGCATGGCGCACTCATGTTTTATCAGGCAGGAGGATGTTGCGAAGGAACGCAGCCTCAATGTTTTGAAAAAGGCGGCTATTTCCCGAGAATGAATGATGCGATGATCGGAACCGTCAGCGGACATGAATTCTGGATCGACAGAGATTTATTTGAATATTGGCAGTATTCTCATTTTACGTTAGATGTTCTGGAAGGTTTTGGTCCGGGTGGTTTTTCTCTGGAGACGCCTTTAGGAAAAACATTCAAAGTACACTATCAATTATTCACACCCGAAGAATTGAAGAATCTGGAAGACGTAAAAAGGAGTGAATAGAAGATTTTTTCAAAGTGAAAATTGGAAAATTTTCTGAAAATACTTTTGTAATTAGTCTTCAATGTCAAACTTTTACAAACCGGTTCACAAACATTGCAGCTACAAGATCTCCTACAGCATTCAGAACCGTTGCCAACGGATCTACCAAAGTTCCGAGGATAATAACGGCAGGAATAGCTTCCTGAGGCAACTGATAAACAGAAATCATCAGCATTTCGCCAATATAACCACCATTGGGAATCCCGCCTGCAACGATGCTTACAAAAACCGTAATTCCTAATGCCAATAAAAGATTGGAAGGCTCAAAAAAGTCTCTTCCTATAATCTGAAAAGCTACATAGATTTTAATGATGGAAGACATTGAAGATCCGTTTTTATGCAATGTGGTTCCGATGGGGATGACAAGATTGGCAATCGAACTTGGGATACCAATTTTTGAAGCAGCCACCAAATTCGCAGGCATTGTCGCAAAACTGCTGCAGGTGCTTATCGCGGTTAAAGTTGGCAAAACTGCATTTTTCCAGAAGTTTTTAATTCCGTTTCTGCGGTCTGCAACAAATGCATAGAGAGAAAAGAAAACAAAGAAGTAGATAATTCCGGCAATATAATACAGTCCGAGAGGTTTAGCATAAAAGCCAAAAAGCTGAGGTCCTAAAGTCGCAACCTGATACGCAAAATAAGCTCCTAAGCCAATCGGCGCAATTTTCATAATCATTAAAAGCAACTCTTTCATCACTTCAAACCCTGATGCAATAAAAATTCTGAAAGGTTTGCCGTTGTCACCGGATTTTCTCGCTGCAAAACCGGTAAGAAATGCAAAAATCAATAAAGCCAACATGTTTTTTCGTGAAAAGAGCTCGGTAAACTCGCCCACTGTGAAGAAACTTACAATCTGATCTCCCCAGTTTTCCTCTTTACCCTGTTCTATGAGCAATTCTGAACTTCCGGAGAGCGAAGAAACAGGAAATAAATAAACCACACCAATTGTAAAAATAGCAGCAATTAAAATAAACAGTAAAAAAGTAAAAGACATCGTGAAAATAATTTTACCAAATTTTGACTGCTGTTCCAGCGATGCAATAGAATTGGACACCGCAAAAAATACCAGCGGAACCACACTTACAAAAAGAAGATTCAGAAAAATATCTCCCAGAGGTTTTACGTATTCTACAATTTCTGGAGAAACAATTCCGACAATACTTCCGACGGTAATTCCCAGAAGTAAAAAAATAATTCCCGAGTAGTTCTTTAAGACCTCTTTCATGTGGTGATTTTTATCAAAGATAGATTTATTTTTAACAATTTATTAGATTATTTTTTCCTCCAAAAGACTTAAATTTGAGTAAACAATCGTTTCTATGGCTTATATAGATTATTACCAAATTTTAGGCGTAGACAAAAGTGCAACGCAGGACGACATCAAAAAAGCGTACCGAAAGCTCGCAAGAAAACATCATCCCGACCTTAATCCCGGGGATAAAGAAGCAGAGAAAAAATTCAAAGAACTGAATGAAGCCAATGAAGTTCTGAGCAATGCCGAAAACCGTGCAAAATATGATAAGTATGGTGAACACTGGAAGCATGGTGAAGAGTACGAAAAGGCTCAGCAGCAGCAACGTCAACATCAAAACCAAGGCGGAAATTATGGAGGAGGTTTTTCCAGTGGCGATTTTGAAGGCGGCGAAGATTTCTCAGATTTTTTCCAGAATATGTTTGGCGGAGCAGGAGGTGGTTTCGGCAGAAATTCACGCGGCAGTGCTTCGGGGAAATTCAAAGGTCAGGATATCCAGGCAGAATTGAATTTAAACCTCAAAGATGCAGCAAAAACGAATCAGCAGATTTTTGATATTAATGGAAAGAAAGTCAGAATTACAATTCCTGCAGGAGTATATGACGGTCAGCAAATAAAACTGAAAGGTCACGGAAACGAAGGTTTCAACGGTGGTCCGAATGGAGATTTGTATATTACTTTTAACATCAATCCGGATCCTGATTTTGAAAGAGCAGGAGACGATCTGAAAACTAAAATTATTATTGATCTTTATACTGCGGTTCTTGGTGGAGATGTAAAAGTGGAAACTCTGGAAGGAAGCGTGAATCTGAAAGTAAAGCCCGAGACACAAAACGGAACAACCGTACGATTAAAAGGTAAAGGTTTCCCAGTCTATAAAAAGGAAGGCGAATTTGGTGATCTTTTTGTGACGTATGAAGTGAAGCTGCCGACCCATCTTACCGATAAGCAGAAAGAACTTTTTCAACAACTTAAAAATTCTTAAATCATGAGTGAAAGAATATCACGGGAAGAACTCGTAAAAATATACAACGTAGAAATCACTTTTTTTGATGAATTGGTAGATAATGGTCTTATCAATGTAGAAACTGAAAATAATGTGCACTATCTCATTTATGAAGATCTTCATGTTTTTGAAAAGTTTGCCAATTGGCATTATGATCTGGAAATTAATCTTCCCGGTCTTGAGGTCATTCATCATATGCTGAAGAAAATGGATGATTTGAATCAGAAAAACCGTGAACTGATGAATAAACTTTTAGCAATACATGACAGATATGAGGATATTTAATTTAGTTTTGTAATTTTTAATATCCAAAAAAATGTATAAAGCCAACGATGATAAAATCATCAACTTAAAGATCAATAGGAAAGATTTTGAAGATGTTTATCTTCACGGAAATCAGGGAAGCTTATTTTTCTCGCCTTCGGTAAAAGGAAAATTCATTACAACTTCGGTTGTTGCTTTTATTTTGGCGGTATTGTTTGTTTTCAAAGATGATCTCAGCAAAGAGAAATTCGGAATTCTCTACTTTGTAAGTTTCCTTTTCCTTTTGTGTGCGGTTTACCTTTCTCTGGCGGTCAACAAAGTTTCAAAATGGAAAAAAGAAGTAGTAAAGTATCTGAAAACTTTAGAAAATGCAGAGATTTACCAGATTCAGTTTAATACCAAAGTGTTTAAGGTAAATCTTAATAACGAAAAAGAAACCAGCCTTTGGACAGAATTTACCGCGGCTGAAATTGATGATCAATTTATCGCTTTAGAAGGAAAATTCAATTATATGTTTCCAAAAAAATCAATGCAGCCGGCAGATTTTGAACTGCTGAAACAGGCTGTGAAGAAAAATATTCAGTAATTGACAAATCATCATACAACAAAAAACTCAGAGCAAACACTCTGAGTTTTATTTTTAAAAAAAAATTGATTAATCTAGCCAACCCATTTCTTTCATCCACTCATCATTGTAGATTTTCCCTACATATCTTGAGCCATGATCATGAAGAAGTACCACAATCACATCATCTTTCGTGAACTGATCTTTCATCTGAACCAAAGAAGCCATTGCACTTCCTGCAGAATATCCGCAGAAAATACCTTCTTCTTTTGCCAGTTTTCTGGCGTAGATGGCACCGTCTTTATCCGTTACCTTTTCGAAGTGGTCGATGACAGACATATCGTAGTTTTCCGGAAGAATATCTTCACCAATTCCCTCCGTAACATAGGTATAGGCATTTTCTAATTTAATTTCTCCTGTTTCGTGAATTTCCTTCAGGATAGAACCATACGTATCAACACCAATTATTTTAATGTCAGGATTTTTTTCTTTGAAAAACGTTCCGCAACCTGTAATCGTTCCTCCGGTTCCTGCTCCTACTAAAAAGTGAGTCAGTTTTCCCTCGGTCTGTTCCCAGATTTCCGGCGCTGTAGATTCGTAATGTGCAGCTCTGTTAGACAAATTATCGTATTGATTGACGTACCATCCGTTTTCCGTTTCTTTAGCCAGTCTTTTAGACACCGAGTAATAAGAACGCGGATCCGTAGGTTTTACATCTGTCGGACAAACAATCACTTCAGCGCCTACTGCACGAAGGATGTCGCATTTTTCCTTAGATTGTTTAGAGTTGGTTACAAAAATACATTTGTACCCTTTGATGATTGCTGCAAGAGCAAGTCCCATCCCTGTATTTCCGGATGTTCCTTCTATAATGGTTCCTCCCGGTTTCAGTCTTCCGTCCTTTTCGGCATCTTCAATCATTTTCAGAGCCATTCTGTCTTTTACGGAGTTTCCTGGGTTGAAAGTTTCTACTTTTGCCAAAACCAATGCCGGAAAATCTTCTCCTAAAACTTTATTAATCTTTACAAGAGGCGTATTCCCTATGGTTTCGAGAATATTTTCTGCGTATTTCATACTTGTTTTTTTTCTGCGGGACAAAGATACGGCTTTCAGATAACTTTGGGTAAAAGGTGGTATAAAATGAAAAAGCAATACAACAATAATTCAAAAATCCTTTTTTATGGAGCTTAATCCTGCTTTCCGCTATATCTTTTTCGCCTTCGCTTTTTTCAATCCGAACAAGAAAAAGGATGCCGCTGCAATCAGGGCTAAAAGACTTCAGTTCTTCGGTTTTAGCCTGAATCAAGTTGAAAAGCTTTATGTATCAATACAAAATATTAATCATTAATGAAATTTCATTTATTTTACAGATAAAAAGTACATGATATTTTAAATATTTTTCCAGCGTGTGACATTTTTCTCTCTCAATCAAAATCCGTATTTTTGTGCATCTAAAAAGTAAAAGAAAGAATGAATTCCTACAAAAATCCGTTGGAAGAGCGATATTCCAGTGAAGAAATGTTGTTTAACTTTTCTCATAACAATAAATTCCAGAATTGGAGAAAACTTTGGATTGCCCTTGCAGAGATCGAAAAAGATCTTGGTCTGGATATTAC
>Ga0302347_1003998_pt1 | contig 12219 bp, 11 predicted proteins | sample PhyWR1_FD_202178 | JGI IMG/M metagenome (GOLD analysis project Ga0302347, IMG submission 202178) | Leaf surface microbial communities from wheat plants in UC Gill Tract Community Farm, Albany, California, United States - DLSL W.R1 (v2)... | ecosystem: Host-associated > Plants > Phyllosphere >...
CAGTCACTTTTGAAGCCACGACGAACAACAAAGGCCTGTCAGCCTATGCGGTAAAAGTCCTGCCGGAAAGTAAACACATCTATATTGTTGGCGAGCGGATTAAACTCTCATCCATCAAGTCGTGGGTAGTTTACAGCGAAGAAGTGCCTGCCGATGCCTACATCGATAAAGAGAATACGATACTGTCGGTCGGCGCGCTGATGGGCAATATCCGCCCCAAATCGGCGGCTAAACCGGGCGAAATGCGCTCCCTGAAAAAACTGGCCATCACCACGTTCCAGGGAACGACACTAATCTTCTCGGCAGACGAGATTGATATCGACGCCACGATTAAAATGCTTAAGGTCTGAGATTACTCGCGTCGGGCGATATCGGCAAATTGCGCATTCAGGGCGTGTGCCAGGTCTGTCGCTGCCAGTTCGATATCCAGTCCGCGCTTGCCGCCGGACACAAAAATAGTGGCAAATGCCTGAGCATGCGCATCAATAAGCGTCGGCAGGCGCTTTTTCTGTCCCAGCGGACTAATACCGCCGACCAGATAACCGGTCGTCCGCTGGGCAAGCTGCGGGTCGGCCATTTCCACTTTCTTCGCTCCCAGCGCTTTGGCAACCTTTTTCAAATCAAGCTGACCGGCAACCGGCGTAACCGCTACCGCCAGATGTTTTGCATCGCCATTTACCGCCACCAGCAGCGTTTTGTAAACCTGATCTGCATTCAGCCCGAGCTTGCGCACGACTTCATCACCAAAATTTGTTTCAGCGGGATCGTGGTCATAAGTATGCATTTTGAAAGTAATTTTTTGTTTTTCAAGTAGCTTAACGGCGGGGGTCATCAGAGTCCTTACCTGTAATAAACCAACATGTGCTGAGTGTACGCCCGGGGCGAAGCGAAAAAATAGTATAATCTTGCTTATTAGTGTTGGCAGTAACGGCGCTTTAAGCGACAATTCAGTTACCGGAGTTCGCTCCGGCATAATAATAAAGATGAAATTCCTCTTTGACGGGCCAATAGCAATATTGGCCACTTTTTTATGTCATGATGTCCGCAAGGTTGCCTTCACCATAAAGATGCAGCGCACCGACCGCGACCACATAATGCCCCGCCGGAAGCTCGCAAAGAAAATCCCGCCATGCGCGATTACGCTTGTGCATCAGCACGTCATACAGTTCCTCGCTAAAGGTATTCGGCAGCTTAACATCCTGCGCGGCGGGCGGATGCTCCAGCCACCAGCTAATCATCATTTGCAGCAGCCGCGCATTGGTATGCCAGTGTTCGAGGGTATCGTCCAGCAGCGCCATGCCGTTGTCAGGCAATTCGCAGAGCAGGGCAATTTGCCGTTCAGCACCTTCCAGCTCTACCACCGGGATCTGTCTGGCTTGTGCCGCCTGAATAAGCTGAAGGTCGATGCCATAATCGGGGCGCAGCCCCAGCTGTTGCGCCTGAGTGGCCTGAAGCACCATGGCGATTTGCCACAGAGGCTGGGTACTGAATAGCGTCAGTGACAGACCCAGTTCACGGGCTTGTTTATCCAGCGCGGTGAGCTGCAATTCGCCAAGACGTTCTTCAAGCGGCGGAAATTCGGGCAGATCGCGAAAGGGAGTGTCGCTGCCGGCGATATTAGCCTCGACGATCAGCGCATCGGCACGCGCGATTTTTTGCAGCAGCTTTGGCGGCAGCGGGGACATATCCTGCGTCCCCATGTGAATACTGCCGACCAGGTGAAACTCGCGGCCGCCGGGCAGCGAAATGTCCTGCGCAGGCCAGCTGTAGGTATTGCCGCGCAGCGTATGCCACAGCGTTTTTAATCGGTGAAACAGGCTCATACATACTCCGCTGGCACAAAATCCTATGCTAGCGTGCGGCGGCCCGGCGCGCAAACCGGAGCGCGAATTACCTTTTTGGCGTAAAGCGCAGTAGCCGGTTGGCATTGCTGACCACCGTAATGGACGACAGCGCCATCGCCGCGCCAGCCACAACCGGATTGAGTAGCGTCCCGGTGAGCGGCCACAGGATCCCGGCGGCAACCGGAATGCCCAGCGAGTTATAAATAAACGCGCCGACCAGGTTTTGCTTCATATTACGCAGCGTGGCGCGCGAGATAGCCAGCGCATCGGCCACGCCCATCAGGCTATGGCGCATCAGCGTAATGGCAGCCGTTTCAATGGCCACGTCGCTGCCGCCGCCCATCGCGATACCGACTTCCGCCTGCGCCAGAGCCGGGGCATCGTTGATCCCGTCACCAATCATGGCCACCTGCCGGCCTTCGCGTTGTAAATTCGCAATGGCCTGCGCTTTACCGTCCGGCAGAACGCCTGCGATCACCTCATCAATTCCGGCCTCTTTGGCGATGGCAGCGGCAGTGGTCTGGTTGTCACCGGTCAGCATCACCAGCCGGTATCCGGCCTGATGTAAACGCACCAGCGCGGCGACGCTGTCCGAACGCAGCGGATCGCGGATGGCGAGAAGGGCGGCTAGCTGGCCGTCAATCGCCAGTAGAACCGGCGTTGCTCCCTGCGAGGCCTGGGCATGGATTTCATCATCCAGTTCGTCTGTCGCAATATTGTGTTGCGTCATCAGCGCCACATTTCCCAGCAGCAGCGTATGTTCCTGCGTCCTGCCGCTTACGCCCAGCCCGCGCAGAGTGCGGAAATCACTTATTTGCGGCAACGTCAGGTCCTGAGCCTTATCAAGGATGGCACGCGCCAGCGGATGACCTGAACCCTGCTCCAGGGCAGCTGCCAGCTGGAGCGCCTGCGTCTCATCAACGTCGCCTGCGGTGTTTACCGCTGTAACCTGCGGTTTTCCTTCCGTCAGGGTGCCGGTTTTATCGAAAACCAGCGTGTCCAGCGAACTGGCGCGCTGAAGCGCATCAGCATCACGAACCAGAACGCCAAATTCAGCCGCGCGTCCGACGCCGGAAATTATCGACATTGGCGTTGCCAGCCCGAGCGCGCAGGGGCAGGCGATAATCAGTACGGTGGTGGCGATCACCAGCGTATAGACTATTTGCGGCGCAGGGCCGAAAAAATACCAGATAGCGGCGCTAAACAGGGCAATGGCCACCACGACCGGCACAAAAATAGCGGAGATTTTATCGGCCAGCTGGCCAATTTGTGGCTTGCTGCTTTGCGCCTGGCGTACCATGCGAATAATGCGGGCCAGCGTCGTCTGGCTTCCCACGGCGCTGGCGGTAAACAGCACGCTGCCATCCTGCACTACGGTGCCTGCATGAACATCATCACCGATGCTTTTTTGCTGCGGCACCGGCTCACCGGTAAGCATCGCTTCATCCAGCCAGGCATCGCCCTGAGTGATTTTACCGTCCACCGGCACCCGATCGCCGGTGGTCAGGCGCAACGTCATACCTGGGGTGACCGCCGACAGCGGCAGATCTTCTTCGCCTTGATCGGTGACTACCCGGGCGGTTGCCGGCGTCAGATCGAGCAGTTTTTCCAGCGCTTTTGACGAGCGCTGGCGCGCCCGCGCTTCAAGCATATGACCGAGATTTATCAGACCGATAATCATCGCGCTGGCTTCATAATAGAGGTGGCGGGCTTCCATCGGGAACCACTGTGGCCACAGATTGACGCTCATAGAGTAGAGCCAGGCAACGCCGGTACCCAGCGCGACCAGCGTATCCATGGTCGCCGTGCGATTAAGCAGACTTTTCCATGCGCTGCGATAAAAGTGCCCACCGGCAAAAACCATTACCGCGAGCGTCGCAATACCTATGGCCAGCCACAGGCTTCGGTTATCGTCAGTGACCATCATATTGTCACCGAACATCCCCCAGACCATCACCGGAATACCCAGGGCGAGGGCGACGGCCGCCTGCCAGCGAAAACGTTTTACGGTGGCGACGGCGGTTTGCTGCTGACGCTCCCGGCGCTTAAGGTCATCTTCGATGGCTTCTGCCCCGTAGCCTGCCTTTTCCACCGCCTGCACTAATTCAGTGGCGGACGCGCTGCCGGTCACCAGCGCCGTGCGTTCCGCCAGATTGACCCGTGCCTGGGTGACGCCCGGAACAGCCTGCAGTGCTTTCTGGACCCGGGAGACACAGCTGGCGCAGCTCATACCGCTAAGCAACAGTTGCAGACTGTCGTCATCGGCACGGGCATCCGGAAGCTTTGAAGAAACCGCTGTCAGCGCTTCCGACGGGATTGATGACTCCGCCAGCGGTTTAGCCTTTGGGTGGCTTAACTCTGCACCGTATCCGGCCTGCTTAATGGTATCGATCAGCGCGTCGGCGCTGGCGCTACCGGTCACGCGCGCATCGGTGATCGTCACTTCAGCCAGCTCCACATCCGGGCGTTGCTCAAGGCTTTCTTTGACGCGTTTGACGCAGTGGCCGCAGGAGAGGCCGTCCAGCGTCAGGTCAATTATGTGAGACATGTTATAACTCCTGTATGATAGATCGTAAAAAGAGTGATCTTAGCAATAATTTCCGCTAACTGTGTCTCAGGTTAAACCTTCCTGCAAGGGGAAGGTCAAGGGGGATTGATGAATATCAGTGATGTGGCCAAAAAAACCGGACTCACCAGCAAGGCGATCCGCTTTTACGAAGAGAAAGGGCTGGTGACGCCGCCGCTGCGTAGCGAAAACGGTTATCGCAGCTACACCCAGAAACACATCGACGAGCTGACGTTGCTGCGCCAGGCGCGGCTGGTGGGCTTCAATCTTGACGAGTGCGGTGAGCTGGTGGAGCTGTTTAACGATCCTGCCCGGCACAGCGCCGACGTCAAAAAGCGTACTCTGGAAAAAGTGGCGGAAATTGAACAGCATATCGTGCAGTTACAGGCGATGCGCAAGCAGCTGTTAACCCTTGCTGAAAGCTGTCCCGGCGATGAAAGTTCCGCCTGTCCGATTATTGATAATCTTTCCGGGTGCTGCCATCGGTCGGGTTAACGCTGACGAAAATAGTCGTCAACAATGTGAGTGAGATCGGCGTGATAACCGTCGTCATCAATTAAAAATTCGACAAAAAGATCGTCGACCTGCGGGGAGGGCCGCTTTGCCAGCAGGCTAAAAGCCAGATGGTTATGGCTGCCCCACAGGTAGTGCTGCCAGAGAAAACGGGCAAAAGGAATAAATAGCGCAGAGTCGGTATAGAAAAGCGCCTGCAGGATCAGGGGAATATCGTCATCGTCTGGTAAAATGCGCGCCTCGATAATCCCGCGAATGCGCGTTTCACTTATATCTCCGGCTGCAAGAATAATGCTGGCCGCCTCCACGGGCGGGTACGCACTTGCGCTGCGGATAAACGCCTCCGGCCATGAAAAAGCGTCGCCAGACACATTAGTTGTCTCAGCATAAGCGGATTTTAACGCTGTGACCGGGACATGCGTCGGTACCCCGGGCAGGCATTCCTCGCGGGTAAGCTGTTGCCCGTTGCTGAATGTCAGACGTTTTTCTTGCGGGTAGTAGCGCGCAACGGGGGCGATGACCAGGCTTCGAAGCGGCCTTTTTTCCAGCGCGGCAGCGCAGGCTTTATGATGCCCGTCGAGCAATGCGCAAAGATACGAGTCGCTAAAATACCAGGCGATGGCGCGAATGTCAGGTTTATCGCGGTAATACTCCGCCCGTTCAGGGTTAAACCGGGTCGCCGACTGCGTCGGCAGCAGATACAGCGGCCCCGGCGTGTAATAGCGCATTTCGCGATCCATGATGCTAACAGTGGCCGGATTAACCTGTTTTCGCGCCGTTAGCGACCAGAAAAAATGCCCGTTGCCATCGGTCGGATAGAGCTGCCGATCCTCAAGGGAATAGTAGCCGGAGGGGAGCATCGCGAGCAGCGGTTCAAGGTGAGAAAGCGACGTCGGCAGATCGTGAAACGGCGTATTCCACTGCGCCATCGCCGAGATAAATTCGGCCGCCTTAGCGCGGTTTTCGCCAGAGCCGGCCGACACCATACCTGCGCAGGTCGGGCACTCATCCGGCCACAGGGTGATAAGGGGCGCATCCTGCCACGTCAGGACACACTGTCCCGGCGCCCATTGCTCCTGAAGCAGTCCTTTACCGTGCCTGACGGCGAAAATAAGCCCTTCCGGCTGGTGCTTGACGCATTTTACCTCAGTTTTTGGCGACCAGAATGGCATGTGAACGACGCTCCTGTTTCATTATTTTGAGACTAAAAAAGCGAGTGCGGCTGCCCGGACTCGCTTTTCATCTCTGCGTTAACTCAGTGGACAACCGGACAGGCCCTGACCACCAGGGTGATGCCTTCAATCGACGTCACTTCTACCGGAGTACCGGCGGGCAGATCGCTGTCGGCACTGACCATCCACGAACTGTCGCCCACGCGCATATGTCCGCGACCGTTAACTAACGCGCTGTCGAGCGTAAAACGGCGGCCGATAAGCTGCCTTCCTCGCTGATTAAGCTGGCTGTCCGCAGGTTTTTGCTCGCGTACTCGCGTCGCCAGCCAGCGCCACCACAGCCACGCGGCCAGCAGCGTCAGCAGGGCAAACATCAGCCCCTGCCATTCCCAGCCCAGCGGCACCAGCCAGACGATAAGCCCCACCAGCACCGCCGCGATACCGCTCCACAGCAGGTAACCGTTACCGCCGAGCATTTCGGCGGCAAGCAGCAGACCGCCGAGGCTCAGCCAGAAAACGTGCGGGTGGGCCAGAATAATGTCGATCACAGGCGTTTCCGCTCGTCGGTGCTGCCTTTGATCAGTTCACTAATACCGGCAATCGATCCCATCAGGCTGCTGGCATCCAGCGGCATCATCACCACTTTACTGTTATTAGCCGAACCGATTTTTTGCAGCGCGTCGGTGTATTTCTGCGCCACAAAGTAGTTAACCGCCTGAATATCTCCGGCGGCAATGGCTTCGGAAACCATCTGCGTTGCCCGGGCTTCTGCTTCTGCGGAACGTTCGCGCGCTTCTGCCTGTAAGAACGCTGACTGACGTTCGCCTTCGGCTGTGAGGATCTTCGACTGCTTTTCCCCTTCCGCTTTGACGATTTGCGCCTGACGTATCCCTTCCGCTTCCAGAATATAGGCGCGTTTCGTTCGCTCGGCTTTCATCTGCGCATTCATCGCGTCAATCAGTTCAGCCGGTGGGCGCACGTCGCGAATTTCGATACGGGTGATCTTGATGCCCCACGGATTGGTGGCTTCATCAACGATATGCAGCAGGCGGGTATTAATGTTGTCGCGCTGAGAGAGCATTTCATCAAGCTCCATCGAGCCGAGAACGGTACGGATGTTGGTCATGGTCAGATTGATGATCGCCAGCTCAAGGTTGCTGACCTCATAGGCCGCTTTGGGCGCATCGATCACCTGAATAAAACACACGGCATCAATAGAGACGTTGGCATTGTCTTTAGAGATAACTTCCTGCGACGGAATATCGAGTACCTGTTCCATCATATTGATCTTACGACCAATTCGATCCATAAACGGCACCACCAGGCTCAGGCCCGGCTGCAGGGACGTGGTATAGCGACCAAAGCGCTCCACCGTCCATTGATACCCCTGCGGGACAATTTTTACCCCGGAAAAAACTACAATTAGCGCCACAAGGATGACGACGGGAATGACGAATAACATGATGAAAATCTCCTGTTCAGCCAGGTAATTATATCCTTCACCGCCGTCAGCGTATTGTCCTTATACAGACTAATACAGCAGTGAATAGAGCTTGCGACGATACTGGCTGGCAAGCGCATCGCCAGTCCCGAGTGCAGCAAGGATTTCCTGCAACATCTTGCGTGCCTGGCCGTCCGCTGCGCCAAGATCTTTTTGCAGGTGGCTAAAGAGTAACGCTAAAGCCTCTTCATTACGACCTACCTGATGTAGCTGGAGAGCCAGCTGTGAGGCCAGCGCAGCATCCTCGGGAGCCGCTGCAACCTGCTGCTGAAGCTGCTGAATTTCCGGCGTATCTGCCGCCTGCTTCAGCAATTCGATTTGCGCGATAAGCCCCTGATAGCGGGTATCCTGGTCCTGAAGCGGAATGGTTTTCAGCACCGCTTCTGCATCGTCTGAACGATTAAGTGCGATCTGCGTCTCTGCCAGCAGCAGACCAATATCACTGTTTTGACCCGAAAGCTGCCAGGCCTCTTTCAGCAGCGGCAGAGCGTCAACGTAGTTACCTTCTTCAATAAACTGAATCGCCTGCTGCGCTTTTAACTCGTCTTCACGCGGCAGGACTTTTTCCAGCAACGCCCGGATCGCTTCTTCGGGCTGCGGCCCCTGGAAGCCATCTACCGGCTGCCCGTTCTGGAACAGGTAAACGGTCGGAATGGCGCGCAGGCCAAACTGAGAGGCGACCATCTGTTCAGCATCACAGTCGAGCTTTGCCAGAATAAATTGTCCGCTGTACTGCGCCGCGAGGCTTTCCAGCACCGGCGTCAGTTGTTCACAGTGCTGACTGCGCGCGGACCAGAAATAAAACAGCACCGGCAGGGTCATCGACTGTTCCAGCGTCTGCTGTAAGTTGGTTTCGTTGATATTGACGATATTCTGTGCGGACATAAATGTACTCTCTTAGGCAGTTTTTTATTACATGGGGGCCAGCGCGTTAGCTTCAACTCACCCCTGCAAAATTTTATCCATTAAGCGGCCCGGCAGCAGGCGTTTCAACACGTTTACCGCATGGGTCACCAGGGTGACGGGATAGCGCATTTTAGGCCGATTGCTGGTGAAAGCATGGCGTACTTTGGCGACCACCGCCTCCGGACCAAGGGTAAAGCGCGCGGCAATGCCCGGATTTTCTACCGGCTTATCACGCTGAGTTTGATTGACGTTATCGGTAAAGCGGGTATGAATAGGACCCGGTTCAATCAGGCTGACCTGAATACCGCTATAGCGCAGCTCCATGCGCAGCGCATCCGACCACGCTTCGAGAGCATATTTGCTGGCGGCATAGGCCCCGCGACCCGGCGTAGAGATCAGGCCCATCACCGAAGAGGTCATCACAATACGGCCTTCACCGTGAGGCGTCATGGCCGGCAGCAGGCGCATGGTGAGCTGATGTGCGCCAAAAAAATTGGCGGAAAACTGCTGCTCAAGCTGGTCGCGGCTGATGGTATTCAACGGCCCGTAAACGCCATAGCCGGCATTATTAAAGATCCCGTACAGACGGTTTTCCGTCAGCGCGATAACCTCGTCGGCGGCGCGGTCCACGCTCTGTGGCTGGTCGAGATCCAGCAAAATGCCGGTCAACCCCAGGCTATTCATCCGCGTGACATCGTCTGCTTTGCGGCAGGCGGCAAGCACCCGAAAGCCCAGGCGCTGAAGCTCAAGTGCGCTTTCCAGACCGATACCGCTGGAACATCCTGTTATTAAGACTGATTTTTGCATAACTTTACCTGGGTATGCCCCTGCATGCTTAAGACTCATGGTTAACTAAAGGTGCCAGTCGCGTTGCCATCCAGTCGGCAATAAACGGCTGTGCATCGGGATTAGGGTGAATACCGTCTTCCTGCATCCACTGAGGCTTCTGATAAACCGCTTCCATGAAAAACGGAACCAGAGGAATATCGAACTCACGGGCGAGGGCGGGATAGATCGCGCTAAACGATTCATTATACCGACGTCCGTAGTTAGCGGGCAGGTGAATTTGCATCAACAACGGCTGCGCACCGGCATCTTTGACAGCCTGCAAAATTTTACGCAGCGTGGCTTCGGTCTGCTGAGGTTGAAAACCGCGCAGGCCATCGTTACCGCCCAGCTCCACTAAAACCCAGCGTGGTTTATGCTGTGTCAGGAGGGCGGGTAAACGTGCCAGCCCCTGCTGCGAGGTATCACCGCTAATACTGGCGTTAACCACCGGCGTCTGCGGCTGCCACTTTTGATTGAGCAGCGCAGGCCAGGCGCTGGTGGCGGCCATGCGGTATCCGGCGCTGAGGCTATCACCCAGAATTAATAGCGTGTCTGCTGCAACGGCACGAAAGCTAAACAGAACAAAAAACAGGAACGGCAAATGCCAGCGGAAAACATTGTTGAAGTTCATCATCTTAAGAAGTCCGTCGGTCAGGGGGAGCATGAACTCTCAATCCTTACCGGAGTTGAGCTGCTTGTCAAACCGTCGCAGACAATTGCGCTGATCGGCGAGTCCGGTTCGGGCAAGTCAACCCTGCTGGCGATCCTGGCCGGGCTGGACGACGGTAGCAGCGGTGAAGTTTCGCTGCTGGGGCAGCCGCTGCATAACATGGATGAAGAAGCGCGTGCCGCGCTGCGTGCGCAGCATGTGGGCTTTGTATTTCAGTCCTTTATGCTGATCCCCACCCTCAACGCGCTGGAAAACGTAGAGTTACCTGCGCTTCTGCGCGGCAAAAACAGTCGTGAAAGCCGCGCTCAGGCCAAAGCGCTGCTTGAGCAGTTAGGGCTGGGTAAACGACTCAATCATCTTCCGGCGCAGCTTTCCGGCGGCGAGCAGCAGCGCGTGGCGCTCGCCAGAGCCTTCAACGGTCGGCCTGGCCTGCTGTTTGCTGATGAGCCGACCGGCAACCTCGACAGGCAAACCGGAGACAAAATCGCCGATTTACTGTTCTCTCTTAATCGCGAGCACGGGACGACCTTAATTCTGGTCACGCACGATGCGCAGCTGGCTGCCCGCTGCGACCGTCGTCTGCGCCTGGTCAACGGCCTGCTACAGGAGGAAGCATGATTGCCCGCTGGTTCTGGCGCGAGTGGCGTTCGCCCTCGCTGCTGATTGTCTGGCTGGCGTTAAGCCTGGCGGTGGCCTGCGTGCTGGCGCTCAGCAATATCAGCGACCGCATGGAAAAAGGGTTAAGTCAGCAAAGCCGCGACTTTATGGCCGGCGATCGGACGCTGCGCAGTTCGCACGAAATTGCACCGCAATGGCTTGCTGAGGCCCAAAAACAGGGACTGAAGGTTGATGAGCAAATCACCTTTGCCACCATGACCTTCGCCCGCGACACGCCGCAGCTGGCCAGTGTGAAGGCGGTAGATGACCTGTATCCGCTGTACGGTGAGTTACAAACCGAGCCGCCAGGCCTCAAACCCGCGCCGGGTACCGCGTTGCTGGCTCCCCGGCTGATGGCGCTGCTGGGGCTTAAAACCGGCGATTCGATTGACGTTGGTGACACCACGCTGCGCATTGCGGGTGAAGTAGTGCAGGAGCCGGACGCCGGATTTAACCCGTTTCAGATGGCTCCGCGCCTGCTGATGAATACCGCTGACGTGGCAAAAACCGGCGCGGTGGGACCCGGCAGTCGGGTGAGCTGGCGTTATAAATTTGCCGGTACGCCGGCGCAGATTGCCGCCTATGAAAAATGGCTGCTGCCGCAGCTCAAGCCGGAACATCGCTGGCTTGGTCTTGAGCAGGATGAAGGCGCGCTGGGCAAATCTCTTGAGCGTTCGCAGCAATTTCTGCTGCTCTCCGCGCTATTGACGCTGCTGCTGGCCGTCGCGGCGGTGGCGGTGGCCATGAGCCATTACTGCCGGAGTCGCTACGACCTGGTGGCAATTCTCAAAACGCTGGGCGCGGGCGGGACGCAGTTACGCAAACTGATTATTGGCCAGTGGCTGATGCTGATGCTGCTCTCGGTGGTGACCGGCGGCGTGCTGGGGCTGCTGTTCGAGCAGGTGCTGATTGTTCTGTTGAAACCGGTACTGCCGGTGGCGCTACCTGCTGCCAGCCTGTGGCCGTGGTTGTGGTCCGCTGGTGCAATGGCCACCATTTCGCTGCTGGTCGGATTACGTCCTTATCGGCTGCTGCTGGCGACACAGCCGCTGCGCGTCCTGCGTCGGGATGTGGTGGCGAACGTCTGGCCGCTAAAACGTTATCTGCCGGTTATTACCGTGGTGGTGGTGGCACTCCTGGCGTGGCTGATGGGCGGCAGTACCCTGTTATGGGCCGTGCTGGCAGGCGCGCTGGTGCTGGCGCTACTCTGCGGCGTGCTGGGCTGGGTGCTGCTCACTATCCTCAAGCGTCTGACCATTAATGCACTATCGCTGCGTCTTGCGGTCAACCGCCTGCTGCGCCAGCCGTGGTCGACCCTCAGTCAGCTGGCGGCGTTTTCTCTCTCCTTTATGCTACTGGCGCTGCTGCTGGTATTGCGCGGTGATTTGCTGGATCGCTGGCAGCAACAGTTACCAGCAGAGAGTCCAAACTATTTTCTGCTCAACATTGCTACTGAACAGGTTCAGCCAGTTAAAACATTTCTGACGGAGCACCAGGTCCGTCCGTCGACGTTTTATCCTATTGTCCGCGCGCGCCTGACCCAGATTAACGGCCAGCCTACC
>Ga0302347_1003999_pt1 | contig 12217 bp, 12 predicted proteins | sample PhyWR1_FD_202178 | JGI IMG/M metagenome (GOLD analysis project Ga0302347, IMG submission 202178) | Leaf surface microbial communities from wheat plants in UC Gill Tract Community Farm, Albany, California, United States - DLSL W.R1 (v2)... | ecosystem: Host-associated > Plants > Phyllosphere >...
GTGTGATGGCAGAAGTTACTAATCCTGCAGGTGCTGTTCCGTCGCAAGCTACCATTGCAGAAACCGTTACTTTACCAACTGCATAGAAAACATTGTCAATCGCAGATACTCTGATTGTAAGTACAGTATTCGTTGGAATGCCAGTAAAACTTAAATTCTCCGTTCCGTCATTAGCTGTAGACGCCGCTAATACTGTCCAAGAAGTACCATTATTAGTAGTGTAATCTATCTTAACATTTGCAACACTATAAGGTGCAACGTTAGTTCCTACAACATCCCAAGTAAATGCACCTACTGCATTATTGTAAACTTTTGTAGAAGAAACTTTGAACGGTCCTGCTGCTCCAACTGTGATCAGCTGAGATCCATATTGCGTTTGCTGTTTTGTAACATCGGCATTGTTATCTCTTACAGTAACTTTGAAATTTGTTGCTCTAGCAACATTTGATACGCTTTCAAAATCTGCAACACTACTTAGGCTTCCTGATAGTACGGTAGCAAGTTTTGGAAAATATCTTACAGGATCAGCACTACCTGTCCAAGATCTGAATAATGGACCAGTTATACTGCTTGCATTCACTGTTGAGCTACCTGTTACAGCGCTGTCAGTCTGTTCCCATGTATATGTGATTGGATCGTTTTCAGGATCAGTTGCAGAGGCTGTCAAAACAAAAGCAGTTCCCTTTGGAATCGTATAACCAGTCATTGCAGCGATTGTAGGTGGCTGATTTGTAATGGTAGTCTCTATATCACAAGTTTTTGCTACAAGATTTGTCTGTACTTGGATAATACTGTTAATATGAAAATACGCATCTGAGTGCATTTGAACATCTGAGCCAGGATAGCCTAATAATGCGCCAATACCAGCATATCCCATAATGGATGATCCAGTTCCAGGTTCTACGTTTTGACCAGTTCCTTCAACACCCATAGAGAATGTATGATTTCCTCCTAATTGGTGTCCCATTTCATGAGCGACATAATCAATATCAAAATTATCGCCTTCTGGAATTCCGTCTGCAGGAGAAGTGATACCAGATCCTTTACCATTATTAGTTGGTACGCCACTTGAATTAACAGATGGACTGACGCAAACGCAACCAATACAACCCGCATTACCACCGCCACCAGATGCACCAAACATATGTCCGATGTCATAATTTGCCTCTCCAGCTGCTGCCGTAATTGCTTTTTGAGCTGATAGGTTCCAAGAACTTAATGTTGTTGAATATGGATCTGTTGCTGGATTTGTATAGATTAACGTAGGGAAATCCTGCAATATTAGATGAAGTGCAAAATCTTTTTCAAAAACTGCATTACAACGTGTAAGTGTAGCATTGATTGCTGTTAGAGCGCCAGCTACAGTTCCACCATGATAAGTTGTGTACTCTCCATTAACGGTCATTGCCAAACGCATTGTACGATATTTTTTATCGCTGCTTTTTGAAAAATCACCTACAGTATTAGAAAAATCAGAATTGTCGTAAAGTTTTTCAAGCTGCTTTTTGTCTTTAATAAGCTCTGTAGTTGTACATTCGAATGCCTTTCCATTTGAAGTTTTATCAGTCTTTGGAAATACACCGTAGACAGTTTTTTCCTTGTTTTGAGCTTCAATAAATTCATATTGACCATTTCTGAATGACATCGATTGGAAGTCATTTGGAGCAACACTGAATCTTACAAAACTATTAGGGTTATCCACCCCAACGCCTGTGTAAGATCCCAATTCGTAGCGGTCAGCGATCGACTGTACGACAACAGGTAGACTATAAACTGCAAATTTCTCAATCTTACCATCCAAAGTTGGCAGATTGATTATTACAGGTTTGTTACCCTTTCCAGTCGGTTGTGCCTCGGAAAGTTGTGATCTGATAGCAGCAAGATCTAAGGAATAGAAATTTGTAGCTTTCGTTTTTCGTAATTGTTCTCCCTTCATTGCCGTTGGATTCCATTGTGCAAATGATAATGAAATAACAGAAAAAGAGAGAAGAGTTGTAAAGATTTTCTTCATATTTTAAATTAAATTAATTTCAAATATAAAGGTTTTTTTTCTAATTAAAACTAAAAATACATCATAATTTCTGATGCATTTTTAGTTTATTCTTAGTTTTGTTATTAAAAAGATTATTTTTAAAAAAGATATTAGAACTATTGAGCATATGCATTTATTGAAACACCACTGTAATTATGATTATCATCGCACAAATAAGACAAGTGATCAAAGTAAATTTCTCTAACCCTTTTGTTAGACGGAACTTTATCATTAATATGCTTTATTATCCTTTGTAAAAAAATAGTTGTCTCTTCCGCAGACGCTACATATTTAATACTTCCATTGTTCCAATAATCGCTTTCTCTCATGTAGATATATTTTTCACCAATAAATCCACAGCATAACCCTTCGCGTCGCTGAAAGTAAATTTGCGATATATCAATTCCATAATAATTACTTAGTGCAAGTTTAACATAATCAAATGTAGTGGGTACGCGTATGGAAGGAGGTGGTACAGAACTACCATAATCAAACCATGAACTCAATGTGGTTGTTGGAAGAGAAAGATCAATCGTATTGTTGACGCTACCGGGACTACTACACCCTAGGGAACTCTTTTCTGCTACAGTAGGAGTAATGGTTGAAGGCCCCGAAGGAGAAACAATGGATGATATTTCTTTGCCAATTTCAGAATCGGATTTTGTCACATTTTCGTTTAAAGAAGTTCTGTCACATGACAGTAGTCCTACAAGTAGAACAAAAAAGGTAAATTTTTTCATGAGATTATTTTTGTTTATCTCAAATATATAACTTATTTACATATAAAGCAAAAATGCATCAGAAAATCTGATGCATTTTTAATAAATTCACTATATCTTTGTGATGTTCTATTTGTTGGTTACCATTCTGTAAAGGAATAATAGAAGAACAGATCCACCGATGGCAACAAGGAAACTTGAAAAGTTGAACCCGCTTACATCTACACCTAGCAGCATAGAACCCAACCAGCCTCCCAGCATTGCGCCAAGAATTCCGATAATAATTGTTACTACCCAGCCTCCAGGATCATTCCCGGGATGGATTGCTTTTGCGATTGCCCCAGCGATAAGACCGAAGATAATCCAAGTTAAAATACCCATAGTTTAATTTTTTAATGTTAATGTTTTGTGATGTTGTTATCTCTTTCTGAAGAATGAATTAACAAATTCCATACCATTAAAAATCTGAAGATCCTGAATTTTTTCGCCCACGCCAATATATTTGACAGGGATCTGAAGCTGATCAGAAATCCCAATGACGACCCCGCCTTTCGCAGTTCCGTCTAACTTTGTCACTGCCAATGCGGTAACTTCTGTAGCTGCCGTAAATTGTTTGGCCTGCTCAAAAGCATTTTGCCCTGTCGAGCCATCCAGAACCAATAAAACTTCGTGTGGCGCATCAGGAATCACTTTCTGCATCACCCGTTTTATTTTGGAAAGCTCATTCATAAGGTTTACTTTGTTATGGAGCCTTCCTGCTGTGTCGATGATCACAACGTCTGCGTCCTGTGCAACCGCTGACTGCACGGTGTCAAACGCTACAGAAGCAGGATCTGAGCCCATTTCCTGTTTGATGATAGGAACGCCCACGCGCTCACTCCAAATTACAAGCTGATCTACTGCTGCAGCCCGGAAAGTATCTGCTGCGCCAAGGACAACCTTCAGCCCCTGACTTTTGAACTGATGTGCCAGTTTCCCGATTGTAGTTGTTTTGCCAACGCCGTTTACGCCGACAACCATAATGACATAAGGCTTTTTGCTGGCGTCTATATTATCTGTATCAAGATGAGGATTTTCCAAAAGAAGTCCAGAGATTTCTTCTCTAAGGATATTATCCAGTTCGCTTACATTGACATATTTATCTGTTGCAACGCGGGCTTCTATTCTTTTGATAATTTTGATCGTGGTTTCTGCGCCGACATCCGAGGCGATAAGAACTTCCTCCAGATCATCCAAGACCTCATCATCTACGGTATTTTTACCGACAACTGCCCTTGATATTTTATCAAAGAATCCCTGGCTGGATTTTTCCAATCCTTTGTCAAGTGTTTCTTTGTCTTCTTTTTTGAATATTTTTTTAAACCAACTCATTTGATATATAAATGATTAATGATAATCGATAAATAATTTTACCGGAAACAAATATAACAAAAAAACTACCCTTAAAAAGAGTAGTTTTCTATATTGTATTCGGTTGAATGATTATTTTTTAAGATAAGCTTCAACTTCGTCAGCGTTCATTACTTTTTCTTCAAAAACGTAAGCTTCAGACTTAGAAGACTTCACCATTTTGATAACTTTGGTCATTTTTTTTGATCCTGCACCACCCTGAAGCGTTGCTACTACTTTTTTTGCCATTGTAAAATATCTTTATAAATTACTTAATTTCTTTGTGTACAGTATACTTCTTAAGAACCGGATTGAATTTTTTAAGTTCCAATCTTTCTGTAGTGTTCTTTTTATTTTTTGTAGTAATGTATCTTGACATTCCTGCTACTCCGCTTTCTCTGTGCTCAGTACATTCTAGAATTACCTGAACTCTGTTACCTTTTTTAGCCATTACTTAGTAGTGTTTTTAATAAATCCGTTTCTAGTAGCTCTTTCAAGCGCTTCCTCTATACCAATCTTGTTGATAATTCTCAATCCGTGAGCAGTTACCTTTAGAGTAACGTGTTTATCTTGCTCAGGAAGAAAAAATTTCTTCTCTAGTAAATTAATTTCAAAACGTCTTTTCGTTTTGTTATTAGCGTGGGAAACGTTGTTTCCTACCATTGCACGCTTACCTGTTATTTGGCAAATTCTTGACATATCTCGATGTTCTTTTGACTAATGAATATTTGAGAGTGCAAAATAAAGGAATATTTTCCGGATAGGCAAATTATTTTAAAAATAATTCATAAAAAAACAAAGGTGAAATATCTGATATTGATAATTCACCTCCGTCTCTTTATAATATAGTTTTGAACTTAATTTTCTATGAAAAATTTTACATTTTCCAGGGGGTTTCCGGGCATTGCAATCTTTCCTTTGATGAGAATCGGGCACTGTATCAGTTCAGGATTCTTAGAGATCACTTCAAGAGCCTGCTCGTCATCCACATTGTCTGTGTCAGAAAAATATTTTTTGTAAAGTTCTGTAGAATGTCTTAGAATGCGGCTTGGATTTTTATTCAGTTTTTTGAATAGAGTTCTCAGTTCAAAAAGACTGAGAGGATCTTTTTTAATATCGATGATCTGAAATTTGATATCATTCTCGTCCAGATATTCCAAGATGGCCTTGGACTTTGGACAGCTGTTGTTGTGGATTACTTTTATCATGACAATGATGCTTCAATTAAAACTTTGGCGATTGTAATTTTAAGATTTGTTCAACTACTTCGCCAAAAATAATTTAAAACAAACCGTTCAGTTCTGCATCAATTCTTTCCAATATATATCCGAAATCTTCCGGCTTTTCTACAAAGTCCAGGTTGTCTACATCAATTATCAGAAGTTTTCCTTCTTTATAATTTTCTATCCAGCTCTGGTACTTATTATTCAGTTTTGAAAGGTAATCTATACTGATTCCGGCTTCGTACTCGCGTCCTCTTTTTGATATCTGCCTCACCAAAGTGGGAACATCTGCACGCAGATAGATCAGCAAATCTGGTGCCGAAACGAAGTCCTTCATCAATCTGAAAACAGACAGGTAATTATTGAAATCCCGCTCAGATAGCAGCTTCATTTCTGCCAGATTCTCCGCGAAAATATGGGCATCTTCATAGATGGTTCTGTCCTGGATCACGTTCTTGCCGCTTTCGCGGATTTCTTTTACCTGTCGGAATCTGCTCCCCAAAAAGTAAATCTGGAGTGCAAAACTCCACTTGGACATATCACCGTAAAAATCATCCAGGTAAGGATTGTGGTCTACATCTTCAAATTGTGCTTCCCAGTTGTAATGCTTTGAAAGCATTGTAGTCAAGGTTGTTTTTCCGGCGCCAATGTTTCCTGTAACTGCGATGTGCATTCTTAGTATGATTGATAAGTTATGAATGATAAATGATAATTGAGACAAACCTTAGGATCATAAGATCATTCATTCATCGGTGATCATTTATTTTTTGTAAAGATAAAGCTTGTCTTTTATGAGAGCCAAAAATCCGGCGTTATTTTTATCCACAATTTTTGCGCTGTCATTTCTGAAAAGTTCAGTCAGATCTTTCCCGTCAAAATTTTGTACGCTTTGGGCACCAAAAATCAGAATGTCATTGTTGTTTCTGCGCAGTTTTCTGGCGTTGGAAATGGCTGTGGAATAGAGTAGGGTGGCATTTGTGGTGTAGACCTCAAACGTATTTTCCCGCAGAATGTAGATTCTGTTGTTGTAAACTACAAAATCCTTCAGAGCCTGCAGATTGACATTAAAAGGAAAAGAACTGATCACAGAACTGCTCCGGAAATTGTACTGGATCAGTGTTTTGTTGCTTTCATCAACCATCCATGCATATTGAAGATCCTCAGCATAAACTGCTTTTATAAACCCGAATGCAGGACTTAGATTGATTTTCTGGATTTCGTTCAGATTCTGATCTATAAATTTGATTTCCTGTGCATTTTCAGAAAATAAGACAATATTCAGCGGATTGTTGACGCTCTGGACCTTATACGGAAAGGTAAGCATCAGTTTACCCAGCTGTGTTCCAAGCGAATCGTATTTTGTGAAACTGAGATCTTTGTTTTTGTAAAGATAAATTGAACCGTAATCGTCTCCCAACAGTTCCTGCACATCTCTGGTGTACAAAGAGTCCGAACCTATCATTTTCTGGGAAAAGAGCAGTGCGGAGGTGATGACAAACAAGAGGGAAAGTAATTTCAATAATGGATTTTTAAAAAGTATTTGATCCTGCTATCTTCCGCCTTTCAGGGTGATGATGACATCTTTTGTGAGCGCTTTGGTCTGGTTGTAAACGGCGTCGCAGATAGATGTAGTCACACTGTAAGATCCTTTATCTACAAGGATGAAGTTTTGCCCGTTGGCCGGCACTGTAAGGTTATAGAATTTTTTGCCGCTGATCTTGATGACGAGCACACATTTGGATTTGTTGACAAACTGTACAATGGCTTCCTTTTTATTAGGGTCATTGTTGAAGAGGCTGGTGAGCATCGCTGCCGTATTTTTGGCCTGTGCAGACGGCTCGCCTCTTGCTGCTGTGGTTCCTACTTTGGATGTTTTTGCAATCTTGTTCTCCGTCATGGCTGTGATCGCCGGTTTTGCGATAGCCGAGGTGCCTGCATATTTAAGAGAAAGCGCTCTCTGCTGCAGTTCTTTTACGGCCGGATGTTTTGGATTGTTGCGGATGAATTTTTCTACAACCGCTCTGTCAGTCGTTCTTTTAGCTTCGAAAACGCTTTGTGAAAAAACCGGGATAGAGACAAGGAAAATTAATAGTAAAAATATCTTCTTCATTATATAGTGTAAGATGTGTTATTGATCTGAAACGTAAAAATAAATTAAATCTTGTGAATTGCCGCGAAATTATAGCAAATAAATAAAAGCCCTTTCTGTTCCTGACAGAAAATGATGTTGCGCTAAAATCTGGATTAAGAATATCAATGTGTATTATTTTTTTTATAAAAATCACTATATTTGCACGCTGAAAAACGTGAAAACGTACAATCAAACAAAATAATAAAAAAATAATTTCATTATGTATACACCAGTAGCTGCAGATGTAGCAAAACTAAGAAACACCACAGGTGCAGGAATGATGGATTGCAAGAAAGCTCTTACAGAAGCTGAAGGAGATTTCGAAAAAGCAATCGACATCCTTAGAAAAAAAGGTCAGAAAGTTGCTGCAAACAGAGCAGACAGAGATTCTTCTGAAGGTGCAGTTATCGCAAGAGTAAATGAGGACAACACTTTGGGAGCTATTATTTCTCTTAACTGTGAGACAGACTTCGTTGCAAAGAATGATTCTTTCGTAGAATTGGCTTACGAATTGGCTGAACAGGCTGTTGCCTATTCCAACAAAGAAGAGTTTTTGGCATCTGACTTCCACGGACAGACTGTTGCTGAAAAATTGATCCAGCAAACTGGCGTTATCGGAGAAAAAATCGAGATCGGTGCTTTTGAAAGTATTCAGGGTGCATTCTTAGGAGCATACATCCACGCTGGGAACAAAATTGCTGCTATCACTTCACTTTCTGCAAAAGTAGACGGTGCAGACGAAGCTGCAAAATCTGTTTCTATGCAGGTAGCTGCGATGAACCCAATCGCTTTGGACGAGACTATGGTTTCTCAGGAAACTATCGACAAAGAATTGGAAATCGAAAGAGAATTGTTGACAAAAGAAGGGAAACCTGCCAACATCATCGACAACATCCTTAAAGGTAAAATGCAGAGATTCTACAAAGACAACACATTGGTACACCAGTCATTTATCAAGGATGCAGGAATTAGTGTTGCTGACTATGTGAAGTCTGTAAACGGTGATCTGAAAGTGACAGGATTCGTAAGAGTTGCTTTAGCTTAATCAAGATCCGAAGTAAATAAATTAAATCCTGCTATATTTTTTATAGCAGGATTTTTTATGTCATAATTAGAAGTAAATTTGCACTCCATAATATGTTGAATGAAATTTTCTAAATTTTTCCGGTTTCTGCTTCTCACTCTGAGTTTGATTTTTATTAATGATGCCAAAGCGCAGTATATCTATGTAGACACAAGTCTGAATGCACAGACGCTGGTAGACAAATTCATTGGTACGCAGAACGCCAGTTGTATTGCGGTCTCTAATGTTTCCGTCTCCGGATGGAATTTTGGAGGCAACGATCTCAGCTACGGTTATTTTGACAGAAACGGAAGTTCTTTTGATATAGATGAAGGTATTATTCTTTCCACAGGAAAAGCGCTGGAAGCAACAGGGCCAAATGGACCGCTGCAAAGTAATTATGAATCGGGCTGGAAGGGCGATTCCGATTTGATCTATACACTGCAGCAATCCGGATTACCTTACGACAATATACTAAACGCAACATCTCTGGAATTTGATTTCGAATCTCTGCAGAGCGACAGGATCAGTTTTGATTATATGTTTCTTTCGGAAGAGTACAGACTGAGCAATTGCCAGTATTCAGACGCATTTGCTTTTTTGATAAAGAAAGCAAATACAACAGATCCTTATCAGAATATTGCACTTGTACCCGGAACCAATACACCGGTAACATCCCTTTCCATTAATGGTGCAACTAATTGTCCCAGTAATATTGATTATTTTGGCGGTTTCAACGGTGCGCAGAATTCTACAAATTTCAATGGGCAGACCAAGGTTCTCAAAGCTGTAACTACTGTCGAAAAAGGTGTAAAATACCATATCAAACTGGTGATTGCAGACCACGGCGATACCAGAGGTCTTTATGATTCTGCGGTTTTCCTCAAATCTGGGAGTTTTACTGGAAATATAAATATTGGTAACAATCTTACCATAGGCAATTCCAATCCTCTGTGCGAAAATACACCCTACCGAATCCAGCCTGTGCCGGCGCTGAATGATCCTGCAGCAAAGTATTCCTGGTTCAAAGACGGGCAGCAGATCGCTTTGCCTGCCAATCAGGCTTACTATGATGTGATAAATGAGGAAGGTGATTTCAGCGTTGTAGTAACCTTGGGAAGTGGATGCAGATTGGAAGGGAATGTCATTATAGAAAAAGCACCTGTAGCGCAGATTGCGACGACGCCTATTTTGGTTTGTGATGATGATTTCAGTGGAAATTATTCGGCAAAATTATCAATGTTTGATAATCAGATTATCCGCGATTACGACCCCACTGTTTTTGATCGTTACTATTCATTAACGCCTTTTGGGGCCGCTATAAATCCTGATTCAGAATTTGTATTTACCAGTAATCCGCAGATTTTATATTTAAATATAGGACCAAAAGCCTGCGCAGCTAAAAGCTATCCGGTACAATTTTATTTCGGAACAAAACTGAGCTTTAATACTGTCCGGGAGGTTGATATTTGTGATACTGATATCAGTGGAGATCAGACTTTCAAATTAGCAGATTATATTTCATTGATAACGAATGAAACCGGCGTTACAGCCACGTATTTTGATACTGAACTTCGCGCGAAAACTGGTGGTAATTCTACAATTTCCGCTTCTCCAACTATCAATGCTGACTTGTCTGTTTTTGTCCGCTTGGAAAAAGCCGGCTTTTGTCCTAATTATAAAGAGATTATCTTCAAATATAAACAGCCGAGAGAATCCTTAATGTTAAAAAATATGAAAACCGTCATCTGTAAAGGTGCAAAAACAGATTTGATCGCTGAGACCAATTTCGATTACTATAAATGGAGCAACGGCGTAGAAGGACCGCTTGCCAACAAAATTGAAAATGTGGGACCACGAGAATATTCGGTTGAGCTAACTTCGAACGGCTGTGTATATAAGCAAACCATAAAAATAACAGAAGCAGAAGAGCCGGTCATAGACAACGTCATTATCACAGGAACCACCATCACCGTTTTGGTTTCCGGTGGATCTCAGCCCTATATTTATGCTTTGGATAATGGCACATATCAGAGTTCCAATATATTTAATAATGTGGAATTGGGAACGCACACTGTTTACGTAAAAGGTTCCGATGGATGCTCTGTCATCAGCAAAGATTTTACGATAATCAACACTCAGAATGTCATCACACCAAATAGCGATGGCATCAATGATTATATCGATTACTCATCGCTTCTCACCAAACTTGAACCTAAATTTGAAGTTTATGACAGAAATGGTATTCTGATTTTCAAAGGCGATACAAACAATAGGTATATCTGGGACGGATCTGCCAATGGGCATCATTTACCAACAGCCTCATACTGGTACATACTGGAATGGAATGAAACCGGAAATCCTGATAGAACAAAGCTTAGTGGCTGGATACTTTTAAAAAGCAGAAATTAATAGCCTTAGCAATAAAATCATTTTTTCTACATTTGTAATATATTGATTTGAATTATTACAATGAAAAAAATTCTACTGTTTCTAATTTTTTCCTTATTTTTTCCGAAAATATCGGCGCAGCTTGATAGAGAGCATTGGTTTGCACCGATGTATGACGGGCAAAGTAACGCAAGCGGCTATGAACAATTTCTCCATTTGTCTACCAATGAAACTGTACCGTTTACAGTATTTATTTACAGTAATAATACATTATTTGATCAGGTTGTCATCAGCAAGGGATCGCCGGGGGTCATAGAGATACCAAGGGAATATATTATCACTGACGGCGATAGCGATGATCTGAACAAGGTAATAACCAAAGGTATTTATGTAAAAGGAGACAAGCCTCTTTTCGCTAATCTACGCTTTGGTGTTACAAACCATGCAGAAATAATTACTTCCAAAGGAACAGCCGGGATTGGTACCGACTTTTACACTGTTATGGCGCCCAATGCGCAGATCAGTTTGTATTACGGAGCAACGGCAAGTTTTCTCGCAACCGAAGACAACACAACAATTACCGTCGGTGATTTCAAAAAAGTCGTTACCTTTAATGGGTTGGGGACGCCTTCCAGTGTTACATTTACACTCAATAAAGGACAATCATATATCTTGGATGCCAGAACTATAGATTCTACAATAAACAAAGACGCATTTATAGGTGCTAAGATAACTTCCGATAAGCCTATATCCATGACCAATGGTAATTTTAACGGGCAATATGCTTCCAGCACGGCAGAAGGATCCGACATATTGATGGATCAGTCTGTCCCGGTTGATAAACTGGGTGATGAATTTGTAATTGTAAAAGGATATGGATTGATAGGTAATAATATGGAGGGGGCAATTATTGTTGCAACCGAAAAGAATACGGCAATCTATCTTAACGATGACACCGTTCCTATTGTGACATTGGCAAATGAAGGCGACTATTACAAAGTGGGAGAAATCAACTATCAGGATCGCGGAAACGGGCATTACAATCTCCATATCTCTACAGATAAAAATGTCTACGTCTACCAATTATTAGGTGGTGTAGAAGGTGCGCAGGCAGGTGCCACGCCTTTCGCCACTGGCGGGATGAATTATATTCCACCGCTTAACTGCTATTTGCCAAGGAAAATTGATGAGATCAGTTATATTAATAAGATAAAGCAAACGGATTCTGACAGCAGATTTATAACAAAATTAAATATTATTACCGAAAAA
>Ga0302347_1004003_pt1 | contig 12212 bp, 8 predicted proteins | sample PhyWR1_FD_202178 | JGI IMG/M metagenome (GOLD analysis project Ga0302347, IMG submission 202178) | Leaf surface microbial communities from wheat plants in UC Gill Tract Community Farm, Albany, California, United States - DLSL W.R1 (v2)... | ecosystem: Host-associated > Plants > Phyllosphere >...
GGCGAAGGAGAAATCCAGCTTGCGGGCGATGCCCTTTTCAAACAGGTCCAAGTGCTCGGAACGCCCGACACTGGGCATGATCATGTGCAAATCGTGGAGCTTGGCCGGGTCGGCCTTGGCCAGGGAGCGCGAGAGGAAGTCGGCTTGTTTCTGGTTGTTGCCTTCCAGTACCACGCGGTCGCCGGGGAGAATCAGCGCTTCCAGGGCTTCGACGATTTTGTCGCTGGGCAGCACGGCCCCGTCTGCGTATTTTTTGACCAGCCCGAGGCGCCGCTGCTTCTCGTCGCGCCGCCGCGTCCAGCGCGAGTCGGGGGTAGTTGTTGTTGTCATGGTCGCTCCACGGGGTTTGCTGTCGTGGGCTTACCTTAGGAGTGAAAGCGAGGGGCATCAATCAAGCTGGGCGTTGGACTGTTACGCCCAGGTTAATGATGGCTCAATGAACACGGGGATTCAGGCGTTGCGCCATTCGAAGCGATGGAACCAGATGGTCCTTAGCAGCGCCAATGCCGCAAAAACGTGCAGCCCCAGCACTGCCGGCGCGCTCCAATCCCACAGGCCTGCCAAGGCTTGCGCGTAAACCGGCAGCAGCAGCAAGAGCAGCGCCACCAGCGCGCCGGCACCGAGTTGCTCCCAGTTTTTCAAGCGGCTGACACGGGAGGCGATCGCGTAGCCCAGCAGTGCGCCGAGGCACACGATCAGCAGGCTTAGCAGGTCATGTTCATCGATGGGAGGAAAGCCCAGCCAGTTAAACAGCAGGCCAAACGCAAGCAGGGTGAGCGAACAAATCGCGAAAAACACAAAGGCATATTCCAGGGCATCCAGCAGGCGATCCCGGATGAACCCTCGGGCCTGTGTTTCTTCATCCGCGGTCGGCTTCTCGGTTATCGCCACGGCCAGCAGGCCTGAACCGAGCCCACCCAGGGTCATGACCACGAAATTGCTCATTACGCCTTTGATAGCCTGTTCCGCGCCGATGAGATTCAGGCTTTCCAGATACACCAGAATAAACACCGCGCCGGCCGAGGTAATCATGAAGCCCCACAGCTTGCCGCGGTTGGACTGCACGTTCATGGTCACTGCCGCCGTGAGCACCAGCACCGCAAACCACATCAGCAGCACGCCGGTAAAACTATTGAGGTTGTACAGCCAGGCAAACCCGTCCAAAAGCCACATTGCGTCGATACTTCTGTCGAAAAACTCCCCTCGCTATCGGCAGTGGGGTGGGGATCTTTACGGTGGCAAGGGGCGACATGATGGGTGGCAGTTTTCCAATACAGAACAAATTACCTGTGGGAGGGGGCTTGCTCCCGATGGTGGTGGGCCAGGTGTAGCTGCATCAACTGGCAGTCCGCCATCGGGGGCAAGCCCCCTCCCACATTGTGTTCAGTGGCGTTTGTTAGATAGCGGTCCCAAAAAGGGAACGATCGGTCCCAATTTGGGACCGCTTTAGCTTTCCGACACCGGGCTGATTTGCTCCAGCGCGCTATCGACCAACAACTGCCCGAACTCCGCCAGTTGCTGGATCCCAAGCATGATTGCGCGCTGGGAGGTGTCCAGGTCGAAGGCCAGGTTGCAGGTAAGTGCGTTGAGGGAGGACAGCGTTTCGCTGGCGTTGACCAGCAGGGTTTCGGTGGTTTGGTGGGGGTGGACGGTGAAGAGGGGTGGGTTTAGCCATGACTTTTAACTCCGATATGTAATGGAGGCTGCTCTCTTCCGCTTGCACGCGAATAAGGTGGCAGCCGTGCGCAGGCGTGCAAGACCGGGCATATCGGAACCCGGCAGACCCCAAAGGATCTCCCACGCACAGCCCCCATAACAAATACAGCAGGCATAAAAAACGCCCGTTGAATGGCTATGGGCGTTGGTGCGCCGATATGTAACCGGACTTGCACGTCCGTGTCACCGTTTTTTCCGATGACGGAACAAAGACTAGGCGCCCCGACTGCCCGCGACAAGTTCATACACAGCCCAAAATCCTGCAGGAAAAATCCGAAGCGCCCTCAAAGCATGTTCATCACAGAGAATATTCCGACAGGGTTTTCAGGTTGTTGCTCGGAACCGGCCTCTCTAGCCTTTTCGGTCCGAATCGTGCCACGGGCAGACATCATGAATCCGACCGTTAAACCCGATGCAAGGCCATTGCAGAGCGTGATGTATCACATCACAATCGCGCCATGATCGTCAGTTGGAAGCATAAGGGCCTAAGGGTTTTCTATGAGACCGGTTCAACCAGAGGCATCAACGTCAATCATGCGAACAGGCTACGCCGCGTGCTGATTCTTCTGGACAAAGCTGAACACCCAACGGAACTGAACCTGCCTGGCTGGTCCTTCCACCGCTTGAAAGGCGACTTGATCGACTACTGGTCCGTCAGTGTCAGTGGTAACTGGCGCATCATTTTTCGGATGTTCGACGACCAAGTCGAACTGGTTGATTATCTGGATTACCACTGAGTAGAGGTAAAGTTATGGGTATGCACAACCCACCTCACCCCGGCGAAATCCTGCTTGAGGATGTGGTCCCTGCCGTGGGCATCACCATCACCGAAATGGCACGACGCCTTGGTTTCGCCCGTGAGACTTTTTCAAGGATTTTGCATGGCCGTGCACCGGTCAGCCCGGATCTGGCCGTGAGGCTTGAACGGGCTGGCGTGAGTACTGCGCGGCTATGGCTGTCGATGCAAAGTGCCTATGACTTGTGGCAGGCCGAGCATCGGGAGCAACCGGTGATCGAGCGGTTTGCCCGGATTGATTGAGGCACGAATCAGTGTGGGAGGGGGCAAGCCCCCTCCCACACTGGATTTTTGCAAGGCTTAGGATCAGGCCAGGCCGGACTCTACCAGCAGGGCTTCGAGCCCCATGAGGTCGGGCACCTTCGCCACATGCTCGCCCACTTGCACTGCCGCCAGTTCCAGCGGGCACAGCGGCACGTCCACGTAGCTCAATTCGCTGTCGAGCTTGTACGAGCGGGGAATGCCCTGGATCACCAGCGCAATGAACTTCAAGGTCGGGCGGCCGCCCAGCGCATTCAATACCACGATCCGCGAGCGCTCGCCGGTGACGCTGGCTTCGCCGCAGGCGGCTTCGAAGCTGATCAGCGGGATTTGCCAATCGCGCCAGGTCACTTGCCGCAAATACCACGACGGGGCATCGCTGGCCGGTTCGCCGCGTTGAAAGTCGATCAACTCGGCCACGGCGACGTTGGGCAATACCAGGTGACGGTCCGCCAGGGGCAGCAGCAGGCCGGTGAGTTGGCTGGTGCGGTGGTCAAGCATGGGACTTGCTCCAATAGGCGATGCTGTCCAGCAGCACCGACTCCTGGTACGGCTTGCCCAGGTATTCGTTAACGCCGATGGCCATGGCGCGGTCGCGGTGTTTCTGGCCGGTGCGCGAGGTAATCATGATGATCGGCAGGCGCATCAGTCGGGGGTCGTTGCGCACTTGGGTGGCCACTTCAAAGCCGTCCATGCGCGGCATTTCGATGTCGAGCAGCATCAGATCGGGGGTGTGTTCTTCGAGCACGGCGATGGCGTCGATGCCGTCTTTGGCGGTGAGCACGTTCATGCCGTTGCGCTCCAGCAGGCGGCTGGTGACTTTGCGCACGGTCACCGAGTCGTCGACCACCAACACCAGCAGCGGGCGCTTTTTCAGTGGGTCGTTGAGGATCAACGGCGCGTCGACCCGCTGCGCCGGCAAGGCCGGTTGGCGCGCGCGAATATGCGCGAGCAGGTCAATGATCAATACCACGCGGCCATCGCCGAGGATGGTCGCCCCGGACAAACCCTGCACCCCGGCAAACTGCGGGCCCAGGCCCTTGACCACGATCTCCCGGGTGCCGGCCATGGCATCCACATGGATCGCCACGCGCCGCTCGTTGCATTGCACCAGCAGCACCGGTACGGGTTGGTATTGACCCAATAATCTAGGCCGACCGACGGTGTGCAGCAGGTCGCCCAGGTAAAACAATTCGTAGCGCTGGCCGGCGTATTCATAGCGCGGCGGGTCTTGCTGATAGTGCCCGGCCAGCTCATGGGGCAGCACGCGCACCAGGCCTTCGATGGTGTTAAGCGGGATCGCGTATTGGTCGTCCGCGCATTGCACCATCAGCGCGCGGTTGACCGACACGGTGAACGGCAGGCGAATACGAAAGTGCACGCCCTCCCCCGGCGTCGACTCAATAAACATCGAGCCGCCGAGCTGGCGCACTTCTTCATGCACCACGTCCATGCCCACGCCGCGCCCGGAAATCTGGGTGATTTTTTCCGCTGTGGAAAAGCCCGGCTGCAGGATGAATTGCAACACGTCGCGGTCGCTGATCTCCTGCTCAGGCGCGAGCAGCCCGCGCTTGATCGCCTTGCGCCGCACGGCATCGAGGGGCACGCCGGCGCCGTCGTCGCGCATGTCGAAGACGATATCGCCGCCTTCGTGGGTCAGGTCCAGGCTGATGCGGCCCTTCTCGGGTTTGCCCGCCGCCAACCGCGCTTCGCGGGATTCCAGGCCATGATCGACGGCGTTGCGCAGCATATGTTCGAGTGGCGCCGTCATGCGTTCGAGCACGTTGCGGTCCATCTCGCCCTCGGCATTGCCGACGATGAATTCCACGTCCTTGCCCAGCTCCTGCGCCACCTGGCGCACGATGCGTTTAAGCCGTGGCAGCATGCGTTCAAACGGCACCATGCGCGTGCGCATCAGGCCTTCCTGCAACTCGGTGTTGATGCGTGCCTGTTGCTGCAACAGGTCGTGGGCGTCCTGATTGCGACGGTCGAGGGTGTCCTTGAGGTCGAGCAGGTCGGAGACTGATTCGGACAGTGCACGGGACAATTGCTGCAACTGCGAATGGCGGTCCATTTCCAGCGGGTCGAATTCTTCATAACCCAGGCGCTCGGCCTCGGCCTGCTGACGGCTGAGGATGCGGCCCTGGGTTTCGGTATCGAGACGGCGCAGTTGGTCGCGCATACGCTCGATGGTGGTTTCCACCTCGGTGAGGGCGATGCGCGCGTCGTTGACCTGCTGTTCGATACGCCCGCGGAAGATCGAGGTTTCGCCGGCCAGGTTGACCAGGTCATCCAGCAAGTCGGCGGAGATTTTCACCATGTCGGCGGCAGGGTCCACCGCCGCTTCAGCCTTGCCCGCCGGCAGGGCCACCGGCGCTACAGGCTCTGCGCTGGGATGCACCAGGCTTTTGATGCGCTCGATCAGCTTGTCCACCGAGCCCACCGGCAGGCCATCGGCTACCGCGTCGATCATCTGCGCCAGGCGGTCATGGCAACCTTGCAGCAGGGCAAACAGCTCGGCGGACGGCGCGAGCAAGCCGGCGGATAAACCTTCGTAGAGAAATTCCAACTCATGGGCCAGGTCGCCAATCGGCCCGATCTCGACCATACGCGCGCCACCCTTGAGGGTGTGCAGGTCGCGCAGCAGGGTTTCGACTTCCTGGCGATTGTTCGGCTCGGCCTGCCAGCGCAGAAGTGCGGCGCCGGAGCTGTCGAGAATATCGGCGGCTTCTTCGAGGAAGATATCCAGCAACTCAGGGTCGGCGCCCGAGGCTGGCGGTGCGGCAACCGGCGCGGCCGGCGTGCTGCTCTGGCGCAACGCGCGCAGCTTGGCGACCAGCTCGGCGCTGTCGCTCAGGGGCTGGTGGTGTTGCAGCTCTTCGAGTTGCAGCGCCAGCCGTTCGTGGCTGGCCATCAGCACTTGGGACAGCTCGGCGGAGTAGCTGTAACGGCGGTCTACCAGGCCTTCATAAAGGCATTCCAGCTCATGGGCCAGGTCGCCCACCGGGCCGATTTCGGCCATGCGCGCGCCGCCCTTGAGGGTGTGCAAATCGCGCTGCAGTGACGACAACGGCGCCGCGTTCTCGGGCTCCAGCAACCAGCGCTTGAGGGACTGGCCGGCGCTGTCGAGGATATCAACTGCTTCTTCGAGGAAGATCTCGACGATCTCGTCGTCCATGCTCGTTTCCTGGTCCAACTGCGCGGTGGCGGCGCCCAGTTCCGAGATACTCAGCGCGCGGCTGCCATCGCTTTTGATCAGGCCGGTGGCCGACGGGTCGAGGGCTTCATCCAGCAGCTCGCGCAGCGCCTCGACGCGTGCCGGTGCCGGGTTGATTTCCTGCCCGGCGGCCAGTTGGTCGAGCATGCTGATCAGCGCTTCATGGGCCTGCTCGGCCTCATGGAAAAACTGCTCGCTGACCGCCAGGCTGCTTTCTTCCACGGCGCCATACAGGTCGAGCAAGGCTTCGCAGAGTTCGTCGATGGGGTGCAGGTCGGCGATGTGCGCGCCCTCCCCCAGGGTGGTCAATTCATCCAGCAGCGCGGTGAGTTCCTGGCGCTCGCCGGGGTGTTGCTGCCAGCGGCGCAACAGGCTTTCGGCGTCGAGCAGGATGTCCATGCCCTGGGCCAGGAAGTTGGTGATCAGCTGCGGGTCACGCTTGATGCGCAGGCCGGTGGTCGGCGCGTCGAGCATGGCTTGCAACTGATGATCGAGCAGGGCCTGGGTGCGGCCGATCAAGTCCGCCGCGCCTTTTATCGGCACCAGCGGGTCGCTGTCCAACTGGCGCAGCCCACGCTGGAACAAGGCCTCGGCCTCCAGCAGCAACTCCACTTCGTCCAGGTCCAGCGGCAGGCGATGGGCCTTGTACTCGCGAGTCAGGTGGTCCAGCGGGCGCGCCAGTTCGGCGATCGGCAACACGCCGGCCATATACGCGCTGCCCTTGAGGGTGTGCAGGGCGCGTTGCAGTTCATCGCTGACTTGCAGCGGCACGTGTTCAGCGGCCTGTTGCAGGAAGTGGTTGAGGCTGTCCAGATGGCTCTGGGCTTCGTTGCGAAAGATCTCCAGCAGCATCGGGTCATGGGGTTCGGCGGCCGCTGTGCCGCTGGCCAGGGCGTGGGCATGGGCGGCCAGGGCGTCGACTTCATCGCGCTGGCGTTGGTCGTCGATGGCGAAATCGGCGATCAGCTCCGGCAGCAGCGCGACGGCCTCGTCCAGCACCTGCTGCACCTCGGCGCCGAGGGCGACGCTGCGTTCCAGCACACGGTTGAGCAGGTTTTCCACAGCCCAGGCCAGCTCGGCCAGCACCAGGGCGCGGACCATGCGGCCACTGCCCTTGAGGGTGTGGAAGGCGCGGCGCATTTCGCCCTGGGCAGTTTTGTCGGCGCTGTTGGGCAGGTGGCGGTGCAGCACCTCCAGCACTTCGTCGGTTTCTTCGAGGAAGACTTCGCGCAGTTCGTCGTCGATGGGTTCTTCATCCACCGGCGGCGGCAGCAGGCTGCCGGGGCGCTGCAACGCGGGAGGGTTGAGGCGCGAGGTGGGGCTGGCCAGTGCGTCGAATTGGGATTGGCTCGGCGCTTCTTCGGTGGCGAGTGCACCGTCCGGCGCTACCAGGGCCTGGCGCCAGGGTTTCTCGGCAGGCAGGTAGCCGAGCGCGGCCAGGCCTTGGGTCGCCAATTCCAGCACCCGTTCGCCGGCGGCGTCGGGGTCCTGGAGCATGCGTTCCAGGTAGTACTCCAGGCTGCTGATCACGTCGGCGAAATGCGCCAGCTGCGCCTCGGAGGGCGGGCTGTCGTGGCTCATCAACTGTTCGTCGACGTAATCGGTGCAGCCGCGCATCAGGCTCGCGGCGCGGGGCAGCGGAATCATCGCGAGAGCGCCGCGCACCTGGCTCAGCAGCTCCGGCAGGGACTCCAGGCGCTGGCGGTCCCAGTCGGCTTCGATGCAATCGATCACCAGTTCCTTGGCCTGGCGCAGGCACTGGCAGGATTCGCGGATCACCAGTTGGTGGATCTGGGTTAAATCCGTGGTGGGCAGGCGGCTCTCTTCGCGGCTTTCCGGCTCGACGGTGCCGACCATGCCGGCCAGGGTCGCCTCGACGTAGAGCAAGGCGCCAGCAACGTCCATCAACACCGCGTCATTCGGCTCGCGTTGGCCCTGGGCCAGGCTCAGCACCACGGCGAGCTGGTCGATGATGACTTTGCGCGGCTGGCCGAACCCCAATACCGCCAGGGTATCGGCGATCTGCCGCAGCGGCGCGAGCAAGGCGTCGAGGTCGCTGGTGTGTTGGCGGTCGCTGCGCACGAACAGGTCGAGGCGCTCTTTAACCCGCACCAGTTCTTCACACAACGCACCCAATACCGAGCCCATGGCATTGCGGTCCGGCCCGGCCAGGCGCGCGCGTTCGGCATCGACCACGGCGCTGTCGGGCAGGGCTTCGTCCAGGCCATAGCGTTCCTTGAGGCTTTGCATGCGCGGCGTCGGCCGGGTGACTTTGGCGACGTAGAACAGCAGGCTCTTGAGCAGCTCATCCGGCGCCGACTGGTTGATGCCGCCAATGCCTTGGGCCAGCAGGCGCTTGAGTTGCTTGTCGCTGGCCTTGAGCAGGCTGCGCAGCGCCGGGCTGTTGGCGATGACGCCGGTGAGCATGCCCTCGACCAGCGCCGAGGTGACTTGCCACAACGGCAGCAGTGGCGCGCCCTGGCACAGGGCTTCGAGGCGCGCGAAGACCCGCGCCATGTCTTCCAGGTTGCTCGGGCCGTGGTCTTCGCGCAGCAACCCGGCCAGGGCCTGTTGCAGCAGTTGGTGCCATTGCAGCAGTTGTTCGTGCAGGTCGGGCTGCGCGCGTTGCGCCAAGGCCTCATCCGGCAAGGGAGCAATCGACAGCAGTTGCGGGCTGAACAGGCTGGTTTCCGACAGCAGGCTTTCGCCGCGCGCGCTGCGCAGGTCGTTGAGCAGCGGCAACACCACCAACGGCAGGTCACGGCGCGCGCTGTGGATGCGGTCCAGGTACAGCGGCAATTGGCCGAGAGCCTGTTGCAGCAGACGGATGCTTTCGTCGCGCTGGCTGACGTGCCCGGCCTGGAGCGCCAGGGCCAGTTCTTCGATCTCTTCGGCGAGCAGCGCCGCGCCGTAGAACTCGACCATTTGCAGCGCGCCATGCACCTGGTGGATGCCGGCCAGGCACTCGCTGAGCGCATCGCCGTCGGCGGTTTCGACAAACGCATCCAGCGCCGAACGGGCCTGTTTCAGGGTGTCGGCAATGTCGCCCTTGACCCATTCGAGGGCCACGTAGTCGTGCCGGTCAACCATAACTGCTCCGCTTAGAATTCGTGGGTTGCTTGGATCTCAAAAGCCAATGGAGATCTAGTGTGGGAGGGGGCAAGCCCCCTCCCACATTTGGAATGCATTTCAATCATCTGCCTGTTTGGGTGGCGGGAGGGTGAAGCCCGACACCGACCTGCGCAACTGGCTGGCCATTTTCGCCAAATTGCCGATGCTCTCCGCCGTGGCGGTGGAGCCCGACGACGTCTGCGTGGTGATCTGCTGAATCACGTTCATGGTCAACGAAATCTGCCCCGCCGACGACGTCTGTTGCTGCGCCGCATTGGAGATGCTCTGGATCAGCGCCGCCAAGGTTTTCGACACGCCTTCGATCTCTTCCAGCGCCACCCCGGCGTCCTGCGCCAGCCGCGCACCGCGCACCACTTCGGTGGTGGTCTGCTCCATGGAAATAACGGCTTCGTTGGTGTCGGCCTGGATCGCGCGCACCAGGGTTTCGATCTGCCGCGTGGCTGCCGACGAACGCTCGGCCAGCCGTTGCACTTCATCGGCCACGACCGCAAAACCGCGCCCGGCGTCGCCGGCCATGCTCGCCTGGATCGCCGCGTTAAGGGCGAGGATGTTGGTCTGGTCGGCAATGTCGTCGATCAGGCTAACGATATCGCCAATCTCCTGGGACGACTCGCCCAGGCGCTTGATGCGCTTGGCGGTGTCCTGGATCTGTTCGCGGATGTTGTCCATGCCATGGATGGTGTTGTGCACCACCTCGTTGCCTTTGTTGGCGATTTCCACCGAACGCTCGGCCACCGCCGAGGACTCGGCGGCGTTGGCCGACACCTGGTCGATGGACTGGGCCATCTGGTTGATCGCGGTGGAGGCTTCGGCGATCTGCTGGGCCTGGTGTTCCGAGGCCTGGGCCAGGTGCATGGCGGTGGCCTGGGTGTCCTGCACCGCGCCGGCGACTTGGCCGGCAGTGAGGTTGATAGTGGCCACCAGGTCGCGCAGTTGGTCGACGGAATAGTTGATGGAGTCGGCGATGGTGCCGGTGAAGTCTTCGGTAACCGAGGCGGTCACGGTGAGGTCGCCGTCGGCCAGGTCTTCGATTTCATCCAGCAGGCGCATGATCGCGTTCTGGTTGCGCTCGTTCTTCTCGGCGGTCTCATGCAGCTGGCGATTGGTTTCGCGCACCATCACCAGGCCAATCAGGATGATCGAGGTCAGCGCCAGCAAGCCCAGCACGTAGCCGCCGATGGTATCGAAGCTGCGCCCGCTGGCGAGGTTTTCAAAGCCGGTGGCCAGGTGCGAGGCTTCATCGAGCAGGGTTTGCGACAGGTTGAAAATATTGCTCGCCGAGGCGCGTACCTGGAACAGCTGCGGCGAGGTTTCGAGAATTTCATCCACCGAGCCGGACACAAACTCGAACAGCTCGGCGATTTCCGCCAGCCGCGCGCGGGCGTCGCGGTCTTCGACCTGGGTGATGCGCAGGCCCGGGTTGCCGTTGAGCATGCCGTTGAGCACCACGCCGAAGCGGTTGGCATCGCGGCCAAAGGCGTCGGCGGCCTGCACCGCGGTTTCGTCGCCGGCCAGCACGGTGTTCACCGCGCCCAAAATACGCTCGGCGAGCAACGACTGGCGCTGGGCCAGGGCCACCTGGCTGGCCGGGGCGCCGCGTTGCAGCAGGATGTCGACGACCTTTTCCGACTCCATCTGCAACTGCGGCACGGTTTCGGCCAGGGTCGCGGCCACCTGGTGCAGGGACAGCACGGTCTGCTCGCTGGCGAGAATCGCGTCGGTGTTTTTCAGCAACGCTTCCCAGTCGGTCTGCACCGCGCGCATTTCGGCGCGTACCGCGTTGGGCGCGGCGGGCAGGCCGGTTTCCTGGTCGCCTTTTTTCAGGTAGCCCCAGCGCTGGGCAAAGTCGTTGCGCGCATCGCCCAGCAGTTTGAACGCGGCGGCCTTGCCGGCGGCGGCTTCGGTGGCGTTCTTGGCAATGCGCTGGGACAGCACGCGCAGCTCACCGGCATGGCCGATGTACTGTTTGTCGTAGGTGGACTGGGTGTTGAGGTACGCGAAGTTGGCGAACAACAGCATGATGAACACGATCAGCGCAATAAACAGCACGATGATCTGCGAGCGGCTGCGCGAGCCGGCCTGGGGTTTGGGCGTGGGGGCGGTGCTCATGCGGCAACATCCATGAAGCCTGGGGCCTGGGCCAGGGCGAAGGGGCTGAAGACCTGCCACAGCGGGTCGCCGTCGAACTGGCCCTGGATAAACGCCGCGCCGGGGTTGGCGCTGGCCCGCAGTGCGTCTTGTGCGAAATGTTGCATCCCCACCACCTCGTCCACCAGCAGCCCGACAAACAGGTCGTTATATTCCACCACCAGCACCCGCCGCTGCTTGCGCGGCTTGGACAATGGCATGCCGAGGAACCCACCCAGGTCCATCACCGGCAGCAAGCGCCCGCGCAGGTTGGCCACGCCCTTGACCCAGGGCTTGACCCCGGGCATCAAGGTGCAGCGCGGCTCATGCAGGACTTCGGCGACTTCGCCCATGGGCGCCACGTACCAATGCTGCCCCAGGCGAAAGCCGATGCCGCTCCAGCGCTGCTGGCGGGTTTCCTGGGACGGCAGGTCGGCGGCCAGCAGGCGGCAGCGGCGGTCGATGTCCAGCAGCAGCTCGAAGGCGGTGTGCGACTCGGTCATGATCGCGTGCCGTCAGCCGGCCAGCACCTTGTTCAAGGTGGCGATCAGGGTGTCTTCATCCACCGGCTTGGTCAGGTAGTCCTTGGCGCCCTGGCGCGCGCCCCAGATCTTGTCGGTTTCCTGGTCTTTGGTGGTGATGATGATGATCGGGATGCCGTTGGTTTCCGGCTCCTTGGACAACTGGCGCGTGGCCTGGAAGCCATTGAGGCCCGGCATCACGATGTCCATCAGCACGGCGTCGGGTTTTTCCTGGCGGGCCAGGGCCACGCCGTCCGCGCCGTTTTCGGCTTTAAGGACCTGGTGGCCGTGCTTTTCGAGCATGCCGGTCAGTTTGTACATTTCAGTCGGCGAATCGTCGACGATCAGAACGCGTGCCATGGTTTTCCCCACTACATTGGTCGGCGCCGGCCCTTGTGAGGCGGCGTCAGTGTGCTTGTTCTACTGCGGCGAAGGCAGGCAC
>Ga0302347_1004004_pt1 | contig 12210 bp, 10 predicted proteins | sample PhyWR1_FD_202178 | JGI IMG/M metagenome (GOLD analysis project Ga0302347, IMG submission 202178) | Leaf surface microbial communities from wheat plants in UC Gill Tract Community Farm, Albany, California, United States - DLSL W.R1 (v2)... | ecosystem: Host-associated > Plants > Phyllosphere >...
TTATCCAGTTCATCTCCGCCGATGTGACGGAAATCCTGCCCTTTGACGAAATAGAAAATAAACTCACAAATGTTCTGACAGCGGTCGCCGATACGCTCAATAGAGCGTGCGCAGAACAGGGCGGTGAGCACGCTGGGAATAGTGCGCGGATCTTCCATCATGTAAGTCATCAGCTGACGCACGATGCCTTCATATTCCTGATCCACTTTTTTATCTTCCCGATAAATGCGTACCGCTTCATCAAGATCCATACGCGCAAAGGCATCCAGCACGTCATGCAGCATCTGCACCGTGTGCCGTCCCAGCGACTCAAGGCTCACCAGTAGCGGCTGGTGCTGCTGAGAGAACTTCTCCAGCGCGGTGCGGCAGATTTTGTCCGCGACATCACCAATACGTTCCAGTTCGGCGATGGTTTTGATGATAGCCATTACCAGCCGCAGATCGCTTGCCGTCGGCTGGCGCTTGGCAATAATACGTACGCAGGCTTCATCGATGGCGACTTCCATCATGTTGACCTGCTTGTCGCCTTCGATCACGCGCTTCGCCAGTTCGCTATCCTGATTATGCATCGCGGTGATCGCATCAGATAACTGCTGCTCTACCAGGCCGCCCATCGTCATGACTTCGGTGCGAATATGCTCCAGCTCAGCGTTAAACTGACCGGAAATGTGTTTATTAAGATTTAAGTTTTCCATGACGCACTCCTGAATCAACCGTAGCGGCCGGTGATATAATCTTCAGTCTGTTTTTTCGCGGGCTTGGTAAACAGATCGTCGGTGTGACTAAACTCGATCAACTCGCCAAGATACATAAACGCCGTATGATCGGAGCAACGCGCCGCCTGCTGCATGTTGTGGGTCACAATCACTACGGTGTAGTCCTGTTTTAGTTCTGTGATCAACTCTTCGATGCGCCCGGTGGAAATCGGGTCCAGCGCCGAGCACGGCTCATCCAGCAGCAAAACCTCAGGACGAATAGCAATGCCGCGCGCAATGCACAAACGCTGCTGCTGACCGCCTGAAAGAGAGTAGCCGCTCTGATGCAGCTTATCTTTGGTTTCGTTCCACAACGCCGCCTTGGTTAAGGCCCACTGCACCCGCTCGTCCATGTCGGGACGGGAGAGTTTTTCAAACAGGCGAACGCCAAACGCAATGTTGTCATAGATAGACATCGGGAACGGTGTCGGTTTCTGAAAAACCATGCCGACTTTAGCGCGTAGCAGGGCAATATCCTGCGCATGGTTGAGAATATTTTCGCCATCCAGCAGGATCTCACCTTCTGCGCGCTGTTCCGGATACAGCTCATACATTTTATTGAACGTGCGCAGCAGCGTAGACTTACCGCAGCCTGACGGCCCGATGAATGCCGTGACCTGATTTTTAGCAATATCCAGGTTGATGTTTTTCAGGGCATGGAATTTGCCGTAGTAGAAGTTCAGATCGCGAACCTTAATTTTACCCGGTGCCGTGTTAACCATACTCATCTCACTCTTTTCCTCATCCAGCGCCGCCGCAGGCCGCGCCGTAAAATTGTGCCGGATAAGACGCCATCCGGCAGGCTGTCTTAACCGTGTTTCTGCTTCGCGAAAACCACGCGCGCCAGAATATTCAGTAGCAATACACACAGGGTAATGATCAACACGCCTGCCCAGGCTAACTGTTGCCACTCCGCAAACGGGCTCATCGCAAACTTAAAGATAGTGACCGGCAGGTTGGCGATAGGCTGCATCATATCGGTGCTCCAGAACTGGTTCGAGAGAGCGGTAAACAGCAGCGGAGCGGTCTCACCCGCGATGCGCGCAATCGCCAGCAGCACGCCGGTCATAATGCCGGATACGGAAGCTTTAAGGGTAATGGCGGAAATCATCTTCCACTTTGGCGTTCCCAGGGCATAGGCCGCTTCACGCAGGCTATCCGGCACCAGTTTAAGCATGTTTTCCGTGGTGCGGATGACGATTGGCACCTGCAACAGCGCCAGCGCAATCACACCTGCCCAGCCGGAGAAGTGCTGCATTTGCGCCACGACCACGGTGTAAACGAACAGGCCAACGACAATAGACGGCGCGGAAAGCAGAATGTCGTTAATAAAGCGGATGACTTCGGCCAGCCATGATTTACGTCCGTACTCCGCCAGATAAATCCCCGCCATAATCCCCAGCGGCGTGCCAATGACGGTGGCCCAGAAGATTAACAAGCCGCTGCCGGCCAGCGCATTCGCCAGACCGCCACCCGCCGTATTGGGCGGCGGCGTCATTTCAGTAAACAGCGCCAGTGACATTCCGTCGATACCACGCGTAATGGTGGACATCAGGATCCAGATAAGCCAGAACAGCCCGAATGCCATGGTGGCCATTGAGAGCGTCAGCGCAATACGGTTTTTCAGGCGGCGCCTGGCCTGCATTTTGCGCCGCGATTCTGCCAGCTGCGCCGTGTTTTGCATGTCGAGCGTAGTCATTAGCGCGCCCCCTCATTTTTGGCCAGACGCAGCACCATGAATTTAGAGATAGCCAGTACGATAAAGGTAATTACAAACAGGATCAGCCCCAGCTCCATCAGCGCAGCAACGTGCAGGCCGGATTCCGCTTCGGCAAATTCATTAGCCAGCGCAGAGGTAATGCTGTTACCCGGCATGTACAGCGAGATGCTGTCGAGCTGGTAGGTATTACCGATGATAAAGGTGACCGCCATGGTTTCACCCAACGCGCGCCCGAGGCCGAGCATCACGCCGCCAATAACACCATTTTTGGTGAACGGCAGCACGATGCGCCAGATAACTTCCCAGGTGGTACAGCCGATGCCGTAGGCCGACTCTTTCATCATCACCGGGGTTTGTTCAAACACATCGCGCATCACCGCCGCAATGTAGGGAATAATCATAATGGCGAGGATCACGCCAGCTGCCAGGATGCCAATACCAAAGGCCGGGCCCGAGAACAGTGCGCCAACGAACGGGATATTGGACAGAATATTGCCGACCGGCTCCTGAAAATAGGTGGCAAACAGCGGAGCGAAAATAAACAGCCCCCACATGCCGTAGACAATGCTGGGGATCGCCGCCAGCAGTTCGATCGCAATCCCGAGCGGGCGCTTAAGCCAGGCCGGAGCCAGCTCAGTCAGGAACAGGGCAATGCCGAAGCTGACAGGTACGGCAATCAGCAGGGCAATAATAGAGGTCGCCAGGGTGCCGTAAATCGGTACCAGCGCACCGTAGATATCATTCGGAGCATCCCACTCTTTGGTCCACAGGAATGAGAAACCAAACTTCTCAATGCTGGGCCAGGACGAAATGATCAGGGAGACGATAATACCGCCCAGCATCAATAGCACGATCAGCGCAGCCAGTTTTACCAGCGCGCTGAATATCATGTCACCCTTTTTACCCGGTGGGTTAAATACAACCCTGGTTGCAGCCATAAATTACTCTTTAGTTAACGACGCCTTACGAATATGCCCGGTAGCATGACGCTTGCCGGGCCTACAGTGTGTAGCTGTAAGGCGGGTAAGCACTTTGCCGCCCGCCATGTTCGTCAGTCTGGCTTATTAGTACAGCGCTTTACCGCTGCTGTCTTTCACATTGGTTTTCCATGCAGCGCGAACCTGCTCAACTACGTTATCCGGCAGGCTGGCGTAATCCAGATCGTTTGCCTGTTTAGCACCGTCTTTGTATGCCCAGTCGAAGAACTTCAGCACTTCAACACCCTGCTCAAGTTTTTTCTGCTCTTTATGGATCAGAATGAACGTGGTGGAGGTAATCGGCCACGCCTCGTCACCTTTCTGATTCGTCAGGTCCTGCGCAAAGGATTTGCTCCAGTCCACACCTTTTGCTGCGTTAGCAAAGCTGTCTTCCGTTGGGCTTACCGGCTTACCATCCGCAGAAATCAGTTTGGTATAGGCCAGATTATTTTGCTTAGCATAAGCATATTCGACATAGCCAATGGAGCCTGGCAGACGCTGAACAAACGCGGCGATACCGTCGTTACCTTTACCACCCAGACCGGTTGGCCAGTTTACCGTCGAGCCGGCGCCAATTTTAGATTTCCACTCTTCGTTCACTTTTGCCAGGTAGCTGGTGAACACAAAAGAAGTACCAGAACCGTCGGCACGGCGAACAACAGCGATATTCTGCGAAGGCAGTTTCAGGCCCGGGTTCAGTTTGGTGATAGCCGCATCATCCCACTTTTTAATTTTACCGAGATAAATGTCGCCCAGCGTCTTACCGTCCAGAACCAGCTCACCTGATTTCAGGCCAGGAATGTTAACGGCCAGTACGACGCCGCCGATAACGGTCGGAAACTGAAACAGACCTTCCTGCTGGAGCTTTTCGTCAGACAGCGGCGCATCTGATGCCCCGAAGTCGACCGTGTTAGCGATGATCTGTTTTACGCCGCCGGAGGAACCGATACCCTGATAGTTAATTTTATTGCCGGTAGATTTATTGTAGGTGTCGGCCCATTTGGCATACACCGGCGCAGGAAAAGTTGCACCTGCACCTGTCAGGCTCGCTGCAGCGTTAACAGCGAAAGCGCTCATGGATAAGGTTGCGGTGACAACCGTTGCGACAGTGGTACGCATAACGTTCATAATGTCTCCTGCTGGGATTCGTAAATCATTGTTAAGTGGCTACGAGGAGCAAAGTAGGACAATCTGGTGACAGTTATATGTAATGTTCATGACAGTTTAATGACAATGAGGCTTGTTTTTTTAACCCCATGAAAAACAACTGTATTTATTTAAGCCGGATTGGGTTTATCGCCTTTTTTATCCGGATGACTGCGGTTTAAAAAACGGAATATGACAAAAATTTTTATTGTTTCAGGCATAAAAAAGGCGACACCCCAGGGGCAGTCGCCTTATAAAAAGAAATTATTCGTTATTCAACGGTAACGGATTTCGCCAGATTACGCGGCTGATCGACATCCGTACCTTTGATCAGGGCAACATGATAAGCCAGTAACTGAAGAGGAACGGTATAGAAAATAGGGGCAATAACCTCTTCAACATGCGGCATTTCAATAATATGCATGTTATCGCTGCTGGTGAAACCGGCATCCTGGTCGGCAAAAACATAAAGCTGACCGCCACGAGCACGAACTTCTTCGATGTTCGACTTCAGTTTTTCCAGAAGATCGTTGTTGGGTGCAACAACAATAACCGGCATATCGGCATCAATCAGCGCCAGCGGTCCGTGTTTCAGCTCGCCAGCAGCGTAGGCTTCTGCATGAATATAGGAGATCTCTTTCAGCTTCAGCGCGCCTTCCAGCGCGATGGGATACTGATCGCCACGGCCGAGGAACAACGCGTGATGTTTGTCAGAGAAATCTTCCGCCAGTGCTTCAATGCGCTTATCCTGCGATAACATCTGCTCAATGCGGCTCGGCAATGCCTGAAGCCCGTGAACGATATCGTGTTCAACAGACGCATCCAGCCCTTTCAGCCGGGACAGTCTGGCCACCAGCATCAGCAGGACGGTCAACTGCGTGGTAAACGCTTTGGTCGAAGCAACGCCAATCTCAGTGCCTGCATTCGTCATCATTGCCAGATCGGATTCACGCACCAGCGACGAGCCGGGAACGTTACAGATGGCAAGAGAGCCAAGATAACCGAGTTCTTTGGACAGGCGCAGACCAGCCAGAGTATCTGCGGTTTCTCCTGACTGAGACAGGGTAATCATCAGGCTATTACGACGCACAGCAGATTTGCGGTAGCGGAATTCCGACGCAATTTCGACGTCGCAGGGAATACCGGCCAGTGATTCAAACCAGTAGCGGGAAACCATTCCCGAGTTGTAAGACGTACCGCAGGCGATAATCTGGATATGTTCAACTTGCGCCAGCAAATCGTTAGCGTTCGGACCCAGTTCGCTTAAATCGACCTCGCCATGATTAATACGCCCGGTCAGGGTGTTTTTAATCGCGTTCGGCTGCTCGTAGATTTCTTTCTGCATGTAGTGACGATAGATGCCTTTATCGCCAGCATCATATTGCAGGTTAGACTCGATATCCTGACGTTTTACTTCTGCGCCAGTTTTATCAAATATGGAAACCGTACGGCGGGTCACTTCTGCAATATCACCTTCTTCAAGGAAGATAAAGCGACGAGTAACCGGCAGCAGGGCCAGCTGGTCAGAAGCAATAAAGTTTTCACCCATGCCGAGACCGATGACCAGCGGACTGCCTGAACGTGCCGCCAGCAGCGTGTCCGGCTTGCGGGTATCCATGATAACCGTGCCGTAAGCACCGCGAAGCTGCGGTATCGTACGCAGAACAGCCTCGCGCAGGCTCCCGCCTTGCTCCAGCTCCCAGTGAACTAAGTGAGCAATCACTTCGGTGTCGGTTTCAGAGACAAAGGTATAGCCACGTGCTTTAAGCATGTCACGTAACGGTTCATGGTTTTCAATGATCCCGTTATGTACCACCACAATGTGTTCAGAGACATGCGGGTGAGCATTTACTTCTGAAGGTTCGCCGTGGGTTGCCCAGCGAGTATGGGCAATCCCCGTACCGCCATGCAGCGGCTGTTCTTCCGCCGCCTGAGAAAGCATATTAACTTTACCAAGGCGACGCAGACGGGTCATATTCCCTTCTTTGTCGACCACAGCCAGACCCGCAGAGTCATAGCCACGGTATTCCAGACGACGTAAACCTTCGAGAAGGATTTCCGCTACATCACGCTGCGCGATAGCGCCAACAATTCCACACATAGTTTTCGATTCCGATTTTGGCATTACGCCATGTGTTGTCGGTCAACCTGTATGTCCGTTTACCGGACGCCCCGAGCCTTGTAGAGAGTGGGGTTATTTTTATGGGTGCTGCCTTTGGGCGGGAAATATATCTTTATCTCCTCGCCCTGTGTCTACCTGAGTTCGGCTATGCCTTATCAGGCTGACAAAATGTGGAGTCTGCCACGTCTTACTTCTTTTTTACCGGACGTCGCCAGCCCTTTTTATTCGTCTGGGGCACACGGCTTAATACCAGTTCGTTATCGGCAACATCGCGAGTGACGGTGGTGCCTGCGGCAATAGTTACGCCATCACCGACGCTTACCGGGGCGACCAGTTGCGTATCTGAGCCCACAAAGACATCGTTGCCGATAACTGTTTTATGCTTATTCGCACCATCATAGTTACAGGTAATAGTACCCGCGCCAATATTAACGTTATCACCAATTTCCGCATCGCCGAGGTAGCTCAGATGGCCCGCTTTAGACCCTTTGCCCAGACGGGCTTTTTTCATCTCAACAAAGTTACCGACGTGGGCACCTTCCCGCAGGTCAGCGCCAGGACGCAGACGGGCAAATGGACCGATGGTGCAGGCCTGCTCAAGATGCGCCTCTTCTAACACGCTGTAAGGGCTTATCTCACAGTCATCGCCAATCGTACTGTTTTTAATGACGCAACCGGTGCCGATTTTTACGCGGTGCCCCAGCGTGACGTTCCCTTCAAAGATAACGTTAGTATCTATTTCAATATCACGCCCGTGTTGCAGCGTACCGCGCAGATCAAAACGCGCAGGATCGCGAAGCATAACGCCCGCAAGCAGTAGTTTTTCTGCCTGCTCTGCCTGATAAACGCGCTCCAGACGCGAAAGCTGGAGACGGTTGTTAACGCCGTCAACTTCACTCAGACGCTGCGGATGCACAGTAGCAATCTCATGCCCTTCCTGCCAGGCAAGGGCGATGATATCGGTGATGTAATATTCGCCCTGAACATTATTATTGGTAAGTTTAGACAGCCAGTGTTTCATATCCGCGCCATTAGCGATAAGAATACCGGTGTTAATCTCTGCGATCTGGCGCTGTTCTTCGGTTGCGTCTTTATGTTCAACGATGCCAGTCACTTTCCCGTTTTCCCGGATAATACGACCATAGCCGCTCGGATCGTCAAGCTTAACGGTCAGTAAACCAATGCCGCCCTGCGGCTTTGCCTCACGCAACCGTTGCAGCGTTTCCACTGAAATCAGCGGCACATCACCGTAGAGCATCAGAATATCTTCATCGTCGGCAAAAAACGGTGCGGCCTGCTGCATCGCATGACCGGTGCCCAGTTGCTCTGCCTGGAGAACCCAATTCAGATTATCGTTACGCAACGTTTTTTTAAGCAAGTCACCACCGTGACCATAGACAAGGTGAACCTTCGTCGCACCTGAATGATTAGCAGCATCAATGACATGCTGGACCATGGGTTTGCCGCCCAGGGTATGCAGCACTTTAGGAAGATCGGAATACATGCGCGTGCCTTTGCCTGCCGCAAGGATCACTACGCTCATCGCACTGTTCAACATACGCATCCTGACTGTAATTTACGCTCAAATTTATCCTGTTTCACTTTGAATATTCTACATTTTTTTCATCGAAAATGTATGTAAGACAAAATGACAGGTTCTGGGACTAAGCCCACTAGTAGATGAGACATTTTTAGCCAATGCGTTGCCATTTGTCGCGTAAAAAATCAGTAAATACGCAAAAAAAGGGGTTCAGCCCAATGTTTTTACAGTTTTTTTTCAGTGAAAAGAAAGCATTAATGGAGAATAAGTGCGCTGTAAAAAAATTGGTTTTGGAAATATTTAAAATACTTTTGGTATTAGCTCACTAGTAATACCAAAAGTGAGTATCAAGTATAATTAATACAATACATCCGGGCCTTTCCTGACAGGTTGCTCAGACCTGTTTGGTTTAGTATCCTTTTTGGCCAATTCATCCATAAAAATCTGGAAATCAATGGCATCGACCCCTTCAGGCTTTTCTTTATGCACCGTACACTTTTTAAGAGCCACAAATACGCCTGTTTCTGCATTCTTTAAACGCATTACATCTTGATCAGATAGCGCTTTTCCCTGCACCCTATTGAAGACAGCGGTATGTGATTGCATATCAAAGCACGCTATATTCTTGATTGATTCTATCTCACTGGCATAGTGATTTTTATGGTATTTAACGGTGTGCTTCACAAGAGCATCACAATCTTTCTTTAACTGCTTATAGCATTTGTTTAATTGTTGCATATCCATTTTTGAGTCAAGATTTTTTTCCGCATTTTGCTTAACGTCCTTGAGAGTATTCTTAAATTCAGAAACTGAGTTCTTTAATTCAGGAATATGATCAGCTGTATCCCATTTTTTACTCACAAACACATTTTGTAAAAGGCTCCCAATACCGCATCCCATAATCGCGTCCCTTGTAATTAATTAATATGATGATATTTAGAATATGACACTAACAATGAGTGTTTCCGCTCATTTAATACTTCCCAGTGAATAGTGGTAGACATACGCATCTTGACTGTAATTGATGCTCAAGTTTATCCCGTATCATATTGAATATCATACATTTTTCATCGAAAATGCACGTAAGTCAAAATGACATTTTCTGGGGTTAAGTCCATTATTAGATGAGACATACTTAGCCAATGCATTGGCATGTGTCGCGAAAAAAGAGTTTAGCTCAATGTTTTTACATTTTTTTAGTAAAAATAAAGATTTGATGATGATTTGCGTATGCTCTTTCTCTTCACAGGATCTTTAACTATCCCGGTATAAACCTGCTGTTAAGTCTATTAACATTTAAGAATGGTAACTAAATTTAGCATTAACGCTTATGGTTGTGGAACTTTGCTATGTTTCCTTTTACGCCATTCAAATCTATTCCACGGCTATCTTTAGTAGAGGTGGCTGATTGCAGAGCATCGCCGAATGAACCTAGCAAATGACTTATCTTCTGCTTATCAGAAGCGGTCATTGCCGTATCCTCAGAAAAATTTTTTATATTTTGAAGAATTTTTAACCCATCAAGCGCAACGACATTGTAGTCCTTCATATACCCTTTCGTGTTGAACTTTCCTGTATTAATAACAACCCTGTCACACTCCCGCTGTAATTTTTTGAGGCATTTGTCTGTTGACCCTATTTTTGAAGGATCAAGCTGTTCAGCACTTTGTTTTACCTCTTTAAGTTTGTTCATTAAGTCAGATGCAGATTGCTTCAATACTGAAACAGAATCGGGTAGTTTTCTGTCAACTGGCGTATGGTGAAATAATTTAGCAAAGTTAATGGCCACGTTGCGACTCCTTCAAGTAAGGTTTTTAAGAGTGATTTTGCTTATTTAACTATGCAGTTAAATAGATATACATATCAGGAGAGCTATATGTCTGTGTATAAACAGCAATAGCACTTCATTTCGTAATAGTGATTAAAAGAAGTGCTTACAACAATAAAATTTTATTCAAATATCAGAACGAAATGTGAACATATTGTTTTTAGTATGGTTTTACAGGCAAAAAAAAACCAGCCTGATAACAGACTGGTTTTATACTTTCAAGCCGGTGTTACATCGCTTTTTTGGTCAACTCGATAACGCGCAGTTTCGCGATCGCTTTGGCCAGTTCCGCAGATGCCTGAGCGTAATCCACGTCACCATGAGAGCTTTTAATATGCTCCTCAGCCTTACGTTTCGCTTCCAGTGCTCGCGCTTCGTCGAGATCCTGGCCGCGAATGGCGGTATCAGCCAGAACGGTCACGCTGCCAGGCTGCACTTCAAGAATGCCGCCGGACAGATAGATAAACTCTTCGTGACCGTGCTGTTTCACGATGCGGATCATACCAGGCTTAATGGCGGTGAGCAGCGGGGCGTGACCCGGGAAGATACCCAGTTCACCTTCACTACCCGTTACCTGGATTTTCTCGACCAGACCAGAGAACATTTGCTGTTCTGCGCTGACGACATCCAGGTGGTAAGTCATTGCCATATCACCCTCCGATTAAGGCGTTAAAGTTTTTTGGCTTTTTCCACGGCTTCGTCGATGGAACCGACCATATAGAACGCCTGCTCCGGCAGGTGATCGTATTCGCCTTCCATGATGCCTTTAAAGCCACGGATGGTGTCTTTCAGGGAAACGTATTTTCCCGGAGAACCGGTAAATACTTCCGCCACGAAGAACGGCTGGGACAGGAAGCGCTGGATCTTACGTGCGCGAGCTACCACCAGTTTGTCTTCTTCAGACAGTTCATCCATACCGAGGATGGCGATGATGTCTTTCAGTTCCTGATAACGTTGCAGGATGGACTGTACGCCACGCGCGGTGTCGTAGTGTTCCTGTCCAACTACCAGCGGATCGAGCTGACGACTGGTAGAATCCAGTGGGTCAACCGCCGGGTAAATACCCAGAGACGCGATCTGACGGCTCAGTACCACGGTTGCATCTAAGTGCGCAAAGGTGGTGGCTGGAGATGGGTCAGTCAAGTCATCCGCAGGTACGTATACTGCCTGTACGGAGGTGATAGAACCGGTTTTGGTGGAAGTGATACGTTCCTGCAGAACGCCCATCTCTTCCGCCAGCGTCGGCTGATAACCTACCGCTGAAGGCATACGACCTAACAGTGCAGAAACTTCCGTACCGGCCAGGGTATAACGATAGATGTTATCGACGAACAGCAGTACGTCGCGGCCTTCGTCACGGAATTTCTCTGCCATGGTCAGGCCAGTCAGAGCAACGCGCAGACGGTTTCCCGGCGGCTCGTTCATCTGGCCATACACCAGGGATACTTTGTCGATAACGTTGGAGTCGGTCATTTCGTGGTAGAAGTCGTTACCCTCACGAGTACGCTCACCCACGCCTGCAAACACGGAGTAGCCGGAGTGCTCAATCGCGATGTTACGAATAAGCTCCATCATGTTTACGGTTTTACCTACACCCGCACCACCGAACAGACCAACTTTACCGCCCTTCGCAAACGGACACATCAGGTCGATAACTTTGATGCCGGTTTCCAGCAGTTCCTGAGAGTTTGACAACTCTTCATAGGAAGGTGCTGCACGGTGAATCGCCCAACGTTCTTCTTCACCGATGTCGCCTTTCATGTCGACTGGATCGCCCAGTACGTTCATGATACGACCCAGAGTTGCTTTACCTACTGGTACTTCGATCGGATGCTCGAGGTCTTTTACATCAAGACTACGACGCAGACCGTCGGAAGAACCCATGGCGATGGTACGTACGATACCGCCACCGAGCTGCTGCTGAACTTCCAGCACCAGACGCTCATTACCATTCTGAACCTCAAGAGCATCGTACACGCGCGGTACGGCATCCTGAGGGAATTCGACGTCAACTACGGCGCCGATTACCTGGACAATTTTTCCAGTAGCCATCTTGAATCCTCTACGAATTAACCTGGTTATACCGCGGATGCACCACCGACGATTTCGGTGAGTTCCTGAG
>Ga0302347_1004005_pt1 | contig 12210 bp, 9 predicted proteins | sample PhyWR1_FD_202178 | JGI IMG/M metagenome (GOLD analysis project Ga0302347, IMG submission 202178) | Leaf surface microbial communities from wheat plants in UC Gill Tract Community Farm, Albany, California, United States - DLSL W.R1 (v2)... | ecosystem: Host-associated > Plants > Phyllosphere >...
GCCTGATGCGCTATGGATTCGCCGGACGCTGGTGGCGTTTCGTGCCCCGCGATCAATGGCCAGAAGATGCACAAACCAGGGCTGAAATCCTGCAAAAGTGGTTGCCGGACACCGCAGACTGCCGTCAGGAGCTGGTGTTTATCGGTCAGCACATAGACTTTTTGCTGCTGACGGCGGAACTCGATGCCTGTTTGCTCTCGGATGCAGAAATGAGCTTGGGGGTCGAGGTGTGGAAGCAGCTGAACGATCCGTTTGGGCAATGGCACGAAGAGGTGGCCGGATGATGCAAACGCTCGCTCAAATTGCCCGCCCGGCGGTCGGTGACGTGCGGGGAACAAGCCCGGATGTGATGGCGAAAATTCTTCAGGATGACGTCAATATGACCATTTGGCAGCGTCAGTTGCCGGTCCAGATCACCGATTTTTCAGCTTTGTTACTTTCGCTGGATGAGCCTCTGGCGGACGCATTGGTGCTTGAAATGGCCGATGAAAAGGCCCGGCCGAACCTCAGCGGCCTTGCTTCAAGGTTTAACGATCTGGAGGGCTATGAGAGCTTTATTGCCGACATTTCCTGGCTCGTCAGTGCCTATGCCTGTTTGTTGGGCGCAAAACGCATTGGGCTGCGTCTGAGGGCTCTGGATAAAGCGATGTGCCCAAGATTTCATGTGGATCACGTGCCTGTACGACTTATTACCACTTACGCGGGGATAGGCAGCCAGTGGTTGAAGGAGGGCGTGATGGAGCGCTGTCAGCTAGGACAACCCCAGGCCGAACCACTGGACTGTTGGTTAATTGAGCAAATAAATACCGGCGAGGTGGCATTGCTCAAGGGCGAAAAATGGCAGGGCAATGAGGGGGCTGGCCTGATCCATCGTTCGCCGGCATTGGCTCCGGGAGAGCGGCGGCTGATTTTGACCCTCGATTGGCTGGCCTGAGGCATATTGTTTACTTCGATCAATACAGAAGCCGGCAAAAATGTTGCACAACATTCCCACCCACCTGATTGCCGGTCCCCTGGGGGCCGGCAAAACCAGTCTGCTCCAGCACCTGATGACGCAAAAGCCTGAACACGAACGCTGGGCTGTACTGGTCAATGAGTTCGGTCAAATTGGCCTGGACGCGGCTTTAATGAGCCAGCAGGACGGTGCTGTCGCCATTGCCGAAGTGGCGGGTGGCTGCGTGTGTTGCGTCAATGGCGCGCCGTTTCAGATCGGTTTGAGCCGTCTTTTACGCAAGGCTCGTCCCGATCGATTGTTTATTGAGCCTTCCGGTCTGGGGCATCCGGCCCAAATCATCAAGCAACTCAGCGAGGCTCCGTGGCTGGGGGTTTTGGCGTTGCAGCCCTGTGTCATGGTGCTGGATGCACAAGCACTGGCCCAGGGAAAACCCCTGCCTCAAACCCAGAAAACGGCCCTGGAAATCGCCGGTTTAGTGGTCATGAATAAATCTAATAGTGTGCAAAACGAGCAACGTGAGCGAATTGCATATGACCTGCCAAAGTGCCCGATTGTATGGACCGAACATGGCCGAATCCCTTTAAATACGCTGCCTGCAGCCAATATGAATGTTATTCATGCTGTGGATAACTCGTTGATTTATAAGGATATTAATCAAATTGGCAGGGTGTTTTCCAGTCCCGATACCCCGGTTGTAATGACCCGGCTTGACCCTGAAGGGTGGAGTGCGGGGTGGTGCTGGCATCCGTCCCGGCAATTTGATCTGGGGCGGTTGCAGCAGTGGCTGGAAAGTCTGGATTGGCGTCGCGCCAAACTGGTTATCCATGGCTCTACGGGCTGGTTTTCAACAAATTCTGTGGATAACTGTGTTGCAGACTGGAAACCAAGTGAGTGGCGCAAGGATTCACGCATTGAACTGATTTTCGATCAGCCACAGGACGTGAATTCATTGCTGTTCGGGCTGAAAAACTGCATCGAGTAGTCTTTTGCTCAGGCATGGTTGCCTGTTTGGGTCGAAAACAGGGCGTTTCGGGCACATTTTGTGCTGGTAAAGTTGTCCTACAATCTGCGGCGCGAGCATGAATTATTCCCGGCTAAAATCCGGATCAAGCGTCTATTTCGGGGGTTCAGGGCGGTTTCTTGAAAAGTTATCCACAGGCATTTTGCCTGCGATGTCTTGAAGGTAGTGGCTAACGGCAGGAGCAGTTTTCGGCAGCTCTTGCGGGCGCTTCGTCAGCCATCCGGGGTCAGTGACGGGTCTTGCTGTGGTCCTGGCGCCATTGGCTGAGTTCAATCACCTGGGCGCTGGGGATTTCGCTCGGTTCAGGTTCAGTTTTGAACGGGTAGGGCGGCAGTTCGATTTTTGCGCTATGGGCACCGAATTGCGTGATGGTCCCGGTGTGGCGTTGCTCGCCGGTTACCGTGAATTCAAAGTTATACACGCGCGCCAGGCGCTTGCGGCCGTTGGCATCGGCTACCAGACCGATTTTTTTAAGCGCGACGTTCTCATCCAGTAAATCGATATCAAGGTTTTTGCAGTGTTGTTTGACCCGCTCCAGCGCCCGTTCGCGCAGGCCGTGGTTGTGCCACAGCCAGGCAGCGCCAGTTGCCAGCAGCATCAGCACAAACATATTTCCAAGGGTCAGCATTAAGTGCGCTCCAACAGATTAGGTTCAGCTTAACTGCGTCTTCAGCCTGTCGTACAGGCTGCATTTAGCCGCATACTGCGTGGCTTGAATCCACCCGTAGTCTGGAATCCGGCATGAAACGTACACCTCATTTACTCGCCATCCAATCCCACGTGGTTTTCGGCCATGCCGGCAATAGCGCTGCTGTATTTCCCATGCAGCGCGTCGGGGTGAACGTATGGCCTTTGAACACGGTGCAGTTCTCCAATCACACCCAGTATGGTCAGTGGACGGGGGAAGTGCTGGCTCCTGAACAAATTCCTGCACTGGTCGAGGGTATTGCCGCAATCGGTGAGTTGGGCAATTGCGATGCGGTCCTGTCCGGCTATCTGGGCAGTGCCGCGCAAGGGAGGGCGATCCTCAGTGGTGTGGCGCGCATTAAAGCGGTTAACCCGAATGCGCTGTACCTCTGCGACCCGGTAATGGGGCACCCTGAAAAGGGCTGCATCGTGCCCGAGGAAGTCAGTAGCTTCCTGCTCGAAGAAGCTGCCGCGATGGCGGATTTTTTATGTCCGAACCAGTTGGAGCTCGACAGCTTCTGCGGTCGTCATCCGCAATCACTGCTCGACTGTCTGGCGATGGCGCGCAGTTTGCTGGCACGCGGCCCGAAGGCCGTGCTGGTCAAGCACTTGTCATATCCCGGCAAGCCGGCAGAGAGCTTCGAGATGCTGCTGGTGACCGCTGAGGGTAACTGGCACTTGCGCCGCCCGTTGCTGGCCTTCCCGCGTCAGCCTGTGGGGGTTGGCGACCTGACGTCCGGATTGTTCCTGGCGCGAGTGCTGCTGGGCGACAGCCTGGTGGCTGCGTTCGAGTTCACGGCAGCGGCAGTGCATGAGGTGTTGCTCGAAACCCAGGCGTGCACCAGCTATGAGCTGCAACTGGTCAGGGCCCAGGACCGCATAGCCCATCCGCGCGTGCGGTTTGAAGCTGTGCCGATCAATCTGTAGGCACATCTCAGATAATTTGTGGGAGCTGGCAAGCCAGCCCCCACAGCGTTCTGTAGCGCGTTATACCCCTTCGTGTTTCAACTCTCTGTAGCGCTGCTCCAGCTCCTGACGGATCTGGCGACGTTGCTTGCCCTGGATAAAACGGCGCCTGTCTTCGCTGTTCACCGGTTGCAAAGGCGGTACGGCCGCGGGTTTGCGGTCGTCGTCCACGGCTACCATGGTGAAGAAACAGCTGTTGGTATGGCGCACTGAGCGTTCACGGATATTTTCGGTGACCACCTTGATCCCGACTTCCATCGAGGTGTTGCCGGTGTAGTTGACCGATGCGAGGAAGGTGACCAACTCGCCGACGTGGATCGGCTCGCGAAAAATCACCTGATCCACCGACAGGGTGACTACATAACGACCCGCATAGCGGCTGGCGCACGCGTAAGCGACTTCATCGAGGTACTTGAGCAGGGTTCCGCCGTGAACATTGCCAGAAAAGTTGGCCATATCCGGGGTCATCAGGACCGTCATCGACAGTTGGGCGTTTCCGGGTTCCATAGCAGCAGGCTCGCGGTAGTGTTGCAGCAGTGAAATGGGTATCTCTGTGGATACTTGTCGATTTTTGAAACAGTAAATAACGGGACGCTACGGTTTTGGCTGCCGTCACGCTTATGTCCATCTGTTTCCATATATTGCACTGCCTTTCAGCTCGAAGTCGCAGTGTTAACCTGCAAAAACCCGTCAATCGGGAAATTCCTACATTTAAAACGGTGATTTGCACAGCTTAAGTAGCTGCGTCTGTCGTCTTGTTGCCTGGTGATAATTAAACAAGGAGCGTCAAGCCATGCATGCCATCAGTTTTATTCAGGATTTGGCAGTCATCATGCTGGTTGCAGGCGTGGTGACCATCCTTTTCCACCGCTTCAAGCAGCCCGTAGTTCTGGGATACATCGTTGCAGGTTTTATTATCGGGCCGCACACCCCGCCATTTGGTTTGATCCACGACGAAGAGACGATCCGGATCCTGGCCGAACTGGGCGTGATTTTTTTGATGTTTTGCCTGGGGCTGGAATTTAGCCTGCGCAAACTGTTCAAGGTGGGGGCCACGGCTTTTATCGCAGCGTTTATGGAAATAACGCTGATGATCTGGATCGGTTACGAAATTGGTCGCTGGTTTGACTGGAACACCATGGACTCGCTGTTTCTGGGGGCCATTCTGGCCATTTCCTCGACCACCATCATCGTTAAGGCGCTTAACGACCTGAAGATGAAAAATGAGCGCTTCGCGCAGCTTATTTTTGGCGTACTGATCGTTGAGGATATTTTAGGTATCGGGATTATCGCGCTGCTGTCCAGTATTGCGGTCAGCGGCAGCGTCAGCCCCGAAGAGGTGTTTTCGACCGTAGGCAAACTGTCGTTGTTTATGATCGTGGCCCTGGTCATCGGGATTTTGTTGGTGCCGCGAGTGCTGGCCTATGTCGCCAGGTTTGAAAGTAATGAGATGTTGCTGATCACTGTGCTCGGGCTGTGTTTTGGCTTCTGCCTGCTGGTGGTCAAGCTGGAATACAGCATGGTACTCGGGGCCTTCCTGATCGGCGCGATAATGGCTGAATCTCGTCAGTTGCTAAAAATCGAGCGCTTGATCGAACCCGTGCGTGATTTGTTCAGCGCCATCTTTTTCGTCGCCATAGGGCTGATGCTCGACCCGGCGATTCTTTTGGAATACGCACTGCCGATCGTGGTGATTACCATCGCGGTGGTACTGGGCAAGATGCTTTCTTGCGGCTTGGGCGCGTTTATCGCAGGTAACGACGGACGGACGTCATTGCGGGTCGGGATGGGGCTGTCGCAGATTGGGGAATTCTCTTTCATCATCGCGGCGCTGGGGATGACATTGCAGGTCACCAGCAGCTTCTTGTACCCCGTAGCGGTCGCTGTGTCGGTGCTCACTACCCTGATGACGCCTTACCTGATTCGCGCCGCAGATCCGCTCTCGCACAAGCTGGCGCAGGTCATGCCGAATCGCCTGTCCCGGGTTTTTGGGCTGTATGGCGAATGGCTGCGCAGTATTCAGCCTCAGGGAGAGGGTGCGTTACTGGCGGCCATGATCCGGAAAATACTGCTTCAGGTGGGGGTGAATCTGGCTTTGGTCATTGCCATTTTCTTTGCTGGCGGATATTTCGCTCCGCGAATCGGGCGCTATCTACAGGGCTGGATCCTGGAGCCAAGCTGGCAAAAAGGTATGATCTGGGGGGCGGCCTTATTGCTCTCGCTGCCGTTTTTGATCGCGGCCTATCGCAAGCTTAAAGCGCTGTCGATGTTGCTGGCGGAGATGGGCGTCAAGCCTGAAATGGCCGGGCGGCACACCCAGCGCCTGCGTCGGGTGATCTCTGAAGTGATCCCGATTTTATCGTTGCTGGTGATTTTTCTGCTGCTGTCAGCACTGTCGGCGAGCATCTTGCCGACCAATGAATTGCTGATGGTGATTGCGGTAGTGGCGGCGGGGGTTGCAGCAGTATTGTGGCGCTGGTTTATCCGGATTCATACGCGCATGCAGGTGGCGCTGCTGGAAACTCTGGATAATCACAAGGAGGGGGGGCACTAGACAGTCGGTCTCTGCAGGAGCGAGCTTGCCTCGCGGTGCTGGCGACGCACTGAATTCAGTGCGGATGCCTTCGCGAGCAAGCCTGCTCCTACAAAATAACCCGGGGCGGACAGCTATCAGCTTTCCAGCCAGACGTCCCGCGCCCAGTGCCAGACGGATTCCCACGTCTCTTCGGTAACCAGTTCTTCTTCGCCGGACCACAGCACCACGGTGCCGTCTTCCTCAACGCAGTAGTAGTCGTCACCGTCCTGACAAATCGGGATCAGGCTGCGATCTACACCGGCATCCCAAGCGGTCGCGGCTACATCAGGCAGATAGGTGTGGGACTGAGGATCGGTTACGGTGACCGGCTCCAGGCTGCCATACACCACGTCACTGACAGTCAGCAAAAACTCTCTGAATACGAACGGGATATCGATGAACAGTTGTTCTTCGATTTCCACCAATTGGTCTTCATCTGGCAGTTCCAGGGGCACTGGCACTGGCTCATTTTGTTCACGTAGTTGTTCGATGATCTCTTCCACGACCTCAATCCTCATGCTCTATGGCGCGGTTTATATGACGCGCTTTATACAGTAGCTCGTTATAAGTGCAATCGTGAAATGCAAAACCCCGGACAAGTCCGGGGTTTTGGTTACAGCGTGCAATGCCTGATGGATTAGCCGTTCTGGCGAATACCGGCAACCAGCCAAGGCTGGTTATCACCTTGCTGACGTTCCATGTTCCAGCTTTCGCTGAACGCTTCGCCCTGATCAAAGCGCGAAGACTTCGACAGACCGCTGAAGGTCAGGGTCGCGATGGTTTTGTCAGCGCGATCATCCAGGCCGTCCAGTTGAACGGTCAGGTTGTCGATGTAGGTCGACTGGAAGCCGTCACCCAGATCCGCACGCTCACGCTTGAGGAAGTCGAGCATTTGCGGGGTTACGAACTCGGCAATCTTGTCCATTTCGTTGGCATCCCAGTCCTGTTGCAGGGATTGGAAATGGTTGCGCGCAGCTTCCAGGAAGTTCTGTTCGTTGAACCAGGCCGGAGCGTTGATCACCGGACGTGCTGCAGGTGCAGCCGAGCCACCACCGAAGATCGAGGCTGCAGGCTTGGCATCGAACGCTTCGCGTTGCATTGGCGCGTGGCCTGCCGGGGCCATCATTTCAGACTGTTGCTTGCGGCGACGGGCGGCAATAAAGCGGAAGATCAGGAAGGCGATGACCGCCATGATCAGAATGTCGAAGAATTGCATGCCCTGGAAGCCGCCGCCCATGAACATGGAGGCCAGCAGGCCGCCAGCAGCGAGGCCGGCCAGAGGGCCGAGCCAGCGCGAAGCACCGCCGGCTTTGGCAGCTGCGCCCGCAGCAGCAGGGGCTGCGGCGGCTGGAGCGGCCTGACGCGTTTGATGGCTAGGGGCCGAACCAAAGCTCTTGCCGCCGCCGAAGCGTTTGGCGTTTGCGTCGAGACTCATCGTCAAACCGATGCACAGCGCCATGGCGATGCTAAGAAAACGTTTCATAAGGGGTTCCCATTTGTGGATGACACGCGCGCCATGTTGCACAGGTGAGGTATGGCTGGCTAGCGGTGAAGTGTTTCGGGCTTTTGCCTGTTTGGATGTAAGAGTTGGATTTTTTCAAAGCAGGAAGGCGGGAAATATCTTGTGGGAGTTGGCTTGCCAGCGATTACATGAACGCGGTGCATCAGGTGACCGCATTCGTTGTATCGCTGGCAATTCAGCTCCCGCAAGCGTCCAGGGCCAACCTATCTTATTCCTGAATAGCTGTAGGCCAGCTGTCAGACGGCTTCAAGTTTGGCGTAGCCCATCATCAGCCACTTGCTGCCCTCGGAGAAGTTCACCTGCACCCGCGCCTGTGCGCCTGCGCCCTCGAAGTTGAGGATGACACCTTCGCCGAACACCGCATGCTTGACCAACTGGCCGAGTTTGAATTCGGTTTCCGGGATCTCCGAGCCACCGAACAGACTGCTGGCACTCTGCTTTTGACCGCCGCCGAAAGGACGACTGACACTGTTGGAAAGTCGAACTTCCTGAATCAGTCCTTTCGGCACCTCACGCACGAAACGTGAAACCTTGTTGTAGGTTTCGGCGCCGTACAGGCGACGGGTTTCGGCGTAGGTCATCACCAGGTTATGCATCGCCCGGGTGATGCCCACGTAGGCCAGACGACGCTCTTCTTCAAGGCGGCCGGGCTCCTCCAGGCTCATCTTGTGCGGGAACAGACCTTCTTCCATACCCACCAGGAAGACGTACGGGAACTCCAGGCCTTTGGCGCTGTGCAGCGTCATCAGCTGGATGCCGTCTTCGTGCTCTTCGGCCTGGGTGTCGCCCGCTTCCAGCGACGCGTGCCCGAGGAAGGCGGCCAATGGCGACAGTTCTTCATCTTCGTCATTGTTTTCGAAGTTGCGTGCCGCGCTCACTAGTTCTTCAAGGTTTTCTACCCGGGCCTGGCCTTTTTCGCCTTTTTCCGCCTGGTGGTAGGCAATCAGTCCGCTTTGCTCGATGACGGTCTGGGTCATCAGATGCAGCGGCATCTCCATGACTTTTGCCGAAAGATTTTCGATCAGCTCGATAAAGCCGGTGATGGCGCCAGAAGCGCGACCGGGCAAAGCCTTGTTGGCGATGAGCTGGCGCATGGCTTCCCACATCGACACATCGCTGTGGCGTGCGTGCTCACGAATGGCCTCGACGGTTTTTTCGCCAATGCCGCGAGCCGGGACGTTAATTACCCGCTCCAGCGCCGCATCATTGCCACGGCCTTCAAGCAGGCGCATGTAGGCCATGGCGTTTTTAATTTCGGCGCGTTCGAAGAAGCGCTGACCGCCATAAATACGGTAGGGAATACGCTCGCGCAGCAACGCTTCCTCAAGCACCCGGGACTGGGCGTTGGAGCGGTACAGAATGGCGATATCGCTGTGGGAAAGACCGGTTTTCAGGGCGCTTTCGATGGTTTCGACTACATACCGTGCTTCGTCGTGCTCATTGAAGGCCGCGTACAAATTGATCGCTTCGCCTTCGCCGCCGTCGGTCCACAGTTCTTTGCCCATGCGCCCGGTGTTGTTGGCAATCAGGGCGTTGGCCGCTTTGAGGATGCCGGCACTGGAGCGATAGTTTTGTTCCAGACGAATGGTTTCGGCGTCCGGGAAGTCGGTTGAATACTGATAGATGTTTTCAATCTTGGCGCCGCGCCAGCCGTAAATCGACTGGTCGTCATCGCCCACCACCATCAAGCTGTCGCCGCCCTGGGCCAGGAGTCTGAGCCAGGCGTACTGAACGGCGTTGGTGTCCTGGAATTCGTCCACCAGAATGTGCCGGAAACGCTTCTGGTAATGCGCCAGCAGCCCCGGGTTGTCGCGCCACAGGTCGAGGGCGCGCAACAGCAGCTCGGAGAAGTCGATCACACCGGCGCGCTGGCACGCGGCTTCATAGGCTTCGTAAATGTTGCGCATGGTGGCCAGGAACAAATCGCCGCTGGCCTGAATGTGTTTGGGGCGCAGGCCTTCATCTTTCTGGCCGTTGATAAACCATTGCGCCTGACGCACCGGCCAGCGCTGTTCATCGAGGCCCAGCTCGCGAATCACCCGTTTGACCAAGCGTTGCTGGTCATCGCTGTCGAGAATCTGGAAGGTCTGGCTCAGCCCGGCTTCTTGCCAGTGAGCACGCAACAGGCGGTGAGCCAGGCCGTGGAAGGTGCCTACCCACATGCCGGCCGGGTTGATACCCATCAACTGTTCGATGCGATGACGCATCTCGGCAGCGGCCTTGTTGGTGAACGTCACCGACAGTACGGAGTGGGGCGACGCGTTTTCGACCTGGATCAACCAGGCGATACGGTGCACCAGCACACGGGTTTTGCCGGAACCTGCGCCGGCCAGAACCAACTGACGCCCGACACTGGCCGTGACGGCCTGACGTTGGGCATCGTTGAGGGAATTTAACAAGAGAGAGAGATCATCGCGCATCGGGCCATTCTAGGGGGCGCAGACAAACCGGGCAAACCCCAATCCCGTTCAGTTTGACCGCCGGGCATTGCTTTGCCTGCAGTGTTGAAAAAGCCCACCTTGAGTGAGCGCGCTGGACGGCTCAATTCGCGCCACTGTTTTCCTCTATTTGGTAGCTGGCGTTGCTTGTGTATGCTCGGTCAACTTTTTGGCTCATCCATCACTTATAAGAATTTTGCCGATGATTCAGGGTTTTAGCTCGCTGGGTAGTTCTATCGGCATAGGCTCCGGTATTTTTCTGGCGCTGATGAGTGTGCTCGGCTGGAAAGTGAATCAGAGTCGACAGATACGTCGTCGGCATCACCAGGGGTTGATTGAGGACCTGCAGCAAGCCAACGTCCTGAGTAAGCAACTCAACATGGACCTGGCTCGTGAAGTGGAACAGCGGCGCCTGGCGGCGACGGTATTTGAAGCGGCCGGTGAAGGCATCGTGATTCTCGACCCGGCTTACAAAATGCTGGCGGTCAACCAGGCCTTTAGCCGGATCAGCGGGTATGAGGTACAAGAACTGGTCGGACGCAGGGTCGATGAGTTGGCCTGTAGCCGAGATGCACATCGTCATTTCCCCGTTATTCAGACTTCACTGAACCAGCATGACAGCTGGCAGGGGGAGCTGGTTGAAAACCGCAGAAACGGCGAACTTTACCCGCAATGGCTGCAACTCAAAGTGGTGCGCGACAGGGCCGCAAGCGTCAGTCATATCGTGGCCTTTATCAGCGACCTTTCGGCACGGCGTATCTCTGAAATGCGGGTGCGCCACCTCACCCATTTTGATGAGCTCACCGGGCTGGCCAATCGCCTCTTGTTCAAGGAACGCCTTGAAGAAGCCAGTCAGCGGGTGCGTCAGGGTTCGCGCAACCTGGCACTGCTGCACATCGACCTCGACCGCTTCAAGCTGCTCAATGACAGTCTGGGGCATGAACTGGCAGACCAGGTGCTGCAGCAAGTGGCCGAGCGCATCACCAAGGCCTTGCCCGAGGCCGACACGATTGCGCGCCTGTCGGGCGATGAGTTTGCCGTCCTGTTCGATACCTATGCCAGCCTGACCAGTCTGGCGCGGGTCGCCACCCGGTTATTGAGCAAACTCGGCCGGCCGCTGATGATTGATGGCCATGAACTGGTAATTAGCGCCTCAATGGGGATCAGCCTGCTGCCCGACAGCGCACGGGATATCGCGACCCTGGTCAACCAGGCCAGTCAGGCCATGGAGCAGGCGAAGCATGTGGGCGGCGGTACTTTTCAGTTTTTTAGTCACAGCCGGCAGCACAGCACCCTTGAGCGCTTGCAGCTTGAAAACCAGCTACGCAAAGCCATTGCCGAAGGCCAGCTCAACGTTTTCTATCAACCCAAGCTGTGCCTGCGCACGGGGCGCTTGCATGCAGCCGAAGCCCTGGTGCGTTGGGATCATCCGCAGCTGGGCAGTGTGCCGCCCAGCGATTTTATCGCGCTGGCTGAAGAAACCGGCCTGATCGGTGCCATCGGCGAGTTTGTATTGCGTGAAGCCTGTCGTCAGGCCTGTGAGTGGCAGCATGCCGGGCTGGCGCCGATCCGTGTTTCGGTCAACCTGTCGGGCCATCAGTTGCGTCAGGGGAAGTTGGTCAGTCTGGTGCGCCAGGTGCTCGAAGAAACCGGGCTGGCGCCGCATTGCCTGGAGCTTGAATTAACTGAAAGCCAGTTGCTCGACAATGTTGAGCACGTCATCACGACCTTCCAGCAGCTACACGAATTGGGGGTGAAGCTGGCGATTGATGACTTCGGCACCGGCTATTCATCGCTCAGTTATCTCAAGCGGTTTGCGGTGGATTACGTGAAGATCGATCAAGTTTTTATTCGCGGTGTAGGGCGTTGCAGCGAAGACGAAGCCATTACCGTCGCGATTATTGCAATGGCCCACAGTATGGACCTCAAGGTAGTCGCTGAAGGTGTTGAAGACGAGGTGCAGCTTGCGTTTCTCAAGAGCCGGCAATGTGACGAGGTTCAGGGTTACTTGATCAGCCGTCCGGTAAACGCCACGGCATTAGGCGA
>Ga0302347_1004006_pt1 | contig 12208 bp, 12 predicted proteins | sample PhyWR1_FD_202178 | JGI IMG/M metagenome (GOLD analysis project Ga0302347, IMG submission 202178) | Leaf surface microbial communities from wheat plants in UC Gill Tract Community Farm, Albany, California, United States - DLSL W.R1 (v2)... | ecosystem: Host-associated > Plants > Phyllosphere >...
GAAAAACCGGGGACTGGCCCCGGTTTTTCATGCCTGAAAAGGCAAAAAGTTCAATCAAGCCACGGTGGGCGCCGGATCGGTCGTCACCGCCGGGCTGCCGCCGCTCGGGCCGTTGCCGCCGCTGCCCACGGAAGGGTTGCGCGGCGTCCAATCCTTGGGCGGGCGCGGCTCCTTGCCGGCCATGATGTCGTCCATCTGCTCGACGTCGATGGTTTCCCATTCGAGCAGCGCCTTGGCCATGGCATGCATCTTGTCCTTGTTGTCCTCGATCAGCTTGCGCGCCAAGGCGTACTGCTGGTCGATGATGCGGCGCACCTCGATGTCCACCTTCTGCAGCGTCGACTCGCTCATGTGGTTGGTCTTGGTGACCGAGCGGCCGAGGAACACCTCGCCCTCGTTTTCCGCATACACCATGGGGCCGAGCGCGTCGGTCATGCCGTAGCGCGTCACCATGTCACGCGCCAGCGCCGTGGCGCGCTCGAAGTCGTTGCTGGCGCCGGTGGTCATCTGGTTCATGAACACTTCCTCGGCGATGCGGCCGCCGAACAGCATGCTGATCTGGCTGAGCATGTACTCGCGGTCGTAGCTGTAGCGGTCCTGCGCCGGCAGGCTCATGGTCACGCCCAGGGCGCGGCCGCGCGGGATGATGGTGACCTTGTGCACCGGGTCGCACTTGGGCAGCATCTTGCCGATCAGCGCGTGGCCGGACTCATGGTAGGCCGTATTGCGGCGCTCTTCCTCGGGCATGACCATGCTTTTGCGCTCGGGGCCCATCAGGATCTTGTCCTTGGCCTTCTCGAAGTCCTGCATTTCCACGGTGCGGGCATTGCGGCGCGCGGCCATGAGCGCGGCCTCGTTGCACAGGTTGGCCAGGTCGGCGCCCGACATGCCGGGCGTGCCGCGCGCAATCACGCTGGCATTCACGTCCTGGCCAAGGGGGACCTTGCGCATGTGGACATTCAGGATCTGCTCGCGGCCACGGATGTCGGGCAGCGTGACATACACCTGGCGGTCAAAACGGCCGGGGCGCAGCAAAGCTGCGTCCAGAATGTCGGGGCGGTTGGTGGCAGCCACGACGATCACGCCGACATTGGTTTCAAAGCCGTCCATTTCGACCAGCATCTGGTTCAGCGTCTGTTCGCGCTCGTCATTGCCGCCGCCGACACCTGCGCCGCGCTGGCGGCCCACTGCGTCGATTTCGTCGATGAAGATGATGCAAGGCGCGTTTTTCTTGGCGTTGTCGAACATGTCGCGAACGCGGGCAGCGCCTACGCCGACGAACATTTCCACGAAATCGGAGCCAGAGATCGAAAAGAAGGGAACCTTGGCTTCGCCGGCAATGCCCTTGGCCAGCAAGGTTTTACCGGTGCCCGGAGGGCCGACCAGCAGCAGGCCGCGCGGAATACGGCCGCCGAGCTTCTGGAACTTGGCCGGGTCTTTCAGGAAATCAACCACTTCCTTGACTTCTTCCTTGGCCTCGTCGCAGCCTGCCACGTCGGCAAACGTGACGGTGTTGGTCGCCTCGTCGAGCATGCGCGCCTTGGACTTGCCAAAGCTGAACGCCCCGCCCTTGCCGCCGCCCTGCATCTGGCGCATGAAGTACACCCAGACGCCGATCAACAGCAGCATGGGTCCCCAGCTGACCAGCAGCGTCATCAGGAGTGAACCTTCCTCGCGCGGCTTGACGTCGAATTTCACGTCATTGGCGATCAGGTCGCCCACCAGGCCACGGTCGAGGTAGGTGGCGGTGGTGCGTATTTTTCGGTCGTCGGTCGTGGTGGCCACGATCTCGGTGCCGCCCTGGCCTTCGGCAATCGTTGCGGCCTTGATGCGCTTGCCGCGAACCTCTTCGAGGAATTCGGAATAGCCTAGGTAATTCGAACCTGCGCCACCGCGTGTGTCAAACTGCTTGAACACCGTAAAAAGCACCATGGCGATGACCAGCCAGATTGCAATTTTAGAAAACCACTGATTATTCAAGGACTACTCCGATCTAAAAACCCTAAGCCGACTGGAGGGCACATGCGCCTGATTTTAGGCGTTTCAAGTGCACAACCCTGGAAAATGGCTTGCATCCCTAGGCTTAAAGAGGATTTAACTGCCTGATGAAAGGGCCATGCGGGCGTTTTCATCGATTTGCCGCGTTTTTCAATCCCATTCCAATCAGAAAGGTTTCCGACGAGTTGGGGCGCGAGGCCTTGGGCTTCATCCGTTTGACCGTCTTGAAACTGGCCTGAAACAGCTTGACCAGCTCGTCATAGCCGCTGCCGTGGAACAGCTTGACCACAAGCGAGCCTTCGGGCTTCATGCGGCTTTGGGCAAATTCCACCGCCAGCTCGACCAGATGGGCAATGCGCGCCGCATCCGCCGACTCGATGCCCGACAAGTTGGGCGCCATGTCCGAAATCACCAGATCGACCTTGACCGGCCCTTGTGTCGCAAGCAGGGCCTGCTCCAGTTTTTCCAGCACCTCGGCTTCGCGAAAGTCGCCCTGTATGAACACCACGCCTTCAATCGGCTCCATCGGCAGCATGTCCAGCCCGATGATGCAGCCGTTGAGTTCGCCCGCAGCGGCTCCGCTGGGCGAGAGCTTGCGCCGCACATACTGGCTCCAGGCGCCGGGCGTGCAGCCCAGATCGACCACGCAGTCGCCTGGCTTGATCAACCCCAGTGTTTCGTCAATCTCCTTGAGCTTGAAGGCGGCGCGGGCGCGGTAACCTTCCCTTCGGGCCTGCTTGACGTACGGGTCGTTGATGTGGTCGTGCAGCCAGGCCTTGTTGACTTTCTTGCCTTTTGCATCGCCCTTGGCAATGACTTTGGGGGTCTTGGGGAGCAGCTTTTGGTCTGTCTTGGCATTTACTTTCATGGGGTCTATTGTCGCCCTGCCGACTCCACCGATAATTGCGCATGGCTCAAATACAACTTACCCCTGCCCAGCGCAAAGACCACCGCGCCGAGGCGCACCACCTCAACCCCGTGGTGATGATCGGCTCCGACGGCCTCACCGAAGGCGTCAAGAAAGAAATCGACGCCGCATTGAACGCACACGGGCTCATCAAGGTGCGCGTGCAATCGGACGACCGCACCGGCCGCGAAACCATGTTCCGCGCACTGGCCGACGATCTGGATGCCGCGCCCATCCAGCACATCGGCAAGCTGTTCGTGCTGTGGCGGCCGATTCCTGAAAAGGAAAAAAAGGTCGATGAAGACCGCATGCCCGGCCCGCGCGACGTGAAGGTGCTCAAGAACAGTTCGCGCTACGGCCAGCGGCCCGAGGTGAAGATGCTGCGCGTGCTGGGCAACCAACGCCTGACGCCGGGCGGCACTGTCAAACGCTCCAAGCCCAAGCAGACCAGCATCAAAAAACGCGCGCAGGACTGAGCCTTCCCACCGCGATTCGGCCACTCCCGCAGGCGGGCCGGTTCTGCGCTTTCAGCGCCACGCGTTCTTTTGCCCTTTAGATTCACCCATCCGCCCACAGCTAGACGCGATGAACAATCCACTCCTTGACTTTTCCGACCTCCCGCTGTTCGACCGCATCTTGCCCGAGCATGTCGGCCCGGCGATGGACGATTTGCTGGCAAAGGCTGAAAGCGCATTGGCGCAAGTCACCGCCAACGACTTTCCGGCAAGCTGGAGCGGCATTGCCCGCGTGCTGGATGTGGCGACCGAAAAGCTCGGCCGGGCCTGGGGCGCGGTCAGCCACCTCAACAGCGTGGCCGACACGCCCGAGCTGCGCACCGCCTACAACGCCGCCCTCCCCCGCGTGACCGAGTTCTGGACCCGGCTGGGCGCCGACGAGCGCCTGTACGCCAAATACAAGGCCATTGACGCGGCCACGCTCAACGACGAGCAGCGTCAGGCGCACAAGAATGCCATGCGCAACTTTGTCCTGTCGGGCGCTGAGCTGACCGGCGCGGCCAAGGAGCGGTTCGCGCAGATTCAGGAGCGCCAGGCCGAGCTCAGCCAGAAATTCAGCGAGAACGCCCTCGACGCCACCGACGCCTTTGCCTACTACGCCACCGACGACGAAGTGGCCGGCGTTCCGCAGGATGTGCTGCAAGCGGCCAAGGCGCAGGCCGAGGCCGAAGGCAAGGCCGGCTACCGGCTCAGCCTGAAAATGCCGAGCTACCTGCCAGTGATGCAGTTCGCGCACAGCAGCGCGCTGCGCGAAAAACTCTACAAGGCCTACACCACGCGCGCCAGCGACCAGGCGCCAAGCGAATTCAGCCAGTTCGACAACAGCGCCGTGATGCGCGAGATCCTGGCACTGCGCCAGGAAGAATCCCGGCTGCTGGGTTATCAGAATTTTGGCGAAGTCGCCCGAGGAAGTCGTCACCTTTCTGCGCGACCTTGCCCAACGCGCGCGCCCGTATGCAGAGAAAGACATCGCCGACCTGCGGGCCTTCGCCACCGAATCGCTCGATCAGGCCGATCCGCAGCCCTGGGACTATGCCTACATCGGCGAGAAGTTGAAGGAGGCGCGCTACGCCTTCAGCGAGCAGGAAGTCAAACAATATTTCACCGCGCCCAAGGTGCTGGCCGGCCTGTTCCGCATTGTCGAAACGCTGTTCGAGGTGCAGATTCGCGAAGACTCTGCGCCCGTGTGGAAGCCCGGCGTGGCCTTCTACCGCATCGAGCGCGACGGCCAGCTGATCGGGCAGTTCTACCTTGACCAGCCGGCGCGCACCGGCAAGCGCGGCGGCGCCTGGATGGACGACGTGCGCACCCGCTGGCTGCGCCCCGACACTGGCAAGCTGCAAACACCCGTCGCGCACCTGGTCTGCAATTTCGCTGACAGCGTGGGCGGCAAGCCGGCGCTGCTCACGCACGACGACGTGACCACGCTGTTCCACGAGTTCGGCCACGGCCTGCACCACATGCTCACGCAGGTGAACGAGCATGACGTCTCGGGCATCAGCGGCGTCGAGTGGGATGCGGTCGAGCTGCCGAGCCAGTTCATGGAAAACTTCTGCTGGGAGTGGGACGTGCTGGCGCAGATGACGGCGCACGTCGAAACCGGCGAGCCGCTGCCGCGCGCGCTCTTTGACAAGATGCTGGCTGCGAAAAACTTCCAGAGCGGCATGCAGACGCTGCGCCAGGTCGAGTTCTCGCTGTTTGACATGCTGCTGCACACCTCGCACAACCCCGACGAAGACCTGATGGGCCTGCTGAACGAGGTGCGCCGCGAAGTGGCGGTGATTGCCGCGCCGGCCTACAGCCGCACGCCGCACACCTTCAGCCACATCTTCTCCGGCGGCTATGCGGCCGGCTACTACAGCTACAAGTGGGCCGAGGTGCTGTCGGCCGATGCCTATGCGGCTTTCGAGGAAGCTGCGGCATTGGCCCAAGACGGCGTACAGCAGGCACCTGCCGGCTCGACGCTGAGCGTGGACATCGGCCGAAAGTACCGCCAGGCCATTCTGGAAGTGGGCGGAAGCCGCCCGGCCATGGAGTCGTTCAAGGCCTTCCGGGGCCGCGAGCCGACGCTGGACGCGCTGCTGCGCCATCAAGGCATGGCTTGAACGCTGCGCCCGGCAAGGATTTCTCCAGAAACCGAGGATTGAAATTTTGAAAGCCATGAAACCCGGCAAGCTGCATTTTCTGGCAACCCCGGCGCTGCTGACCTTGGCCGCGCTGGCGACCGCGCCCGCGCTGCAGGCCCAGCAGGTTTACCGCATCGTCGGGCCAGACGGCAAGGTGACTTTTTCCGACCGTCTGCCCGCGGCCGATACCGGCGCCAATGCCAGGCCCGGCGGCGCGAGTGGCGCAGCGCCAGGCAGCAGCGCCGCAGCGCAGGGCCTGCCTTATGAATTGCGGCAGGTGGCGCTGAAGTATCCCGTGGTCCTGTACACGTCCGAGAGTTGTGCGCCTTGTGTTGCGGGACGTTCCCTGCTGACCAGCCGGGGCATTCCTTTCAGCGAAAAAACCGTCACGACCGCCGCCGACAGCCAGGCGCTGCAGCGGCTGAGCGGCGAGACCTCGCTGCCCTTCCTCACCATCGGCAGCCAGCAGCTCAAGGGCTTTTCGGACACCGAATGGACAGAGTTCCTGAATGCCGCCGGCTATCCGAAATCATCGGTCCTGCCGGCGAGCTACCGGGCGCCCGCATCGACTCCCCTCGTCACGGCGGCGCCCGCGCCAGCCGGCAGCGCCGAGTCCAAGGCGACCCAGGGCATGCCGTCCGTCTTGCCCCCGCCCAGCCCCGGCAATCCAGCCGGCATCAAGTTCTGAACGCCTGAAGCCGGGCCGGCGCGGCCCGGCGCAGAACCTTAAAACTTCAGAACACCAGCGTTTCGACGCCCTCGTCCGTTCCGAGCAGGCAGACAGTGGCCTTCTGGTGGGCAAAAACGCCCACCGTCACCACGCCGGGCCACTGGTTCACTTCGGACTCGAACGCCAGCGGGTCGGCGATCTTCAGGCCGGTCACGTCCAGCAGGTGCTGGCCGTTGTCGGTCACCAGCGGCTGGCCGTTCTTGTGGCGCACGGTGGCGCTGCCCCCCATCGCCTCGAACTGGCGCGCGATGCGCCGCGCGGCCATCGGAATCACCTCGACCGGCAGCGGAAAGCCGCCCAGCGTCTGCACGTACTTGGACTTGTCGGCGATGCAGACGAAACGGCGCGACTGCGCGGCGACGATCTTCTCGCGCGTGAGCGCCGCGCCGCCGCCCTTGACCATGTGGCCGGCGTGATCGATCTCGTCGGCGCCGTCGATGTACACGGCCAGCTCGTCCACTTCCGTGGCATCAAATACCTTGATGCCCAGCGCCTGCAGCCGCTCGGTGGAGGCCACCGAGCTGGACACGGCGCCAGCGATGCGATCCTTGATCGTCGCCAGCGCGTCGATGAACTTGTTGACGGTCGAGCCGGTGCCGACGCCGACGATGCTGCCTTCTTCGACGTAATGAAGCGCGGCTTGGCCGACCAGGGTTTTGAGTTCGTCTTGGGTCATGGTAGATGCTTAAGGGTGAAAAGGTGGGGGATGAACTGGGGGGTGAAACGGCTTTTTGCGACAATCGCCGCTCATGCCTTGCGGGCCACGGCGCTTCGCCCGGTCCGCACAAACCCACCCGCTTTCAGCCCGAATTATCCAATGTCCCTGCTTCCCTACGCCCTGGCCCGTCCCTTTTTATTCGGCCTGGACGCCGAAACCGCCCACGAACTGACCATGGCCTCTCTGGCACGCACCCAGGGCACGCCCCTGTCGGCGGCCTATTGCAGCGCCAAGGTCAGCGACCCCATCGAGCTGGCCGGGCTGAAGTTCCCCAACCGCGTCGGCCTGGCCGCCGGCCTGGACAAGAACGCGCGCTGCATCGACGGCCTGGCGGCGATGGGCTTTGGCTTCGTCGAGGTCGGCACCGTCACGCCCAAGGCGCAGCCGGGCAACCCCAAGCCGCGCATGTTCCGCCTGCCCGAGGCCAACGCCCTGATCAACCGGCTGGGCTTCAACAACGACGGGCTGGATGCTTTCCTGGCCAATGTGCAAAAGTCGAGCGTGCGCAAGCCGGGCGCCAAAAGCACGTTGCTGCTCGGCCTGAACATCGGCAAGAACGCCGCCACGCCGATTGAAAATGCAGTGGACGATTACCTGATCTGCCTGGACGGCGTGTACCCGCACGCCGACTACGTGACCGTCAACATTTCCAGCCCGAACACCAAGAACCTGCGCGCGCTGCAAAGCGATGAGGCGCTGGACGCGCTGCTCGGGCGCATCGCCGAGCGCCGCGAGGCGCTGGCGCGCCAGCACGGCCGGCGCGTGCCGATCTTCGTGAAGATCGCGCCCGATCTGGACGACGCGCAGGTCGGCGTGATCGCCGCGACGCTCCAGCGCCACGCCATGGATGGCGTCGTGGCCACCAACACCACCCTGAGCCGCGAAGCCGTCAAGGGCCAGCGCCACGCCGAGGAAGCCGGCGGCCTGAGCGGCGCGCCGGTGCTGGCCGCCAGCAACCGTGTGATCGGCCAGCTGCGCGCCGCGCTGGGCAAGGGCTTTCCGATCATCGGCGTGGGCGGCGTGCTGAGCGGACGGGATGCCGTCTCCAAAATCGAGGCCGGCGCCGACGTGGTGCAGCTCTACACCGGCCTGATCTACAAAGGCCCGGCGCTGGTCGCCGAAGCCGCCAATGCGATCAGAAAAAGCCGCTAGCGCAGACTGCGCCTTCGCATCCAGCTATTGATTTAATAGCAAATAGCCGGGTGCCGGGCCGCGCGCCGCTGCATGGCCCGCGTAACATCAGTTACGCGCTGGCGCAAACTTTCCAGCCGCCGGCCTGCGCTCGGGCCGGCCCCAACGGATAGAGTTCTTGCAGCGGCCAGGCTGCATCCGCAGCCAGCCAGCCGCCCATGCGCGGCGCGGCCGGTCCTCTGGCGGCCGCCGTGCCGGACCTTCGCGCAGCCAGCCAACACAGGAGGCGCCATGGAACTGCTTGATCGGCTCAAGGCCTCGATTGCCTGGCTTGGCGGCGCGCTGGCCGCGCTGACGGCGATCTGCTATGCGACCGGCTACTACGCCTTTCACGCCCACCTGACGATGCTCGGGCTTGGGCAGGTGGTCGATTTCAAGCACGAGGACATGCTGCTGGAGGGCGCACGCTTCTTTTTCGCCGTCACCGCCCATCTGCTGCAGATGGTGCTGGCGCTGGGCGCGGGCGGCGCCGGCCTGCTGGCGCTGCTGGCCTTCCTCGGCGAAATCGGCCCGCTGGCCCGGCGCGCGCGCCTGGGACGCGCATGGCTGGGGGCGCGCTGCGCCGCCCTGGACACGGCGCGTCCGGCGCTCAAGGGCACGCTGCTGCTGGCGGCGCTGGTCGCGCTGCTGATGGCGCACACCGACCGCTTTTTCTACCCGCTGCTTGCCTTGGGGCGCATCGACAGCCTGCTGTTTCGCGCTGGCGCGCAGGCCACGGCCGACTGCCGGGCCTTGATTCCGGCCACCGGCAGCGGTTTGCCGCCGGCGGTGGCGTCCGCGCTGCTGATGCAGGGCGAGCGCTGCGGCGTCTTTGTGCTGGCCGAGTTCCGGCGCCTGCTCGACGGCTACCTGGTGCTGCTGGCGGCCATCGGCCTGTCGTTTTCCCTGCAGGCGCTCATCCGCCCGCCGCTGCTGGCGCGGGCTTGCCGCCTGGTGCTGGCGGTGTACGGCATGGTCTATACGCTGCTGCTGCCGATCGGCTTTGGCATCCTGGTGCGCACGGCGGTCTATCCGCTGGCCAGCCTGGAGTTGAAGGCCGGCGCGCCCGCCAGCGGCAACCTGATGGCGCGCAACGACAAGAGCCTGCTGCTGTGGCTGCCCGCCGAACGCCGGGCGGTGTGGTATCCGAGCGAGAACATTGCCCGGCTGCAGATGACGGGCCAGTCCAACCTGTTTTCACGTCCCGAAGGAGGTGCGAGATGAGCATTCCAACCCTGCCCAATGTCCGGCCCTGCGCCCGTCGCCCCGCGCTGGCGCTGCTGGCCGCGCTGCTGGCGGCCTGCGCGCCGCTGCCGCCAGCCAGCGGGCCGGGTCCGCTGCCACCGGGACCTGGAACGCCGACGCTGCGCTGGCTGGGCCGCATCACGTCCATCGAAGGCCCGAATGCCCTGGTGGACCGGGGCAGCCATGGCGCGCCGCAGCCGGCGCAACCGGGCCAGTTGCTCCTGGCCGGGGACCGCTTTTCCACCGGCCCGGGCACGCGCATGAAGATCGACTTGTGGAGCGGCGGCGCGCTCGAACTCGACGAGAACACAGATCCCGGCCTGCTGCAGGACCTCAATTGCCTGGTGGTGAGCCTGTTTCGCAGCGGCCGGATTTTCGTGGACAAGTCCGACGCCTGCGTCGAGTCGCTGGGCACGCGCAGCCAGCAGTTCAGCAAGGTGGTCTATGCCGTGATGCCGGGCAGGCCCTACCTGCAGATCACCGTGGTCGAGGGTGAGGCGCGCACGCTGCAGCCGGTGCTGGCCGTGGTTCCCAGGGGCTGGCGCATCGACCTGGACAGCGGCGGCGTGCTGGGCGCCGGCCGCGCCTATCCGGTGCCGGAGGATGCAATCAGGCAGGCGGTGGGCTGGACGCTGTACTACCGCAACCTCGGCCGCAGTGCGCCAGCGCCCGAGTTTCCGCTGTTCCGCTTTCCCCGGCCGCCCTATCCAACGCCCGGCCGCGACCCGGCGCCACGTCCGGCGCGTTAATTTTTTGCTATGAAATAAATAGCTGCATGCGCAGGCAGCGCCTGCGCTGCACGGCTTTTTCATCATTCATTCGCGACCCAAACAGCCTGCAATGCATGACGTGGCCGAGACGGCCCGGGTTGGGCCAGTATCAGGCGGTAAGCTCTGGTCTTTTTTCTTTCTCACGCACTGGACACCATGACCGAGCACCACCCCACGCCCGACAAGGAGCAGATCGCCCTGCTCGCGCCTTTCGAGCGCCTGAACCTCGACCAGATCGAGCTCGTCGCCACCGCCGAGCAGGCCGCCTGCGCGCTACAGGCGCTGAGCGGTGCGCCCGCGCTGGGCTTTGACACCGAGTCCAAACCCACGTTTGCCAAAAACGAAGCCTCCACCGGCCCGCACATCGTGCAGCTCTCGACACTGGAGCGCGCCTACATCTTCCAGCTCGAAGACGCCGAGTGCCGGCGCGCGGTGGCCGAGCTGCTGCGGGCAGAGCACATCATCAAGGCCGGCTTTGGCCTGGGCGACGACCGGCGGCGCATCATCCACAAGCTCGGCGTCGATCCGCAGGGGGTGCTCGACCTGAACACGGTGTTCCGGGCGCGCGGTTACCGCAAGGACATGGGCGTGCGCGGCGCGGTGGCGGTGCTGTTCAACCGGCGCTTCATCAAGTCGCGCAAGGCCACCACCTCGAACTGGGCCAACGCCCGGCTGCAGGAATCGCAGCTCCTCTACGCGGCCAACGACGCCTATGCGGCGCTGCGGGTCTTTCTGGCGCTGGGGCTTGGCCAAGCCTGAACAAGTCGCAGCCAACTTTACAAAAGTCCTGGCGGCAAGTTGCAGGTGCGACACGTTGAGCGGCCATGATCGGGCTTTCCCATTCACAGAAAGGTCGTTCCCCATGCACTCAAAAGCCATCATTTGCGCCCTGGCGGCGGCTTCGCTCGGCATGTCCTCGCTGTCCTGGGCACAGGGCCACGGACAGCCCGACCCGCACCGGCAGATGCCGCGCGGCGCGCAGCACGGTCTCATGGAACGCGATGCCCATGACGGCCGCGATGCACACGGTCCAGGCGCGCGCGGATTGGACCAGCGGGGCGATCGCCATGGCCCCGGCCCCAATGGCTTCGGGCCGCGCGGGGAGGCGCGCGGCGGCAGCGACTATGGCGCGCGCGGCCCGCAGTTCCATCGGGGCGGACGGCTTCCGGCGCAGTACCGCAGTCACCAGTATGTGGTGAACAACTGGCGCGATCACCGGCTGAGCCCACCGCCAAGGGGACATCAGTGGGTGCAGGTGGGCGCGGACTATGTGCTGGTCGCCATTGCCACCGGCGTGATCGTGCAGCTGGTGCTCAGCCCCTGAGCCTGAACCCGGGCCGCGCCGTCAGTGCAGATGGCGCGGCTTGCGGCCGCCGCCATGGCCGGTGCCGCCGCCGGACGAGCCGCCCGGGCCGCGCGGCGGACGGCCGAGCTGCATCGACTTGACCAGGTCGTCAAAGCGGCGCTCGAACAGCTTGTCCACGGCCTCGACGACCTCGCCGAGTTCGGAGCCGTCGAAATGCCGCTCCATCAGCCCGATCATGTCCTGCACCAGCAGGTCGCGCTGCACCTGCATGATGGCCGCCGGCGTCGGGCCGACAAAGTAGATGACGAAGTCGTCGCGCGCTTCCTCGTCCTCGTCGCCCTCCTCGTCCTCGTCGAAGTCGGCATCGTAGAAGGTCACTTCGATGGGCGCGCCCAACTCGGCCAGGTCATTGAGCCCCATGCACATTTCATCAAGCGCCTGGCGAAAATCCTCATCGCCCGGCACGGTCCAGCACATCTGCAGCAGGTGCTGGGGCGCGTCGAAACGGATGCCGGGCTCTTCTTCGTAGATGCTGGCCGCGCCGGCCGCGAGGGACTTGGCGCCGGCGTATTTCCACAGTGGCTTGAGCGCCTCCTGCAGTTGCGCGAAGCTGACATCGGCACGCACGGGCACTTCGCCGTGGACGTGAATTTCAAAGGGGGTGTTGTAGCGCGACATGGAATTATCTTATCCAGTTTCAGGGGAAGTGGGGCCTTCGGGCAT
>Ga0302347_1004014_pt1 | contig 12189 bp, 10 predicted proteins | sample PhyWR1_FD_202178 | JGI IMG/M metagenome (GOLD analysis project Ga0302347, IMG submission 202178) | Leaf surface microbial communities from wheat plants in UC Gill Tract Community Farm, Albany, California, United States - DLSL W.R1 (v2)... | ecosystem: Host-associated > Plants > Phyllosphere >...
CTGATCGGTGACGACGAACACGGCTGGGGCGAAGGCGTGGTGTTCAACATCGAAGGCGGTTGCTATGCCAAGTGCATCGACCTCTCCGAGAAGAACGAGCCGGTCATCTGGAAAGCCATCAAGCACGGCACCGTGCTGGAAAACGTGGTGATCGACGATGCCAAGCACGCCGACTACACCAACGTCAGCCTGACCCAGAACAGCCGCGCTGCCTACCCGCTGGAGCACGTTGCCAAGCGTTCCGAGAAGAACCTGGGCGGCGAGCCTAACGCGGTCATCTTCCTGACCTGCGACCTGACTGGCGTACTGCCGCCAGTGTCGATCCTCAGCGAAGAACAAGCGGCCTACCACTTCCTGTCCGGCTACACCGCACTGGTGGGCTCGACCGAAATGGGTTCCGGCGGCGGCATCAAGTCGACCTTCTCCACCTGCTTCGGCGCGCCATTCTTCCCACGCCCAGCCGGTGAATACGCAGAATTGCTGATCAAGCGCGTACGCGGCTTCGGCTCCAAGGTCTACCTGGTCAACACCGGCTGGACCGGCGGCGGCTACGGCGTCGGCAAGCGCTTCAACATCCCGACCACTCGCGGCGTCATCGCAGCGATCCAGAGCGGCGCGTTGATCGGTGCAGAAACCGAACACCTCGACACCATCAACCTCGACGTGCCACTGGCCGTACCGGGCGTTGAAACCGGCCTGTTGAACCCGCGTAACACCTGGGCTGACAAGGCTGCTTACGACGAAGCGGCGAAAGCGCTGGCTGGGTTGTTCATCGAGAACTTCAAGAAGTTTGAAGTGAGCGATGCGATCAAGGCTGCGGGTCCTAAGTTGTAAGAGTCGTTTGCTGTTAAAAAGCCGCCCTTAGGGGCGGCTTTTTGCGGACCGCAGCTTAGCTACTTTGCATTCTCCAGTTATCTATTGCGGTTTTCAGTCTCGTTGGAGCAGTATCGGCTTGCCAAACGTTCCAAAAATCCACAGTTCCACTGTTTGGCTTGTTTTCTGGCTCATCAACTCGAATACGACTAGGAATAAGGCTGGCGTCACCGACGACTAAGGCCTCCCCAGTATCTAACGTCGGCAATATGTCGCTGAATCCTCCTAGTGAATCAGGCAGGAGTTTCTTTATTACTCCTTGGTCTTCCGCATTGGTAAGTCGCATTGCAATAAAGTTGCTGCATTGACTAAGTATGGTTTTGTTTACTTCCGAGGGGCGTTGGCTGATGACAACAAGACTGGCACCATACTTACGGCCCTCCTTGGCAATTCGCTCAAAAATCTGAATAGATATTTCATCAGACGAATTAGCATTTCCCTTGTCAGGAAGATAGAGATGAGCCTCATCGCAGAAAAGAGCTACAGGATGACGCAGCGTAGCAGGTGTCCACTGTTGCACGGAGAAGGCGACTCTAGCCACCAGGCTTACTATGAGGGGGAGTATGTCAGAGGGAACTTCGGAAAAATCAATAATTTTTACTCCGCCTCCAGACTTCTCTTCGGAACTGCCAAATAAGGCGGCTGATAAGCTGTGTAGCCAATCGAACTCTAAAGTTTCTGCGCCTCCTTGAAACAAAAAGCCAAGTCGGCGATCAGATATTTTATTTTCCAAGCGGGAAATCATCCTGCTCAGTTTTCCGAAAAACTCACCCTGCTTTTCTGCTCTGACACCCTGTACTGTTTCAGTGTTTATGAAATTTAAACTCTCTAAAATATCCTCTAGTCGGAACGGCACGGGGCTGTCGATAGTGAAGTTGTTTAATAGTCTAGTCTCGCCACGCTCTTCTAGGTATTTACGCTTTGAGTTGTTTACTTCACGCGCCATTATCATAGATTGGTTTGGCGCGTTTTGATCGCTGCGATCCACAAAAAAAGATACAAGTGCTTCGTAAGAGAGTAACCAGTAAGGTAGATGTACCACGCCATCACTGAGTCCTCTTTTAGCTTCAATATCACCGGGGCCGGCTATTCGGAAATGGCTAATTCCAGGAGATATTAAGGGGGCGTATTCGCCATGTATGTCAAAAATTATAGCGTTAGCATTCCTCAGGTTTGATACTTGCTCAATTATAGTCGCGGTGGTCCAGGATTTTCCTGAGCCTGTGCTGCCCCCAATAAAAGCGTGGCGCTGGAAAAGTTTATTTCCATTTAGGTACGCGATCGCGTTATCGTCTAATGTGTACTTTCCGATAGTCAGTGCATTTGTAATGTTTGCTGCATGTGAAATTACACGCATGAATCCAGTTAAATTTTCACCTTCGAGAGAAAAGCAGTTGGCGTCTATCTCTGGGACGCTTTCGAGTGTGCGTCTAAATACATTTTCTTGAATTCCAAGTCGATCTGTTAATGTGCCGATTAACACGATTTTGCAAAGATTCAATTCCGCTATTGGGGCAATATCATCGTCGCTGATTTCTAGCGGAATTTTCTTTCGGGTAACCTGGGTTATAAGTCCTATAAGATGCTGACCTGGCTTGCAACTTTGTAAAACTGCCAAACGGTTTACTTGCAGTCTTCGTAGTAGCTCAATGTCGTTGACCTCTACAATTACAGTGTTGGTGTCAACTGATGTCACACTTCCTAAAGCTTCGTCGTCTCTAAAATTGAAAAGTGGCATATTCACCTACATTATTATTTGTGAGAAGCCAGCGAGGCTCCAGTAATTATTCTGTACTGAAATGGGTTTTGCTAGTTCAGATGATTGAATTATCGTTTCATTGTCATTTTCGCCTCTTGTTAATGCGATGTAGTTTTTGATGTTGTGTGTATTTATAAAGTTCGATGCGGCAAGTGTTAGGCTTCTGGTTATTATTATTAGTTTTGAATTGTCGCGCGCGCACTTGTTGATTAGTTTTTCTTGAATGTGCACATCGTTAAATCCATACCCTATGCAGAGATAAGAGGTTGAGTTAATAAGTGCTTTGTCTGCAGATGATATTATTGTTCTGTAAGGTTCCCTAGAAGCTCTTTCGTATTTGTCTAGTCCGGGGGTGACTATAAGAGGGATTAGTCCGGGTGGTAGGTTTTCCGTAGTGCTCAGTGAAAGATTAATTCCGTCTTCGTTGCGAAACCATCCGAGTGATCCATGAACTTTCCAAATGTTTATTCTTCGCTCCGTTTTAATCGCATTATAGTGTTCCTCGAAACCTTTATATCCTTGAGAGAAGCCCGTGTAGTAGTAAATGCTCTCTTGTTCACATGCATATTCTGCCAGGCGATCATAATTAGTAGTTATGATGTCTATCTTTTTTGCAGTACTTCTGAGCATATGCCTGAGAAGCTTTCCGAGAGGAAAGAAATTTTGATCCGAAATGGCATTTCTAAAAACCCCTAAGTCTTGTGGGTTTAGGAGTTCCCAAGTTGATGAGATAATTGCACTAGTTAGAATTGTACTTAGTCTGTTGTTGGTTAGAGCAGTTTCGAGATCTATCTCGTTACCCAAATCTTCGCAGAATTGAACCCAGCATTTCTCGTCGTAAGGTGTTAGATTCTCAGTAGGGACGGTTTTAATAAGGTGCTGTCCTAGTTGCCACATACCGGCCATGCTGAATGCTGCAGAAGCCCCACTGCCTAATAGTAATACCGGTGTGGCCGCATAATAAGCTTGAATCTGTTTTAGCGCAGTTTCTATCTCTTTTTCAGGCACAGTCTATCCCCAGGCTCAGACGGCTACTTATTGAGTTATAATGTGACTTCGGAAATTTTATATATGCGTGAAAGTTAGCGACTGCTATGGTGCTACTAAAGGTCAACATGCATTTTTCTGTGCGCGATGATTTAGGCAGAAGCTTTAGATTCAATGCGCAAGGCGCTAGATGGTTGGTCTCTATGAGGATGTCCATTTTTATAAATTTTATCGATCTATCCATGATCGTCTCCATAGCTCTTGCGGTTGCTATTTCATCAGATTATGCGCTGTAGTGTCATAATGCTAGCTCGAAAAATAGCTGACCACTGATACTTTGGTATTGATTGAGTTTTTGCCAAGCATGAAGAGGGAAATCAGGAGGGGGCTGGTTGCAAGAAAACTAATTTTGCATATGCAATGCTAAGGCTCCTATCAATACCAGTGTTACCCCCAACACCTGCACCGCCGACAACCGCTCCTTGAAAAACACAAACCCCAGAATCGCCGCAATCCCGCCCGACAACGTACTGATCACCGTCACCACCGAAACCGACCCGGCCATCGCCCCCCACGAAAACGCCGAGAACCCACCGAGGTTCATCAGGCTCGCGCCGGTCAGCGTTGCGCAGTTTTTCAGCGGCGGAATCTTCAGCCCGTCCTTGATCTTCAGCACCATCACCACCAGCACGCACAGGCCTACCAGGTAACCGAGCCAGAGCATGGTGATCGGCCCCAGCGCAGGCAGTGTGTAGCGGCCCTGCAGCCAGAAGCTGGTGCCGTAGAGCAGCGCCGCGAGCATGGCGTAGGCGATGGCGCGGTTTGAGCTGTTGTGGGGGGCGCCGGTGTCTTTGTGGATGCTGGAGAGGATCACGCCGGCGACGCACAGGGCGATGCAGCCGAGTTGGATCGCGCTGATGTGTTCGCCGCTGGCCCATGACAGCAGGGTGGTCACGACGCCGTAGGAGGTCACCAGTGGCGCGACGATGGCGGCTTTGCCCAGAGCGAAGGCCTTGGACAGCGCCAGGGCGCCGGAGACGGTGAACAGTGCGGCGGCGATGCCCATCAGCCAGACGCTCAACGGGGCATTGAGGGATTTGAGCAGGAAGGCCGGGAAGATGACCAGCAGCAAGGTCATGATCAGGAAGCCCAGGGCCTGCCCGAAGTACACCGCGCGTTTAACGCCTACGGCGCGGGCATTGAGGCCCACGAGAAAATCCGTGCCGCCCCAGAGCAGGGCGGCCAGCAGGCCCATTATTACGTCCATGTAAGGTCCTTGTTCGGGTTGGCGCAAAGCTGATTGCAGAACTAATTAATGTGGGAGGGGGCTTGCTCCCGATGGCTGTGGATCAGCAAATACTTCAGTGACTGACACACTGCTATCGGGGGCAAGCCCCCTCCCACATTTGAAGCTCTGCGTTGTTCAGATCAGCTCAGGTTTTCCAGCGTCTGCGTGTCCCAGCTGTTGGTTTTGATGGCCAGGTAAAGCATCCCAATGGTCAACGGTACCTTCTCGCCGCGGCCCTTGGCCCGGCGCTTGAGGAACACATCAAAAATCGGCGGGTTGAAGTAACGATAAGTGTCGTAGTCGCCGAGGTCGAGGGAAAACTCCTCCTCCAGCACTTCCATGAGTTGCTTGGCCTCACCGCCGTCGCAACCCAGGTCGAAGTTGATGGAGGTTTGCAGGCGAATGGTCTTGTGTTTCGGCAGGCCGATTTCTTCGTGCAGCAGCTGCAAGAGGCGCTGCATGGCGGGGTCTTCGGGGAAGTTGGGGGCGAGGTTCATGGTGGGGGCACGCAGGAGTGGGTGAAGGGGCTGGTTGGGTTGCCGGCGGTATTTGTTTCGGGTGATGAAGAGTGCCAAGCCTATCAAGAATATGAAGACAGGCAGGAAGGGCATTCTGAGGATTATTGCTACGTAGGGTAGTAGGAAGGTCAGAGTTACGCCGGTTGCCAGAAGGGCGAGGGCGAAGCGCTTTCTGAGCGTGGGGGTTGTGATCTGGACGTGCAGCACCCAACAGGTAAAGAGAAAAAAAGCTGATTGAAGACATAGGGCCATATGACTAAGACTCGTCTGAGTAGATATGCATTGAGAGTGTTGACCGCTGCGGCCCTATACCTCCTCTTACATTGGCATCCAGGCCAATGATTATGTCCCCTGCGTGATATCTGCGAAGCTCGCCGGAAATCGTATCGCCAACCAAGCCTGCGCTGACCGCTGAAATGACAATTCCTGGGGCGGCAACGGCTCCGGAAATTATTTGTTTGATGAGCACGTTTTGGTCATTTAGCCGATCGGCTTGAGCCCGTTTCAATGGCTTGGAAATGGCGACCGCCATATCGCACGGTAAATCTTTAGCCAGCATTTTTTGGTACAAGCGGCTTATTTGATCGCGAACGTCGTGCGCCGCCTTTTCGGCTTCCAGCAGACATAGGTTGGCTAATGTATGTCGATTTTCAGGCACGACAGTGAAGCGAAGCACGTTGAGACTGACGCCGTGGTGTCCAAAGTGGTGAGTCCTTTCGATGTTCACAGGTTTTTGCCGATGAAGTTGAGGAGGCGTTAGTTTCGGTCAGGCGAAGGGGCTTTATATAGAGGGTCGAACGAGTGTTTGAAGCAGTTTAGGAAAGGGGCTACGCGCGTTTTGGTGCCTTCTTACAGATGCTTCCGGCATTTGCTATTTGACAGTGATTTTCTGACCCGCACCCAGCCGGTTTGAGAGTCTGGGCTTGCCCGAGATTGTGGTGATTCAGGTTGAGAAATATAGCCTGATACTCCGCAATCGCAGGCAAGCCAGCTCCCACAGTTTTAGCTCAGTGGCTGGCTGGTTGGTATTTGCTTATCGACCGTCGTTTGCAACTGGACGTGCTGCGCAGCTTCCAGCAAATCGCAGCCATCCTGAACGAGCAGGTACAGGCCATTGATGATGTGGCAAATGTCTTTGAGGTCGGCGTGTTCGTAGGTCAGGCCGGAGAAGGTTTCGAGCAAGTCGGTGGCAGCGCGGATGTGTTGGTGTGCGATGGACTGGATGTCATAAAACCACGTCACATTCTCCACAAAAAATCCGCCAGCATCCTGAATTCAGCGTATGTTTCACCGCAAAATCTTGTCGGACGATTCCGTCCACTACTTAAAGGGAGTTAAGCATGGGTTTGCTGCGTGTCGCTTCGGCGATGTCTTTGTGTGCGGTGGCTTTTGCGGTCCAGGCCGAGCAGTTGCCGATTGAAGTGCTGAGTGCGGTGGTCAAGGACCAGAAAATCGCCGACGCCGAGGTGTTGCTGCAACGCAACGGCGCACAGAACGTGGCGGGGCGCACCAATGCCCAAGGCCAGGTCACCCTCACCAGCGAAGCCGCGGATGACGCCAGCAACCTGCTGATCATCAAGAAGCCTGGCTATTCCAACCTGGTGGTGAAGTGCCCCTGCAAGGGCATGACTTACGCCATCAGCCCGGTGATGGAAAACCTCGATGGCCTGCGCGTGGTGCTGACCTGGGGCAAGACCCCGGAAGACCTCGATTCCCACATGATTTTCCCAGGCAACAACATCTACTTCGAAAACCAGAAAGGCGACGACGCTGAACTGGACGTGGATGACGTCGACAGCTACGGCCCGGAAACCATCACCCTGCAGAAAAAACACTACGGCGAAAGCTATGTGTATGCCGTGCATGACTTCACCAACCTTGCCAACCCGGGTTCGCGCCAGCTGTCCAACAGCGAGGCCAAGGTGTTCGTGTACATGGGCCAGTCGCTGGTGCGCACCTACTACGTGCCGAAAAATCGCAGCGGCAACCTCTGGACCGTGTTCCGCATGACCGGCAGCGGCGACTTTCAGGACGTCAACACCTTCAGCGGTGTGAATGTGGAAGCCAAGGATGTGCTCAACGAAGTCAAACCGTTGCTGGATGACAGCGTGGCGGTGTCGGCGGTGGCGGTCAGCTCTTCCGCACAGACCGATGCGAAGCGTCTGAACGTGCAAGGTGAAGCGGCCTACCAGGCTGGTAACCTGGACCAGGCGATCGAGTTGTTCCGTCAGGCTATCGATCTGGACAACAGCTTCGGCAAGGCCTACGGCAACCTCGGCCTGGCTTATCAGAAGGCCGGCAACACCGCCGAGTCGATCTGGGCCAACCGCAAGGCTATCGCCCTCGCTACTGGCGCGAATGCTGCCACCGTACGCGCTGGCGCCTACTACAACATCGCGCGGATCTACGAAGCGGCGGGGCAGTTCCCGGATGCATTGCGTCATTACCAGTTGGCCAAGGAACAGAAGGCCAACCCGGTGTATGACACGGCGATTGAGCGGGTGCAGAACCGCTGATTCAGCTGTAACGCAGGGCTAAAAATGTGGGAGGGGGCTTGCCCCCGATAGCGGTGGGTCAGACAGCTTATTTGTAGCTGACCCACTGCAATCGGGGGCAAGCCCCCTCCCACATTTGTTTTGCGTGTGAATTTGGCCCAAGGCCATTGCTGCACCCTGTGTATCATCCTGTCTCTTTTTTCCATGCGACCTTTCTCGATTCGCTGAGAGTTGCGGGCTATGTTTTTAAGCCAGGTTCAGCGGTCAATGGAGTGACAGCCTATGCACGACACCCTCCAGCAGGTCTTTGGTTATCCACAGTTTCGTTTAGGTCAGGAAGAGACGGTCAGCGCCGTCCTGGCTGGCCGTTCCGCAGCCGCAATTTTCCCGACGGGTTCGGGCAAGTCCTTGTGTTACCAGCTGTCGGCCGTATTGCTGCCGCACCTGACGCTGGTGGTGTCGCCGTTGTTGGCGCTGATGCAGGACCAGCTGGGTTTCCTGCAGCGCCACGGTATATCTGCGGGCAGTATCGATTCGGCGCAAAGCCGTGAAGACGCCAATGATGTGATGGCCCGAGCGCGTTCGGGCGAGCTGAAAATCCTGATGATTTCCGTGGAGCGCCTGAAGAACGAGCGCTTTCGCAACTTCCTGCAAAGTGTGCAGATCTCGCTGCTGGTGGTGGATGAAGCGCACTGTATTTCCGAGTGGGGCCACAACTTCCGGCCGGACTATTTGAAGCTGCCGGACTACCAGCGTCAGTTCAATATCCCACAGGCACTGCTGCTGACGGCTACAGCCACGCCCAAGGTGATTGCCGACATGCAGGCCAAGTTCGCCATTGCGCCCGGGGATGTGATCACTACAGGCTTCTACAGGCCCAACCTCAACCTGCTGGTGGAGCCGGTCAGCGGCCAGGACAAGCGCCGTCGGCTGGTGGCCTGGATGAACGAGCGGGCCAACCAGCCGAGCATCGTCTACGTCACCCTGCAAAAAACCGCCGAGCAGATTGCCGAGCACCTGAACCGCAATGGCATCCAGGCCGAGGCGTACCACGCCGGGTTGCCCCACGATAAACGCGAGGGTATCCAGCAGCGCTTCATGGGTGGGCGCTCCAATTGCATCGTGGCCACCATCGCGTTCGGCATGGGCATCGACAAAAGTGACATCCGCAATGTGGTGCACTTCGACCTGCCCAAATCCATTGAGAACTACAGCCAGGAAATCGGCCGTGCGGGGCGCGACGGGCAGCCGTCCGACTGCCTGGTGCTGGCCAACCGCGACAGCCTCAATGTGCTGGAAAACTTCGTGTATGGCGATACGCCCGAGCAGGACGGCATCTACCGTGTGCTGGAGGAGTTGCAGGCGTCGCACAGTGAGGGGCAGTGGGAGTTTTTGCTGAGGTCCTTGTCGGATCACAGCAATATCCGCGAGCTGCCGCTGAAGACGCTGCTGGTGCAGTTGGAGCTCAAGGGCGTGATTGCGCCGCGCTATGCGTTTTATGCGGAATATCGTTTCAAGTACCTGGTTGAACCCGAGGCCTTGCTGGCGCGGTTTTCCGGCGAGCGGCAGCAGTTTGTCGCGGCGATTGTCCAGGTGTGCAAGCGCGCTAAAACCTGGGCGACGGTGGATTTCGACGCGCTTTACCAACAGCACAATGCCGAACGCAGCCGGGTGGTGAAAGCGCTGGATTACTTCCAGGAACACGGCTTGATCGAACTGGAAAGCAAGCAGATGACCGAAGTTTACAGCCTGCTCAATACCGACTTCGATCCGCAGACGCTGAGCGCCGAGTTATACACAGGCTTCAAGCAACACGAAGTGGGCGAGGTGGCGCGCATTCACGCCATGCTTGATCTGTTCGCCACCGAGCGGTGTCTGGGGCAGCGCCTGGCGCAGTATTTCGGTGATGAAAAAGCCCCGCAGCGTTGCGGGCATTGCTCGGTATGCCACGGCCATGTCGCGTATTTGCCGCCGCCGCCAAGTTTGCCGCCGCTTGTGGATAAAAACTTCATGGGGCTGTGCGGTGATTTTATCCACAGGCATCATGAGCACACCGGCGACCTGCCCGGTGCCGAACGGCTGACGCGGTTCCTGGGTGGTATCAGCGTGCCGTTGTTTACCAAGTTGAAGGCGCGGGGCATTCCCGGTTTTGCTGCGCTGGAAGATTACCCTTACGCAGAGGTGCGTGAGTGGGCCCAAGCCCATCTGAATGACCTGTAACCCTACTTTCGCGAGACGAGCCCATGCCTGACTCAATGCCGCAACGCGCCGATTACCGTCACTTCCAGCCGATCATCACGCGTTGGCACGACAACGATGTGTATGGCCATGTGAACAACGTGACCTACTACAGCTTCTTCGACACGGCGGTGAATACCTACCTGATCGAGCAGGGCGGGTTGGATATTCATGACGGCGAAGTGGTGGGGTTTGTGGTGAGTTCGGCGTGTGATTATTTTGCGTCGATTGCTTTCCCTGATCGCATAGACATTGGCCTGCGGGTCGGCAAGTTGGGCAACAGTTCGGTGCAGTATGAGTTGGCGGTGTTCAAGGCAGGCGAGGAGGAAGCCTGTGCGGCCGGGCGCTTTGTGCATGTGTTTGTGGATCGGGCGTCGAACCAGCCGGTGACGATCCCGGGGATGTTGCGCGAGGCGTTGCAGCGGTTGGTGGTCGCAAACACTACAGACTAAATGTGGGAGGGGGCTTGCCCCTCCCACATTAGAGTTGCGGTGTTGTTTAGAATTTAGCGGTGACGGTAGTGATGCTTGTTCTTGCGATGCCCATACGCATGGCCACGGCCACGGTGGTCGTCGCGATCATAACGGCGGTTGTCGCGGCCACGGGAACGGCGATCATCGTCGTCGCTCTTGTTGCCCATGTAGTTGCCCAGTGCACCACCCGCGCCACCGCCGGCGGCCGAGCCGATCAGTGCGCCGGTGCTGCCGCCGACACTGCGGCCTACCACGTTGCCGCCCGCTGCACCCAGGGCGCCGCCGATGGCTGCTTCACCGCGGCTGCGCTTGTCGGCGCCTACCGCACTGCCGCCGGCGCCACCCAGCGCTGCGCCGATGGTCGAACCGGTGTTGCCGCCCAGCTGCTGGCCGACAACGGAACCAAGAACCCCGCCCAATGCGCCGCCTACACCGGCTTCGGTGGTGCCACCGGCCATGGCTGCGCCACTGACCAGGCCAAGGGACAACAAGAGAATCGAGGAAAACTTCATTCGGGAAACCTCAAGAGGATGACGGCGCGATCCTGAGGCTGTATTGACAGTGTGACAATAGAAATCCGACCAGTAACACGAATTGTACACAATTCTATAAGTTACTGTTTTTACTCGGGAACTTAACTTGTTTTCGTGGGTCTTTAGCTACTTCGGAAGGGCCGCTTTTATGCAAAAGCGGCCTTTTTTGTGCCCGAAGTGATCAGGCCGACCTGGCCATGATCAGCCCGTTGTCACTCGCCGCTTCCAGGCGGATCGCCACGAACTTCGACGTCGGCGTATGGCTGCCATCCCCAGTGCTTTCCAGTGGCACCAGCGGGTTCACTTCCGGGTAGTAGGCGGCTGCCTGCCCTGCCGGAATATCAAACGCCAGCAAGGTAAAGCCTTTCACACGGCGCTCACGCCCGTCTTCCCACAGCGACACGATGTCGGCCTTCTGCCCCGGCTTGAAGCCCAGGCGAATGATGTCGGCTTCGTTGACGAACAGCACGTCACGCTGGCCTTTCACCCCGCGATAGCGGTCGTCCAGGCCATAAATGGTGGTGTTGTACTGATCGTGGGAGCGCATCGACTGCATGATCAGGTCCGGCACGCGGCCGGTGGCGTGGGTGCGTTCGTGGATCAGGTCTTTGGGCAGGATATTCGCGCGGAAGTTGGCGCGGCCCGACGGCGTGTTCCAGCGACGTGCACCGGCCGAGTTACCCAGGTAGAAACCACCGGGGTGCTTGAGGCGCTCGTTGAAATCCTTGAAGCCCGGGATGGTGTCGGCGATCAGGTCGCGAATGCGGCTGTAGTCGGCCACCAGCCAGTTCCAGTCCACTGGTTTGCTGCCCAGGGTCGCGGCGGCGATTCCGGCGAGAATGGCCGGCTCCGACTTCATCAGCTTCGAAAGCGGCTGCAGTTGGCCATTGGAGTCGTGGACCATGCTGAACGAGTCTTCCACCGTGACCGCTTGCGGGCCTTCGGCCTGGATGTCGATGTCGGTACGGCCCAGGCACGGCAGGATCAGCGCGTCTTTACCGTGCATCAGGTGGCTGCGGTTGAGC
>Ga0302347_1004016_pt1 | contig 12187 bp, 9 predicted proteins | sample PhyWR1_FD_202178 | JGI IMG/M metagenome (GOLD analysis project Ga0302347, IMG submission 202178) | Leaf surface microbial communities from wheat plants in UC Gill Tract Community Farm, Albany, California, United States - DLSL W.R1 (v2)... | ecosystem: Host-associated > Plants > Phyllosphere >...
AGGAACCCGTAATGAAAGGCGACGTAAGCGTCATCCAGCATCTCAACAAGATCCTCGGAAACGAGCTGGTCGCGATCAACCAGTACTTCCTGCACGCTCGCATGTACGAAGATTGGGGCCTGAACAAACTCGGCAAGCACGAGTACAAGGAATCCATCGACGAGATGAAGCACGCTGACAAACTGATCAAGCGTATTCTTTTCCTCGAAGGCATCCCCAACGTTCAGGACCTGGGCAAGCTGCTGATCGGCGAGCACACCAAGGAAATGCTCGAGTGCGACCTTAAACTTGAAAAGAAAGGCCTGGCCGACCTCAAGGCAGCCATCGCCCATTGCGAAACGGCTGGCGACTTCGGTTCGCGTGACATGCTCGAAGACATCCTCGAGTCCGAGGAAGAACACATCGACTGGCTGGAGACCCAGCTGGGTCTGATCGACAAGATCAGCATCGAGAACTACCTGCAATCGCAGATGGGCGAAGAGTAAAAGCTTCCCGCATAAAAAAACCCGCCAAGTGCGGGTTTTTTCATGTCTGCAGGCAGATCAGGCTTCGGAGGCCTTCGCCTTTGCAGCGGCGTCCTTGATCAGGGTCTGCAGCTCGCCGTTCTCGAACATCTCCAGCATGATGTCGCTGCCGCCAACCAGCTCACCGGCTACCCACAGCTGCGGGAAGGTCGGCCAGTTGGCATATTTTGGCAGATTTGCGCGGATTTCCGGGTTCTGCAGGATGTCGACGTAGGCGAACTTTTCGCCACAACCCATCACAGCTTGCGATGCCTTTGCCGAGAACCCGCACTGCGGGGCATTCGGCGAGCCTTTCATGTAGAGCAGAATGGTGTTGTTGGCAATCTGCTCTTTGATCGTTTCGATGATATCCATGTAGCACCTCGGCTGAACTTTCCGACGTCGTCGTCGGCACGGTGACGCATTGTATCGGAAAGCCAGGCAGCATGCTCGGCCTTACCGTTCCTCACGCGGCCTCCACCTGCACGGGCACGCCATTGAGTGCAGCATTGCCGGAAACCTGATCGCGCAGGCGCTCATCGGTGAGGTCGTTGGCACTCACCCCCGGCTGGGCCCGGGCTACCTGCAACTGCACGCCCTTGCGTGCATGGCCGAAGCCATGGGGCAGGCTGACCACGCCGGGCATGATATCCGCGCAGGCCTGCACCTCCACTTCAAGGGTGCCGGTGCGCGAGCGGATGCGTACCCGCTGGCCATCCTGCAACTGGCGCTGCTGCAAGTCTTGCGGGTGCATCAACAACTGATGGCGTGGCTTGCCTTTGACCAGGCGCTGGAAATTGTGCATCCACGAGTTGTTGCTGCGCACGTGGCGACGTCCGATGAGCAGCAATTCGCCCGGTACCGGGGGCGGCTGTTGCGCCAGCCGCTGCAGGTCGTCCAGCAGTACCTGCGGCGCCGCTTCGACAGCCCTGCCGACCGTCGCCAGGCGCGCCGCGAGGTTGGCACGCAACGGTCCAAGGTCGAGGCCATGCGGGTGATTGTCCAGTGTCATGAGCGAAAGCTGCCATGGCGTGGCCTCGCCATAACGCCCCTTGCGCAGGGCCAGGTCGATCATCTGTGCTGGCGCCAAGGTCGGTTTCAACTCCCGCTCGGCACGCTTGGCGAATGCCTGTGCAAGACCGACAAATATCTCCCAGTCGTGCAGCGCGCCTTGCGGCCTGGGCAGGATTGCCCGGTTGAAACGCGTCACGTTGCGCACGGCCAGCAGGTTGAAGGTAGTGTCGTAGTGGTCGTTCTCCAGTGCCGAAGTGGACGGCAGTATCAGGTCGGCGTGACGCGTGGTCTCGTTGATGTACAGATCGATGCTCAGCATGAAGTCGAGGCCTGCGAGCGCGGCATCCAGCTGGCGGCCGTTGGGCGTGGACAGCACAGGGTTGCCGGCCACCGTCACCAAGGCACGCACCTGCCCGTCGCCGGGGGTCAGCATCTCCTCGGCCAAGGCCGCCACGGGCAGTTCGCCGGCATACTCCGGCAAGCACGAAACCCGGCTCTGCCAAGCGTTGAAGTGGCCACCGGAAGTGCTCGCCACCAGGTCGACGGCAGGCTCCGTGCACAACGCGCCGCCTTCGCGGTCGAGGTTGCCGGTCACCAGGTTGATCAGTTGCACCAGCCAGTGGCAGAGGGTACCGAAGGCCTGGGTGGAGACACCCATGCGGCCGTAGCACACCGCCCGCTCAGCGGCGGCGAAGTCGCGTGCCAGTTGCCGAATCTGCGCTGGTGCGATGCCACAATGCGCGCTCATGGCCTCTGCAGTGAACGGCGCAAGCGCTTCGCGCACCTGCTGCAGCCCGTTGATGGGCAAATGCGAGCCCCGCGTCAGGCCTTCGGCGAAGAGGGTGTTGAGCACGCCGCCGAGCAGGGCAGCATCCCCGCCTGGGCGCATGAACAGGTGAGTGTCCGCCATCGCAGCCGTTTCGCTACGCCGCGGGTCGATCACCACCAGGCGCCCGCCACGTGCCCGCAGGGCCTTCAGGCGCTTTTCCACGTCTGGCACGGTCATGATGCTGCCATTGGAAGCCAGTGGGTTGGCGCCGAGGATCAGCATGAAGTCGGTGTGGTCGATATCGGGGACCGGCAGCAGCAGGCCATGGCCGTACATCAGGTGGCTGACGAGGTGCTGCGGTAACTGGTCCACCGAAGTGGCAGAGAAACGGTTGCGGGTTTTCAGCAGGCCGAGGAAATAGTTGCTGTGCGTCATCAAGCCGTAGTTGTGCACGCTCGGATTGCCCTGATAGACCGCCACGGCATTGCGCCCGTGGGCTTGCTGGACTGCCCACAGTCTGTCGGCGGCCAGGGTAAAGGCTTCATCCCAGCCAATGGCTTGCCAGCCCTCGCCCACGCGTTTGTGCGGCTGGCGCAGGCGGTCGGGATCGTTCTGGATATCCTGCAGGGCCACGGCCTTGGGGCAGACATGGCCACGGCTGAACGGATCCAGGGGATCGCCCTTGATCGAGGTAATCAGCGCCCGCCCGTCGTCCTCGTGGCTGACTTCTATGTTTAACCCGCAAATCGCTTCGCACAGGTGACAGGCACGGTGATGCAGGGTCTTGGTCATGGCCGCCTCTGCCTTGTTGGTGTCGAGCAATGACTATGCGCCCGGCCCCTCCCCCCCGCCAGCGCGCTTCGCCGCGTGAATCCAGCGTCATCAGGCGCACGATTCGCGACAGCCATTTGCCAAATTGCCAGCAAGCCGTGTACAACCGTCTGTAGCAAATAAAAAACAGCACCGCCCTGCGGGTCGAGACACCCTTTGCAACATCCTTAGCGATCGGCAGCTGTTTCCCCTCTTGGTTTCAGGCGACATTTAATTATAGTATTGCGCCTTTCCCTATTTCGTCCGCCCCGTGCGGCTTACGCCGCAGGTCACTCCCGTTGTCAAAAAAAACCATACGGTCGACCTGCATACCGTTGCAGATAAGGTAGTCAATCATGAGCGCTAGGCACTTTCTCTCCCTGCTGGACTTCACCACCGACGAATTGCTCGGGGTGATCCGCCGCGGCATCGAGCTGAAGGACCTGCGCAAACGAGGCGTGCTGTTCGAGCCGCTGAAAAGCCGCGTGCTGGGCATGATCTTCGAGAAATCCTCGACCCGTACCCGGGTGTCGTTCGAAGCCGGCATGATCCAGCTCGGCGGCCAGGCGATTTTCCTGTCCCCGCGCGACACCCAGCTGGGCCGGGGCGAGCCGATCAGCGACAGCGCCATCGTGCTGTCGAGCATGCTTGACGTGGTAATGATCCGTACCCACGCCCACAGCACGCTCACCGAGTTCGCCGCCAACTCGCGCGTACCGGTGATCAATGCCCTGTCCGACGAGTCGCACCCATGCCAGCTGCTGGCCGACATGCAGACCTTCCTCGAACAGCGTGGCTCGATCCAGGGCAAGACCGTGGCCTGGATCGGCGATGGCTTCAACATGTGCAACTCGTATATCGAGGCCGCCCGGCAGTTTGGCTTCCAGCTGCGCATCGCCTGCCCGGAAGGTTACGACCCGGACCCGCGCTTCATGGCCATTGGCGGTGACAGCGTGCAAATCGTCCGCGACCCGAAGGAAGCCGTGCGCGATGCCCATCTGGTCACCACGGATGTCTGGACTTCCATGGGCCAGGAGGAGGAAACTGCACGGCGCCTGGCGCATTTCGCGCCTTACCAGGTCACCCGCGAACTGCTCGACCTGGCCGCACCCGACGCCCTGTTCATGCACTGCCTGCCCGCCCACCGTGGCGAGGAAATCAGCCATGACCTGCTCGACGACCCACGTTCGGTCGCCTGGGACCAGGCTGAAAACCGCCTGCATGCACAGAAGGCCCTTCTCGAATTCCTTGTCGAACCGGCTTACCACCACGCATGAGTCAACCCCTACTGCTCAACCTGCGCAACCTGGCCTGCGGCTATGGCGACCAGCGCATCGTCCAGAACCTCAACCTGCACCTGAACGCAGGCGACATTGGTTGCCTGCTGGGCTCATCCGGTTGCGGCAAGACCACCACCTTGCGCGCCATCGCCGGTTTCGAGCCGGTGCATGACGGCGAGATCCAGCTGGCCGGCGAGGTCATTTCCCGGGCGGGTTTCACCCTCTCGCCGGAAAAACGCCGTATCGGCATGGTGTTCCAGGACTACGCGCTGTTCCCGCACCTGACCGTTGCGCAGAACATTGCCTTTGGCATTGCCAAGCACCCACGCCAAGCCGCCGTCATCGACGAGATGCTCGAACTGGTCAAGCTGGGCGGGCTGGGGGGGCGGTACCCGCATGAGCTGTCCGGCGGCCAGCAGCAACGGGTCGCACTGGCCCGGGCGCTGGCGCCCGAGCCGCAGCTGCTACTGCTCGACGAGCCGTTCTCCAACCTTGACGTGGAGCTGCGCCGGCGCCTCAGCCATGAGGTTCGCGACATCCTCAAGAGCCGTGGCACCAGCGCCATCCTGGTCACCCATGACCAGGAAGAAGCCTTCGCCGTCAGCGATCAGGTCGGCGTGTTCAAGGAAGGCCGCCTCGAGCAGTGGGACACGCCCTACAACCTTTATCACGAGCCGCAGACGCCGTTTGTGGCCAGCTTCATCGGCCAGGGCTACTTCATCCGTGGCCAGATGAGCAGCCACGAAGCAGTCAATACCGAGCTGGGTGAATTGCGCGGCAACCGTGCCTACATCATGGCGCCGGGCAGCTCGGTAGATGTGCTGTTGCGCCCGGACGATATCGTGCATGCGCCAGATAGCCAGCTGCGGGCGAGCATCGTCGGCAAGAGCTTTCTCGGGGCATCGACCCTGTATCGCCTGCAGTTGCCCACCGGCAGCCAGCTGGAGGCGATTTTCCCCAGCCATGTCGACCATCAGGTCGGCGGCGATGTGGGTATTGCGGTGAAGGCCGATCACCTCGTGCTGTTCCCGGTGCCGGGCAGTGTCGCGGCGCAGCTCCCGCGGCAGGAGAATGGGGTTCGTCGGCACAGCTCGGCGACCTGACTCGACATATGGGGCCGCTTGGCGGCCCCAAAAATCTCAGCCCCGGCCGATCCCGGCAAACTTGCCCTGGGTGTGCTCGGCCAGCACCACCGCCGCCAACTCCACTTCCAGCCCACGCCGTCCAGCACTGACATGGATGGTTGCAAAATTCTGCGCCGAGTCATCGATGAAGGTGCGCAGGCGCTTCTTTTGCCCAAGCGGGCTGATGCCGCCGACGAGGTAACCCGTGGCTCGCTGCGCCGCCGCCGGGTCAGCCATCTCGCACTTCTTCACCCCGGCAGCATGGGCCAGGGCCTTGAGGTCCAGCGTGCCCACCACCGGTACCACCGCTACAAGCAACTCGCCTTTCTCGCTGCTCGCCAGCAACGTCTTGAAAACCTGCTGTGGGTCGAGGCCAAGCTTTTCCGCTGCCTCCAGGCCGTAGGAGGCCGACTTCGGGTCATGTTCATAACTGTGCACGCGGTGTTCGGCGCGATGCTTTTTCAGCAGATCTAGGGCGGGGGTCATGCACGGGCTCCGGGCTGGGACGGCTCGGCGGCTACTTTAGGACAATTCCCACTTCCCAGCCAGCGCACCGCAATCGCGCCGCTCTACAACGCGGCTGCAACGGGGCTACGCAGTAGAAATACGCAGCCAGATCGTGACTGATCGTTCACTTTCGACCTTTGACATAAGCGTTTCTTGTCTATATTTTTTCGTTTCCGAATAAACGGTGCACTTTTAGCGTGCATTTCCTACATCTGCCTGGGGTCAAGGGGATAGACACCGGGCTTTGCTGTCGAGCGCCACGCGCCTCACAACAAAAAAAACGAGGTCATACATGACGACTGCTCTACGCCAACCCACGTTGTCCAGCCAATGCCTTGCCGAATTTCTCGGCACTGCCCTGCTGATCTTTTTCGGCACCGGCTGCGTCGCTGCGCTGAAGGTCGCGGGCGCCAGCTTTGGCTTGTGGGAAATCAGTATCATCTGGGGCGTTGGCGTCAGCATGGCCATCTACCTCACGGCCGGTATTTCCGGTGCTCACCTGAACCCGGCCGTGAGCATCGCCCTGACCCTGTTTGCCGACTTCGACAAGCGCAAGCTGCCTTTCTACATGCTGGCCCAGGTCTGCGGCGCGTTCTGTGGGGCGGCACTTGTCTACACGCTGTACAGCAGCCTGTTCTTCGATTTCGAACAGGCGCACAGCATGCTGCGCGGCAGCGAAGCCAGCCTGGAGCTGGCCTCGGTGTTCTCCACTTACCCGCATCCCTCGCTGTCCACCGGCCAGGCGTTCCTGGTGGAAGTGGTGATCACCGCCATCCTGATGGCCGTGATCATGGCCCTGACCGATGACAACAACGGCCTGCCGCGCGGCGCCATGGCCCCGCTGCTGATCGGCCTGCTGATTGCAGTGATCGGCAGCGCCATGGGCCCGTTGACCGGCTTCGCCATGAACCCGGCCCGCGATTTCGGGCCAAAACTCATGACCTTTCTGGCCGGTTGGGGCGAAGTCGCCTTCACGGGTGGACGAGACATCCCTTACTTCCTGGTTCCGCTGTTCGCACCGATTCTTGGCGCCTGCCTGGGTGCCGCGACCTATCGTGGCCTGATTGCCCGCAACCTGCCAACGGCAACAGCCGCAAACCCTGAGACAAATGACAATCGCCAGGGCGATACTCAAGTCAATTGATGCCGGCATCACGCCCAGCCCTGACCCCCTATTCATGCAAGGCCTAAGACCATGACAGACACCCAGGACAAGAACTACATCATCGCCCTGGACCAGGGCACCACCAGTTCGCGAGCGATCATCTTCGATCGTGACGCCAATGTGGTGGGCACCTCCCAGCGCGAGTTCGCCCAGCACTATCCGCAGGCGGGCTGGGTCGAACACGACCCGATGGAAATCTTCGCCACCCAGAGCGCGACCATGGTCGAGGCCTTGGCCCAGGCAGGTATCAGCCACGCACAGGTTGCCGCACTGGGTATCACCAACCAGCGCGAAACCACCGTGGTGTGGGACAAGGAAACCGGTCGCCCGGTGTACAACGCGGTAGTCTGGCAGTGCCGCCGAAGCACTGAGATATGTGCCCAACTCAAGCGTGACGGCCATGAAGACTATATTCGCGAAACCACCGGCCTGGTCACCGACCCGTACTTCTCCGGTACCAAGCTGAAGTGGATCCTCGACAATGTCGAAGGTGCCCGCGAACGCGCCGAGCGTGGCGAACTGCTGTTCGGCACCATCGATACCTGGCTCATCTGGAAGTTCTCCGGTGGCAAGGTGCACGTCACCGACTACACCAACGCCTCGCGCACGCTGATGTTCAACATCCATAGCCTGCAATGGGACGACAAGCTCCTGGAAATCCTCGGTATCCCGCGGCAGATGCTGCCCGAGGTGCGCCCTTCCTCGGAAGTGTACGGTCACACCAAGAGCGGGATTGCCATCGCCGGTATCGCCGGCGACCAGCAATCTGCCCTGTTCGGCCAGATGTGCGTAGAGCCAGGCCAGGCCAAGAACACATACGGCACCGGTTGCTTCCTGCTGATGAACACCGGCGACAAGGCTGTGAAATCGTCCCATGGCCTGCTCACCACCATCGCCTGTGGCCCGCGCGGCGAAGTGGCCTATGCGCTGGAAGGTGCCGTGTTCAACGGCGGCTCAACCGTACAGTGGCTGCGTGACGAGCTGAAAATCGTCAATGACGCGCTGGATACCGAGTATTTCGCCAGCAAGGTCAAGGACAGCAACGGCGTGTACCTGGTCCCGGCCTTCACCGGCCTGGGTGCACCGTACTGGGACCCGTACGCCCGCGGGGCGCTGTTCGGCCTGACCCGCGGGGTGAAGGTGGACCACATCATCCGCGCCGCGCTGGAGTCGATCGCCTATCAGACTCGCGACGTGCTCGACGCCATGCAACAGGACTGCGGCCAGCGCCTGTCGGAACTGCGTGTGGACGGTGGCGCGGTCGCCAACAATTTCCTCATGCAGTTCCAGGCCGACATCCTCGGTACCTGCGTGGAGCGGCCGAAGATGCGCGAGACTACCGCCCTTGGTGCTGCCTACCTGGCCGGCCTGGCCTGCGGCTTCTGGAGCGGCCTGGACGAACTGCGCGACAAGGCAATCATCGAGCGCGAGTTCAGCCCGCAACTGGATCAGGCGCAGAAAGAAAAGCTGTATGCCGGCTGGAAAAAGGCCGTCGAACGTACCCGTGACTGGGAAGATCACGAGGCGTAACACGACGTGGGGCCGTCACGCGGCCCCAATCGTCTACTGGCTGTCATCCGCTTCCTACGGCATCATTGCAGAATTTGTCCGGCTGCCCCAAAGGACCGCCCATGAATCTGCCTCCCCGCCAACAACAAATCCTCGAACTGGTGCGCGAGCGCGGTTACGTCAGTATCGAAGAAATGGCGCAGCTGTTTGTCGTTACGCCGCAAACCATCCGCCGTGATATCAATCAACTGGCCGAACTCAACCTGCTGCGCCGTTACCACGGGGGTGCAGCGTATGATTCGAGCATCGAAAACACTGCCTATGCCATGCGCGCTGACCAGATGCGCGACGAAAAGCAACGCATCGCCGAAGCCGTGGCCCGGCAGATTCCCGACCATGCCTCGCTGTTCATCAACATTGGTACCACCACCGAATCCATTGCCCGGGCGCTGCTCAACCACAATCACCTCAAGGTCATCACCAACAACCTGCACGTGGCAGCGATCCTGGCCGCCAAGGAAGATTTCGAAGTGTTGATCGCGGGTGGCACGGTGCGCCGAGATGGCGGCGTGGTCGGCCAGGCCAGCGTCGATTTCATCAGCCAGTTCAAGGTCGATTTCGCCCTGGTGGGCATCAGTGGCATCGATGAGGACGGCAGCTTGCTGGACTTCGATTACCAGGAAGTACGGGTATCCCAGGCCATCATCGCCAATGCCCGCCAGGTGGTCCTTGCGGCCGACTCGAGCAAATTCGGGCGCAATGCCATGGTGCGCCTGGGGTCGATCAGCCTGGTCGATTGCCTGGTCACCGACCAGCCGCCGACGGACGGTCTCGGTCAGTTGCTTACCCAGTACAAAGTCCGGGTTGAGGTGGTTTGAGGCGTGCTGTGGGGCGGCGCTCGATCGGTCAGGCGCCACAGCTGCGAAACGGGACACCCCGAACGCGAAAATTTTCGTAAATGTTCATTTCCCTGTCATCTGATCAGTTTTTTCTATAAAGACTGACTGGCTACCGGCTTCCTGTTGCGCTAATATTTTCGGAAACGAACATAAATGTTCATATTCGCTATGAACAGCCTCAGGAGGCCTTGCCCGTGTCCCAGCCCGTTCCGTCCCAGCCCCCCATCGCCGACTGCTATGACCTCGCCGTGATCGGCGGCGGCATCAATGGCGTGGGCATCGCTGCCGACGCCGCCGGGCGCGGCCTGAAGGTATTCCTTTGCGAAAAGGATGATCTGGCCCAGCACACCTCTTCTGCGAGCAGCAAGCTGATTCACGGCGGCCTGCGCTATCTGGAGCACTACGAGTTCCGCCTGGTGCGTGAAGCACTGGCCGAGCGTGAAGTGCTGCTGGCCAAGGCGCCGCATATCGTCAGGCCGATGCGCTTCGTGCTGCCGCACCGCCCGCACTTGCGCCCTGCCTGGATGATCCGCGCCGGCCTGTTCCTCTACGATAACCTGGGCAAACGCAAGCGCCTGGGCGCTTCGCGTAGCCTGCGATTCGGCCCGGGCTACCCGCTCAAGCCTGCCATCACCCGCGGTTTCGAATATGCCGACTGTGCGGTGGATGACGCCCGCCTGGTGGTGCTCAATGCCATGGCGGCCCGCGAGCACGGTGCACATGTGCATACCCGTACCCGCTGTTTGCGCGCCGAGCGTATCGATGGGCTGTGGCAGGTGGACCTGCAGCACGCCGATGGCAGCCTGCAAAGCATTCGCGCCCGCGCCCTGGTCAACGCCGCCGGCCCGTGGGTCGCCAGCTTCATCAAGGACGACCTGAAGCTTGAGGCACCTTACGGTATCCGCCTGATCCAGGGCAGCCACATCATCGTGCCGCGGCTGTATGAAGGCGAACACGCCTACATCCTGCAGAACGAAGACCAGCGTATTGTCTTCTGCATTCCTTACCTGGAACGCTTTACCCTGATTGGCACCACCGACCGGGAATACAGCGGTGACCCCGCACAGGTGAAGATCACGGAGCAAGAAACCGACTACTTGCTGAAAGTGGTGAATGAGCACTTTAACCATCAGCTCGGCCGCAGCGATATCCAGCACACGTATTCTGGGGTTCGGCCGCTGTGCAACGACGAATCGGACAACCCGTCAGCCGTCACCCGTGACTACACCCTGGCCTTGTCTGCAGGTGAAGGCCAGGCGCCTCTTTTGTCGGTATTCGGTGGCAAGCTCACCACCTACCGCAAGCTCGCCGAATCGGCGATGGCCGAGTTGAAGCCGTATTTTGTCCAAATGAGCGCAAGCTGGACTGCTACGTCCGCGCTCCCGGGCGGCGAGGAAATGACTACGCCCCAGGCGCTGGTCGACGCAATTCTGGCTCGCTGTGGCTGGTTGCCGGCCGACATCGCCAAACGCTGGGCGGTCACCTATGGCAGCCGCGTCTGGCAGTTGCTCGAAGGCGTGCACGGGCCGCAGGACCTCGGGGCATCCATCGGCGGTGGTCTGTTCTGCCGCGAGGTGGATTACCTGCGCAGCAGCGAATGGGCCAGCACTGCCGAGGACATTCTCTGGCGTCGTACCAAGCTGGGTCTTTTCACTACCGCACAGGAGCAGCAGGCCTTGAAAGACTACCTGCAGCGGCTCGAAGAGAACCAGGCGCGCACTCACGCCGCCTGATTCACAATGGGTTACGCCGCAGCACTGGAAACCAGATGCTGCGGTTGGTCACGACCGGCTCATCCGCTCCCAGGCCTCCCTGGCCAATGTGCGGATGAGCACCTCCTCTTCCGCTTGCAGAGCGTGCATCAAAATATCGGCGCCTTCGAGATAGACCTGATCGCCTTCGGTATGCGCTCTCCCCTCCAGCTCGACCAGCTGTGCATGGTAAGGCTCGGCAAGCGCTTCGAAACGCTCGGTGTAGTGCCTGCGCACATAACGCTGCCAGAACGGGCGTTGAACCAGCGAATCGAGAACTTGCTCAGGGGTTTCGTGTTGCAATACATCGACCTGGGCTTTGACCAGGTCGGCCTCACCTACCTGTGCCACGGATGCGTAATGCATTTCGTCCGCATGCACGGGCAACTCCAGCACTCGAGCAAGCTGGTTGCGGAAGTACAAGCGCACTTCAACCTCGTCAACGTTACGCGCTCCTTGGTTGCGTAGCCGCTCGACATGTCGAGCGGCGATGGTATCGACGCGGTCAAGACGATGCAGCTGTCGCCCCAACTCAACCAGGCGCTGCTCCACCATGGCCGCTGGCAGCCCGGAAATTCCGCGCTGCACCAGCACACCTACCTCCAGCTGGTTGAGCAGGTACAACAGGCGATCCTCGCAGGTGAGCACGCTGCCAACTTCGCGGAAAATCGCTTCGCGTAGCTCCTCGCTCTGTTCACAGGCTTCAAGGATGCGCCATATACGCCTGCGATAAAGAGCTGAACTCTCGGCAAAGTCCTCAGAATGAGTGAGTTCGGCGAGAAATCTGAACAAGTCTTCGGAGCCTGGCTCGCTGGAAAGACGGTTCCATATCCCCTCGCGTCGCAGGCGTCGCTGT
>Ga0302347_1004018_pt1 | contig 12186 bp, 8 predicted proteins | sample PhyWR1_FD_202178 | JGI IMG/M metagenome (GOLD analysis project Ga0302347, IMG submission 202178) | Leaf surface microbial communities from wheat plants in UC Gill Tract Community Farm, Albany, California, United States - DLSL W.R1 (v2)... | ecosystem: Host-associated > Plants > Phyllosphere >...
AATCAATATCCATTGTCCCGGCGCTGATATACGAGCCAACGGAAATTTTCGCCACAATATCGGACGTGCCTACTTTATAATCAAGGCCACGCTCTACCCAGGAGGTCGGCAAAGGATTTTCATTAGCGCCAAAGGGAACGGCTGCTATCAATGCATTGGATGCATTATTTCTCAGCGCCAGCTTTGTATTTCCAGTACCGGCATCAACCGCATCAGCGGAGAATTTGCACATCGCTGAAATACGATACGTACGCCCCCTCTGTAAGATTATGCCGCTCTGTATAACTGAAACAGTGTTAGCGTTAGCTGCGAAACGCAAAATCTTATCGCCATTGTAAGCGCCGCCGTTGATGATGCTTACTAACTGGCGGTTTGCCCCGTCATCCCAGTAATCAAGATCGGACTCAAACGATCCGTTGGTCAGCATGTTCGCGGCGTCAATGTTCGCATACTTCAGTGACGCGCTAATGTTGGTGATAGCCTTACCCTGTGATGTCTGGGCATCGGAAAGCGCGGTCAGCGACTGCTGCACCGCCGTTTTGTTGGCGTTAAAATTAGTCTCTAACGCTTTAACGTCCTCAGAAATGGCCTTTTCAGCTGAAACGCGGACCTGACGTTCGTTGTAAATCAGCCCGCTGGTCAGTTTAGACGGATCGGTACCGTCGTTACCGCCGCGCAGCTGGGCCGCCAGGGTGTTACGTGCCGTGGCCTCGGCAGCGTCTGCCGAAATACGCGCTGTGGACTCATCTTCCAGCGCAGCCGTACTTGCACCCGGTGCAGGACGCCCGACCGCTATCCAGTCAATCAGAAAATAATCGCTGGCCGTCTGTGTTGCACCAATATCCAGTCGGAACTGGGCCACGTTCGCCAGGGTGTTCCACTTAATATCGCTGAAATCGACGGTGGCCACGCCCCCTGCGTCAAATACAGGCTCCGGCAGGGTTATCATGCGGGCATCGGCAAACTGTCCGGCTGTTCCGGTCCAGCGTAACTGGCCTGCCCATACGGGTTTGCCGGTACGGATGATCCGCAGCTTCACAAATTTATATGACGCCGCATCAATGTTCAGCCCTGCGGGAGACGTCACATACGGATCATTTGCATGGTTCGCCGGACGCAGGCAGTTATCCACCACTGTCGGCGTGCCGTTACCGGTCCACCCCTCTGCGCTCGCAGAATTAAAATGCCAGATTTTCAGGGAGTCAAACTGCGTACCGCTGCCCGCCGCTACCTGGGCGATCGACTGCGCAAGGCTGTCGGTCTTGTTCTGAATAATCAGGTTGGTTTCAGTGATCGCAGCTTCACGCGTCAGTTTCTCATTAAGCAAACCATTGGCGGCATCCGCTGCCACTTTCTGATCCTGCTGCGCGCGCGTTGTTGCCTCAGCCGAGATTGCCGCAGTGCGGTCAGTGGCTTCTTTAGTCAGCGCCTGCGTTCGCGCAGAGGTTTCTTGTAAGATAGCTTTCGCGCGGTCAGTGGCCTCTTTGGTGATGGCGGCCGAGCGGTCAGAAACTTCTTTCTGAATGGCGTTTACGTTGTCCTGAATCGACTTATCCAGTTCCTTATAAGTGTCAGTCTCACGAATGGCATCATCGATAAAGTCAATCATGCCGGAAATATCATCAGAGGCCTGACCGGAGGCCTCGATAAACGAAGAAACACCGAAGGCATTACGTGTGCGCACGTAAACATAATAAGTTTTTGACGGTTTCAGATTGTGGAGGTTCCACTGGTTACCGCGCCCCAGAAACTGAGCCTGGCGCTCTACAGCAGAAAGATCCGTTATTTTCGTTTCACCAGCGGACCAGAACTCGAATGTAGTATCGGATGTTGCGGATACAGACATTACCGGCGCTATGCCTGCAGAGAAAATCCCCGGTGTCCAGACAACGCCTGACGGAGCCAGTGGTGCGCCAATGACAAGAGATATCTGTGTTTCTGCGCCTTTCATCCCATTGTCATTACGTCCGCGAACACCAAGCGAATAGATGCCGGCATTCAGGCCATAAAAATCATAACGGAACTGATCCGTTTCATACTGTGCAACAACTTTACCATCCACCGAGTACACACAAAGTTCAAACATCAAATTGCGGGTAGTGGTTGCCGTTTCCCAGGTAGCTGAGACCTGAACAGTTTCACTGTTCACATTTAGGATGCGCAGATTTTCAATATTTGGTACCCGGTACCCATTAAGAGTGTCGGAAGGAATATCGAATACCGCGCCTTCATCCACGATGGCCTGTTTATGCGGATCATGCTGGCCAGCGGTAATGCTGTAGACAGAGTTATTTTCAGTTTCAGCAATACTGAGAATACGGAAAAGACGAGTTGAAACTACAGATGTAGAAATAACGAAAACAGTGCCATCTTTTACCCAGGACGGGGCATTACGCAAAATAACAGTTCGCCCAGATGCGCTTTCGATTTGGTGCTTCACCAGCTTGCCGTTACTGCCCATCAGGGAAATGGTATCGCTACCGGAAACCAGTTCTGATACATCCGCGTCAACGGTTAAGGTCTTACCTGCATGCGAGACGATGCGCCCCCCAAGGCGAGCAGCAGCGTAATTATTATCCATAACCTCGACAATATCGCCTGGAGTGAAGGCAATGGCGTCTCTCGCCATCTGAAAGGTCAGTCGGCTGCTCTCACGTTTTGATGTTTCAAGCAGCCATTTCCCGGCTCGCCAGGCCTGTCCGCGAGATGTACAGCCAAAGGCTTCTATCGTGGTTTCGTTATAGTTACTTCTGGCGATCATGTCGTCGTCAGAAACATACTCTTTAACCTGTTCCCAGCCATTATCAGGGTCGGTCCAGGAGACAACCACAGCATTGAATTTTTCCGAACGCTTTACCGAGCTTCGTTTAAATTCACCATTGACCACATTTGCATTGGTGATTGCAGCTATAGGATCCTGCGGTGCATCCAGCATTACGGTAAGGCGCATGCCGTCCCACAACGCAATGCCGCGAAACATACCCGCTATTTTATCAAGGATATCGCGTGCGCTGGTTTGTTCGGTAATATAGGCATTCAACCGCATGCGCGGCTCTTTGCCTCCATAACCATCATTGACAAGCTGATCGCAGTATTGCGAAAGGATGTAAAGCGCACCGTCATCAACATCGATGTAGCCTGCACGCCGGGCCAGGCCGAAGCGGGTATTTTTAACCAGTTCGCGAAAAAGCCACGCCGGATTATTTGTCCATGCTTTCTTAAAACCACCCAGCCACAGTCCGGAATAAATACGAGTGAAAGGATCGTAATTATCCGGAACATCCACTATCAAACCGCGAAGGTGGAAGGTACGACTGGGGTTATCAGCGTACTGGTCACGATCAATTACTGCCCCGACAACAGCAGAGAAGGGATAGGATAAATTATCGTCAGAGATTTCGGTAAAGCTGTTCCAGATAGTACCGTTCGCCAGTAAATCGCTTGCGCTGTCAGGTGTAACCCGCCGAACGCGAATATCGAATGGTTTAACGCCAGGCGCGTCGATCAGATGGGCTTCAAGATATTCACCAGAAATCTTGCCGCTGATCGTGACTGTTTTCTGTAATGAAAACGCCGCGTTGCCGGTTCTTGTCTCGATTGCCAGCACGACCGTAGAGTTTTTCTGATTGCCTTTCGTATCACTCTCAGTTAGTCCCGTTACGCCCACATTAAGGCGGACCTGTGTTACGTCCGGATCGGTAACAGTACGCACCAGGGGAGTATTAAAAGCGACTTCTGTATTGACGATAGTCGTGGCTTCTATAGCTGAGAAGCCGTTTATGGGCTCCTGAAATTCTGTACCCGGGCGCCAAGCTACGCTCACACCATTAATGTTTGGGCTGCCGTCGCGATCTGTTACCGGCGTTTTATTCAGCATGAAAGAAGACAGGTGTTGCTGGTCAACGGGACCATAAATCGGCCCTTCTGAGACCAGATCCAGCACGCGGTAGAATTGTTTAGATTTGAGGTTGTCGTTGAGGAGTTTAGGGGTTTTAGCTTTGCCGCCGCCAGAAGACATGTGTTCACCTTAACTGATAGAAATATCCCAGTCTTGGTTATTCGAGGTATCGATACCAAGAGAAATAACGTTTGATCCGGTCACCATTTCACCAAGCAGAATAGGAACAGCCCTTCCCTGCCCCGCCCGGTTTTCAGCGCTGGTAAAAGAGTTGTTTGTGATGCTGTTGGTTTGTGCCGCCTCTGCCGAGGTTTTGGTTTTCATATTGCGTGCAGCGTAGATCGAATAGGCCACGGAGGCGGCAGTAACGACCAGGGAGATAACCAGAGCAGTCGTGCCCGTGATGGCACCTTCTACAATGGGTACAAAGAGAATGGTCGATCCGTCCTTCAGATGCCTGTCCATATGCCAGCTGGCAGAGCCTTCTGTTATATCTTCCCCGGCAATGCGCATCCGGATCCGGGTATTCAGAAGATCTTTTTTCAGTGCAGGACATTGCGCCAGCAGCAGTCGAAGGCCCTGAGCAGGTGTATCAACATTCAGTATGACTTTGCGGAAATGTCTTCGTAGATGCCCCGCAAATCTAAAGATGAGCATTGTTCGTGCCTCCAGATGGAATGGGTTTGCTTTATGAAGGCCTGCCGGTATGGTTCACGTCGGCTAAGGTGTCCGGCGCAGTCATGATGAAGCACCATGTTGCTGTCCAGAAGGATCATCGAGTGGCATGGGTCAGCGCCCGGAAAAGGCTGGCGAATGATTACGTCACCTGGCTGTGCATCGCGAGCCATGACGGGATGAAAGTCATTGGCCGCCAGATTTTTCAGATAAAGATTTTCACCACGCAACCACCAGCCAGCAGCACGGTCGAAATCAGGCAGGTCAATCCCGCAAAGGTGATAGGCGTCGCGAAAAAGCGTATAGCAGTCCATCGCGCCATGTTCGAATTTTCTGCCGAGCAAATGTGGTACCGGTCGAAACTTGCGGATACTGCCGTTACAGGCCAGCCACCACGGCAACCGGGTAATTAACTGTTGCCGGCGATCATTACCCGATAAAACAGGTATCGCTGCCGGATGAGAGTGGAAAACTGCGGTTATCTCTCCTGCCTGCTCAGCGGTGAGCCAGTCACTATCACTAATACGGAAGCTGGTGGATGGGAAAGGGTGCACGTTCTGGCACCGCTGGAGCTGCCTGTCATCAATGATAAGCCCGCACACCTCATCTGCAGACGACGCCGCGAAGTTCAGGCAATCTTCCGTCATGAGATTTTCTCCGAGCCAGGGAAGCTGCTGATCGGGAGCGTCTCGGGACGAGGATAGCGAAAGCGGCAACCCCGGCGTCGATGGGAGCATTTATCTTTTGCCGGATCACTCGTTGGGTTATCACGTTCATCAGCAACTGGTGGCCCGTCATAGTTACAGCCGGTACCGCGATAGGTCCACTGGCAGACGTCGGCGAGGATCGTACGCGCCGGGATAATGGCATTATCACAGTCAACTGGTGTTGCCAGCGAATAAGTCACCTGTTCAGGATTTTCCTCTACCATCTCCTCCACTACATATCGGGAGACCGCTTCCATCGTGGGATCTGCATCAGGATTACCGTTCGGAAAATTAACAGCATCAAGATATTTAACATCGACCTGGCGACGGGTGATCACGACATCAAGCAGGTCATCAAAATCTTTATTGATACCGGCTATCAGCCCTGTGACGTTTGCCACAGCCAGCGTTGGCCGTGCATAAGTGCCTTCGTTTTTGCTCTCAAAGCCCTCTGCATCAATCGGGTATGCCTGGTAAACAATGTTTCGCCAGATAACATTACCGTAATAGCCGTTCGTGCCTGCGTGAAAACGTACAATATCCCCACCAAAAGGCTGCAAATCCGCTTCAAAGAGATCAATGAAAGCACCCACGCCAGCATCAACGCTGTTAATAATGAGTTCGGGTGGTATATCGCGCACAAATTACTCCCATAAAAAAAGCCACCCGGTGGTGGCTTATCGTGGTACCTGTTCAAATGTGGCCGTCAGCTCATACAGCGGCCCTGTTTTAATCATGCTCCATGAGCGACAAACAAACAGCCGTTGTACTCCCGTATCGGGGGGCGTCCAGTAAAATGCCTCCACCGCCATTCGCGCCTTAATGAATGCCTCAGCCTCTTTTGCAGGATTACCCCGGCAGGCACCATTAACTCCACGGAAAGTGAGCGAGTATTTATCCATAAGCGGGTTAATGCCCCTGACCTGCCGCTGTTCGTAACCATCGCCCAGCTTAACAACGGTGACATTTGGCGTTCGTTCAACTGAGTAGCCTTTCTGGGGAATCCATGTAAATATTCCTGGCACAATCACCTCCGTAATAAACCGTTGGGCCTCTGCTGATCTCGCATCGTTCTGAGGCTTACCTGCTCCATCATTTTCGCCATTCTCGCCATAGTGGCATCGTCAATGCCTCCGGTGGTCTGAAGGTGGAACTCAACGGTTTGGTAAATAGTTGATCCCCCGCCCGCTTTGTCAGCAGGAATAATTTTACCCGACTGGTTAGGGATGAAAGCCTGTTTTCCACCAGCTGTCTGGAATATTTCAGATTCACCATTTTCATTGATTCGGTAGGCATTGCCTGCTGAGACATTCCCACCATAACGACGTCCGCCAGCCAGAGATAGAGCCTGACCAGTGCTCATTGCCGTACCGTACGCAGTAAGCCCAACAGCTGAAGCTTTACCCTGTGTTGCAATAGAGGCAGCAATTGCCGCTGGAGTCCACGCAGTAGCGAGCGCGCTGGCTTCAGCAATCTGTGAGGCAGTAGCTGAGGCTGACATGGCTTTACCCATAATCAGACTTTTAACATACTGAATACCCATCTCAACGAGACTGCTAACAACACTATTAAGTATGGTTGAACCCAGATTCGCAAAAGACTCCTGGAGACTTTGGGTACCATTAAGCAGGCCGGTGATGGCATTACTTGCGCCGCTTTGCAGCCCGTCAATAGATGATGCCAGCAGTTCATTTGATTGGCTTTGATTTTTAAATATCTCCCACTGCGCGGCAATGCGCTGCTGCTCGTATGCTGTATCCGCTGCGTTTTTAAGTTCCAGTGCCTGCTGATGCGCCAGTACACCCTGCTGCTCAAACTGCTGAATGAGTGAAATTTGCTGTGCATGCTGATTAGCAAGCTGCTGAACGGGATCGACCAGAGCAACAGACTCTTGCTGTGAGCTTACGGTTTGCTGGGCACGAATTTTTGCGAGGTTAGTCTGGTGCTGCTGCTCCATTTTTTCTGATGCGGTGTTGTATTCCTGCTGTGTGATATTCCCGGCTTTAAGCGCCGCTGCCAGATTTTTTTGGGTTTCTGAATACGATTTGTCTTCAGCTTTTTCAGGAATGGCTTTCAACGCATCACTGACACCTTTTGCGGCTTCGGCAGCATCTATTGCGGCAGCCTTGTACTCTCTGGCTTGCTTTTTCTGCTCCGCTGTCGCCGCCGATCCGAGAGACATTTCGGCACGAAGTAACTGCTGTTCCCGGCTTAATTCCTGTGTGGAATCTGCGGCAAGCTCAGATTCACGCTTCATATCAGCCAACTTGGTAGCTATGGCTGCAGCTTGTGAGGCAGAGTGTTTATTCTGTTGCTCACTTTCCTGCTGGGCTTTCCTTCGTTCCTCCTCCGATTTTTGCAGATCAAAGTTTTCACCTGCCAGACGTTCTGCTGCAGCTATCTGATTTTTATTACCAGTGACTTTTGATGACTCTATTCGTGCTTTGGCAACTGCTCTTTCACGTTCCCCCTGAATTTTCAGCAGCTCATTCTGCTCCTCCAGACTCAGAATAATTTTATCTGCTCCTTCAGTAGGCGGATCGATTTGTAATGACTTTGGATTGAAGTTTTCGCCAGCTTGATTGGCGCGGTTAATTTCGTCAGCGGTAGTACCGAATGCTCGTGCCACAGCGCCCTGAACGCGCTCTAAAGTAGTGCCTTTTTCAATTAGCTGATCGTGTACGCCCATTGAAGTAAGCATATTATTGGTTAAGAGTCTGTTTGCTTCTGCTGCAGTAGCATCTGTTTTTGCCAATTTTTCCTTTTTATCTGCTAGGTCGCGCGTTTTCTGATTCAGTTCATCAAAAACCTCCTTTTGCCGTACGGCGTAGCTGCTTGCAGTTCCCATCCTCTCTGCCGCTTCTGCAGCCGCCAGATTAAATTTGCTATAGCGATCTGTTAAATGTGCGACTTCATCTTCCAAATCATCAACCGCGGATTGCTGTGCCCTTATTGAAATGTTTAAATCCGCAATCGATCCACGCAACTGAGTATTATTCATGGCAGATAAAGAAGTATTTAATTTGTCTATTCCATCGGCGAAAGCAATCGCTTCTTCCTTGGCCTGCTCAGCTTTCTGATAAAAATAAAAGAGCGAAGCTGCTGCGATCATAATCACGCCGGCAGGTCCACCGAGCAATGATAGCCCCGTCCTCATAAAGCCAAAACCTAATGAAGCAGCACGCGCTGCGGCAGCCGCGCGTGTTGTGGCAGCAGCCTGAAAATTTTCAGCTTCTGTAAAAGCAATCGAGGTGGCTGTGGCGCGAGTTTTAGCGGCAATGAGCGCATCAAGGGCAAAGGTTTCCGCTGCCGTTCCCTTTGCCACGTTATATTCAGCCTGAGCCAAATTGAGAGCTGAAATTGCCGCCTCTTTGTCAGCCAGTGCTTTACGTTGCGTTGCGTTCGCTGAAATTACAGCTGTTTGCGCAGCCTGCGAATCGGCAATGACCTGTTGACGAGTGGCGGCAATAGCGCTTAATTTTGCTCCAACTGCGCTGGTTAGCGCTCCTGCATATCGTCCAGCCATAATCAATGCAAATGCTTTTGCAGCAATAGTGGCTGTATCAATATAACCCGCCATTAATTCTGAATCTTCACTGAGAGAAAGTATCGAGTCTGCTGCTGTAATTAGCCTGTTAGTAAATCCCTGGAGTACTCCCGTTTGCCCCTCAATGGCTACCAGCACTGCGGTTATTGCTGTTTTCATCCTCACGCTGGCATCAGTCAAGTTATTTGACATCGAGGCTGCCGCTTCTGAGCTTTCGGAAAGCGATTGCCTCAATCCTTCGCTAAGGTCCGAAGCAGTTAACTTACCTGCTGCTCCTAAAGCGCGAATTTCAGCAGCTGTTTTACCACTTGCCGTGGCGATATCATTAATCACAGTTGGAATAGCGGTGGTGATTGTTTCCCACTGATCGGCGGCAACTTTTCCGGTGTTAATAGACTTAGTGAATGCACTAATAGCTGCGTCAGCACGATCTGCACTGGCTGCGTTTTTTACAAACGCGTAAGACATTGAGTCCTGAACATCAATAGCCTGCTCGGTTGAATAACCCATGCTACGAAGTCCATCAGCACTACGAATATAGAGTTCCTGAGCCTCAGAGAGCGAACGATACGTTCCATTCGCAGTGTTCAAAAGGCGTTTCTGAACCCTTTCAAACTCTTCCTGACTGGATGTAGCCATCTGCACTCGTTCAGCCATCTCCTGATAGCTTTGCACCATTTGTGCTGCTTCACGCAGAGCACCAGCAGCGAATACAAGCTTTATGGTTGCGGCAAGTTTAGAGAGGGTAGTGTTAAGGTTATCTGCCGAGTCGTCAGTATCGTCAAAACTTCCCTGCAGCTCTTCCGTCATATCAATAACATCACGCCCGGCGTTGAGTAGCTGGGCTGTGTCAGCACGGATGATATAGACAATTTCTCCAACGTTTTCGGACATGTGCTTTTCTCCAGGCAATAAAAAACCCCGCCGGGGCGGGGTTTGATTTTAGTTAGTGCTCAAAACTTCATGGCGGCACCCTGAAGGCTTATAAAAGTCTTATTATCCGTTGTGCCCATCAGCTTCCTGCCATCATCTATTTCGGCAACAAATGTAACTTCTTTTTTATTTCCACCTAAAATGGCACCAGCAAGGATACCTAAAGGGCCCGCAATCACACCGCCCACAACACTCCATCCAACAGCATTACCAACCTTTTTGACACTATCCTCACTTGCAACTTCTATAGTAACCAAACGACTGCCATGGATAGTTTCTCCTAACATTTGAAGTAAGCCTGTTTTGATAAAAAGGCATCCACCAGTCGCATTAATTTCTAAGTATGGAAAGTTTGCTGCATGCACTTTGATCTTAGCCATATCCCTATCCCCTTAAGTAAAAGATCAAGCTAATCCTATCAGGTGAGTTGGGCAGCGCAACGAAACATATGATTTTTTGATATCAAATTTAAGAAGTGAATTTGACGTATTATCGTCTAACTCAGCTGCTTGAGCTTTTAAATTTTAGGTATTGGCGGGTTGCAGAGAGGTGATAACGTTTATGGAGGTTTAAAATTTGTCTTAGGTTAGCTCGCTCATGCCTGAACTTACTGTGTTAACGACCAATCCAGCTAAAAATACAAAGCTTACTTCGAAAAATGTAACCACTAAACCTAGTAAAGATTTATTCATAAATTCCCCCTCATCTTTTGTAATGTTAGTTGAAAGCACGTTTTTACATAATGCACATACAAACATAACAACAAGGATCAGAAGGAAACACAGTAACGCCGGATTCGAACCGGACAAAACAACCGCTAACCTAAGACTTCTTTAGTATAACTTTTCTCATCACTGCGTTTCAACTTTATTTGATGACCTGTTCCCGGTGAATATCCATCTCAACTATCATATCTGCCCAGTCCATTGCTTCATCGTACTTTTCTTCTGTTGGTACACTCGTTGCCCCCTTCTGAGGGTATTTCGCATTCATTGCGGCGCGAAAGCTGGTCATTGTCATATTCCATGCTTCAGACTCCCCCATTCCCAGATGCGCGACGGCCATATACACAAATGAACGAGCATCAAAACTGTTTGAATACTCGCCTCTGTCCTGGGTAGTATTTTCTGGTGGTTGATCGCCTAAAACACCATGCCGGATAAGATGGCGCGCCAGTTCTATGATGTGGGCTATCGGCAGCTTACCCGGGCGATATCTCAGCTTTCCTTTTTTGGTAATGGTAAATGAACCTGTAAACAGACTGATATCTTCGTCACTTGAAGCACAAACTATATTCGCGGCCGTAACCACCATTTTTGCATAGCAGCGGGCGAGGACGTCACGCAGTAAACCCGGATCATTAATTCTGTGTTCAGGATAATGCCCCGCATGAACAACAACGAACGCCTTCACAATTTCTTCCGGTGTGCCAATGCGAGACATTGCCAGGAAGCAGGGATTAAGGAATATCTCCCGGCCACCGAAACGGATCACTGCCTGACCTATATCGGTAATTGCTTGCATAAAGCCTCAAAGGGGCCGCAGCCCCTGATATTACGCAGCCCTGATATTACGCTGCATTGACGGTGACATTTGCCGCTGCCGAGGTGACACTGCCAGCAGTAGGCGATAAAACCTGACACGTATAGGTACCTGCATCCGCCGCCACAGCACTGGCTTTTGTGTAGGTCGCCGAAGTGGCGCCACTGATATCAGCCCCATTCTTTTTCCACTGGTAGGTCAGCGCTGAACTGTCGGACGCTTTCGCCACGATGGTTAACGTCAGTGCGCTGCCGGCAGTGATCGTTTTGTTCTGGGGTTGTGTGGCAATGTTAATGACCGAGCCAACATCGCGAACATCCACCAGCCCCGCGCTGGACGCTTCAAGAGACCAGGTCGCAACATCATCATGTGGCGATTCATCCTGCCAGCTGGTGACGAGGAAAGGGCCTTCCGTGATATCGAAAGGCGATATAACTTTCAGCCAGAGATATGGCTGATTACTGGTTTCAGCTGGTGGGTTATAAACATGACGTTTCACCTCCCGCTGACCGTAAATCGCTTCTTTCCGGCTGACGCCGTCACCTGAGAAAGACACGTTTTTATACGTGACCAGATTTTCCTGGGTATAAGCTGCGCTCTGATCGCCGGTGGCGTCTGCGGTTTCCCACTCAACGCCGGTCGTCTTACCGCGCATCATCCCAAGGCGTTTGTACTGGTTCGCTGCGGGCTGAACCTCCGGGCAACCGATCGCGTAATAAACGACGACGTCGCGCCCTGTGAATGCACCTGATTCACATGCCATAGTTATTGCTCCGTTTTATCGGGAAATGATAGTTTGAAAGTTGATTTCGAAAGCGTAACGGCCTTCTTCGGTTCGGAAAGCAGGAATGCCTCCGATGGGTTGCATGAGGATGATGCATTCT
>Ga0302347_1004019_pt1 | contig 12183 bp, 10 predicted proteins | sample PhyWR1_FD_202178 | JGI IMG/M metagenome (GOLD analysis project Ga0302347, IMG submission 202178) | Leaf surface microbial communities from wheat plants in UC Gill Tract Community Farm, Albany, California, United States - DLSL W.R1 (v2)... | ecosystem: Host-associated > Plants > Phyllosphere >...
ACCGCCACTTCCGGCATCGTGCTGACAGCGGCCTGGGTGGTAGCCGGCTGGCCGCGCTCGGGCGCGGCGTCGGCCGGCAGGCGCTTGACCAGTCGATCGATGTCGCTGTCGGCAACCGCACGTGCGGCGGGTGCGGGGCGTGCGCTGGCAACGGCAGCGGTAGCCGCTTCAGCAGCACGGCGTTCGCGGCGCGACGGCTTCTGCGCCATCAGGTTGGTTTCACCCGGCTGCACTGCGCGCACTTCCACGTTGCCGGTACCGCGCTGGGTGATGCCCAGGCGCACAGCGGCGGCGTAACTGAGATCGACCACGCGGCCATCGTGGAACGGGCCACGATCATTGACGCGCACGATCACCGATTCGCCGTTGTCCAGGTTGGTCACGCGGGCGAAGCTGGGCAGCGGCAGGGTCTTGTGCGCAGCGGTGAACTGGTACATGTCGTAGACCTCGCGGTTGGAGGTCAGGCGGCCATGGAACTTGGCGCCGTAGTACGAAGCGGTGCCGCGTTCAACGTAGTTGCGGGTGTCGTCGAGCACCTTGTACTGCTTGCCCAGCACCACGTAGGGCGACTTGTTGCCGATCGCCGAGCGGTCCTCATTGGTCACCACCGGCTCGGGAATACAGGCCACGTTGGGCACGTAACTGGGCGTGGTGTCTTTCACGCCGGGCTTGTACAGGCCACCGGCGGTGTAGTTGCCACGGGTGGACAGGTCCTCGGTGGCCGCCGCGTACGGCGAGCCCTCCGGACAATGCGCCGGACGCCCACCCTTGCCCTGCACCACCGTGCCGGACGGCTTGCCACCGTGTCCGGCGGTCGCCGGCTTTTTCGGCGCGCTGCTGCAGGCGGCCAGCGCGAGGACGATCAATCCAGGGACCAGCCATCTGATGTTCATGCCGGGGGCAGCTCCTGTCCGGCAATGGCCTGCGACAACTGGAACACGGCCATCGCGTACATCTTCGAGAGGTTGTAGCGGGTGATTGCGTAGTAGTTCTGGAAGCCCAGCCAGTACTGCTTGCCGGTGCTGCCTTCAAGGGTGATCGGGGTGGCGGTGGCACCCGGCTGCACCGGCGCGCTGGGCTGGTAGCCGCGCTGGGCCAGGTCGGCCAGCGACCAGGTGGGCATCCACTCGGTCGGGTTGAACTCCTCGCGGCCGGCGGCGAGCGTGGCCGGCACGGCAACCTGGCCGCCTCGCACCCAGCCGCCCTTCTTCACGAAGTAGTTGGCGATGGACGAGAACACGTCGTCGTAGCTGGTGAACAGGTCACGGCGACCATCGCCATTGCCGTCCACGGCGTAATCCAGGTAGCTGGAGGGCATGAACTGGCCCATGCCCATCGCACCGGCATAGCTGCCCTTAAGCGTGGTGATGTCCAGCTTTTCCTCGCGGCCCAGCTCGAACAGCTTGGCCAGTTCATCGCGGAAGAACAGCTCGCGGCGCACTTCGCGCTCCAGCTTGGCCGGGTCGCCACTGCGCGGGTAATAGAAGGCCAGGGTGTACAGCGCATCCAGCACGCGATGGCTGCCGGCATTCTTGCCGTAGCTGGTTTCCACGCCGATGATCGCCACGATCACTTCCGCCGGTACGCCGGTGCGCTGCTGCACACGGTCCAGTTCGGCGCGATGCTGGGCAAGAAACGCCTTGCCGCCATCGATGCGTGCCTTGCTGATGAACATCGGCCGGTATTCGTTCCACGGCTTGACCCGTTCGGCCGGCCGCGACATGGCAGCAATGATCGGCTGGCGCACCTGCGCCTGGTCGAGCACGTTGCGGATCTCGTCGGGCTTGAGGCCGTAGCGCTTGGCGGTGTCGGCAATGAATCTGGCGCGCGCGGTCTCGAAGGGCACCGGGGTGAGATCGACCGGTGCTGCCGTGGCCGCGGTCGCTTCCGGCGCGGCCTCGGCCGGGCCGTGGGGCTTGGCCGCCGGGTGGCGCGGCGTACTGCTGGCCTGTGGCGAAGTCGGTGGGGACGTCGGCTGGGTCGCGCAGGCGACCAGGCCGAGGGTGAGCATGCAGGCCAGAGAACGTCGAATCATCACCGCAGGTTAGCAGGTCATGGATGAATTAAAACCCCTAACACCATGAATCACAACGATTTGCACGCGTTCAGCGCGAAATGTGAAGACGTTGTGATTGACCTGCCCCATTCAGGCAGAGGTTGCCGGTTGCGTCCCCATCCCCGCAGACGCAACCGGCCGCCGGACCCGGTCGGTACCTGCGCGGCTGCCGCTCCCCAGTGGCAGTGCTCCGCGCTCCCTGTACCCGTTGGATCAGTACTGCTTTCCCATCCGACGCCCCTCGCGCTGCATCAAAGACGGCGCGCCATGCCGAACGGGCCGCCATTGTGCAGGCCGATTGCGACAAGTCCATTGATCAGGATCAACGCGGCGTCAAAATGTGAATTGGCGCCCACTTTTAATGGAACTTCGTCAGCGGCGATGCTGCTGTGCGGCGTTGTGGGAACGATTACAGAAATGCGCTTGCGCAGATTCATGCGCGCATCGGCGGCGAAGGTCGGCCAACGGCGCAGCCCCTCGTGGGTGAGCGCTGAAAGCAACAGCCGTGGTTGGCCGGGCGGGTTCCTGCGGCGTCCACCCACGCAAGATGAAAGAGAAGATCAAAAGCAAAAGCCGCATGGCTGCGCTCTGCTAAGAGCGAAGCGACCCGCGGTTGCTCTTCGCCTTTCTTTTCTCTTTGCGTGGGTGGACGCCACAGGAATGTGTCCGTGGCCGGGTAGATGGGCTGCGCAGGGGCGTGAGCCGCATGGGCCCGAGGCATGCCTCGGGCGGGTTGGGCAGGACGCCCAACCCCGGTCTTGCCGTGTGCGCAGGACAGCGCACACGAGCAAGCGGCGACCGAGCTTACAGGGACGTACTTGCAGCGTCCCCTGCGCAGCCCATCTACCCGGCCTCCCCCATGAATTGCTTTGCGCCCACCCATGAGGGGCTGCGCCGTTGGCTGGAAACCTACGCGTGCACCGGCCGATGCCCCCGCACCGCCATCACCAGCCCGATCCCCGCCAGCAACGACACCGCCGAGGTGCCGCCATAACTGATCAACGGCATCGGAATGCCCACCACCGGCAGCAATCCGGAAATCATCCCGCCGTTGACCAGCACGTACACGAAGAACGCCAGGCCGAGGCTGCCGGCCAACAACCGCGCGTGCGTGTCGCGTGCCTGCACCGCGATCGACAGGCAGCGCCCGACCACGAACAGGTACAGGGCGAACACCGTCACCACGCCAATCCAGCCGAATTCCTCGGCCAAAACCGAGAACGCGAAATCGGTGGTGTACTCGGGCAGGAAATCCAGCGTCGCCTGCGTGCCGTGCCCCCAGCCCCTGCCCTGCAGGCCACCCGAGCCGATGGCGATGCGCGACTGCAGGATGTTCCAGCCGGTGCCCAACGGATCGGCAGCCGGATCCAGGAAGGTCAGCACGCGATTCTTCTGGTATTGCCGCAGCAGCCCGAACCACGCCAGTGGCGCAGCCACCGATACCGCACTCAAGCCGGCCACCACCCAGCGCCACTGCAGGCCCGCCAGCAGCAGGGCGAACACGCCGCTGGCGGTGACCAAGGTGGCGGTACCCAGGTTGGGCTGCATCAGGATCAGCAGCGCTGGCACCCCGATCAGTACTGCGGCCGTCAGCACCGTGCGCGGCGATGGCGGCAGCGGCTGGCGGTGCAGATACCAGGCCATCATCAACGGCAGGCTGAGCTTGAGCAGTTCCGAAGGCTGCAGGTAGAACACGCCGAGGTTGAGCCAGCGCTGCCCGTATTTGCCGGTGCCGATCACGTACACCGCCATCAACGGCAGCATCGACAGTGCATAGATCGCCGGCGTCCACACGCGCAGGCGCAGCAGCGAAACCCGCGACAGCAGCCACATCGCCACCAGGCCACCGGCAAAGCGCATCGCCTGCCCGTGCACCGGCCCATTCACGCTGTGCAGCACCGCCAGGCCTGCGCCCATCAGGATCAACAACGCGATCAGCAACGGCAGATCGATCGTACGCAGCGCCTCACGGCAGCCACCAAGCATTCGTTTCCATTTCACCCGCGGCACGGTAGCAACCGGCGCTTTCGCGAAGCTGTCAGCGCTGTTTGACGCTATCGACTCCTTCGGCGACAACTGCCTTGGGCGCCCGGATTTTCCGGGTTTCAAACAATTCTGATTGGAGCCGCAAGGGCCCCGTGCACATCATGTGCGGCCACCGACAACGGGTGGCACGGGACTCCAATCCCGTTTGATAGATGCGTTGTTTACGCTTGCCAGCCGGCGTCGCTTTTTCCTTGTTGAGCGGCGTCGGCTGGCAATCCGTCCGTGCGTCTTTGGCGGGCGGTGCGTGGAGGGCCTCGTGCCCGCCGGCGTTCCAGCGTCTATCACCGGTATTGGAGCCACGCATCGCCTGCCACCCTCGCCTCCATGCGGGGTGGCCCTTGCCGACCGCACGAGGCCCCCGCCATGTCCGCTTCCACCTACCCGTACCTGTTCGCCACGCTGGGCGAGGCTGCTCACCAGCTGCCGCATGACATCGCCCGCGCGCTGGAAACCACGCTCACCGCAACGCAGGCCGCCAACGCGCCGGGCGGCCCTACCCTGCTGGACTGCCTGCAGCGCATCCGCCAGGTGGAAGCGGCAGATGGCCAGCCGTGGCCGAGCCAAGGGCGAACGCAGGCGCAGTGCTTGGCGATGGCGCGCATCGACCGCGCCAATGCCGGGCTGACCTTCCTGCTGGAACTGCTGCACGCCAGCGAACGCGTGCGCGTGGACGGCGACGACACGCAGCACCTGTCCGACGACGCCCGCGAAGGCCTGCTGCTGGCCTGCCGAGGCCTGTCGGAATACGTGGATGTGCAGTTGCAGGCCGCGTAATGCGCACGTCGCTGTGCCCTCGCCTGCCTCTCGTACAGCGCATGCCGGCCCTGAGCCGAGCATGGCTCGGCACTACAAAGAGCGAAGCGACCCGCTTCTGCTCTGCTTTATTTCTCTTTGCGTGGGTGGCCACCGCAGGAAACTGTCAGAGGCCGGGCGGGGTGGGTTCGCGGGGGTGTCCGCGGCATGGATGCCGCGGCCAACCCCAGGGATGGGTTCACGGCGTCCCCCGCGAATCCACCCCGCCCGGCCAACCACGGCTGTTGCTTTCAGCAACCACCCACGAGGGGCTGCGCCGATGGCTGGAAACTACCCGTAACCGCCATGCACCGGATTGTGACGACGCACCGCCATCACCAACCCGAACCCGGCCAGCAGCGACACCGCCGACGTACCGCCGTAACTGATCAACGGCATCGGCACCCCCACCACCGGCAGCAGGCCGGAAATCATCCCGCCGTTCACCAGCACATAGACGAAGAACGCCAGACCCGTGGCACCGGCCAGCAGGCGCGAGTACGAATCGCGCGACTGGCTGGCGATCCACAGGCAGCGCCCGATCACCACCAGATACAACGTCAGCACCAGCGCCACGCCGATCCAGCCGAACTCCTCGCTCAGCACCGAGAACGCGAAGTCGGTGGTCTGCTCGGGAATGAAATTCAGGTGCGACTGCGAGCCTTCGCCCCAGCCCTTGCCGTCGAAACCGCCGGAACCAATGGCGATCTTCGACTGGATGATGTTCCAGCCCGCGCCCAGCGCATCCATTTCCGGGTCGAGGAACATCATGATGCGGTCCTTCTGGTACGGCCGCAGCAACCAGAACCAGGCGACCGGCGCCACCGCTGCCACACCGCCCACGCCCAGCCCCACCCACCACCACGGCAGGCCCGCCAGCAGCAGCACGAACACACCACTGGCGGCGATCAGCACGCCGGTGCCGAAGTCCGGCTGCAGCATCACCAGCCCGGTCGGCACACCGATGATCACCATCGCCACCAGCACCGTGTTGAAGCGCGGCGGCAGCGGCATCTTGTGCAGGTACCAGGCCACCATCATCGGCAGGCTGACCTTGAGCAGTTCGGCCGGCTGCAGGTAGAAGAACTTGAGGTCCAGCCACTGCCGGCCGTATTTCCCCGTTCCCAGCGCGAACACCGCCAGCAACGGGATCATCGAGATGGCGTAGATCAGTGGCGTGGCCGAGCGGATGCGCAGGATCGGCGCCCGCGAAATGCCCCACATCGCCGCCAGACCCACGGCAAAACGCACGCCCTGCGCCATCACCAGGCCATCGCCGCCAGCACTCTTCAACGTCGCCAGGCCGATCACCATCAGCGCGCCCAGGGCCAGGCACAGCAGCCAGTCGAGGCTGCTGAAGAACCGCTGCAGCATTTCCCCGGCCCAGCGCAGGAAGGCGCTCATCGGCTGGCCTCCGCCGCGACGGTCGGGCGAGGACCGACGGGCACCGCCGCAGCAGATGGCGAACCCGGAACCGGTGCCGGCGCCGGTGGCGGTGCGGGCATGCCGATCAGCACCGGGTGCTCGCCCAGCTCGGCGGCGGCGGCGTCGCCGGCCGGGCGCGCGTTCACGTCCTCATTGTCGAAGGCGGTGATGCCGATGGCGGTGGTGCCGCGTTCGCTGTCCAGCGGCTGCATGCCTTCAGGCATCTTGCCCAGCAGCCAGGCATCGAAGATCTTGCGCGCGATCGGTGCGGCCGCCGCGCCGCCGTAACCGCCGCCTTCCACGGCGATGGCCAGCGCGATCACCGGCTGCTCGGCCGGCGCGAAGCCGACGAACAGCGCACGGTGGCGCAGGTGCATCGGCAGGCTTCTGGGATTGACCGCGGCCGTGCCCTTGCGGCTGACGACCTGTGCCGTGCCTGTCTTGCCCGCCATCGTGTACGGCGCGCCGGCCGCCATGCGTGCGGCGCTGCCGCCGGGAAGCATGGTGGCCATCATGCCTTCGCGCACGGCCTGAAGATTGTTCGGGTTGGGGCTGACCGGCTTGCTCGGGCCGGGCTCCGCCGCCACCCAGTCGCTGTCGAAACCAGCACGCTGCTGCATCACCAGATGCGGCGTGCGCAGCTGGCCATTGGCCAGGCCGCTGACACCACGGGCCAGCTGCAGCGGGGTGACCTTCCAGTCGCCCTGGCCGATGCTGATGTTCACCGTGTCGCCGGGATACCAGGCTTCCTTGCGGCTCTTCCGCTTGTAGGCCGGCGACGGCAGGATGCCGGAGATCTCGCCGGTCAGATCGATGCCGGTCGGCTGGCCGAAGCCGTAGTACTCCATGTAATGGTCGAACCGCTCGATGCCCAGGTCCAATGCCAGCCGGTAGTAGTACGTATTGACCGACTGCGCGATGGACTTGCGCAGATCGGTCCAGCCGTGACCGCCACGATGCGAATCACCCCAGCCACGCGAGGTGCCCGGCAGGTAGAACATGCCGGTCGACAGCACCTTGTCCTCCGGACGGCGAACGCCCGAATCGAGGCCGGCCAGGCCGATCAGCGGCTTCAGGGTCGAACCGGGGGCAACGCCGCCGAGTACCAGGCGATTGAACTGCGGGCGCGACGGGTTGTCGTTCAGCGCCTTGAAATCGGCATGCGAAATGCCGTTGACGAACAGGTTCGGGTCGTAGGACGGCAGGCTGACCATCGCCAGCACTTCACCGGTACGCGGGTCCATCGCCACGGCCGAGCCTTCCTGATCACCGAAGGCAGCCACCATCGCCCGCTGCAGGTCGGCGTCGATCGACAGCCGCAGGTCGGCGCCGGATTGCGCAGCGACACGGCCGATGGTGCGGATCGCGCGGCCCTGCACGTTGGTCTCGACCTGCTCGTAGCCGACCTTGCCGCGCAGTTCCTGCTCGTAATAGCGCTCCAGGCCGGACTTGCCGATGTGGGTCAATGCGGCATTGCCCTCGCCGAGGATCTCCAGATCCTTGTCGTCGACCCGGCCAACGTAGCCGATGATGTGCGCGAACAGGTCGCCATAGGGATAGCGACGGGTCAGGTACGGTTCCAGCTCGACGCCGGGAAAGCGCCAGCGGTCCACCGCGAAGCGCGCCATTTCCTCATCGCTCATGCGCAGCTTCAGCGTGACCGGCAGGAACTTGCGGCGCGCCTTGCGCGACTTGTTGAACGCTTCCAGCTCTTCCGGACTGATCTGGATGATCTTCGCCAGCCCTTCCAGGGTGGCGTCCATGTCCTTGACCTTGTCCGGGGTCACATCCAGGCGGAATGCCGGCACGTTCTCGGCCAGCAACCGACCATTGCGGTCATAGATCATGCCGCGCCCGGGCACCACCGGCCGCGGCTTGATGCGGTTGGCTTCGGATCGGGTGGCGTAGATGTCGTGGTCCAGCACCTGCAGCTTGAAGTACCAGCCGCCCAGGCCCAGCAGGCAGACCAGTACGCCGAAGAAGCCCAACGCCGCACGGCGCCGGAACTGTTCGGCTTCGGCGTGCGGATTCTTGACCTGGCGGCGCGGCAGCATGGCTCAGCGCCCGCGCTTGCCGAAGCGCACCGCGTCCAGCAGCACGAACACCAGCGGCCACAGGCCCATGCCCAGCAACGGTGCCCACCAGTACGACCACGGCAGGGTCGGCTCGCCCACCAGGATATGGACCAGTGCGCTGACGATGCGATCGTTGAACAGCAGGCCGCCGATGGCCAGCATCTGCTGCGACATCGGGAAGAAGCGGATGCGCGCGCGGAAGCGCTGCAGGATGAAGGCCAGCATCACCAAGCGCAGCGCCTGCTCGCCCAGCACCCCGCCATACAGCAGGTCGGCGACGACGCCGCTGGCGAAGGCGATGCCGAGGCCGACGCGCTCGGGCGCTTCGATGACCCAGTAGGCCAGCACCAGTGCGAGCCAATATGGACGCAGCGGCTGCAGCAGCGCGGGCAACGGCAGCAGGCCCAGCAGCAGGGCCACCACCAGGCTGGCCGGCAGCACCCAGCGGTTGTCGCGAAGGCGGCTCATCGCTGCGCCTCCGGCTGCGGTTGGGTGGGCTGCGGTTGCGTTTGCTGCGGTTGCCGGCCAGCGGCCGGCACTACCGGGGAGGGCTGCGTCGTCGAAGGCGCGAGGCCCGACGGGCTCGTCGCAGACGAGGACGGCTGCCGGCCAGCGGCCGGCACTACCGGGGTAGCCTGCGTTGCTGCAGGCGCGGGGCCGGTCGGCAGCGCTGTGGCATCGGCCGGGCCACCGGGAGCGGCCTGTTCCATCTGCAGGCGCAGATTCGGCGGAATGCGGATCGCAGCGCCGGGGCGCAGCAGCAGCACGTCGCGGCCGCGATCAAGCTGCGCGGCGGGTTTCAGTTCGCCCACCAGGAAGGCATGGGTATCGTCCGGGCGCAGCCCGGTGATGGTGCCGACCGGGAATCCGGCCGGGAAGCGGCCACCGAGACCGGACGTGACGATCTCATCGCCCACTTCCACGCCGGCGCTGAGCGGGATGTCGCGCAGTTCCAGCTTGTCGCCGCGGCCGTAGACGATCAGGCGCACGCCATTGCGGGCCACGGTCACCGGCACCGCGTGGTCGGGGTCGGTCAGCAACAGCACGGTAGAGCTGCCCGCGGTCACGCTGATCACCTGGCCCATCAGGCCGCCGGAATCGATCACCGCCTGGCCGACGTGCACGCCTTCGCGGCTGCCAGCGTCCAGCACCAGGCGCTGTTTGACCGGGTCCAGGTCGATGTCCAGGATCGGCGCCAGCTGCACGTCCAGGCCACTGCGCTCGGCCACGTTCAGCAGTTCGCGCAACTGGGCGTTGTCCAGTGCGGCGGTCTGCAGGCGGGTCAGGCGGGCGTTGGCCAGCAGCAGCTGATTGCGCAGCTCGCGGTTCTCGGTCACCAGCTGGCCGTGGCTGGCGGCGGTGTCACGCACCTGGCCGCCGAGCTTGCCGGGCAGGCCGGCCAGGGCCCACACCGGCTGCACCAGGCTGTTGGCCTGCTCGCGCAGACGCGCCAGCCAGCCAGCCTGGTCGTCGAGGACGATCAAGGTGATTGCCAGTGCGAGATAGGCCAGCAGCCGCAGCGGGCTGGCGGCATCACCGGATCGGGAAGCGACGGGAGGTCCGGCGTAGGGCGGCACGGCAGCGATTCAACTGGCAGAAGGCGGAAGGGAAACACGCGGGCGCCCCGCCGGTGTCGACCCGCCGATGTGGCGGGCCGCACCCCGGAGGGGCGCTGCGGGCGCAGGCAGCCGGGACAGCTTATTCCGGCGCAAAGAACTCGTTGCCGTGCATGTCGACCAGTTCCAGCGCACGACCGCCACCGCGGGCCACGCAGGTCAGCGGGTCATCAGCCACCTGCACGTGCAGACCGGTTTCCTCGGAAATCAGGCGGTCCATGTCGCGCAGCAGGGCGCCACCACCGGTCAGCACGATGCCGCGCTCGGCGACGTCGGCGCACAGTTCCGGCGGGGTCTGTTCCAGTGCCAGCTTGACCGCGCTGACAATGCCAGACAGCGGCTCGTGCAGCGCTTCAAGCACTTCGTTGGAGCTGATCTTGATCATCTTCGGCACGCCCTCGGCGAGGTTGCGGCCGGAGATTTCCATCTCGATCGCTTCCGCCTGCGGGTAGGCACAGCCCAGTTCGACCTTGATGCGCTCGGCGGTGGCTTCACCGATCAGCATGCCGTGGTTGCGGCGGACGTAGTTGGTGATCGATTCGTCGAAGCGGTCGCCGCCGATCCGCACCGAGGCGGAATAGACGATGCCGTTGAGCGAGATCACCGCCACTTCAGTGGTGCCGCCGCCGATATCGATGACCATCGAGCCACGGGCCTCGGTGACCGGCATGCCGGCACCGATCGCAGCCGCCATCGGCTCTTCGATCAGGAACACGTCACGGGCACCGGCCTCCTCGGCCGATTCCTTGATGGCGCGGCGCTCGACCTGGGTCGAGCCGGCCGGCACGCAGACCAGCACGCGCGGGCTCGGGCGCAGGAAGCGCGACTTGTGCACCTTCTTGATGAAGTGCTTGAGCATCGCTTCGGTGTAGGTGAAGTCGGCGATGACACCGTCCTTCATCGGGCGGATGGTGGTGATGTGGCCCGGGGTACGGCCAAGCATCTGCTTGGCCTCGGCGCCAACGGCTGCCACCGACCGGGTACCACCAATGGCGCGATCCTGGCGCACAGCGACCACGGACGGCTCGTTCAGCACGATTCCCTGCCCACGCACATAGATGAGGGTGTTGGCCGTGCCCAGGTCGATGGACAGGTCATTGGAGAACATGCCGCGCAGTTTCTTGAACATCTGGGAGTTGATCCTGAGGGGTGTCGCGCCCAACGCGGGATGGCGAAAAAATGGGCAGAAATCGAGGTCGACAAGCCTAGCAACCTGCCTGCCGCCGAGCAAGGAGAAAACTAGCTGAACCCGCGCCTTCACAGGCTTTCGGCCTGATCGGGCATCACCCGGTTCTGGCCCTGAGCGGCACCAGCGGGTAACCTTTGCGCCGTCGGGCGCCCAAGGGCGCCGTTTGCTTGCCTGCCTAAGTGGGCAGGCCCACCCCAAAATTCACCGCATAGGCTTACATCGATGTCCGCTCTGATCTGTGGTTCTCTTGCCTTCGACACCATCATGGTGTTCCCGGACCAGTTCAAGAATCACATCCTGCCGGACAAGGTGCACATCCTGAACGTGTCCTTCCTGGTGCCGCGCATGCGCCGCGAGTTCGGCGGCTGCGCCGGCAACATCGCCTACAACCTGCACCTGCTCGGTGGCGATCCGATCCCGATGGGCACGGTGGGTTCGGACTTCGGCCCGTACCGCGAGCACTTCGATGCCCTGGGCATCGACCTCACCCGCGTGCGCGTGATCGATGAGCTGTTCACCCCGCAGGCGTTCATCACCACCGACCACGACAACAACCAGATCACCGCCTTCCACCCGGGCGCGATGATGCGTTCCTACGAAAACCACGTGCGCGACGTGCCGGGCGTCAGCCTGGGCCTGGTCGGCCCGGACGGCCGCGAAGGCATGATCCAGAACGCGCTGGAATTCCACGAAGACGGCGTGCCGTTCATCTTCGACCCGGGCCAGGCCATGCCGCTGTTCAACGGCCCGGAACTGCGCGAGTTCATCGAGCAGGCCGATTACGTGGTGGTCAACGACTATGAGTCGAACCTGCTGCAGGAACGCACCGGCTGGAACGAAAAGGAGATCGTCAGCCGGGTCAAGGCCTACATCACCACCCGCGGCCCGAAGGGCGCAGTGATCCACACCCCGGAAAAGAGCTACGACATCCCGCCGGCGCACGAGCGCCGCGTGGTCGATCCGACCGGCTGTGGCGACGCGTTC
>Ga0302347_1004020_pt1 | contig 12183 bp, 10 predicted proteins | sample PhyWR1_FD_202178 | JGI IMG/M metagenome (GOLD analysis project Ga0302347, IMG submission 202178) | Leaf surface microbial communities from wheat plants in UC Gill Tract Community Farm, Albany, California, United States - DLSL W.R1 (v2)... | ecosystem: Host-associated > Plants > Phyllosphere >...
TCAAGTTGCCTGGGCGTTGCTTTCGTCAATCCTGCCAAATCACATAGTTTGTCTATGCTCATCGTCAGGATTGACTCAGCGCCTACAGGCAACTCGAATTATTTAGGGTACATACCCGTCATACCTCAAGTTGCCTGGGCGTTGTTTTCGTCAATCCTGCCAAATCACATAGTTTGTCTATGCTCATCGTCAGGATTGACTCAGTGCCTACAGACAACTCGAATTATTTAGGGTACATACCCGGCATACTTCAAGCAATCCGGGTGTTGCTTTCACAAATTCTGCTGAATCATATAGTTTATCTATGCTCATCGACAGAGTTTACTCAGCGCCTACAGGCAACTTGGATTATTTAGGGTATAGATTTAGCCCTTTATTGCAATTTCTTACCGCTAAATACGCGACCTTACAGGTTTTTTTATCGTACTATCTAAGTTACCTCATGATAAAGATTTAGTGGACTACGCTGCGGTGTAGTGCGCTTCACAGCAAAGTAAAAAAATATGGCTCAGGAAATCGAATTAAAATTTATTGTTTGCCCACAAGTGATTGAATCATTATGTGAAAAATTAGGTGCCCTGTCGCAAGAGCAACATGAGGCGCGTCAACTGGTGAATATCTATTATGAAACACCAGATAATTTTCTGCGTCGCCACAATATGGGGCTGCGTATTCGTGGCAATGGTCATCACTATGAGATGACTATGAAAACCTCAGGCAAGGTGACAGGCGGCTTACATCAGCGTCCGGAATATAATGTAGCATTGAGTGAACCGACGCTCGACTTGGCACTATTACCAGCAGAGATTTGGCCTGAAGGGGTCGATATCGCTGAACTTCAACAGCAACTTAACCCATTATTTAGCACCAACTTTAATCGCAAGATCTGGATTGTCCAGCAGGGGACGAGTCGTATTGAACTGGCCCTCGACCAAGGGGAAGTGGTCGCAGATTCTTTACAGGAGTCTATTTGCGAGTTAGAGCTGGAGCTGTTAGAGGGCGAAGCTAGCTCTCTGCTTATTCTGGCCGAGCAATTAGTGAATGAACCAGGCTTGCGCATGGGAAGTTTGAGTAAGGCGGCGCGTGGCTACCATCTTGCACAAGGTGCCGTAGAACGAGCGATTAAACCACTCAGTCTGTTATCTTTGGCTCCTAAAGCGACCATTGAGCAGGGCCTTGAAGTTTCACTGGCTCAGTCATTGGAAAGCTGGCTCTATCATGAAGAACTCTGGTTGCGCGGTAATCTGGCAGCGAAACAGCACATCCTACTGGCGGTCGGCAATATCCGTCACATTCTGGCGCTGTTCGGTGGCATTATTCCACGCAAGGCCAGCTCGCAGTTACGCGATTTACTCCTCACTTTTGAAGCCAGTCTTGTAGAGCATGACAAGGGTGAATCAGTCCTGTTCAGTGCTCAAGCCAGTATCACTAAACTAACATTAACGCGCTGGCTGTTTGAGTCTCAGTGGCGTGACTTTGTTGATGAGAAGGGACGCGTTAAGCTCGATGGTTCTTTAAAACGTTTTGCTGATGGCCATCTTTCACGTCATGCCGCTGAATTAAAAGAAATTTTCCAGCGTCCATTAGGTGATGCCTATGCAGACAAATTGACTCGCCTGACTCGTGAGTTGGACGCTGCACGTCTGCTGGCTGGAGTGTATCGTACTGAGCAAGCCTCGGCGTGGCTGGAAAACTGGCAGGGGCTATACAATGCTATTGTGACACGTCAGGTAGTTGAGATTGAACACTATCGTAACGAAGCGATTTCGCAGGCACCTTTTTGGTTGCATAGCGGAAAATAACTGACAGGCAAGGAATACCACCATGATGCCGCTTACTCCGTTGTTACAGCACCACCTGCAGGTGGTGTTATCACATCTACCTGAAGATATTGATGCCCGAAAACTTACCGATGAGGCACGGGCAGTGCTCTGCATCAGTGATTTTGTTAGCGACAGTATGGCGGCATATCCGACCTGGCTCGACGATTTACAACAGGTAGCACCTCAGGCTGAAGAGTGGCAGGAGTATGCCAGTTGGTTACAGAGCGAATTGCTCGAAGTGTCAGATGAAGCCGCTCTGATGCGCGCTCTACGCCAGTTTCGTCGTCGAATCATGGTGCGAATTGCCTGGTCTCAGGCACTGGAACAGGTCGATACCCTCGAGACCCTTAAGCAACTGAGTGTACTAGCGGAAACCTTAATTATTGCTGCTCGCGACTGGTTGTATAACGCTTGTTGCCGTGAATGGGGCACACCGGTAAACGCGCAAGGGGTCGCACAACCATTGCTGATTTTAGGCATGGGAAAACTGGGGGGAGGGGAACTCAACTTCTCTTCGGACATCGATCTTATCTTTGCCTGGCCAGAAAATGGCTCAACTATTGGTGGCCGTCGAGAGCTGGATAACGCCCAGTTCTTTACACGTCTTGGCCAACGGCTGATTAAAGTGCTTGATCAACCTACCGCAGATGGTTTTGTTTATCGTGTGGATATGCGTTTGCGGCCGTTTGGCGACAGCGGTCCTTTAGTGTTGAGTTTTGCTGCTCTTGAGGATTACTACCAGGAGCAGGGGCGCGACTGGGAACGCTACGCGATGGTAAAAGCACGTGTAATGGGTGATAACGACGATATCTGGAGTCACGAGTTACGCAAAATGTTGCGTCCTTTTGTCTTTCGTCGCTATATCGATTTCAGTGTGATTCAGTCGCTGCGTAATATGAAAGGAATGATTGCTCGTGAAGTGCGGCGGCGTGGACTGACTGACAATATTAAGCTCGGGGCAGGTGGTATCCGTGAAACGGAGTTTATTGTTCAAGTCTTCCAGTTGATCCGCGGGGGGCGTGAGCCTTTATTACAGTCACGATCACTTTTACCGACCCTCGAGGCGATAGAACAACTCAATCTATTACCTGCCGATGATGCTGTCAGATTACGTGCCGCCTATCTCCATTTCCGTCGACTGGAAAACTTGCTACAGAGTATTAACGATGAACAAACGCAGACCTTACCGAGTGATGAGCTAAATCGTGCTCGTCTGGCTTGGGGAATGCAGATGGCAGACTGGCATGAACTGGAACAAACGCTACAGAGACATATGCACAATGTCCGGCAGGTATTTAATGAGCTGATTGGTGATGATGAACCTGAAGCCGGGGAAGATAGTGCATCTGAAGCATGGCGCGAGTTATGGCTGGATGCTCTGGATAGCGATGAAACAACACCTGTTCTCAATCATTTGACACCTGAGGTGCGGAGTCAGGTTATCAGGTATATTGCTGATTTTCGTGAGGATACAAATAAGCGTACCATTGGTTCCCGAGGCAGGTTAGTGCTGGACCAACTGATGCCGCGTTTATTACGTGAGTCCTGCCAGCACGAGAATGCACCTCTGGCACTCTCCCGCATGATCCCGCTATTACTGAGTATCGTCACCCGTACCACCTATCTGGAGCTATTGAGTGAATATCCTAGTGCGCTCAAACAGCTGGTGATGCTCTGTATCGCCTCTCCAATGATTGCCGAAAAGCTCGCAAGATATCCGCTATTACTCGATGAATTACTGGATCCTAATACGCTGTATCAGCCGACAGCCACTGATGCTTATCGGGATGAACTGCGCCAGTACTTACTGCGCGTTCACGATGACGAAGAGCAGCAGCTAGAAGCGTTACGACAGTTTAAACAGGTACAGTTATTGCGCGTTGCAGCGGCAGATATTACGGGGACGTTACCCGTGATGAAGGTCAGTGATCACTTAACCTGGCTGGCAGAAGCAATTATTGATGCCGTAGTACAACAAGCGTGGGTTCAGATGGTAGCGCGCTACGGGCAGCCACGTCATTTACAGGGACAAAATAGTCGCGGCTTTGCCGTCGTTGGCTATGGCAAACTCGGTGGGCTGGAATTGGGCTACAGTTCTGATCTTGACCTGGTCTTTTTACACAACTGTCCGGCAGATGATACGACGGATGGTGAGCGCGAAATTGATGGTCGCCAGTTCTATCTACGTCTGGCTCAGCGTATTTTACACTTATTCAGTACCCGCACTGCATCAGGTATTTTATATGAAGTTGATGCCCGCTTACGTCCGTCTGGAGCCGCTGGCATGCTGGTTACCACAGTAGATGCTTTTGCGGATTACCAGAAAAATGAAGCCTGGACGTGGGAGCATCAAGCGCTTGTCAGAGCACGGGTAGTGTATGGCGACCCCGTATTAAACCAACAGTTTGCGGCAATTCGTCATGAAGTTCTGTGTCGGCCCAGAGATGGTGCGGTACTACAAACCGAAGTTCGCGAAATGCGTGAAAAAATGCGTGCGCATTTGGGTAATAAAAAACGTGAACGTTTTGATATCAAAGCTGATAAAGGCGGTATTACAGATATTGAATTTATTACCCAGTACTTGGTTCTGCGCTATGCACCAGTCAGCCCTGGCTTGACTCGCTGGCCTGACAATGTGCGCATTCTGGAGCTAATGGCACAAGATAATATCATCAGTGAAGAAGAGTCCCGATCGCTCACCCATGCCTATGTTACCTTGCGCGATGAACTGCATCATCTGGCCTTGCAAACGCTGCCAGGTAATGTTGCGTTAAACGTGTTTGTTGAGGAGCGTGAGCAAATAAACCGTAGCTGGCAGGCCTGGCTTGGTGAGCCACAGGCACGCGCAACGGACTAAATATGTTATTATCTCACGCAAAATTTTATCCCGCGCTGGAGAGTCAGGAATGAAAGTAACACTGCCAGAATACAGTCGTGCAGGTGTCATGGTGGTTGGCGATGTCATGCTGGATCGCTACTGGTATGGTCCAACTAGCCGCATTTCGCCGGAAGCACCGGTGCCGGTAGTCAAAGTTGATACTATCGAAGAGCGCCCTGGGGGGGCGGCAAACGTTGCAATGAATATTGCCTCGTTAGGTGCAAACTCTCGTTTAGTCGGACTCACTGGTATCGATGATGCTGCTCGGGCACTGAGTCAGACGCTGGCAGGCGTGAACGTAAAGTGTGATTTTGTTTCTGTACCTACTCATCCAACGATAACCAAACTACGGGTACTCTCTCGTAATCAACAGCTTATTCGCCTGGACTTTGAGGAAGGATTTGCGGGGATTGATCCTGAGCCATTACATGAGCGTATTAGTCAGGCATTGCCACATATTGGCGCTCTGGTTCTATCTGACTATGCCAAAGGCGCACTGGAAAGTGTGCAGCAGATGATTCGTCTGGCGCGAGAAGCCAATGTTCCCGTACTCATAGACCCGAAAGGAACGGATTTTGAGCGCTATCGTGGTGCCACTTTACTGACCCCAAACCTGACAGAGTTCGAAGCTGTGGTGGGTAAATGTCATAGTGAAGATGAATTAGTGGAACGCGGTATGAAGCTTATCGATGATTTTTCATTATCCGCTTTACTGATAACCCGTTCAGAGCAAGGTATGACTTTGCTGCGCCCGGGTAGCGAACCTTTCCATTTACCGACTCAGGCGCAAGAAGTTTATGACGTTACCGGAGCAGGTGATACGGTAATTGGCGTTCTGGCTGCGACGCTGGCTTCTGGTCACTCGCTGGAAGAAGCCTGTTACTTTGCTAACGCTGCTGCTGGCGTAGTCGTCGGTAAACTGGGAACCTCGACCGTTTCTCCTATTGAGCTAGAAAATGCAGTACGTGGACGTTCAGAAACTGGATTTGGCGTGATGAGCGAAGCCGATCTTAAAGTTGCTGTGGAGGTTGCTCGTAAACGTGGTGAGCGGGTCGTTATGACCAATGGCGTATTTGATATTCTTCATGCTGGCCATGTCTCTTATCTGGCTAATGCCCGCAAGTTGGGTGACAGGCTTATTGTTGCCGTTAATAGTGATGCTTCTACTCGACGCCTGAAGGGTGAAACTCGTCCAGTGAATCCACAGGACCAGCGTATGGTTGTGCTGGCGGCGCTGGAAGCCGTCGATTGGGTGGTACTGTTTGAAGAAGATACGCCTCAGCGTTTAATTGGCGAAATTCTGCCTGACCGACTGGTGAAAGGGGGGGATTATAAGCCCGACCAGATTGCCGGGAGCCAGGAAGTGTGGGCTAATGGTGGCGAAGTGATGGTACTGAACTTTGAAGATGGTTGTTCAACGACAAATATCATCAAGAAAATCCAGAGTCACAGCTAAACCCGCGTTATGGTATTAAATCAGCAACGAACGGCTATTGAGTTCGTTGCTATTCAACTCTATTTACCGGGGTGTGTCAGGTAATAATGACTCATAATAAAATCCCCCTTTCTCAAAGATCTCCACGCTCATGGCTGAAAAAAACGCTATTAACTCTGGCAGTAATCATTGTCACTATGCTTTTGCTACCTGCACTTTATCTGGCATGGTTACATTATAATAGTCAGCAGTTATGGCAGATAGTGAGCCAGCGTTGTATCCCTGAGCAGCAGCAGGCTGGTTCTCCGGCATCTTGTCTGTTGGTTAATATGGCGCAGCACTACACGGTATTTAATGATGCTAATGGTCCGTTACATACGCTCTTGATCCCGACAGATAAAATCAGCGGTATTGAAAGCCCGGAACTACTGAGTGGTGAAACAGAGAACTATTTTCAGCATGGCTGGGATACGCGTTATTTTTTACAGCAAAAAGCGAGATTCCCGATACCGGATAACTATCTGGCTCTGGCCATCAATTCCCGTTATGGTCGTACTCAAAATCAGCTTCATCTCCATCTGGCTTGCCTGAAACCTGAGGTCTACCAAGTTATTTTACAGCAAAAAGAACATATAGGTTATCAATGGCAGGCGCTTAAAATACCACTATCAGATAGACGTTATCTTGCTATCAAAGTGACGGCGATGACGAATCCCTTTATCGCTCTCGCACAATATGTGCAAGCCCAAGGGGACAGTATGAAAAACTATGGTTTAGCGCGTTTAATGGTAAACAATGGTGAGGCTATTTTGCTGGCAACTCGAATACAGCTAACAGAGTTCACGTTAGGAAGCGCAGAAGAGCTGCTCGATTTTGACTGTAAACTGGCTCAGTAATTAATGAGATAAATAATCCATACCTTGTTTGATCACCAGGTCACAGGCTTTATTTTTCACTTCTGCAGCCAGCTCCGAATGACTTAAGTCATTCATATCCAACTGCTGACCATTATGGGTGTTGAGTAACCCCGATAAACCTTGAGTGTAATCTTTCTTCACCATACTATTTTGAGGACCAGTAAGGCTCAATTTATGGACTAACTGGCTCTTTATTTTCTCAGCATTAGCCATGGATGAGAGCTTGTTTTTTGTACAGTACTCAATAACACCTGCGGCATTCGCCATGGTATTGGCGCGGAGTGCTGTGCTTCCCCCCTCAAGCATAGTGCTTAGAGATGAAAGCGAGAGGCCACCACTTTGTGTCCCCGCTACGATGCTACGCTGAGTTTTTTCCTCGGATAAATTGGTTAGCCTGTCCTGCCAGCTGACAGCAATACAATCCTTTGATATCAATGCAATTACCAGTACGATACTGCAATTAAGCCAGTATTGGTTTTTCATCTTATCTGTCCCTGTTTTTTGCTATAACAGCAAATTCCTGATTTCAGTCTATACCCGTGATACATCAAGTTGTTTGAGCTTCGCGCCTACAAGTCACTTGAAGTATTTTGGTTATACCTGTTGTAACCATTTTCTGATGAAGAATTTTTTCACTTTAATGGAATGACTATTATGCGGATGAAATCGTGATTAGTATTCAACAGGAGATGCCCTGTCCAGCAGAATATAGCCGTATCTATCTGCCATACTTCAAGTTACTTGGGTGTTGCCGGCGCTCAGGCCGCTAAATCACATCGTTTATCTATGCTCATCGACTGTCTTCTCTTTGCGCCTACAAGCAACTCGAATTATTTAGGGTATAGACGGGATAATTTTAAGTATCGAGCGATATTATAGCGCGCTATTTATATGGTTTTTTTTTAGATTTTGCTCTGTTCGCGGCACGGCTGCAAATAAAGTGACCGTTTTTAAAGTATCTATGCAGTAACTGAATTGTCAGCCAGCATAAGCTCTCTGTCAAACTTTGCAATAGTGAAAAAGCAGATTATTAATCTACAGGGGTATTTTCAGGAGCATAAACGTAACCTGTCGACGTTTTTATCATACAGATACACTGTTATCTTCTCGATTCATGTGCTGTTGATGATAATGCCTGAACTCCCTGGAGGATACTGGTGCTAAAGTACTCTGGCCAGGAATAGAGGGGGAGGGTTATGCTGAGAAAAATCAGTACAGATAGCCTATGGGCTCTGGTGCTTACGAATAGGTACAGATCCATCTTCATAGAAGGCATAGCAGATGGGGTTTCAACTCACTGCCAAATCTTGTCACGGTATTCTATTTATTCAATTGTTGACGCAATTGCTCAAGTTGAGTTTTCAGAGTAAAGAGATAATCGTGACTGTCAGTCAGTGTTTTTTGGAGCGACTCGGGAATATGCTCTGCTTTTTCTTTAAGTGCTCTACCTTCAGCAGTCAGGGTAATGGCCACCTGGCGTTCATCATTCCGGGAACGATTGCGTAATACCCATCCAGAATTTTCCAGACGCTTCAGAAGCGGGGTTAATGTGGCTGAGTTCAGGAACAGTTGCTCACCAATTTGCGATAATGTGACATCGTCTTGCTGCCACAGTACCAGCATCACCAAATATTGTGGGTAGGTTAGCTCTAATGGAGCAAGCCACTGACGATAACGCTTATTGATGGCTAAGTTAGTGGAGTAAAGCGCGAAACAAAGCTGATTTTCTAGTTGCAATGTGTCTATAGCCGACAAATTTGTTTTCATTCTTCAGACTGTAAATAGTCGCTAATTAAATAGCAAATTTTTTAAAACATAACGCCATGTTGAATATTTTACACGGCATTATGTTCCTGAAAGGCTTTGATAGTTTATACCCGTGGTTTTTTACGGTATAGCCATAGCGCAGGGAGCGAAAGACCTATAGATAATGCGCCGACAATATAAGAGGCCTTCAGGAAGTTCGTCACTGCCTGGATAAATAAAGGTTCGCTGTAACCAGACTGACTGAGCTTAACGATAGAAAGCATCGCGGTATAAGCATAAATGCCCGGAAACATTGGAATAACTGCCGCGACGGTAAATATTTTTGGATGAGCAAGATACCAGCGAGACCATTGGATGCCAATGACACCCACCAGAATGGCAGCCAAAAAAGTCCCAGGTTCAATACTTAAGCCCAGTGAGAGCAAAATCATGCGTGAGCCATGACCGATAGCTCCTAGCAAAGCACAATAGGGGAGCGCGCGGACGGGGACATTAAATACCATGGCAAAACCCAGGGCGGGTATTGCAGCCAGCAACATATCTTGTATCAGTGCAAGGGAAAATTCGATTATTGCCATCCGCTCAGTCCCCACAAAGAAAGTGCAGTGATAATCCCGATACAGGTTGCTAACGTAAGTAAGCTGGCCATTGCCCAACGTGCCAGGCCAGTATTTACGTGACCTTTAAACATATCAGCGACCGCATTGATTAAGGGGAATCCTGGAACCAGTAGTAACACACTGGAGGCGATGGCAATGGTTGAAGTATGACTAAATATCCCCTTGCCAATTAATAAGCCAGAAACGCTGGTAGCAATAAAAGCGGTAATGGCAAAAGTAATTTGTGGGTGGAGTCGTCGCTGAGTGAGGAGTAAACGAACGTACATTGCAACCGAGCTGGCAAGAAATGTCACTAAAGCACCGTCCCAACCTCCCGCGTTTAATTTACAAAAACTGGCGCAGGATAATCCGACGATGAGAACCATTAGCCAGCGTGGGTAACGCAAAGGTTTCAGGTGTGAAAACCGCTTTAACACATCCTTATGATCCAGAAGCTTATGTTCAGTCATAATCACAATGTGCTGAACTTCTGTCACCATATGCATATTAATGCCATGGTCATTATTCTTGCGAGTAGTCGTTATGCAATGGTTATCCTTTATTGCACTCAGTACGATAGAGTTTGCCGAGATAGATATCTCGATACTGTCCATGCCTAATGCTTTACCCAGACGAGTAGAAAGCTCTTCAACCAGAGCACTCTCTGCACCATGTTGAAGTAAAAAAATAGCGCACTGGATGCTTAAACGGGTTATCTCATGATGATGAGATGTTTCAGTTTGCATAACGAGCCCTAAGAGGTATAAACGATAGTTTTTTTATTTGCTTTATTATTAGCATATACAGGTACTCAGGCCTAAGTATCTGAGATCAATATTTATGCATATATTTTGAATAATCAGAAAATAAATTTTTGCGTGGAGAGGGAGTACTAAGTCAAAGTGAAAAATTTTGTTCAAAAAAAGAACAGCTCATTGAGCAGTTCTTTTTTATCCCTTCTTCTACCTCAGATAGCCAGAAAATATTTCAGTCAGACTTATCGAATAATAAAGAATAATTAATTACTATTATTGCAGGTCAAACAGCTCAGTGGGTAATATTTTATTTCGGCCATGATTTTTAGCTTTATACAGCGCTTGATCTGCTAGCAATAGTGCTTGCTCAATATCATTCCCTTGTAACGGTGTAATTCCGATACTAATAGTAATGTTATTCGTGAGTTCATTATTAAATTGATGTGTAATATTAAGGTCATAAACGTACTGACGAATACGTTCAGCTGTTTGCAAAGCTTGAGAACTCTGAATATCTGTCAGCATAACGAGAAACTCTTCACCACCATAACGGGCTACGATATCTTTAGCACGTACGGCGTCACGGATAGCCGCAGAGACCCGAGTCAGTGTTTGGTCACCCATACTGTGACCATAATGATCGTTATAGGATTTAAAGCGGTCGATATCCAGCAACAAAATAAAGTGATTACCTTTCCCTTGTGCCATAAGACTTTCGAAGCGATGCTGAAAACCACGGCGGTTATACAGACCAGTTAATGGGTCTAACATGCTGAGATCGCTGAGTCTTTCACGCTCTTCTTGAAATTTATTCATCAGCCGCTGATTAAACTCAGCATGGCGCTTTTGTATCTGGTGCTGGATAGTAATACCTAATGCGGGTAGCGCGATAGTGAAGACTAACCATGGTCCGTACTCGTTATCATTTAACCAGAAAACGACCAGATAAACAGGCAGGCAATAGAGGATAAAGGCGTAAATATTATTTATAAATGAAAGCGTTGCGATCAATAAGACTGACAGCAAACTCATCATAAGCACGGGATATTGATATTCTGTTAATAGGTGATTTTTGGTTATTATCTGTGATGCCCACAATAAGCCATAAAAGAGTGCGATTATATTAATATTAATCAATCTATTAGCATAAGATAGGGTAAGAGTGAGCAGAACGATACTGCTTACCATAATCAGTATAACAGGCAGGGTAATATGTTGCTGGGAATAAAAAGGGCAAAAAAGAGTCGCAACGGAAGATAATCCATTAAGAAGAATAAATAAAAATAATGAAAGCATATGCTTACTTTTAAGTAAGGCATGCCAAATATGCGATGTCATAGCAATTTTATTGTCATAGAATAACGCGCTGTTGGTAGTCAATGTATTTAAAATAAATACAAAATTATGCCAGGCACTTTCTTAGTGTTGTTTATTAGAGCAGTATCACTCTCGGCTAAATTTATCACCTTATAAATATTATGTCATTACTTAATAATTAAATATCAATGATACCTGGCATTTATCATCAATTTTCCCGCTGACAATTGAGATAAATTATCATATGATAGTGATTATCATTATCGTAATAGGGAAAGTCTGTGATGATGCTACAACGACGACTTGAAGGTGGATGGAGTGTCATGGTTGCTGTGCTGACCGTGGCGCTATTGACCTTGCTGGAATTGAGCTTTAATCAGTGGCGATTACTGATCGTCGCGGGTTTTCTAATAACGACAGTCATGTTATACCACAAACGGTTACGTCACTTTGTATTGTTGCCGTCGTGCGTAGTATTAGCGAGTGGATTATTGCTTATTACCATGAATCTAAACTAGAAAACTAATCAAGAGGAAGAAAAATCAGAAAAGAGTATAAAGAAGAGAGAAGTTAAGCAAGTTGGTGCGAAGGGAGGGACTTGAACCCTCACGTCCGTAAGAACACTAACACCTGAAGCTAGCGCGTCTACCAATTCCGCCACCATCGCACAGTGCTTGCTTAAATCTTATCAA
>Ga0302347_1004021_pt1 | contig 12181 bp, 13 predicted proteins | sample PhyWR1_FD_202178 | JGI IMG/M metagenome (GOLD analysis project Ga0302347, IMG submission 202178) | Leaf surface microbial communities from wheat plants in UC Gill Tract Community Farm, Albany, California, United States - DLSL W.R1 (v2)... | ecosystem: Host-associated > Plants > Phyllosphere >...
CTACTTTGCCAGCGTATGCGCTGATTTTGATATTGAACTGGTTGAGATGGATGGGGAGTCCGATCACGTGTATTTGCTGATTAATTATCCGCCAAAAACTCGCCGTATCGAATCTGGTTAACAGTCTGAAAGGCGTTTCCAGCAGGCTGCTGCGCCGTGACCGGTCAGATATCGCCAAACACTACTACTACAAAGGCGTTCTGTGGCACCGAGTTACTTTGCAAGTAGTTGCGGAGGTGCACCTGTTTCGATCATCCGGCCATATATCGAGCAGCAGCAAAAGCCAGGTTAGTCGGGAAATCGCGCCTTATATCCCCGCCCTGAAGGATGGGGTTTTACGGCACACCTGATGATCCTGAAATATTAATTCTCTGCAGCTTCCGCCTGTTTAACCCAACCATTAAACGTAGCCTGATGTGCATGAATCCAGGCATCTACATGACGACGAATATCTTCGCTGGAAGATTCTCCCGCATGCATGCGTTGATTCTGTGCATTAACGTCATTAAGTGGCAATTTCATAATGGAAAATAGCTTCGCGGCAGCAGGATTTTTTTCTGCCCACAATTTGTTTGCCACGATATGTTCGTTATTCGGTTTAAATCCATAATTTTTGCCATTCGGCAATGCGGTATCTTGATTCTTCTGAGATCCTGGCGTCACAGAGTGTGGCACAGTTAACCAGACTACATCTTCACCCGGTTTTAACTCATCACTGACCCAATAAGGCGTCCAGGTGAAATATAATACAGGTTTTCCTGACTTAAAGCGGGTCAGAGTATCTGCAATAATAGCCGAATAGTTCCCCTGATTTTGCTGAACCGTTTTACTTAGACCATACGCATCAATTTGGGCATTAATAACCTGACCACAAACCCAACCTGGATTACACCCTGCCAGATCGGCCTTGCCATCTCCATTGGCGTCAAATAGTTTAGCCAGATCCCTGTCTTTGAGTTGGGATAAATCGGTGATGTTGTATTTGTCAGCGGTCTTTTTATCAATAAGATAACCCTGTGCAGCGCCACTGATATAGGTGCCTTCGCGATAAAATTTAGTGTTTCCACCTGCAGCGTTATACATATCTTTCTGTAGGGGCTCCCAGTTGACCGCCATGTAAGTGGCATCACCCGCAGCAATCGCAGTATAAGCAACGTTGTAGTCTACTTCTTTCGTGGGTTTGACGTCATATCCGAGTTTTTCCAGTACTCTGTTAACTAACTCCGTCTGGAAAGACTCTTCGGGCAGGGTACTCTGCACAGGATAGACCGCTACACCTTTACCCGGCAAGTTCGCCGCAAAGAGTACGGGCGAAGTGAATATGGTAGTTAGAAAAATTACATAATTTTTATTCTTGTTCATATTTGGCCCTTGCTATATTTATCTAGATCAATTAATTATATGATTAATAATTACCTCGGAGAGGTTAGCTAAAATGCGACTCGGTACTGTTTCTTGATAGTGATGCACACGACGTAAAATTTTATTTAATTAATAACCATAAGAAAGTGTAACGTATTCCATCAAGTGGGATGTATTGGTGTGATTATAATACATGTGATTTGTGCTAGTTTTTGCTAAATGAATATTTACCATAACATAATAATGAACTACTGCAACCTATAAATCCCCATTTCTCAGCATGAAAAATCAGACGGTTAGATATAGATATTTTCATTTGGTTGTTGTAAGGTTTTTTTCAAAACCACACGCTGCTGGTAACAAAAAAGCGTCGCTAATGAAGAATCTCAGAAGGCCGGGTAAACATCGAGTAAGTATGCTGATAGATTTCGCTCACGGTCATGACCTGCTCCCCGTTGATTAGTACACCCCGAGGTTAGTAATGTCTTCATTAGCCACATGAGGACATCCCCATGAAGAAGCGTTTTTCCGACCAACAGACCATCAGTATTCTCCGCGAGGCTGAAGCCGGGGTATCCGCCCGTGAACTCTGCCGCAAGCATGCCATTTCCGATGCCACGTTTTACACCTGGCGTAAGAAGTATGGCGGTATGGAGGTGCCTGAGGTTAAGCGCCTGAAGTCGCTTGAGGAAGAGAACGCCAGACTCAAGAAGCTGCTTGCCGAAGCCATGCTGGATAAAGAGGTGCTTCAGGTGGCTCTTGGGCGAAAGTACTGACGACAGACCAGAAGCGGGAAGCCGTGATGTTGATGTGTGATGCGACCGGTCTGTCGCAACGTCATGCCTGCAGGCTCACAGGTTTATCCCTGTCGACCTGCCGCTATGAGGCTCAGCGCCCGGCTGCAGATGCGCATTTATCAGGGCGCATCACAGAGCTGGCACTGGAGCGCAGGCGTTTTGGCTACCGTCGCATCTGGCAGTTGCTGCGCCGTGAAGGACTCCATGTAAATCATAAGCGCGTGTACCGGCTTTATCACCTCAGTGGCCTGAGCGTAAAGCGCAGAAGACGTCGTAAAGGGCTGGCAACAGAACGTCTGCCGCTGCTCCGTCCGGCGGCGCCCAATCTGACCTGGTCGATGGATTTCGTCATGGACGCACTGGCTACCGGTCACAGGATCAAGTGTCTTACCTGCGTAGACGACTTCACGAAGGAATGCCTGACGGTGACTGTTGCCTTTGGGATTTCAGGCGTGCAGGTCACGCGTATTCTGGACAACATTGCACTGTTTCGCGGCTATCCGGCGACGATAAGAACTGATCAGGGCCCGGAATTTACCTGCCGTGCACTCGATCAATGGGCCTTTGAGCATGGCGTGGAGCTGCGACTTATCCAGCCCGGCAAGCCCACACAGAACGGATTTATTGAGAGTTTTAACGGACGTTTTCGCGATGAATGCCTGAATGAACACTGGTTCAGTAACGTCAGTCGTGCCAGGACAACTATCAGTGAATGGCGTCAGGATTATAATGAGTGCCGCCCACACTCCGCGCTGAACTATCAGACGCCGTCTGAATTTGCGGCGGCCTGGAGAAAGGGTAATTCTGATAGTGAAGGATCCGACATTACTAAGTGAGCGTTGTATCTAATCATGGGGGCAGGTCAAGTTATCAAAATGACCGGTCTGACTGAGAACGACCTGATACAATTAAGACATTAATTTTTTTCTGAGAAGTTCTACTGATCTTTCATCAATCGTATCTATCCGATAGATCATGGTATGACAGTCTGGACACAACGGTATCAAGTCTGTCGCAGGATTTACAGCATCACAGTGCGGATCGACTGCCTGACAGCAAGAAGAATGGCTTCCGTACCGGCGATAGAATTCGGTATCCTGTCGATATTTGCTCCCCTGCCGCCGGCCTGTCAGACGCTGACAGGCCGGCGGCAGGGTGAGAAAAGCTTTGTCTGTACCGGCAGGGCTGAGACTGTTTTCTGTCCGTCGAGGCGGCTTAGAAGAGTTGACTGGCAGCTTCCCTGATTTCTTCAGTTGATAATGTCCGGTCTGATGCCACGTGGACTAAAGCCGAATCGCCAGTAAGGAAGGGGAATCCAGCGGTCATTATTTGGAGCGATATTTCCTCGTTATTGGGATATGTTTTCTTGATTAAGGTAATACCATCCATAACAGTTATAACCTGAGCCGGCTCCAGATTAAAAAAAATAATAACTTTTTTCATGTAATCTCCTGTAATGACGCGATTTCTAACCTTATCATGAAGGATAAATGATATCTTCATCTGGCACCGTGAAAAATGATTTTTATGCTGCTCCGACACTCTCTGTGGCTGTATTTCTTTCCTTCTTTGACATCCTCCCCGCCCTAAATAGCGGGGATTCCTACAGCCAGACGGCGATGTCCCGCGGCTAGAATATTCTTTGCGGCATTTCTGTCGCGGTCGAGAGTGGTTCCGCACTCACAACAAGTCCATTCTCTTATTCGCAAGCCTGCTCTACCTTTCGGACTGTTAGCGGATATTGCACCGCAACACGAGCAGGCCTGGGTGGAAAAACTTTCGTTTACGACATCAAACACCACTGACCGCGCTATCGCTTTGTATTCCAGTTGTGTTTTGAGCATTGCCTGTAGTGGCACACTGAATTTGGCCACCTGAATAGAGGTGATATCATCACCTCACAGTATAAACAGGTGACATTATGACCGGACGTAACAGACGCAATTTTAGCCCCGAGTTTCGCCTCGAAGCTGCCCAGCTTGTACTCGATCAGCATTACACCGTTGCCGCCGCTGCTACGGCAATGAACGTCGGCAAATCCACAATGGACAAATGGGTTCGACAACTGAAAGAAGAGCGAGCGGGAAAATCACCCACTGCTTCACCCATGACACCTGAGCAAATTGAAATACGTGAGTTGAAGAAAAGACTTCAACGCGTTGAAATGGAGAGGGATATATTATAAAAGGCTACCGCGCTCTTGATGTCAGACTCCCTGAACAATTCTCATTAGTTGAGAAACTCAGGGCGCGGTTTCCTGTTGCCGTTGTGTGCAACGTGTTTGGGGTTCATCGCAGCAGTTATAAATACTGGCGGCAGCCCAGGAAGCCTGACGCCACGAGAGTGGCATTACTGAGCCTTGTGCGTGAAGTTTATCGCGAAAGTAACGGCTCAGCAGGAGCGCGAAGCATTGCCGCGATGGTCACCACCAAAGGTATTAAACTGAGCCGCTGGCGGGCAACAAAGCTGATGAAAGCGCTCAATATTATCAGCTGTCAGCAACCTGGCCATCGTTATAAGAAGGCGTCTAAGGAACACATTGCGATCCCTAATTATCTGGATCGTCATTCAGAGCATTGCAAGACTGTGAACCCCCGCTGACCTGCATGATTGCCAGCGTCTTCCCCTGAGTGGGCCGTACGGCGCCTTCAGATAGGGGGATCCAGTCAATCTGCGCTTTCATAATTCCGGTCATGGCACCGTGACGCTCCGGGGAACACCACACCATACCTTCAGACCAGCGAACCCATTCTCTGAGCTCCCGCACCCTGGGATGGGAATCAGGCGCATCATCAGGCAGGGGTAACCCTGAAGGGTTGAAAATCCTGACTTCTGCACCCATCGATTCAAGTAGCCACGCCGCTTCCTCTGTCGCCAGCCTGCTGTATGAGCGTTCACGCAGTGAACCGTACAGCATCAGGATCCTGACGGGCTGCCTGAATGCAGAGACAGTGAGCCGCTCTTCAGTGATTCCGCTATCAAAAATCCCGACATCAATATTGGGTAACGTCTTCTTTATCATGTTTAAAAATCCCTTATATCCGCTTCCCGACTCTTTGCCCCTGGTCGTCAATCACTGCTTCGCCATCTTCTTTGATAAACGCGCCCTGCTGAGGGTCGGGCAGAATGTCCAGAACCGCTTCCGACGGGCGGCAGAGTTTTGTGCCGAGCGGCGTCACCACGACCGGGCGGTTGATGAGGATGGGATGGGCGAGCATGGCATCCAGTAACTCATCATCGCTGAAGCGGTCTTCAGCCAGCCCCAGCTGCTCATAAGGCTCCGTGTTTTTACGCAGCAACGCGCGCACGCTGATATCCATGTCTGCAATCAGCTTTTTAAGCAGGTCACGCGACGGCGGTGTCTCCAGATACAGGATGATGGTCGGCTCCATGCGCGTGTTGCGGATAAGCGCCAGCGTGTTACGGGACGTGCCGCAGGCCGGGTTGTGGTAAATGGTAATGTCGGTCATGAGATCCTCCGATCGGGGCTGCAGTCTGGCGGCCCGTGGGTTTCAGGTTAAACACTCAGGCGCAGGGCCAGCGCGGCCAGCGTCACGAAAAGTACCGGCAGGGTCATCACGATGCCCACCCGGAAATAGTAGCCCCAGCTGATGGTGATGTTTTTCTGTGCCAGAACGTGCAGCCACAGCAGGGTGGCCAGGCTGCCGATGGGGGTGATCTTCGGGCCGAGGTCGCAGCCGATAATGTTGGCGTAAATCATCGCCTCTTTCACCACGCCCTGAGCGGCACTCCCGTCAATGGACAACGCACCTACCAGCACGGTGGGCATGTTGTTCATGACCGAAGACAGAAAGGCGGTCAGGAATCCGGTACCCAGCGTTGCTCCCCAGACGCCGTGCTCTGCAAAACGGTTCAGCAGCGAGGAGAGATAATCCGTCAGGCCGGCATTTCGCAGGCCGTACACCACCAGATACATGCCCAGCGAGAAGATAACTATCTGCCAGGGCGCACCCTTCAGGACCTTACGGGTATCAATGACGTGCCCCTGTCGGGCAACCAGCCAGAGGATTAATGCCGCCACGGCGGCTACCAGGCTGACCGGCACGCCGAGTGGCTCAAGGGCAAAAAAGCCTGACAGCAGCAGAAGCAATACCACCCAGCCGGTTTTAAAGGTTCGCATATCGCGGATGGCTTCCTGCGGGGCCTTCAGCTTCGCCAGGTCATAGGTGGCCGGAATGTCTCTGCGAAAAAACAGGTGCAGCATAACCAGCGTGGCGGCAACCGAGGCGATATTCACCGGCACCATAACCGAGGCATATTCACTGAATCCCAGCGTAAAGAAGTCCGCCGTAACGATGTTCACCAGGTTCGACACGATAAGCGGCAGGCTGGCGGTGTCCGCAATAAAGCCGGCGGCCATCACAAACGCCAGCGTGGTGCCGGAGCTGAAGCCAAGCGCCAGCAGCATGGCAATCACGATGGGGGTGAGAATAAGCGCCGCGCCGTCGTTGGCAAACAGCGCGGCCACTGCCGCACCCAGCAGCAAAATCCAGGTGAAAAGCAGCCGGCCCTTACCGCCACCCCAGCGGGAAACGTGCAGCGCTGCCCATTCGAAGAAGCCAGACTCATCAAGCAGCAGGCTGATGATGATAACCGCGATGAACGTCGCCGTGGCATTCCACACAATCTGCCAGACTACCGGAATATCCGCGGAATGTACCACGCCGGTCAGCAGCGCCAGCCCGGCCCCGATTGTGGCGCTCCAGCCAATACTCAGGCCGCGGGGCTGCCAGATAACCAGCACCAGAGTCAGAACGAAAATTGCACCCGCCAGAAACATAACCACTCCCTTTTGCAACGTATCCGGTTACTCAGCGAAATGAGTGAAGAGTAGTCGCGATTTAAGTATGAAATAACGTATATGTATGAATGATTTTTTACAGGCAGACAGCCCGACCGTTGGTGGCGGCATTATCCTGAGCTGCCTGCAGACATAGCGCACGGATATCGTCCCGCTGACACTGGTAAGCCTGCTCAATAACGGCAGCGGCCCAGGCGGGCATGTGCGGTGACAGCCGGTAGTGGATCCACTTTCCGTCGCGGCGGTCAATAAGAAGCCCCGTTTCTCTGAGTAACGCCAGGTGTCGTGATATCTTGGGCTGCGACTGTCTGAGGGTCTCCGAGAGTTCACAGACGCAGAGTTCGCCTTTTTCGCGCAGCAACAGCACCAGGCTTAGCCGGGTTTCATCAGAAAGATTTTTAAACAACTGAAGCGGTGATGCGTTTGTCATATGGCCTCCTGTCAAAACAGAGAAGCAGTTTCCCTTCCCAATGCAATGGCGTCAACAATAAATATGAAAAAGTGAATGTGTTTTGTGTGGGGTTGGCCTGCGTCACTGGCAGAAGCAGGAACGCAGGGTCCCGTATCTGAAACCTGGCGTGTGTGAACCCGGCGTTGACGCCTTCCTGATTTCGTTTATAGTAAAACGCTGTTCTGGTCGTGTCCGGGCCCTGTGCCGGCACTTATCAGGCTTCGCCGCCGGTCCTGAAGGCAGACATCCGCCGTAAAGGAGAAATAAAAATATCATGCGCCTTACGCCACCCTGAGTCGTAACCCCTCTCTGTCGCACTGAGTAAATTCAGTCGCGCACTCAAAAACATCCCGTCTGCGGATGTGCTTTTTCGTACAAATTTTTTGCCCTCACGGGCTGACTGTATTCAAAAACTGAGAAACTACCATGTTGCTGTCCTCGACGCGTAAGGACTGGCTGGGTAACGTCCGTGGTGACGTGCTTGCCGGTATTGTGGTCGCGCTCGCGCTTATTCCCGAAGCGATCGCTTTTTCCATCATCGCCGGCGTGGATCCGCAGGTCGGACTCTACTCCGCATTTTGTATTCCCCTCGTTATGGCCTTCCTGGGCGGCCGGCCGGCGATGATTTCATCCGCCACCGGCGCGATGGCCCTGCTGATGATTACCCTGGTGAAGGATCACGGCCTGCAGTATCTGCTGGCAGCCTCGTTGCTCACCGGCGTCATCCAGATTATTGCCGGCTACCTGAAGCTCGGCAGCCTGATGCGCTACGTGTCCCGCTCGGTGGTTACCGGCTTTGTTAACGCGCTGGCCATTCTGATATTTATGGCGCAGCTGCCGGAGCTCACTAACGTTACCTGGCACGTGTACGCCCTGACCGCCGCTGGCCTTGGCATCATTTATCTCTTTCCGTATATCAATAAAACCATCCCGTCGCCGCTGGTCTGCATCCTCGTGCTGACCGCCATTTCCATGTGGCTGCACCTGGACGTGCGCACCGTGGGCGACATGGGCAAATTGCCGGACAGCCTGCCGGTGTTTCTGATACCCGACATCCCGCTGAACCTGGACACGCTGCTGATTATCCTGCCGTACTCCGCCGGTCTCGCCGTGGTGGGCCTGCTTGAGTCGATGATGACCGCCACCATTGTGGATGACATGACTGATACGCCGAGCGACAAGAACCGCGAGTGCAAGGCACAGGGCGTGGCCAATATCTGCACCTCGTTTATCGGCGGCATGGCCGGCTGCGCCATGATCGGGCAGTCGGTGATCAACGTGAAGTCCGGCGGCCGGGGGCGGCTTTCCACGCTGACTGCGGGCGTGGTGCTGCTGCTGATGGTGGTGTTCCTGCGCCAGTGGGTGTCACAGATACCCATGGCGGCGCTGGTCGCTGTGATGATCATGGTATCCATCGGCACCTTCTCCTGGCAGTCGATCGGCAACCTGCGCACGCATCCTCTTTCAACCAGCGTGGTAATGCTGGCCACCGTGGTTGTGGTTGTAGTTACACATAACCTGGCGTTCGGCGTGCTGACCGGGGTGCTGATTGCCTCACTGAACTTCGCCACCAAGGTGGCCCGATTTATGGCGGTCTCTTCCGGGCTGAAGGATGGCACCCGTACCTACACCGTGACCGGGCAGGTTTTCTTTGCCTCCTCCGACAGGTTTACCGGCTACTTTGACTTCCGCGAGGCGGTGGAGCGCGTGGTGATTGACGTAACGCACGCCCACTTCTGGGACATCACTTCCGTCAGCGCGCTGGACAGGGTGGTAATCAAGTTCCGCCGTGAGGGCACGGAAGCGGAGATTAAGGGTATGAATGACGCAACCCGTACACTCGTTGACCGCTTCGGCGTGCATGACAAGCCTGAAGAAGTGGAAAAACTGATGAGCGGCCATTAATCCACAGGAGAATGCATCATGAATAACATCGTTATTGCCTGCGTTGACGGTTCCCCGTCAACCCGTGCGGTATGTGAGTATGCGGCCTGGGCGGCCGCTAGGCTTGAAGCGCCGCTTGCCCTGCTGCACGTGCTGGAAAAAAATGCGGCTCCCGCCGTGTCAGACCTGACCGGTGCCATAGGTATCGACAGCCGCGAGCAGCTTACCCGTGAACTGGTCCGCATCGAGGGTGAACGCAGCCGGCTGCTGATGACCCGGGGAACAGCCGTGCTGGCAGGTTGCGCTGAACTGGTTAAACAGAAGGGCTATCCGGATGCGCAGGTGCTGCAGAAGCACGGCGCGCTGGACGAAATACTGGCCGAACTGGGCGATGCCCGCCTGATGGTGCTGGGTCGCCGGGGCGCAGAGTGCACGGAGGGCAGCCATCTTGAAAGCGTTATCCGGCTGCAGAAACGGCCGGTGCTGGTCGTGCCGGAAGATTTTTTAGCGCCCTCGCGCGTGATGTTTGCGTATGACGGCAGCGAGGCCAGCCGGGAAAACCTGAAGCGCCTGACCGTCAGTTCGCTGCTGAACGGTCTGACCTGTCATCTGGTTATGGTCAATGGTGATACATCCGCCCTGCAGGACGCGCAGGCCATTCTGCAGGAGGCCGGTATTACAACGGAAACCTGTCAGCTGGAAGATGCGTCCGTTACCGGTGCGCTGTGCCGGTATGCGGATGAGAATGGCATCGACCTCACGGTGATGGGGGCTTACGGACACTCCAGGCTGCGCCGGTTCTTTATCGGCAGCCACACCACGGAGATGCTGTCAGAAAGCCGTCAGCCTCTGCTGATGCTGCGATGAAGCGCACGGGCCTGGCTTTCAGGCCCGCCTTCTTCGGGGTGGCATGATGACATCTGAGAGATGGGTGTAGCCGGCTTCCCCTTTTCCAACTTTAACAGCCCGCACAGGCAACTGTTTAAGGCTGGCTGAATATTGGGCGGAATATTACGGATAATGTTCCGTACACAGAGAATAATATGCGTCAGTTATTTCGTTTTATATTTCAGCACGGCAGTCATCTGATTTTTGGCGCGATCCTGATGGCTATGTCGAGCTTCGGGCAGACCTACTTTATATCTCTTTACGGGCAGGAATTCCGGCAGACTTTTGGGCTCAGCGATGGCGGGCTGGGCGGGCTGTACGCCATCGGTACCGTAATGAGCGCGGTTACGCTGACCTGGGCAGGCAGGCTGATTGACTACACGACTACCCGGACATTTACGCTGGCCGTTATCCTGCTACTGACCGCTGCCTGCCTGCTGATATCTGGTGCGCAGGCGGCGTGGATGCTCTGCATTGGATTTTATTTTCTTCGCCTTGGTGGTCAGGGACTGATGGTGCATACCGCACTGACGGCGACGGCGCGTCAGTTTCCCCTTGATGCGGGTAAGGCGCTCGGTGCCATTGCGCTGGGGTTATCGCTGGCGCAGGCGGTCTTCCTGTCGTGGCGGTGCAGATAAGCAACCTGACCGGCTGGCGTATCGCATGGTGTCTCAACGCCGCCATTCTGGTCGCCGGCGTCGCGGTCGCGTTGATGTTCCTGCCGCGCGGTCGGGAAGCACCGCTGCGCAAATTCAGAAAGAGGGGCGAGGCGGTGATTAAGGAAGTATCCATATGGAGAAACCGCAATCTTCTGCTGGCGCTCCCGGTCGTTCTCGCTTCACCCTTTATCACCACAGGCTTCTTTTTTCATCAGGCCAGGCTTGCCGGGGAAAAGGGCTGGGCGCTCTCGTGGGTGGCCGTGTGGTTTATCGCCTACGCCTTTACTCAGGCCGTATCGCTACTGTCTTTCGGGCCAGTGATCGACAGACTGACGCCGCGCAGGCTGCTGCCCTGGTTTCTGATGCCGCAGGCGATGGCCATGTCTGCGCTGTGGCTCAGCAACGGCCAGTGGGTGACGCCTTTTTACCTCATCATGACCGGCATATCTTCGGCGATCGCCTCAACACTTGCCACCGCGCTCTGGGTACAGCTTTTTGGCCCGGCGCAGCTGGCGAGAGTGCGCTCGGCGGTTGAGGCCGGGACGGTGGTAGCCAGCGGCGCATCGCCGGTGATCATGGGCGTACTGATTGACCACCACGTGACGATGCGGCTGCAGGCTATGATCTGTCTGATTTACATAATTAGTGCAAGCCTGATCTCAACCCGCATCAAAACAGAAGTGCCGAAAAAAAGCCTTTAGATACCGGGACAGTGTCCCGCATCTGTTGCTGGCGAACAGATACTCTCCTTTAAAAGACTTTGTGGGGATATTTCACATTTTACAGGCGGAGCCCTGTACAGATAAGTCAGGGTGTACGCTGGCAGAACAGTTAAAAATAACATGTTATTCAGTTAAATAGTCGGTTAGCGTGGTTTTTTACACGATTGGCCCTCTAACCCCTTGATCTGTTCTCACGCAAAATTATCGGCTGGTCCATGCAATCCCGGATGACAAAGGACATTGTCCTGAACGCACTGCTGATGGCTGTATGGCGGCGTAATCCCCAAAAACAGGTGCTGGTTCATTCGGATCAGGGCAGTCAGTACACAAGCCATGAGTGGCAGTCGTTCCTGAAATCACACGGCCTGGAGGGCAGCATGAGCCGTCGCGGTAACTGCCATGATAATGCGGTTGCAGAAAGCTTTTTCCAGTTGTTGAAACGCGAACGGATAAAGAAAAAGATCTACGGAACGCGGGAAGAAGCCCGCAGCGATATTTTTGATTACATCGAAATGTTTTATAACAGTAAGCGTCGGCATGGTTCTAGCGATCAGATGTCACCGACAGAATATGAAAACCAGTATTATCAACGGCTC
>Ga0302347_1004022_pt1 | contig 12180 bp, 12 predicted proteins | sample PhyWR1_FD_202178 | JGI IMG/M metagenome (GOLD analysis project Ga0302347, IMG submission 202178) | Leaf surface microbial communities from wheat plants in UC Gill Tract Community Farm, Albany, California, United States - DLSL W.R1 (v2)... | ecosystem: Host-associated > Plants > Phyllosphere >...
TGGACCGATCGCCACTGCCGCTACTTCCTGCGGCTGCTCTCCAAACACGCCCTGCTCTACACCGAGATGGTCACCACCGGGGCGATTCTCCATGGTGATCACGAGCGCTTCCTGCGCCACAGCGAAGCCGAGCACCCTCTGGCGCTCCAGCTGGGTGGCAGCGTTCCCGCCGACCTGGCCGCGTGTGCTCGCATGGCCGAGGCTGCCGGTTACGATGAGGTGAACCTGAACGTCGGTTGCCCCAGTGATCGGGTGCAAAACAACATGATCGGGGCGATTCTGATGGCGCATCCTGCGCTGGTAGCCGACTGTGTGAAGGCGATGCGTGATGCGGTGTCGATCCCGGTGACCGTCAAGCACCGTATCGGCATCAATGGCCGGGACAGTTACGCTCAGCTGTGTGATTTCGTCGGGCAGGTAAAGGATGCGGGCTGCACGAGCTTTACCGTGCATGCGCGGATCGCGATTCTGGAGGGGTTGTCGCCCAAGGAGAATCGTGACATTCCGCCGTTGCGCTATGACGTGGCGGCACAGTTGAAGCAGGACTTTCCCGAGCTGGAGATTGTTCTCAACGGCGGGATCAAGACACTGGAACAGTGCGAGAAACATTTGCAGACGTTTGATGGGGTGATGCTCGGCCGCGAGGCGTATCACAATCCCTATGTGCTGGCCGAGGTGGATCAGCGCTTGTTTGGAAGTGAGGCGCCGGTGATCAGTCGGGCACAGGTGTTGGTGCTGTTGCGGCCTTATATTGCCGAGCATCTGGCGAGTGGTGGGACGATGCATCACATTACTCGGCATGTGCTGGGATTGGGTACCGGCTTTCCGGGGGCTCGCAAGTTTCGGCAATTGTTGTCGGTGGATATCCATAAAGCCGCGGATCCGTTGGCGTTGCTGGATCAGGCAGGGGAGCTGCTGGAAGGTCGTTGATCGTTAATGTGCAGTGGCTGGGTTGGCGCTATCGGGAGCAAGCCTCCTCTCACATTTTGATCGGGGGTGGCATCTGATAATCGGGTTGAACCTGACATGGATTACGGCCTCCAAACCTCTAGCAGGACCCGCCATTCAAACAGCTGTTTTCAGGTTGTTGCCCTCGCAAACGATCGAACGCATTTGCGCCCTTGAGCGCCTGCAGGCGCTCGGGTAATGTCATCAGACCCATAGGACAGAGCACGCTCATGACTTCCAAGCTGGAACAACTCAAGCAATTCACCACCGTGGTGGCCGATACCGGCGATTTCTCCACCCTCGCCAAGCTCAAGCCGCAGGACGCCACCACCAACCCTTCCCTGCTGCTCAAGGCCGCGTCGATCCCGGGCTACGCCAAGCTGCTGGACGAATGTGTGCAGGACTGCAACGGCGATGTCGGCCTGGCCAGTGACCGTTTTGCGGTAGCGGTGGGTCAAGAGATTCTCAAAGTGGTGCCGGGCCGTATTTCCACCGAGGTGGACGCCCGTCTGTCATTTGACACTGATGCCGTGCTCAAGCGCGCGCACCGTATCATCGATCTGTACGACAAAGCCGGCGTTGGCCGCGACCGAGTGCTGATCAAGATTGCCTCTACCTGGGAAGGCATTCGCGCCGCCGAGCAGTTGGAAAAAGAAGGCATCCAGACCAACCTGACGCTGCTGTTCTCGTTTGCTCAGGCCGTGGCCTGCGCCGAGGCCGGGGTGTTCCTGATTTCGCCGTTCGTGGGTCGTATCTACGATTGGTACAAGAAGGCCAATGGCAACGACTACACCGGCTCCGATGACCCGGGCGTGCAGTCGGTCACGCGCATCTACAACTACTACAAGGCCAATGGCTACAAGACCGTAGTGATGGGCGCAAGCTTCCGTAATCTGAGCCAGATCGAAGAGCTGGCAGGGTGTGATCGCCTGACCATCAGCCCGGACCTGCTGGAGAAGCTGGCGGCCGATGAAGGCAAGCTTGAGCGTAAGCTGTCGCCAGGGCACGCCGGGGAAGCGCGTGTGCACATGACTGAAGCGCAGTTCCGTTGGGAGTCCAACGAAGATGCGATGGCGACTGAGAAGCTGGCGGAGGGGATTCGTCAGTTTGCTCGCGACCAGGAGAAGCTGGAAGCGTTGTTGACGGCCAAGCTGTAAAAACGGGCGTCAGCAAAAAGGGCGGCACCTGTGAGGGTGCCGCCCTTTTTTGTGATCGCTGATTCCAAGCCGAACTGCCACCGTTGGATTGGGTTTCAGCGCTGGGGCTTAGTGGCGTTCCAGCGCGTTGACCAGGTCGTGGAAGGCTTCGCGGTTGGACTCGTTGAGCCCCATCAGGATCTTGTGCGCTTCCAGCACTTTGACCCGCACGATCTCTTCGGACTGGTCCTGGGACGGCAGATCGGTGAGGCATTCCGGGCAAGGGATTGGGCGGTCGACGATGTTGAACACCTGGTCGAAGCCCATGGACTGCAGCAGCCGGGTGATATCGTCGTGGGTAGTGACGACAGTGGGCAACAGGCCAACCTTCTGCCGCGACAGAATGGACAGCTTGGCCAACAGCCCTAGCGTAGTGCTGTCGATGCTGCGGGTTTCGGTCAGATCGATCACGATCGCCGAGAAGTTCAGCGCAGTGAAGATCCGCTCAATCGTCGCATCCAGCGCTGAACACAAGGTCAGACGCACTTCACCGACAAATTTGAGGACGAAGGTTCCGTCCTGCTCGGCGAATTGGATTCTTCCGGTACTCATCAAAGATTCCTGCTCAACACCAGTAGGGCGATATCATCCGGCATCTCCCCCAGCGTGGCCAATCCAAAAACCTGCCGCAAGCCATCCAGGCTGCCGCCCGCCGACTTGACCCGTTGGGGCAAGGCAGCTTCTTTCTCTTTGAGTGTAGGCTCTGGAAGAAGATCCAAAATGCCGTCGGACATCAGCGTAAGACTGAACGTCGGCGGCAGTTCCAGAATATGGTCTTCGTAGGTGGCTTCATTGAACAAGCCTACGGGCAGGCCACGGCCTTCCAGGTAACGCACACTGTCGGGAGTGTATAAAACAGGCATCGGCAGGTGACCGCCGATACTGTAGGTCAAAAGACCGGTTTCTTCGTCAATCACGCCGCCAACCATCGTCACATGCTTGCCCAGCTTGCAGCTGATCAGGCCTCGATTGATGTGGCCCAGTACCTGTGAAGGAGTGAACTCCGGCAAGGTGCCATTGCGCTTGGATTCAAACAACAGCCGTGTGGTCATGAATTTCAACAGCACGGTCACGAAGGCGGATGAAGCACCGTGGCCGGACACGTCCGCCAGGTAGAACGCAACGCGACGCTCATCGACGCGGAAATAGTCGACAAAATCTCCCGACAGGTACAGCGACGGGATGATCTGGTGGGCAAACCGGAACTCATCGATCGTCCACGGGCTTACCGGCAGCATGTTCATCTGTACCTGACGACCGGCGTTCTGATCTTCCTGCAGCAGATTCAGGCTGGCTTCCAACTCGCGGTTGGCGGTTTCGAGCTTTTCACGGTAGCGCTGGTTTTCCAGCAGCAGACGCGCACGGTCCAGGGCACGGCGTACCGAGTGCTCCAGCACCGCCAGGTCTTCCAGGGGTTTGATCAGGTAATCGGCGGCGCCCAGGCGCAAGGCTTCGACGGCATCATTCATCACGCCAGCGCCGGACACCACAATCACCGGCGTCTGCGGCGCCAGCTCGGTGACTTGGCGAATCAGCTCAAGGCCACCCATCTGGGGCATGCGCAGGTCGCAGATCACGAGGTCGGGCTTATCGCGCTCGAACACCTGGAGACCCTGTTGGCCATTGCTGGCCTGCAGGACGCTGAAGCCACTGTCTTCCAAATAGGCCGCGAGGCTCGCGCGCACTACTTCGTCGTCATCGATTATCAGCAGCGTGGCACTGGTTTTTTGCATGTGGGCAAACGGCGCCAGAATTAGGTTGGCGTAGGCGGCGCGGCAATGGCCGGGCTCATACTACTGGATTCGCTTTCTAGCCTCTCTGTCCTACAAAGCATAGGCCTTTTGCCCACGCACAACTGTAAAGCAGAGGTGCCCTTCTAAGGCGCAGACGGTACTCCCATCCGCCAGGTGTTTCAAGCTCATGCCGATGGTCGCCGGGCGTCTTTACACCGCAAATCACCGGGAGTTATAAGAACAGCCAAGACCACAACACAAAGTAAGGATGAAACCGATGAGCGACCGAGAGCGCGACTACGCCGAAAAACGCGATTTCATCCGCATGCGGGTGGATGCCAATGTGTCTTTGATTCACGCAGGCCAGGAAATTGAAGGTGTATGCCTGGACCTTTCCAGCTCCGGTATGCAGGTGCAGGCGCCTCGTCAATTCAGCGTCGGTGACCTGCTGAGGGTGCGCATTGACTCCGAGCACGCAGCACTCAAGGGTCTTGAAGCCGATACCGAGGTGGTTTGGGTCAACGCGCAAGACGAGCAACAGAAACTGGGGCTCAAAATCTTGAAAATGAGCTGAAAAGCGCGCACAAAAAAGGCGACCCTACAGAGGTCGCCTTTTTCATTTCAATATGTCACAGCTTAAAAGTCGTCAACCACCTTGCCATCTCGAACCTTGAACTCACGGTTCTGCAGGTAAGCATTGCGGATGAAAGTGTACTTGTCACCGGTGATCAGCTTCTCACTGTCGAGCAAGCTGGCACGGGTGTCGATGATGTTCAGGCCCATGGTGCTGTTGCGCCAGTCGATATCGTTCATATAGCGATACGGCTGGGTGTAGCTATCGACATACTTGGACGGTGCATCACGCAGCGTACTAGGCCCCAACAGCGGCAGCATCACGTACGGACCGCTGCCCACGCCCCAGTAACCCAAGGTTTGGCCGAAGTCTTCATCACTGCGTTGCAGCCCCATTTTGGTGCCGACATCAATAAAGCCGAGCACGCCAAATGTGGTGTTGACCAGCAAACGGGCCGTATCCACACCTGCGTTATGGGGCTTGAGTTGCAGCACGTTGTTGGCCAGGTTGCCGACATCGCCGATATTGCGGAAGAAGTTATGGATGCCGTCTTCGACAAATTGCGGGGTGATCCACTGATAGCCTTGAGCCAAAGGCTTGAGGGCGTAGGTATCAACCGTGTCGTTGAATGTGAAGATCGGGCGGTTGATGCTTTCCCATGGATCGTCTTCCGATGCAGCCTGTACGGCGAACGGCGCCAGCATCACTGCGGCACACACCGACAGCTGAGCGAAATAATGGCTCCAGCGCATAGCTTTAGCTCCTTGAATAGTCTGTCATGGGCGCTATGCCCTGAATAAGGCCGTTAGTATATGACGGAAGTATCCAATTAGGCAGCCGCTAGGAAACGACATACGCAAAATGGACAAAATTCCTACAATTAAATAAAGCTGTCATCGCCTTGTCATCCCGTCTCGATAGCGTTTGAGCTATTTCAGGGACGTCGACATGCCACACGCCGAAATTGCCAACGCCAGCGCTCCTACCCTGACTGCCGTGTTGTTCGGCCTGAGTGGCTGCCTGGTGGACTTTGGTTCCCAGGCGCGCACCGACTCATCGTCGCCACACTCCCAAGCCACCCCAGGCGCTCTGAACGTCCTACGCAGCCTGAAGGAACAAGGCGTACCGTGCGCCTGGTTGGATGAGCTGCCGCCTACCGTGACCACGCCATTGGCAGCCGTACTGCCGCACTGGCTGAAAGCCGCGACGCCCTCCTCGATCCGCTGGCCGGCGCCCCATGCCTGCTGGCAAGCCTTGATGGAGTTGAATATCGAGCGCTTGGAAGGCTGCGTACTGGTCAGCGGCGAGCCACGCCTGTTGCAGTCAGGCTTGAATGCCGGACTGTGGACCATCGGCCTGGCCTCCTGCGGCTCGCTGTGCGGCCTGGCGCCCGAGCAATGGCAAGCGCTCAGCGAACAGGAACGCGAGTACAAGCGCGGTAAAGCCACCGTGGCGTTGTATGGGCTGGGCGTGCACTCGGTGATCGATCACCTCGGCGAACTCGGCACCTGCCTGGCGGACATCAGCCTGCGCCAACTCAAAGGCGAGAAGCCCTGATCGAGATCATGCACAGTCGCCGCCAGTGGATTAATCTACGAGTAAGTCCGTAGACCTTTCCCGGCGTGGCGCGGTCTATGCCAGTGCCTATCGATAAAAGGAAGAATGTGATGCCTGATCGCGAGAAGTTAAAACAGCAGGCCGATATAGTGAGCAAACAACTGGAAGAGCATCCAGACTTGCCCCTCGAAAAGCGCCAAGCACTGGAAAAACTGGTTGCCGATTTGAATTTTCAACTTCAAATGGAACCGGGCGCCCAGTCACCCAGCATTGCCGACGATTTCAACAAAGCGGCGATCGAGTTTGAATCCAGTCATCCCGGGCTGGCTGGAACGTTTCGCAATATAGTCACTACCCTGGGCAGCATGGGCATCTAACCCAAGCCCAAGCCGAACCCAAAACCAAGTGTGGGAGCTGGCTTGCCTGCGATACCGACGTATCAGTCACTGGATAAATGACTGAAAGATCGCAATCGCAGGCAAGCCAGCTCCCACAGTATTTTTGGGTAAAGGCTTACTGACGCGCGAGCCTCATATTTAAGAACTGAGTATTCTCGGTGCTTCGATATGGGTTGATGTCCAACCCACCCCGCCGCACATACCGTGCATATACCGTTAGCTTCTCCGGCTTCAGCAAACGCTGCACATCCAGGAAAATCCGCTCCACGCACTGCTCATGGAAGTCCGAGTGCTGGCGGAAGCTCACCAAGTATTCCAGCAAACTGGCGTGATCCAGCGCCGCCCCCCGGTACTCCACCACCACGCTGCCCCAGTCCGGCTGACTGGTGACCGGGCAATTGGACTTGAGCAAATGGCTATGCACGCTCTCCTCGACGATGCGCGATGCATCACAGCGCAGCAGCTCTGGGCGCGGATGCTCGTAACTGCTGACCTTGATATCCAGATCGTCAATGCAGACACCCGGAAGCGCCTGTACGCCTTCGGCTTCCACGTCGGCCAGGCTGCGGATGCGCACGCCCACCGGTTTGCCGGCCGCCGCGCTGAGGTCGGCGCGCAGGGTCGCTTCCAGGCTCTGGCTATCGGCAAAAGCACTCTGGTTCAACGAGTTGAGGTACAGCTTGAAAGACTTGGATTCGATGATGTTCGGCGAATCGGCGGGGATACTGAATTCACCGATGGCCACCACCGGTTTGCCCGATGGCAACAGCCACGACAGCTCGAAGCAGTTCCAGAAATCCACGCCTTGGTACGGCAGGGTTTCGGCGCTAAGGCCCAGCTCGGCCCACTTGGCGGCGCGGGGAATCGGGAACAGTAACGACGGAGTGTAAGTGGAGATGTATTCACTGGACTTGCCCAGCGGCGAATGTTCGGCTGCGGGATGCATGGCGGAAACCTGGCTAAATAAACCGCGCCAGTCTAACAGCCTTGCCCCCGCCTTTGCGCCTCAGCCGCTTACTGGCTGACGTTGACCTTACCCACCATGCCGGCCTGATAGTGGCCCGGTAGGTTACACGCGAACTCCAGGCCAGTGGCTTGCTTGAAGGTCCACGTCAGTTCAGCCGTCTTGCCCGGCTCCACCAGCACGCTGTTGGGATCGTCATGTTTCATCATCCCACCGTGCCCCATGGCGCTGTGGTCCATTTTTCCCATGCCGGTGGCGGTGAGCATGCCGCTGGCCTGCATCTGCAACATTTCCTTCTGGTGCTGCGCATGCATCGCCGCGTCGCCCAGGTTGAATTCGTGCAGCAGGTTGCCTTTGTTGACCAGTACGAAACGCACTGTCTCACCGGCCTTTACATCGATGGATGCTGGCGAGTAGGCAATGTCCTGCATCGTCACTTCCACGGTACGCGTGGCTTTGTCGGCCGGCGCCGGCTGGCCGAACGCATAGGTGGAAGCCCCATCGGCCAGCGCATCGAAGCTCAACGCCAACAGGCAGCCCGCCAATAGCAGGGGTGTACGCAATGCCATCGCTATTCTCCAAAAAAATGTAATCCGCTTGAGACGCACTCTAAGATGGCGCCCCTGCCAGCCAGCTGACTGCTAGATTACAACTTTGTCAGGTTGCGCCTTTGCCCTGGCGCCCACGGTATAAAGCCCTTCGTTACCCGTTGCCTAGAGCCGCCCATGAAACTGCTGATCGTCGAAGACCAACCAAAAACCGGCCACTACCTGCGCCAGGGCCTGGCCGAGGCAGGTTTCACCACCGAATTGGCGATCGATGGTACTACCGGGCAGCACCTGGCATTGTCCGGTGACTACGACCTGGTGATCCTCGACGTCATGCTGCCGGACCGCGACGGCTGGCAAATCCTGCAAGCGGTGCGTGCCGCCGGGCTGGATGTGCCGGTACTGTTCCTCACCGCGCGTGACGCCGTGGAAGACCGCGTGCATGGCCTGGAACTGGGCGCCGATGATTATCTGGTCAAACCGTTCGCCTTTTCCGAACTGCTGGCCCGCGTGCGCAGCCTGTTACGACGCGGTAGCAGTGCGCCCCAGGAGACTGCGCTGCAGTTGGCCGACCTGCGCCTGGACCTGATCCGCCGCCGCGTCGAACGCGACGGCCAACGTATCGACCTCACGGCCAAGGAATTCTCCCTGCTCGAATTGCTGCTGCGGCGCCAGGGAGAAGTGTTGCCCAAGTCGCTGATTGCCTCCCAGGTGTGGGACATGAATTTCGACAGCGATACCAACATCATCGAAGTGGCGATCCGCCGTCTGCGCCTGAAAGTCGATGACAACTTCCCCAATAAACTGATCCACACCGTGCGCGGCATGGGCTATGTGCTGGAGGAGCGAAGCAATTGATCCGCCGCCTGTCCCTGGCCAGCCGCCTGGCGCTGTTGTTTGCCGCCTGTACTGCGGTGGTCTCGCTGTTGGCCGGCGTGCTGTTCAATCGAGCCAGTGAGGCGCATTTCCTGGAGCTGGATCAGCAACTGCTGGACAGCAAACTGATGGCGCTACGCGGCGCCCTGCAAGGCGTCGATTCCCCGCAGGCGTTCGCTCAACACCAAGCCCCTTTGCACGCCGAACTCAGCCGCCAACCGGACCTGACGCTGCGTGTCACGGCTGCCGGCCAGCGCTGGTTTGACAGCACAGCGAGCCTCACCCTGCCGGAATCGCCCGGATTGCATAGCCTGCGACAGGCCGGCACGGACTATCGGGTGCTCAACGCACCGCTGATTGCGGGCCAGGCCGGTTCGCCGCAACTGAGCCTGCTGCTCGATATCACCCACCATCAGCATTTCCTGCAACGCATGCAGCATTTGATCTGGCTTACCGTCGGCCTCTCGGCACTGGCCACCGCCCTGCTCGGCGCCTGGGCTGCGCGCAGCGGGTTGCGGCCTCTGCGGCGCATGGGCGAAGTCGCGGCCAGCGTGTCGGCCAATTCCCTAACCCAGCGCCTGCCCCAGCAACATATGCCCGCCGAACTGGCGGAGCTGGCCCAGGCCTTCAATGCCATGCTCGGTCGCCTGGATGACGCATTCCAGCGCCTCTCGGCGTTCTCCGCCGACATCGCCCATGAACTGCGCACGCCGCTGTCGAACCTGCTGACCCACACCCAGGTCATCCTCACCCAGCCGCGCCCGCTGGAAGATTATCGCGAAGCGCTGCACAGCAACCTGGAAGAACTGCAATGGATGGCGCAGTTGGTCAACGACATGTTGTACCTGGCCAAGGCCGACCATGGGTTGCTCACGCCCAAGCGCGAGCCCCTGGCGCTGGCGGATGAAGTGGAGGCGCTGCTGGAGTTTTTTGCGCTGCTGGCCGAAGACGCCAATGTGCGCCTGGTGCGTGAGGGCGCTGCCTACACACGCGGCGATCGCGGCATGTTGCGCCGGGCGTTGTCGAACCTGCTGGACAACGCGCTGCGCTTCACCCCGGCCGGGGGCGAAGTGCGGGTGACGATGCTTGAGGATGCACACGGGGTGAGGTTGGCGGTGGAAAACACTGGCGATGGCATCCCGGCGCAGTTACTGCCGAGATTGTTCGACCGCTTCTATCGGGCAGATCCAGCGCGGCGCGAAGGCAGCAGCGAGCATGCCGGCTTGGGCTTGGCGATTACCCAGTCGATCGTGCGGGCCCATGGGGGGCGGATTTTTTGTGAATCCGCGGCTGGAGTGACAAGGTTTGTGATTGAGTTGCCCAGGGTAAGTTGATGCAAGATGGGCCGGCCCTATCGGGGGCAAGCCCCCTCCCACACCTTGAATGCCGTTCTTATGTGGGAGGGGCTTGCCCCCGATAGCGGTCCAAATAATTACGAATATCTCAGCGCATGGGCCGGCTCGATCTTCGCAGCACGATACGCCGGGTAGATCGTCGCCAGAAAGCTCAGCACAAAACCGGCCGAGCAGATCAGCAGCACGTCGCCGCCCTGCAGCTCGGAGGGCAGGTTACTGACAAAGTACACATCCGAACTGAAGATATGCTGCCCGGTCACGCGCTCCAGCCAGCCCACCAGTTCGCTCACGTTCAGTGCCGCGATTACGCCGAGTACGCCGCCGATCAAGGTACCGACGATGCCGATCACGGTGCCCTGCACCATGAAAATCGCCATGATCTGCCGCGGCGTGGCGCCGATGGTGCGCAGGATCGCGATGTCCGCGCCCTTGTCGTTCACCACCATGATCAACGTGGCGATGATGTTGAACGCGGCCACGGCGACAATCATCAGCAGCAACAGGCCGATCATGGTTTTTTCCATTTTCATGGCGCTGAACAGGCTGCCCTGGGTGTGGGTCCAGTCATCGGCCTTGTAGCCCGCACCCAGGCTGGCGGCGATATCCGCCGAGACCTTGGGTGCCGCGTACAAGTCTTTCACCGCCAGACGCACGCTTTGCACCTGGTTCGGCTGCCAATGCTGTATCTCGGCGGCGTCGGCCATGTTGATCAAGGCCATGGAGCCATCCAGCTCGGCGCCGACCTTGAAGATCCCCACCACATTCAACCGCTGCATGCGCGGGGTGATGCCGCCCGGCGCGCTGCTGAGTTCCGGCACGATCAGGGTCAGCTTGTCGCCCACATTGAGGCGGAAACGCCGCGCGGTGATCTCACCGACCACCACGCCGAACTCGCCGGGCCTCAAGTCTTCCAGTTTGCCGCGCACGATATGCTGGGCCACGATCGACACCTTGCCTTCCTGGGCCGGGTCGACGCCGCTGATTTCAATCGGCTGCATGGCACCCTTATAGGAAAACATGCCGTCCATTTGCGTGAAAGGCACCGCAGCGGTGACCTGCGGGTTCTTCATCGCCGCGGCGGCCACTGGCTGCCAATCGTCAATGGGCTTCACGCCGACAATGGTCGCATGGGGCACCATGCCGAGAATGCGCGAACTCATTTCGCGCTGGAAGCCGTTCATCACCGACAGCACCACGATCATCGCCAGTACGCCGAGGGCGAGGCCGATCATCGAGGTCATCGAGATAAACGAGACAAAACGGTTGCGGCGCTTGGCGCGGGTATAGCGCGTGCCGATAAAAATCGATAACGGTCTGAACATTCGCGGGCACCGTTGGAAAAATAGAAAACCCGGCATCATGCGCCGGGCTTGAAACAGGTCAGATGGCGACCAGATGACCTTCCTGCAAGTGCAACACGCGGTCCATCTGCCGAGCCATGCTCATGTCATGGGTCACCACCAGGAACGCGGTGCGCATCTGGGTGCTCAGTTCCAGCATCAGGTCCTTGATGCCCTGGGCGGTGTGCGAATCGAGGTTGCCGGTGGGCTCGTCGAGCATCACCAGGCCCGGGTTGTTCACCAGGGCACGGGCAATGGCCACACGCTGACGCTCGCCGCCGGACAACTCCGCGGGTTTGTGCTCCAGGCGATGGCCGAGGCCGACACGCTCCAGCAGCGCCGTCGCACGTTGACGGGCCTCGGGGATCGCGGTTTTGCCGATCAGCAATGGCATGCATACGTTTTCCAGAGCAGTGAACTCCGGCAACAGGTGGTGAAACTGATACACAAAGCCCAGCGAGCGGTTGCGCAACTGGCCACGGGCTTTCTCGCCCAGGGCCGACAACTCTTCACCGGCCAACCAGACGCTGCCCTGGGAAGGTGTATCGAGGCCGCCCAACAGGTTGAGCAAGGTACTTTTGCCGGAACCGGAACTGCCGACGATCGCCACGCGCTCGCCCGGATGCAGTTCAAGCTGCAGGTTGGACAGCACCACCACGGACTCCGGGCCTTCCTCGTAGGATTTGCCCAG
>Ga0302347_1004027_pt1 | contig 12168 bp, 6 predicted proteins | sample PhyWR1_FD_202178 | JGI IMG/M metagenome (GOLD analysis project Ga0302347, IMG submission 202178) | Leaf surface microbial communities from wheat plants in UC Gill Tract Community Farm, Albany, California, United States - DLSL W.R1 (v2)... | ecosystem: Host-associated > Plants > Phyllosphere >...
GTTGGCCGGATGACCCCAAGATCAGCAACTACGACCCGCGCCTGCGTCCCTGGTACCAGGCCGCCATCGCCGCGCCCGGCACCACCGTGCGCACGGGCGCCTATTATTGGGCGCCGGACGATGTGGTGCTGATCGGCACCGTGCGCACCGTCGCCGATGCCGCAGGCAAAGTGCTTGGCGTGGTTGGCCTGGACGTGTCGCTCAAGCAGCTCACCGAACTGGTGCGCAACATCAAGCTGGGCGACAGCGGCTACCTGATGCTGGTCGAAGCCAGTGGCAACGTGCTGGTCGACCCCAGCGATGCCAAGCACAACTTCAAGCCCCTGGCCGAGCTGGGCCCCAACTACGCTGAACTGTCCAAGCGCGGCGACGGCGTGACCCAGATCGACATCGACGGCGTGCCCTACATGGCCAACGTGGTCAGCTCCAAAGACCTGGGCTGGCGCTTTATCGGCCTGATCAAGCGCGACGAAGTAATGGCCGATGCCACCCGTCTCACCTGGTTGATCGCCGCCATTGCTGCTGCGCTGGCGATTGTCTTCGCCATCGTCGGCGCCAGTTTTGCCAGGGTGATCGTGCGTCCGATTCGCGGCGTCGCCGACGGCCTGCAGGAAATCGCCGAAGGTGAAGGCGATCTCACCCGCCAGCTCAAGGTGCAGGGCAAGGACGAAACCGCCAGTCTCGCCGGTTGGTTCAACCAGTTCCTGGGCATGATCGCGCAGTTGGTGCAGCGCATCGGCAATGCGTCGGCCGACCTGCAGACCGCCGCCGCCGACACCAGCGATGTGGCCAACAACCTCAACCAGGCTGCCGGTCGCCAGCGTGAAGCGGTGGAATTGGTGAGCACCGCGTTCAACGAGATGGTGGCCACTGCCAACGAAGTGGCACGCTCCTGCAGCGCCGCAGCGTCGAGCGCCGACCAAGGCTACCGCGACGTGCACACCGGCGAGCAGCATATCGGCGAAGCCACCGGCAGCGTGCTCAAGCTCAGCGAAGACCTGCAGAAGTCGACGCAGACCATGCAGCTGCTGGAGCAGGACAGCCAGAACATCAACACCATCCTCGACACCATCCGCTCGATTGCCGAACAGACCAACCTGCTGGCGCTCAACGCCGCCATCGAAGCCGCGCGCGCCGGTGACCAGGGCCGTGGTTTTGCGGTGGTCGCCGACGAAGTCCGCGCCCTGGCGCGCCGTACGGCTGACTCCACCGGTGAAATCGACAGCCTGCTCGGCAACCTCGCCCGCCGCACCCAGGAAGTGACCCAGCAGATGCAGGGCAGCCTGCAGGTGTCCCACACGAGCGTGGAACGCATCCAGCAGGCCCGCGACAGCTTCGACAAGATCCGTGGCTCGGTGGACTTGATCCGCGACCAGAACACCCAGATCGCCACTGCCGCAGAGGAACAGCACCAAGTGGCCGAGGACATCAACCGCCACATCGCGCAGATCCATGCCGATGCGCAGTTGGTCGAAGGTTTTGCGCATTCGGCGCAGACCGGTTCGGGGCGTTTGACGCATATTTCCGCGCAGCTCAAGGGGCTGGTGGGACGCTTCAAGGTCTAAGCGGCCAGGGTGGCGATGCACTGGAGGACGCTAAGAACCCACCAAAAATGCACCACGGCAACATCAGGGCACGTTCGATCTGACCTGTGTAAGCAATGGCTCACCTGTGTTGTGGCGAGCCCCAATGCCGTTCAGTTAAGTGCAGATTCCCCTGTGGCGAGCAGGCTTGTCCTGCGTTGGGCTGCGCAGCAGCCCCAAAACCAGGCGCTGAGCCGTATCAGGTACACCGCGTTCTGCTGGATTGGGGGGCGCTTCGTACCCCAACGCGGGGCAAGCCCGCTCGCCACAATAAGCCCACGCATTTTCCTCAACTGAACGGCATTAGGGCAAACCCGCTCGCCACAGTGAGGCCTCGCCACAACCCTCTCAATTGACTGTGGCAGTCTCGGTAACAGTCTATTGCGAGACGATAATGTACTAACTGGTTACTTATGTTGCTAAAATCGCCGCCTTGCCCTCTCTCACTCGAGTCCTTTCGACATGAAACGAGCATCGCGCGCCGCTGGCGTCTCTAGATTCTTCCTGCTGGGCCTGGGCGTGATCATCGCCCTGCTCGGCCTTGCGCTTGCCGTCGGCGGCGCCAAACTGGTCAGCCTGGGTGGGTCCTGGTACTTCCTGATCGGCGGTGTGGCCATGGCGATTTCCGGGTTGCTGGTTGCCAAACGCAAAACGGCGGGCGCGTGGTTGTTCGGCGCATTCCTTGTCGGCACGGCCATCTGGGCGGTGGCGGACGTGGGCCTGGTGTTCTGGCCCCTGTTCTCGCGGCTGTTCATGTTCGCCGTGATCGGCCTGGTGGTGGCGCTGGTGTATCCGCTGCTGGCCGGCCGGCCAGCGCGTGGCGCCTATGGCGTGGCGGCCGTGTTGGCAGTCGGCGTGGCGGTGGCAGCGGGCAACATGTTTGTCGCCCACCCAAGCGTCGCCCCCACCGGCGCGGGACCTGGCGTCACGCCGGTGGTGGCGGCCGAAGCGCAGAAAGACTGGGCCCACTACGGCAACACCGAAGGCGGCAGCCGCTTCGCCGCGCTGGACCAGATCAACCGCGACAGCGTCGACAAACTCAAGGTGGCCTGGACCTACCGCACCGGCGACGTGGCCATCAGCGACGGCAACGGCGCCGAAGACCAGCTCACGCCGCTGCAGATCGGCAACAAGGTGTTCATCTGCACACCGCACAACAACCTGATCGCGCTGGATGCCGACACCGGCAAGGAGTTGTGGAAAAACGAGGTCAACGCCCAATCGGCGGTGTGGCAGCGTTGCCGTGGCATGGCGTATTTCGACGCCACCGCGCCGCTCAATCAGCCCACCCAACCGGGCAGCTCGCCGATCATCGCCGCCAGCGTACCCGCCGGCGCGCAGTGCCAGCGCCGTCTGCTGACCAACACCATCGACGCACGCCTGATCGCCGTGGATGCCGACACCGGCCAATTCTGCGAAGACTTCGGCAGCCATGGCCAGGTCGACCTCAAGGCGGGCCTGGGCAATGTGCCAGACAGCTACTACCAACTGTCTTCGGCGCCATTGATCGCCGGCACCACCGTGGTAGTGGGCGGCCGCGTGGCGGACAACGTGCAGACCGACATGCCCGGCGGCGTGATCCGTGGTTTTGATGTGATCAGCGGCCAGATGCGCTGGGCCTTCGACCCGGGCAATCCCGAAGACAAACAGGCACCCGCCGCTGGCAGCACCTACGTGCGCAGCACGCCCAACAGCTGGGCGCCGATGTCCTATGACCCGCTGATGAACACGGTCTTCCTGCCCATGGGCAGTTCGTCCACCGACATCTACGGCGTGGAACGTACCGCGCTCAATCACAAGTACGGCGCATCGGTGCTGGCGCTGGACGCCTCCACCGGCGCGGAAAAATGGGTGTACCAGACCGTCCACAACGACCTCTGGGATTTCGACCTGCCCATGCAGCCAAGCCTGATCGACTTCACCCCGCCGGGCAGCGACAAGGCCGTGCCGGCGGTGGTGATCGGCACCAAGGCCGGGCAGATCTACGTGCTTGACCGCGCCACCGGCAAGCCGCTCACCGATGTCCAGGAAGTGCCGGTCAAGGCCGCGAACATTCCCAACGAACCCTATGCGAAAACCCAGCCCAAATCCGTCGGCATGCCGCAGATCGGCGCGCAAACCCTGCGCGAATCGGACATGTGGGGCGCCACGCCGTACGACCAGTTGCTGTGCCGCATCGACTTCAAAGGCATGCGCTACGACGGCCTCTACACCGCGCCGGGCACCGACAAATCCCTGAGCTTCCCGGGGTCGCTCGGCGGCATGAACTGGGGCAGCCTCTCCACCGACCCGGTGCACGGTTTTATCTTCGTCAACGACATGCGCCTGGGCCTGTGGATCCAGATGGTGCCGTCGCAGAACAAGGCCCTGGCCGCCTCCGGTGGTGAAGCATTGAACACCGGCATGGGCGCCGTGCCGCTCAAGGGCACGCCGTATGCGGTGAACAAGAACCGCTTCCTGTCAGTGGCCGGCATTCCGTGCCAGGCGCCGCCGTTCGGCACCCTCACGGCCATCGACATGAAGACGCAAAAAATCGCCTGGCAAGTGCCGGTCGGCACGGTTGAAGACACCGGCCCTCTGGGCATCCGCATGCACCTGCCGATCAACATCGGCCTGCCTACGCTGGGTGGCACGCTGTCGACCCAGGGCGGCCTGATCTTCATCGCCGGCACCCAGGACTTCTACCTGCGCGCCTTCAACAGCGGCAACGGCGACGAAGTCTGGAAAGCCCGTCTGCCCGTGGGCAGCCAGGGTGGCCCGATGACCTACGTCTCGCCCAAAACCGGCAAGCAGTACATCGTGGTCACCGCCGGCGGCGCGCGCCAGTCCACCGACCGTGGCGACTATGTGATCGCCTACGCCCTGCCCTGATCGTCTCCGCGCGCGATGCCCCTGTGGCATCGCGTCTCAGGTAAAAAATTCAAACTATCGCGCCCTGTGTCGTTCACAACCCTACGTTCAATGTGAAACAGGAGGCGACATGCAGTATCGACAACTGGGCCATTCGGGCTTGCTGGTATCCGAAATCGTCCTGGGCACCGTGCCCTTCGGCGGGCGCGCCGAGTTCGAAAAATGCGGCGCCGTGGATGTGCCCCAGGCCAGGCGCATGTTTGATATCGCGTTCGAGGCAGGCGTGAACATGGTCGACACCGCCGACCTGTACTCCCACGGCCTGGCCGAGGAAGTGGTCGGCAAGGCCCTGGGCGACAAGCGCCACGACATCCTGCTGGCCACCAAGGGCCGCAGCCCCGTGGACGACAACCCAAACAACTCTGGTTCCTCGCGCTACCACCTGATTCGCGCCTGCGAAGCCAGCCTCAAGCGCCTGGGCACCGACCATATCGACCTGTATCAACTGCACAACTGGGACGGCCTGACGCCGATCGAGGAAACCCTCGAAGCCCTGCGACTGCTGGTGGGTTCGGGCAAGATCCGCTACTTCGGCACCAGCAACTTCACCGCCTGGCAAATGATGAAAGCCCTGGGCAAAGCCGAGCTGCACGGCATGCTCAAGCCCATCACCCAGCAGATCTACTACACCCCGGAATCCCGCGAGGCCGAGTACGAACTGCTGCCCCTGGCGCTGGACCAGAATATCGGCACCCTGGTATGGGGCCCGATGGGCGAAGGCCTGCTGACCGGCTCCACGCGGCGCGGACAGAAGCCGCCGGCCAATACTCGCCAGGGCAGCGACTGGCCGGAACCCTACGTGCATGACCCGGAACGCGCGCTGGACATCATCGAGACCCTTGCCGCCGTGGGCGACGAGCACGGTGTGTCGGTGGCACGCACCTGCCTGGCCTGGCTCAAGGACCGCCCGGGGATCACCTCGCTGATCATCGGCGCACGCACCGAGGAGCACCTGCGCGACAACCTGGCCGCCACCGAGTTGAAACTCACCGAGGAACAATCATCGCGCATCGAGGCCGTGACGCGGCGCCAGCCGTTGTATCCGTACTGGCATCGGTTCACCGCCGGTATCGATCGCTTTGACCCGGCCGAACAGCCGTTCCTGGCAGAGCATCGCAAGACCCTGGATGCGCGCAAGGACAAGTAGCCACGGTGAACAGCGTGCCGAGGTTGAAGGCTGACCCTGGCCAAGCCCCCTTTCCACCTGTGGCAAGGGGGTCTACCTGTCCGTTCGGTCAGTACCCACAGCGTTGCGAGCTTGGCAAACTGCCTCCCTCGACACTGCCGCTGTGCGCAGCCACACAAGGACCCAACGATGAACAGCATGGATTCCATTCTTCGCCAGTTTTCGGCTGAAGGCGCCACCCATCTCTACTCCAGTCCGCCCTCGGTATTGACCCCCGCCGACCTCTACCGGGCCAAGGACGACGCCCTTTATCGAGAGATGATCGCCGGCAGCAATATCTACCTGATCACGGCGCGCCGGCGGGTGCTGATCAATCCTTACGACCTGCAATTGCAAGGCCGTACGGTGCACGGCAGCTTTTTCCTGGTGATGGATGAGACGGGTGAGCAGCCCATCCCCTTCAGCTACGAGATCCCGCCGATCACGCCAGGGGATCGCGACGCCATCGAACAGGTGCAGGTCGCCCCCAACGGCACCCACCTGCTGATCACCACCGCCACACGCCAGGTCATCACCGCCGCCCATATCGTGGTGGCCAACGCCAGCAGTGCACTGCACACCGAGCAACGGGACATGAATGTGCTGTATGTCGGCCAGGGCCTGGGCAAGGTCAACGCACTGACCGCCGTCGACCGTTTGCTCAACCACACCACCCTGCAACGCATCCTGGCCGAAGCTTCGACCAACACCCCGGAGCTGGAAATTTCGCTGCTGCTGTATCGCTTCGAACACGGACGCACCGTGATCAGCAACGGCGGCGACCTCAACCTTGATCCCGAAGCCTGCGAGCAGGAGGATCACGCGCACTTCGAACGGCTGCGCTCGGTGCGCCTCAATCGCGATGAGGTGGTCACCCTGGCGGAAGCGGCACTGATCAACCACTTCAAACCGCAGTACAACACGCTGCTCAAGTCCACCAACTTTGCCGCCCAGACCCACAAGAAGATCAAGCCGCTTAAAAAACTGCTGGCCAAGGGCATTACCGGTTTGACCGTGGAAATCTGCAGCGCGAACATCAACGCGCGCCTTTTCACTCGCGATGCATTGCCCCTGGAGCCGAGCGAGCTGATGCCTGCCCATGTCCTGCAGGGACAGGCGTTTGATAATGAGCAGGATAAACGCGCGTGGTTCGAACACGTGCGGGAGATGGCGCATACCCATCTGGCGCAGTTCCCGCTCACCACGCCGCAGGAGCGCGAGACCTTCATGCACGGCATGGTGTGGCTGGGGCAGACGCAGCGAGAGCGGATATGGCCGATGCATGGCAAGGCTGAATAACGCGCCCTGACACTCAGGCATCGGGAGCGAGCCCCCTCCCTCAGTTTTACAGTGTTCGGCGGACACGTTACCCCAGGCAAGCCATATGCTCCGCAATCCTGCCTCTCAACCAGCGCTCCGCCGGATCATTGTCATGCACCCCGCTCCACACCATCGACAACTGCGCCGCCTCGATCAAAAACGGCGGATCCTCAGCCCGTAAACGCGTGCCCTCAGTCAACGCACACGCCGCATAATCCGGCACGGTCGCAATAACCTGCGTGCCCGCCAACAACGCCCGTAACCCACTGAACTGCGGCACCGCCAATACCACCCGCCGCGTGCGGCCGATACGTGCCAGGTCCAGGTCAATATTGCCGCTCAAATCCCCGGAAAACGACACCATCGCATGGGGCCGTGCGCAGTATTCATCCAGGCTCAACGGCGCGGTCCCGCCGTCTCCCCGCAGCACCTTGCAGGGAATGTCACGCAACCTCTTGCGTTTGGCATTGGCCGGCAACTCAGTGGTGTAACTGACCCCCACCGTGATCTCGCCACTGGCCAGCAACGACGACATCAACAGGTAATTGGCGCGCCGCACCACGACCACAATCCCCGGCGCTTCTTCGCGTAATTGGCTGAGCAACGGCGGAAACAGCCCGAACTCGGCGTCGTCCGACAAGCCGATGCGGAACACCGCGCAACTGGAAGAAGGATCGAAGTTTTTGGCGCGGCTGACGGCGCCCGAGATGATGTCCATGGCCGGTTGCAGCTCCTTGAGTATCGCCAGCGCCCGGGGCGTGGGTTCCATGCCGCGGCCGTTGCGCAGCAGCAACGGGTCGTCGAACAGATCGCGCAAACGTCCCAGCGCCGCGCTCACCGCCGGTTGGCCCATGAAGAGTTTCTCGGCGACCCGGGTCAGGTTCTTCTCGAACATCAGCGCCTCGAAAATCACCAGCAGGTTCATGTCGACGCGGCGCAGGTCGTTGCGGTTCATGGCGGTATCCAGACGATTGACAAGGGCTCAGATAACCATGCAACGCGGGTTTTGCATTGCACCTCTGTGCTGTCCTTTTACAGCCACGCACCTGACAAAATTAACAACGATTAACTCGCCAGCCAGACGACCGGGCACCATCATCAAGCGCGTCTACACTGCATTCATTCACCGGGAACGCTCCCATCGAAAACGGATATTCGTCATGGCCCGACTTGAGTATTGCGCACCCCGTGCGCCCACCCCCGGCGGCTTGTGCCCGCGACGTGAACGCATCGTCAAACAACTGATCCTCGCCCACCTCGGTGAAAGCCTGGCGATTGCCAACCTGGCCCAGGCCTGTGCGTTGTCGCGCAGCCATTTTTCCCGCGCGTTCAAATGCACCACCGGGCTGTCGCCCCAGGAATGGATCCGCCAGCAACGCATCCAGCGCGCCAAGGAGCTGATCACCGGGTCGTCCTTGAGCCTCACGCAGATCAGCCTCGAATGCGGGTTTTGCGATCAGGCGCACTTCAGCCATATCTTCACCCGCAGTGAAGGCATCAATCCCATGACCTGGCGAAATCACCACTCGCGCCCGGTTATCGCCGCCTAGTGGTCGGTGCCGGTGTGGACTATGCTGGGCACCTCCGTCTTATCGAGCATGGCCGTCCATGAACGACCTCAGCGACCAGGCCGTGCATTTTGGCCCCTATCAGGTGCACCCGCGACAGCGCCGGGTGCTGGAGGCCGGTCGCCCGTTGCGCCTGGGCCGGCGTGCGGTGGACATCCTGCTGGTACTGCTGGAGCACGCAGGCGATGTGGTGAGCAAGCAGGCACTGATCGCGCGGGTCTGGCCCACCAGCGTGGTGGAGGACGGCAACCTGCGTGTGCACATGGCGGCGCTGCGCAAGGCCCTCGGCGACGGCCAGGCCGGGCAGCGCTATATCGTGACGGTCGCCCAGCGCGGCTACAGTTTTGTCGCGCCCCTGAGCATCGAGCCCATGACCCTGCCCCATGACGGTCCACGCCCCGGCCACAACCTGCCGCTGCGCCGCACCCGCATGATCGGGCGCCAGGCGCTGATCGACACGCTGGTACAGCAACTGCCCCGACAGCGCTTTATCACCCTGACCGGCGCGGGCGGCATCGGCAAGACCACCGTGGCCCTGCGCGTGGCGGAGTTGCTGATCGGGCATTACCGCGACGGCATTCGTCTGCTGGACCTCGCACCGCTCAGCGCGCCGTCAATGATTGTGCCCAACCTGGCCGCCCTGCTCGACCTCACACCCGCCGCCGATGAGCCGCTGCCGAGCATCGCCCACAGCCTGCACGAACGCCAGTCGCTGCTGGTCATCGACAACTGCGAGCACCTGCTCGATGACATCGCCCTGATCAGCGAAACCCTGCTGCGCCACGCGCCCGGGCTGCACATCCTCGCCACCAGCCGCGAAGCCCTGCGCGCCGACGGTGAACAGGTGCAACGCCTCGACCCGCTGGCCTGCCCGCCCGCCACCGGCAACCGCGCCCAGGCCCTGGGTTACCCGGCCATGCAACTGTTGATCGAGCGTGCCATGGCCCATCAGGACAGCTTCGCCTTGAGCGACGCCGAACTGCCGCTGGCGATTGAGATCTGCCGGCGCATGGACGGCATTCCCCTGGCGATCGAACTGGTCGCGGCGCAGGTCGAGCGCTTCGGCCTGCCGGGCCTGCTGGTGCAGATGCAAGACACCTTCCGCTTGCAGGCCCCTGACCGACGCAACGCCCTGCCCCGCCAGCAAACCCTGCGGGCCAAGCTGGATTGGAGCTTCGACCTGCTCAGCGCCTGCGAACAGAGCTGCCTGCGCCGCCTCGCCGTTTTTCGCGGAGGCTTCAGCCTGGCCAGCGCGACAGCGGTGAGCGCCGACGCGCAGCAGGCGCCGGCCGATGTGCTCGGCTCAATCACGCAACTGGTCGCCAAGTCCCTGCTCAATGTGGAGCCTGGCGACGACGAAGTGGTGTACCGCCTGCTGGACATCACCCGCAGCTACGCGCTGGAAAAACTCACCCTGGCGGCTGAGCTCGACGCCACCCGCGAACGTCATGCCACGCGCTGCCTGGTGCTGATGGAACAGGCCCGCGAAGATTGGGAGCTGACCGCAACCCAGGCCTGGATCGACCGCTACGCGCCGCTGCGCGAAGACATCCGCGCCGCCCTCGACTGGGGCCTGGGCGATGGCGGCGCGCACGTGCTGGGGATTCGCCTGACGGTCAGCGCCATGCCGCTGTGGCAAGAGCTGTCACTGCTGCGCGAACATGCACTGTACGTGGGCAAGGCACTGGCCCTGATGCAGCGGGCCCAGGTGCCGTGCACGCAACTGGCGATGCAACTGCAACTGGCGCTGGGCAGCCTGTCCTATCACGCCATGGGCGGCGCCCCGCAGACCATTGACGCCTTCGTCAGCGCCCGACGGCTGGCCGAAACGCGCGGGGATATCGCCGGCCAGTTGCGCGCGGTGTCCGGCCATATGGCGGTGAGCCTGTGCGCGGGTCGCTACCGTGAAGCCTTGAGCATGAGCACTCAGTTCGATCGCCTCGACCCGCGCACCGACCCGCTGCAGGACTTGAGCGCCCAGCGCCTGCGCGTGCTCGCGCAGCATTACGCAGGCAACCAGGCGCTGGCCCGACACAATGCCGAGCAGGTGATCCAGCGCATGGCCCAGAGCGGCCATCTCAATCGGTTTACCCACGCTTTTGGCGTGCAATATGACCAGAGCGTCGCCTCCCTGACCGTGCTGGCGCGGGTGTTATGGCTGCAGGGCTTGCCCGAGCAGGCGTGGCGCACCGCCAGCCAGGCCCTGGAGCTGGCGGTGCAAATCAACCATGGCACCACCCTCTGCTACACCCTGGCACTGGCCGGCGTGGTGATTGCCCGTTACAACGGCGATGAAGCGTCAGCGCAGTCATTGCAGGCGCTGCTGGTGCAGCAGGCGCACAAGCATTCGGCGCAGTTGTTCCAGACCTGGGCGCAGCTGTATTCCCAGCACCTTTCGATAGACGCCGTGCAGGGCCTGGACCTGGTCAAGGACATCCTGATTACCCTGGGTGTGGGGCGCGTGGATGATGCCGGGTTCGAGCGGGTGCGCAGCGGCGATGGCGGCTGGTGCGCGCCGGAGATTTTGCGCCTGCGCGCCGAGGCATTGCCCGACAGCGCCGCCGCCGAGTCGTTGCTCCTTGACGCCCTGGGCCTGGCCCATCAGCAAGGCGCCCTGGCCTGGGAATTGCGCTGCGCAACCTCACTGGCGCGGCTGTGGCAGCGCCAGGGCCGGCGACAGGCTGCGCACCCCTTGCTGAGTTCAGTCTATGCGCGCTTTACCGAAGGCTTTGCCACTCAGGACCTAATGAGCGCAGGCCGCCTGCTCGATGAGTTGCAAGACAAACGGCTGGCCTGAAAACGGCCCCAGGCCGTGCCCATAGTGCTGCTGCAAACGCGCCACCTGCTGCGGGTCGCGCAGCTGTGCCAGGGCGTAGCTGCGCACGCTGTTGAGCAGGCGATAACGCCGCGGGCCAGGGCCCGGTTCCACCCGCAACAGCGAGGTGTCGACCAGTCGCGCGAGCAGGTAAGGCAGGTCGGCGTGTGCAAGCTCGGTGCCGGCGATTCGCTCGGTCAATGCGGGCAAGGTCAGCGCCATCCGAAACAGCCCCAACTGCAGGAACAGCCAGCGTTCGGGCACGCTCAAGCGCGCGTAGCTCCAATCCAGCGCGGCGGTCATGGACTGATGCCGTTCGACCGCCGTGCGGCGGCCACGGGCCAATAGTTGCAGGCCATGGCGCAACTGCGCCTGCACGCCCTGCACGCCCAGCGCATGAACCTGAGCGGCGGCCAGTTCCACGGCCAGGGGAATCCCGTCCAGACGCCGGCAGATATCACGCAGCGCCGGCAAGTCCTGCGCACGCAGGACAAAGCCCTGCTGAGCGGCCTGCACCCGGGCCACAAACAGTTGCACCGCCGGGCACGCCATGGCTTGTTCAACAGAGGTACAGGCTGCGGACATTGCCAGGCCCGGCACGCGTTGCACCCATTCTTCCGGCAACCGCAAGGCTTCGCGGCTGCTCAGCAGCACCGTCACCTGGGGCGCCTGCTGCTGCAGGCAGCGCACCAGGTGACGGCAGGCGCCGAGCAGCAGGTCGGCGCCATCGAGCACCAGCAGTAGCTGGCGCACAGCCAATTGGCGGCACAATTGAGCGACGGTGTCGCAGGGCGACAGCTGCAATGC
>Ga0302347_1004030_pt1 | contig 12164 bp, 14 predicted proteins | sample PhyWR1_FD_202178 | JGI IMG/M metagenome (GOLD analysis project Ga0302347, IMG submission 202178) | Leaf surface microbial communities from wheat plants in UC Gill Tract Community Farm, Albany, California, United States - DLSL W.R1 (v2)... | ecosystem: Host-associated > Plants > Phyllosphere >...
GAGTCCCGTCCGCTGCGCCATATCTGCCTCAAGGCCCACTGAACGCCTTGAAGCACAAAGCAAGCCGCTGGCTACTTTGATCCGATAGCAAATACCCTGGTCGAAAGACCGGGGTTTTTTGTGTCTGCGATTTGGCAAAACCGTTGAAAGAGCCGGCGCACCGGCTCTTGCGCTGTTGTCAGAACCCCAACTTGTCCCGCAACCCGTAATACCAGGCACCCAGCGCCGCAAATGGGGTGCGCAACAGTTGGCCGCCCGGGAACGGGTAGTGCGGCAGGTCGGCAAACGCATCAAAACGCTCTGCCTGGCCTCGAAGGGCCTCTGCCAATACCTTGCCTGCCAGGTGCGTGTACGTTACGCCGTGGCCGCTGCAGCCCTGGGAGTAATAGATGTTGTCGCCGAGGCGACCCACCTGTGGCAAGCGCGACAGGGTCAGCAGGAAGTTGCCGGTCCAGGCGTAGTCGATTTTCACATCCTTGAGCTGCGGGAACGCTTTGAGCATCTTTGGGCGAATGATCGCCTCGATGTTGGCCGGGTCGCGCGCGCCATACACCACGCCGCCGCCAAAGATCAGGCGTTTGTCGCTGGTGAGGCGGTAGTAGTCGAGCAGGTAGTTGCAGTCCTCGACGCAGTAATCCTGGGGTAGCAGCGTTTTGGCCAGTTCATCGCCCAGTGGCGCCGTGGTGATGACCTGTGTCCCGCATGGCATTGATTTGGCCGCCAGCTCCGGCACCAGGTTGCCCAGGTAGGCATTGCCGGCGACGATGATGAACTTGGCCCTGACCTTGCCCTCGGCGGTGTGCACCACCGGGTTGGCGCCGCGCTCGATACGCACCGCTGCCGATTGCTCGTAGATCGTGCCGCCCAGCGACTCCACGGCCGCCGCTTCGCCCAGTGCCAGATTAAGTGGGTGAATGTGGCCACCGCTCATGTCCAGCAGGCCGCCTACGTAGTTGTCGCACGCCACCACTTCGCGGATACGGCGTTCGTCCAGCAGCTCCAGTTGCGTATGGCCGTAGCGCTCCCACAAGCGCTTCTGCGATTCCAGGTGGCCCATGTGCTTGCTGTTGAGTGCAGCAAACACGCCGCCATCCTTCAAGTCGCACTGGATCTGATACTTGGCAACCCGCTCGCGGATGATCCTGCCGCCCTCAAACGCCATCTGCCCGAGCAGCTGTGCCTGCTGGGGGCCGACACTGCGCTCGATCACGTCGATATCGCGGCTATAGCTGTTGACGATTTGCCCGCCATTACGGCCAGAGGCTCCAAAGCCCACCTTGGCGGCTTCGAGCACCGTCACGCGAAAACCGTTCTCCAGCAGAAACAGCGCGCTGGAAAGGCCGGTATAGCCGGCACCAATCACGCACACATCGGTTTCGACTTCGCCTTGCAGCATCGGGCGAGGCGGAGCGGCATTCGCGGAAGCGGCGTAATACGACTGGGGGTAGGGGGTGTTCGCCATCCTGGAACCTCTGTTTTATATTTTTTACGAGTGCGCCGATCCTACCTGAGTTGAAAATTGCCTGCCAGCCACCTGCAAAAGGCGCATGTGCCGGCCGAAAATAAAAAATTCGCATATTCATAGGGTTAGCTGCAAAAAAGAGGTTGACACCCCTTCGGAATTCCGTAGAATGCCGCCTCACAGCAGGCACGTAGCTCAGTTGGTTAGAGCACCACCTTGACATGGTGGGGGTCGTTGGTTCGAGTCCAATCGCGCCTACCAAACAAAATCCGCTCTGCTGGGCGGTCTGGAAGGGCTCACCGAAAGGTGGGCCCTTTTTTGTTGTCTGCGATTTGCAAAACTATTGCAAAATCCCCACCTCCCGCAAGCGGGCTGTGCCTCGGTGTTCGTCACCGGCTCAGCACACTTTCCCCCGCGCCTGCCGGCAACCGATACACATCCACCATCGCCAGCAGCCCCAGCAGTGCCACGCCGACAAACGCAACGCGAAAATCCGCCGCTTGCGCCTGAATCTCATGCCCTTGCACGCTCATGGACGCCCGCAGCAAGAGCGCCGCCACCGTCACGCCCATGCCCATCGCCAGCTGGAACGACATGCTGAACAGCGCCGATGCCTCGCTCATGCGCGGTTTGGGCACGTCTGCGAAGCCGATGGAGTTGTAGCAGGTGAATTGCATCGAGCGTGACAATCCGCCCACGAACAACACGGTCGCAATCAGCGCAAAGGGCGTCTGCGCGGTAAAGAGTGCACACGCGGCAATCGACACCACGCCAATCACCCCATTCACCAGCAGCACCTTGCGAAACCCATAGCGCTGCATGATCGCGGTGGTGAAGGGTTTCATCGCCAGGTTGCCGGCAAACACCGCGAGCACCAGCAAGCCTGCATCCACCGGGGATAAGCCAAAGGCGACTTGAAACAGCAGCGGCAGCAGGAATGGCAGGGCGCTGATGGCCAGGCGGAACAGTGAGCCCCCATAGATGCTCACGCGAAAGGTATTGATGCGCAGGGTTTCCAGTGGCAGCAACGGCTCGGGGTAATGCCGGCAATGGTGCACGGCCCACACTGTCAGCACCAAACCCGCGACGACCACCCCCAAGCCCGGGATGAGCCTTTCGCCGCTCTGGCTGCCCAGCCATTCCAGCCCGCCAAGCAAGGCCACACAGGCGCCTGCCAGCAATACAAAGCCCTTGGCGTCGAACCTGCGCACCTGCGCTTCGCTGCCTTCCGGCACCAGCCACAGGGCGGCGACCAACGCCAGCAGGCCAAGCGGAATGTTCACGTAAAAGATCCACGGCCACGAGGCGTGGGTGACGATCAACCCGCCGGCCAGTGGCCCGAGAATCGGCGCCACCAGGCCGGGCCAGGTAATGATCGCGATCATTTTTACCAGGTCTTTCTTGTCTGTATTACGCAGTACGGCCAAGCGCCCCACGGGCACCATCAGCGCGCCGCCGATGCCTTGCAGTATCCGCGCGAACACAAACATCTCAAGACTTTGGCTCAGCCCGCAGAGCAGCGAGGCGAGGGTGAAGACAATGATTGCGCCGGCAAATACCCGGCGTGCGCCAAAACGGTCGGCGACCCAGCTGGACAGCGGAATGAAGATCGCCACGGCGAGGATATAGGCGGTGATGCCGATGTTCATGTCGACCGGGGTGACGCCAAACGCCGTCGCCATGGTTGGCAGCGCTGTGGCGATGACCGTAGCGTCGAGGTTCTCCATGAAGAAGGTCACGGCAGCCACCAGGGCGATCAAGCGGGTTTGTACGCTAAGGCCGGTTTCGGCGGTGGGTGTGGCGGGAGAGGTCACCGGTACTGCCCCTTGTTCAGTGAAGGTCGCTGACCTCGAAGATACCGGCTAAGGCAGGAACGTACATGTGCGGGCGCGGGCTTTTTGATTAAATAGTTGGCGATACCGAAATGCCATCATCTAGGTACAATTGCTCTCGGCCGATATCCGGCCAAGCCATGATGGCGCTAGGGAGTGGTGTGTATGAGTGTTCGGTTAGCGGTGGGGATTGCGGCGTTGCTGGTGCTGTCGGGGTGTGTCACCAGCCGGTCGGAGGTAGCGGTCAATTTTGTGCCGCCGGCGAACGTGCAGGCTAACGCGAGCAATGGCAAGAAGGTGCTGATCAGTACGGTGGATGAGCGCGTCTTCCAGGTAAGCCCGCGTAACCCGGCAACGCCGTCGCTGAAAAATGACGAAGTCACCGATAAATCCATTACTGAACGCGCCATCGCTCGCAAGCGTAATGGTTACGGCATGGCGCTCGGCGACGTATTGTTGCCTTCCGGCCGCACCCTTGCGCAATTGGTCAATGAGTCGGTAGCCTCGGCCTACCAGCAAGCGGGCTATGAAGTCGTGACCGAGCCAAGTGCTGCTGATACTAAGGTGAAGGTGCATATCGTTGAGTTCTGGTCCTGGTTCACTCCGGGTTTCTTTATGGTTGACGTCAGCAGCAAGTCGCTTGTGCGTATCGAAATGCCGGGGGCCAAGACGTTCGACGTGGTCACCCTGCAAAACCAGAGCATGCAGGTGGTGATGGAAAAAGACTGGAAGAAAATCACCGAGCAGAATCTACAGGAAGTGTCGCAGCAGACCGCCAGGCACCTCTAACGCGGGCAGGTACGGGGCAGGAGGGTCAACCGAGCGGTTGGCCCTTTTTGCATTTCACGTTTCTCCCTTCAATCAGCCACAAAATTTATTGGTCCGCAGCAACAATTTTTCTTGTTGGACACCTCCCGCCCCCAGGCAGCACAGTTGCCGCCACTGACGCTCGACCTTCCGGGTCAACAATAAAAAACCGAGCCGACTGCACGCCACTTCTGCTGTGAACCCTTTGTTCACATCCTGCTGTAATGGCGCCGCAGCGCGCACTAAAGGACCTTTGTGCCATGCAAACTGTTGTGAACTTATGGCCGTTGATCGGCGTACTTGTGATCGTGGTTGGCTTTGTTTTGCGCTTCAATCCGCTGTTGGTGGTTACCGCCGCCGCTATCGTCACCGGGTTTGCTGCCCACTTCCCGCTGGAAAAAATACTCGCGACCATGGGTGATGGTTTCCTTCAGACCCGCGCCCTGCAATTGATTCTGTTGCTACCCCTGGCGGTCATCGGTTTGCTGGAGCGCCATGGTTTGCGCCTGCATGCGCAGAACTGGATCGCACGGTTCGAGCGCGCCACGGTAGGGCGCTTGCTGATCATGTATCTGTTTGTGCGCGAGTCCACGGCCGCCATGGGCTTGACCAGCCTGGGTGGGCACCCGCAGATGGTGCGCCCGCTGCTGGCACCGATGGCCGAGGGCGCGGCAGAAAAACGCTACGGCAAACTGCCGGACAAACTGCGCCACAAGGTGCTGGCGATGTGCGCGGCCACCGACAACGTCGGGCTGTTTTTTGGTGAGGATATTTTCGTTGCCTTTGGTGCGATTGCGCTGATGCACACCTTCCTGCTGGGCTCGGGGATTGATGTGGAACCGTTGCACATTGCGGTGTGGGGCATTCCTACGGCGATCTGCGCGTTTATCATCCACGCCATTCGCCTGCATCGATTCGACCGCAGGTTGACCCGCGAGATGACGCCTGTCGCCACCGCTGTGGAGGCCGCGCAATGATCATCTCCATTCAATACTTGTACTGGCTGGCCGGCGTTCTGTTGCTGATCACGGCGGGCATGATCGTGTTGGATCGCACCCATCCCAAGCGCTGGTCGAGTGCCTTGTTCTGGCTGCTGTTCGCGATTCCGTTTTTGGTGGGTGAGCGCCTGCCGTCGGTGGTCATCGGTGCGGGCGTGGTCGTGATGGCGTTGATCGCCGGTTTTGGCGGCGTCGGCCGTGGCACGCATGCCGAGCTGCATGACAAGGACTCGCGTGCCAGTGCCGGCCGCCTTGGGCACAAGCTGTTTATCCCGGCGCTGGCCATCCCGCTGACCACGGTGATCGGCTCGGTATTGCTCAAGCACACCGAAATCGGCGGTGTACCGCTGCTGGACCCGAAAAACACCACCTTCGTCTCCCTCGGCATCGGTTGCCTGATCGCCCTTGGTCTAGCCTGCTGGTTGACCCGTGATACGCCGGTTCAAGCCTTGCGTGAATCGCGTCGCCTGACTGAAGCCCTGGGCTGGGCCATGGTGCTGCCGCAAATGTTGGCGATGTTGGGCCTGCTGTTCAACGAAGCCGGGGTGGGCACGGCCGTGGCACACGTCACCACCACCTACATCAACCTGGATTTCAAGCTGGTTGCGGTGATGGTCTATGTATTGGGCATGGCGCTGTTCACGGTGATCATGGGTAACGGCTTCGCTGCGTTCCCGGTGATGACCGGCGGTGTCGGGGTGCCGGTGCTGGTCGGGATCTATGGCGGCAACCCGGCAGTGATGGCCGCGATCGGTATGTTCTCCGGGTACTGCGGTACGCTGATGACCCCGATGGCCGCCAACTTCAATATTGTGCCGGCGGCGCTGCTGGAGTTGCCGGACAAGAACGCGGTGATCAAGGCCCAACTGCCGACTGCGTTGATGATGCTGGTGGTTAATATTGTGCTGCTTTACCTGTTGATGTGAGGCCAGGATGCAAACTGTACTGCTGATGGGGTTCGAGCCCTTTGATCAAGACCTGGTAAACCCTTCGTGGGAAGCTGTGCGCCGCTTGGATGGCGTGCAGCTGGCCGTCGATGTGCGGGTGGTTGCGCGTCAACTGCCCTGTGCCTTTGCCACGGTGGGCGAGTGCCTGACCCAATTGATCGACGCGTTGCAACCCGCCATGGTGATTGCCACCGGGTTGGGCCCGGGGCGCAGTGTGATTTCCTTCGAGCGCGTGGCGATAAACGTGAATGATGCGCGCATCCCCGACAACCTGGGTGAGCAGCCGATCGATACGCCCGTCGTGGCAGACGGCCCGGCCGCGTACTTCACGACGCTGCCGATCAAGGCGATGGTCAAGGCGGTGCGCGAGGCGGGAATCGGCGCGTCGGTTTCGCAGACGGCGGGTACCTTTGTGTGCAACCAGGTGTTCTACCTGTTGCAGCATGCACTCGCTGCCACTGCAGTGCGCAGTGGGTTTATCCATGTGCCCTACTTGCCGGAACAGGTGGTTGTTTCGGGTCAGCCTTCGATGGCGGTGGCCACAGTGGTCGAGGCGTTGAAGGTAGCGATGCTGGCTGCGTGGCAAACATCCGTGGATGTCGTTGAAGTGGGCGGGCAGGTCAGTTGACCTGCCTGATCAGCCTCAGGTCGCAAACAACCGGGTAAGCCCGAACGTGATGGCGCCGCCCAGGCCGGTCATGGCAAATGCCGTCGCCAAATACCACTTGATCAGGTTTGCTTCAGTGGTCGTAAGGTCCGCCTTGGTTGCAAAGTGTTTTTCCATGGAGTCTGCCTTGCTCGAAACGGTGATCAGCTTTTCTTTCATTTCAGCCAGCCCCTTTTCCAGTGAGCCCAACCGTATTTCCATGCCCGAATCTCCCTGATTGATTACCGCTGCCGCCTCTACCTTGAGCCGGATCTTCAGGGGGCAGAATAGTGCGAGTGCGGGCCGGCAGTCATAAGCAAACCTTTGCAAAATAACACCGCGCTTAGGTTGCTCAGTCCTCTCGCCGGGGGAAGAACAACTCGAAACACGTTACCCCCGCCTCGCTGCTCACGCTGTAGCGCCCGTTATGCAACTGCATGATGGTCGCCACAATCGACAGGCCCAACCCATTGGACTGGGCCGAGCGTTCCCGCGACTCATCCACCCGGTAAAACCGTTCGAACAGGCGTAGCAGATGCTCGGCCGCAATGGTTTCGCCGTGGTTGCTGACCCTCAGGTGGATGCCCTCGGCATTGGGGATGGCCTGGATCACCAGCTCTGAACGCGGTGCACCATATTTAATGGCGTTGGCACACAGGTTCGCCAGTGCCCGGCGCAACAGCATCGGTTCGGCCCAGATCACGCCTTCGCCCTCGGCCTGAATGCGCATATCCACATCGCTGGCCAAGCCTTCAAAGTAATCGGCGATGCGTTCCACTTCGTCGGCCGCACTGAGTTCCTGGCGTTGGCGCAGGGCGCTGGCGGGGTCGGTGCGGGCCAGGAACAGCATGTTGTCGAGCATGCGAGCCAGGCGCTCCAGCTCCTCGACGTTGGACGCCAGCAGTTGTTGATAGCTCTCGACGCTGCGCTGCTGTTGCAGGGCGACCTGGGTTTCGCCCAGCAGGTTATTGATCGGCGTGCGCAGTTCGTGGGCCATGTCGGTGGACACTTGGCCCAGTTGCACAAACCCCTTGGCCAGGCGTTCGAGCATGGTGTTGAACGAGTCGATCATCGGCAGCAGCTCTTTGGGTGTGCCGTGGCTGTCGAGACGTTCCGCCAGGTTGCCCACGCCAATGCCTTGGGTGTGCGCTGCCAGGCGCCGCAGCGGCACCAGGCCACGGTGCACCAGCAGGTAACTGACCACAGCGAGGATGACGGCCGCAATGCTGGCCAGGAAAAACACGCTCAGGCGATAGCTGGCGAGCATTGCGGTGCGTTCTGTCATCAGGCGCCCGGTGGTGACTTGCAGGCTGCCCAAGTCGCCGGAGTCGATGGACGCGGCGATGGTGGCGAACGGTACGCCATTGATGCCAGGCAAATGGTGCACGTCGGCAAAGCCCAGCGCGTGGTCTTTAGGGACGGGCGACACGGCGGGCATTTCAATATTGCCAGGGTTGACCAGCAGCAACGGCTTCTGCCCTGGTGCGGCGATGCTCAGCACTGATTCGCTGTTGCCCAGCATGTTCTGGAACAGCTCCGGCTTGGTCTTGATCAGGTCCAGGGTGTTGCTGTCGTTGAGCAGGTTGCGCAACTGGTCGGCGCGGTAGATCAGCGCGGCGTCATCCCGTTTGATCAGTTCGCGCTCCAGCTCGCGGTAGAGCGCCACGCCCAGGGTGGCGAGCAGGGCGAATGCCAGCAAGGCGAAAATCAGCGCCAGGCGCAGGGTCAGCGAATAGTGGCGACGGTTGCTCATGGCTGCGTATCGAAGCGGTAGCCGATGCCCCGCACGCTGTGGATCAGTTTGAGTTGGAACGGGTCGTCGATTTTCAGGCGCAGGCGCCGCACGGCCACGTCTACCACGTTGGTGTCGCTGTCGAAGTTCATGTCCCACACCCGTGAGGCGATCAGCGAGCGGGACAGCACCTGGTCCTGGTGCGTGGCGAACAGGTGCAGCAAGGCGAACTCCTTGTTGGTCAGCGTGATGCGTGTACCGGCACGGATGACGCGGCGCTTGAGCACGTCGATCTGCAAGTCGGCGATCTGCAGCTGTTCCTCTTCCCGGCTGGGGCCGCGACGGGTCAGGGTGCGCAAGCGTGCGACCAGTTCGGCAAACGAGAAGGGCTTGATCAGGTAGTCATCGGCGCCCAGTTCCAGGCCCTTGATGCGGTCGGCAATGTCATCGCGGGCGGTAAGAAAAAGCACCGGCGTGTCGGCTTCCTTGCGCAGGCGGCGCAGGACTTCCCATCCGTCCATTTTCGGCATCATCACGTCCAGCACGATCACGTCGAACGGCGTTTCCAGCGCCTGGTGCAACCCGTCCACGCCATCGCGGGCCAGGCTCACGGAGTAACCCAGTTCCTGCAGGCCGTTAAGCAGGTAATTGCCGGCCTTGGGTTCGTCTTCGACTACGAGGATGTTCATGGGAAGTGCCCTGTCTCAATGCGTGGCGCCAGTGTAGACCGATCAATTGTCACTGGCGCAACCCATGCCCTGCACCTGGTAGTCCAGCACGTGTTCGCGGCCCTGGCTGTCGAGGTAATTGAGTTGCGCCGGAACGATGCCGCATTGGCCGTAGGTGTCGGTACTCGACAGCACTTTGGCGACGTCCAGGTGTACGAAAAAGCCGGTTTTGTCGTGGATCACAGGTTCGGCAGCAAACACGGAACCGGTGGCGAGCAAAGCGGCAAAGCCCAGGATAAACAGTTTCATGACGGTATCTCTCTTGAAGGGGTTGGCTGCCAGGTCGTGGCAGTGAGTCCACGGTAACCAGGCGACCCGAACAGCCAACCAACAGGTTGATGACAAGTTTGTAATGCAGGGTTTAAGGCTGGCGGCCGGACGCTTCGAGGATCAGGTCGGTGATTTCCTTGGCGTGGGACACCAGCGACAAGTGGCTCGATGGCAGCTCGATGGTGCTGGCGTTCATGCGCTTGGCGAGGAAGCGTTCCAGGTCCGGGTTGATGGTCTGGTCGTTGGTCGACACGGCGTACCAGGATGGCTTGGTGTGCCAGGCGGCATTCACGGTGCGGCCGCTGAACAGGGTCTTGGTGATGGGTTGCTGCACGGCGTACAGCTCCAGCGCCTTGGCATGGGGCACATCGGCGGCGAAGTACTTGAGGAACGCGTCCTGGCTCAGGGTGAGGTAGCCGTCGTGGTCTTCCACTCCCGCACGCACAGGCATGCTCGGGTATTTGGCGGAGAGCGCGACAAAGTCTTCATTGGCGTCCGGCGCACGGGCGGCCACGTACACCAGGGAACTGACTTTAGGGTTGACCCCGGCGTCGCTTACCACGGTGCCGGCGTAGGAATGGCCGACCAGCACGGTAGGGCCATTCTGTTGATCCAGTACGCGATTGGTGGCGGCGACATCGTCGGCGACTGAGGTCAGCGGGTTTTGCACGGCGGTCACGTGCAGGCCGGCGGCCTGGAGGCGGGTGATCACCTCGGACCAGCTCGACCCGTCTGCCCAGGAGCCGTGTACCAGTACCACGTTATTGGCTTTGACCGGGGCGACGGTGCCGGCCATGGCACTGCCGGTGCCGAGCATCAGCAGGCTGGCGGCGATCAGGCAGAGTGTGCTTGCAGGTTTCATGGGTGGACCCTTTTCATCAGTGGGAAGTGGCGTCAACCGGTGTGGCTGACTGACGACTCCACTCTATGAAGCGAGGGGGCTCTGCAGACTGACAGCTTGATTACAAAGCTGTAATGCAGTCGGCAACGTTTACAAGCACCGAGGTGATCCGTAGATTGCATCGGGCCGAATATTTGTTATCGCCCACGAGGAGGCCACGCAGTGTCCATCCGAGGTTCAGCCGTTTTTGCCCGCCCTTACCGCGCCTTTCTGTTCGATATGGACGGGACCCTGCTCAACTCCATCGCTGCCGCCGAGCGGGTATGGAGCATCTGGGCCGAACGTCATGGCCTGGATGTAGCGGCTTTCTTGAAGACGATTCACGGCGCCCGTGCGATCGATACCATCAGGCGTCAGGCGCTGCCCGGCGTCGACCCTGAGGCTGAGGCGCAGTGGATCACCGAAGCCGAGCTGAATGATGTCGAAGGTGTGGTGGCGATTCCCGGTGCGGTCGCATTCCTGAACAGCCTGCCGGGCGATCAATGGGCGTTGGTCACCTCTGCACCCAGGGAGCTGGCGTTGCGTCGGCTGCAAGCGGCCGGCATCGCGCCGCCGGCGGTGCTGGTCACGGCTGAGGATGTCGCCGTCGGCAAGCCGGACCCCGCCTGTTATGTACTGGGCGCGCAGCGCCTGGGCGTGGCGGTGCAGGACTGCCTGGTGTTTGAAGATGCGACGGTGGGGATTCGCGCCGGTGAAGCGGCCGGGGCGGATGTGATGGTTGTGACCGCGACACACCTCAAGCCCATGCTCACCGAGCATCCATTGATTGACGGGTATGAGCGGTTACGCGCGCAGCGCGCCGCTGATGGCGGGTTGTCCTTGCACAACGAGGCGGGCTGACACGCAGCGCTAGCGGTCCTGGCCTTGTGCGCAGGTGGCGCTGGCAGGCGGCGGCTGCATCCGATCATTCCTCATGCCCTGGCGCGACAGCACCATCTCCCTGAGGATTTCATTGGCCAGCCGGGCAATCGCCTCGGCGCCGCGATAATGCGAGCGGACGATTCCGGTGATTGCGAAATGGTCGGTTTCCGGGCCGCTGAGCACGGCCGAAAGGGTGCCGTCGGCGTGCAATGTGCAACTGACCGTATAGCTGGGCAGACGGGCTGCCAGTTCGGATTCGATTTGGGTTTTGGTCAGGGTGTCCATCTGCTTCAGCGCCTCTCAGTGACCGTGCAGAGAAAAGCATAGGCCGTGTTATAGGCCTGTAAATACCGGCGATCTGATAGCCAAAGGTTTGCCATCACGGTGCGGATTTCTGCGTGGCGTGCTGGCATAACTTACGCTGCACGGCTTTCTGGATGGGCTTGAGACAGAACATGAACAGGTAGCCAGCCAGTAACAATGCCAGGTCCAGCCAGGAACGCGGATCCGCGGAATCAGCACCCGCGAGTTCAAGCCTGAGGCCATATTCCAGGCCCACAAAGGCCAGACCGATCAGCAGGGCGATGGTCCAGGACGTGGAGAGAAATGGCTGCGCAGTACTGGGCCGCATCGACGTGCTCCTGAGTGCACACGGATAGCAAGGTGTCAGTCAGAGATTCGGCTGAGAATGGCGCGACAAGTTCCGAGCGTGAAGACAGTTTCATCTTGCCGCGAAGATGAACGCATGGGTGAAGTCGATCACGCAACAGGCACAAGAGTAGTGCGAAGGGGTTTTCGCCAGCCGTTACAGTGAACGAAAGGGCTGGCTACTGAGGTGCTTCAAGGCGTCTGGTTTTTGTCCGGAGCAGTCAGGCCGGCCTGGATGCGCTGGTAGATCTCCTCGCGATGCACGGCAACATCCTTGGGTGCGTTGATGCCGATTCGTACTTGCTGGCCGCTGACGCCCAGGATGGTGATCG
>Ga0302347_1004033_pt1 | contig 12158 bp, 17 predicted proteins | sample PhyWR1_FD_202178 | JGI IMG/M metagenome (GOLD analysis project Ga0302347, IMG submission 202178) | Leaf surface microbial communities from wheat plants in UC Gill Tract Community Farm, Albany, California, United States - DLSL W.R1 (v2)... | ecosystem: Host-associated > Plants > Phyllosphere >...
GCCCATGATGCCGGTGACAGATAACTGTGGCCTTATTAACTTTTAAATGAGTTGCGCAAATTGATTACTTTGACTCAACGCAATGAATAGCTCTTATGATGTCCTCATTTTGCCAGCTTAAGAATTTTATTTTTAGCCAGCTCAATAACTATATCGTATGACCCTTGTCTATCAACGTATTCAAGCTTTTCCGAAAGAAAACGATGGGTTGCGTCGGGATTCGACAGCATTAGTCTGGCAGCTTCAATCGCTCTCTCGCGAAGAACACCTCCTCTATTAAAAGAGGCTTGCGCTTCCACCCCTTCCAAATACCCATTCTCGGCCAGCGTTAAAAATGTCGTTCGCGGGCAGACCTTCTTTCTAGCTGTTGGGCTTGATGTTAATAGGGATATGGCACGATTCCATGCATCCAGCGGTGTTAGTCCGTCCTTTGTAATGAGCCGATGAGCTGCTAATGCCGCTTTTGCATAATTACCCATGTCACCTCCGTTTTTAATGGAATAGTATTCTACACAAGAATCAGCGAAAAAACTCAGCCCTAAATGTCCTGTTATTTAATTATCGCCCGGTAGAAGGCCTGCCAGCGGTATTTGTCTAACCGAAGTTGGCGCAGACACTGTGCAGTTTCGATATCGGATTGAAGATCTTCGTCACTGTCTTTACCGGCATCACTTGCTTTGCAAGGAACGCTCATCAAATCCGGGGATGGTGTTGGCAGCGTCGATGGCACGCTGGCGCAACTGCACAGCAGGCTCGTCAAACTGGCACACAGTGCTATTCGGAGACTGGACATATTTTACCACGTCGTGGGTAATGGTTTTGTAGATGACCTTGCCCTCTTCTGTAACGGCAGCGGCCTTTTTTTCAACAGGCTGAATGACCTTTTCGGCCTTCTCTTTTCTCTTAGCAGCCTGAGAGTTGATGTGGTCAGCGTGGGAGTTCCAGCCAGAACGCCATGCAATGACGCAGGAGGCCAGCAGGATAGCCACAGCAATGATAATGGTTGAGCGCTTCATTTCTGGCTCCACGTACAAACGTCTCGCTCAATCTCGCGCCGTTTAATTAACCCTTTCCACAGCTTGCCATTGACATAGGTCCAGCGTTTCAGCTGATTACAGGCTCCAGCAGTATCACCCAAATTGATGCGTTTAAGCAGCGTGGAGGTTCTGAAGTTGCCAGCGCCCACGTTAAACGCAAATGAGTACAGCGCAGCGCGGGTATTTTCGGAGATTGGCTTTTTGATGTAGGGATCAATCTGCGTCGCAGTGGTGTGAAGGTCTTTATCCAGCAGAGCGCGGCACTCCAGCTCTGTGTACCTCTTACCGAGAATGATGTCTTTGCCGGTGTGCCCGTAGCAAACCGTCCAGACACCCGCCACATCCTGATAGGGTTTGTACTCAACCCCTTCCAGCGTGGGGATCATCGTGGCAGCAATCGCAATAGCACCGCCACCCGCGGCAGCCAGTAGCTTTTTACGCAGCGAGGATGAAATCGCCATATTACGGATCCTTCGGCGGGTCAGGCACATTACATCGCCTGAGAGCTGACTCGTAGGCACGGGTCTGGCGGTTCTTGTAATACAGGTTTACCAGAAAGGTGGCGAGTCCGATTACGATCCCACTGATGACGGCAACCTTGTTCCAGTCCAGGTCATGAAGCCAGTGCATTACGCTGCCGCCGCATACGAGTGTGCCGGACACGCAGTAACTGGCTGATGATGCGATTTTGTCAGGCATAGTTTTAACCATGATCACCTCCGGCTATGCCGGTTGGGCGCTAGGAAAAGTTAAATTCGGAACTTTTAATAACTCTGCGTTATTAAATTAACCAGAGACGACTAATAACAACCTAATAGCCAATGCTATTTTCTCGCAAGTCGTAGATTTCAGCTTATCGTCGAAAAATGAAAGGTCAGAAAAGGATAAGTTTTCTGGTGTTTGTGTTTGATGGTTTAAACAACGTTGAAGTAAATATTTTATTGTTAGGGTTAAAAATTATACCAAGCCGCAGTGAAGCGGCCTGGGCGACGATTTTGAATGCTCACATCCACCGGAAGCCATTCATTTTTTTTCCTTTTGCAAACTCAATTACATCGGAAAAATTATGCTTGCGAATGTCATTACATTGTGTACCAATAAGATATGTATTCCCATCGGTGTGTAAGTACCTGGAAATATGGTATTCATCTTGCCGCATAGGTCGGCCAGGCTTATCCCTGGAAATTAGCGGGGCAAGCTGCTTATGCACAGGTACGTAAATTATTTCACCAAGTTCTGCATCATCAGCATAGCCATAGGCACCAACGTAGTTGCCCTGCCCAATCACAACAGCAACATTAAAGAAATTCATACACCCCTCCCTTGTGAAGTAACTATAAGTAAAACATCTGTCCATCAAAAGGTAGCAACCCCAAAGAGAACTTTCAAGGGGTGGTGAAACAAAAAATACATACAATTCAACTAGTTGTTGAATTGTTTTGAGCTTTAATCTGTAATATCAATCATGTAAGAACTGAGAAAAATTTCATTAAGGCACACATTGATTTCACTGGTGAGCCAGACTTGGCACAACCTTCTGAAGTGATAGCAGTCTAACTTTTGATCCTTGAGAGGATTCATATTATTGTAATCCGTACGCAGGAATATCCAGATAAGGAGGTTGCAGTGAAATTAGAAGGATTGAAAGAGCTCTTCAAAGACATGAAGCTCAACAACGTAGACCGTACCCAATTCCAGTACAAACATAACGGCGTTATCTTCGATGTCATCTTCTTCATCGACAGCTTCCCTTACCAGCTGCTCTTTGGGGCCGTCGGTCACAAGTGTAGTTTCTTCGTGGATGTGATGCCGGGATTCGAGATAAGCCCGATAATAAAACCCAAGTCGGCATACTCGGATTTATGCAAAGCGTTGGGCCTGACATATGACCCTGCAAATCCATTCAGCACTGCAAAATTTTTCGCGGGTTTCTCACAACATATTCCCGACCGTATTTCGAAGAAAAAAACATCAGTGATACCCGTCAGATATGAGGCCGTAGCAATCGATGACGGAGACAAGGTGTACTTCAGATACTGGAAGAACAACAGCGAGAAAAACGGCAACGTTACTGGCGATAATCTTGAAAAAACGCGAAATGCCTTTGGACCAGAAATAGCCAATCTTTGTCAAAGGAAAAATATCAGCAGTTGCTGGTCAGTCGTCCAGAAACGTGGCAAATAAACATAAAAACCCGCCTCGCGGGTGCTTTTCATTCGCTGCGAACACAACAACGTGAAGCTTATCTCTAAATAATATGTTTCGTGCACATTTATGCAGTCTAATACAAGTCAATACTATGCAGCCAGTGCATTACGCTGCCGCCACACACAAGGGTGCCGGAAACGCAGTAACTGGCTGATGATGCGATTTTATCAGGCATAAGTTTTACCACTGGACACCTCCGGGAAGCCGGTGTGTATCAATGCAGAAATGAAAAAGGGCCCACCTTAGTGAGCCCTTTAAATTGGGAGGTTATTGTTTCAGGCTGCGGTCAGTTCCAGCCTTTTACCCAGGGCGAGAAGCGCCTTCTGAACAGTGTCTATCTTTGTCGAGTGATGCAGATTAAATAACCGTGTTACTTCCTGTCTTTTCACGCCCATTAACCTTGCCAGTTCGGACTGGGTAAGGCCGGACTCGATAAAGGCATTAAGCAACATCACTTTCGAGGCAACGCTTAACGGGACATCGACGTAATCACCATCGATAATTCCCGGTGCAGGAATACGCCGGTTATCCTCAAAGTAAAAATCGAAGGAAGTAACCAGCGCATCGAGCGCCATTTCCAGCGCCTCCTCTCGGGTATCGCCTTGTGTCAGCGCTTCCGAGATATCGGGGAAGGTGACGACATATCCGTCTGTATCCGGGGTTAAATTAACGGGATATCGCATATGGTTTCAGATGTTACTCCGCGAATTACAGCCCCGAAGGGCTGGCTTATCAGTTCAGGCCAAGTTGTTTCAGAATGGCCTTTCGCAATGGTTCTTTTATCTCTGCTCCGGGGTGCCTGGGCATCACGCTCGCCCTACCCTTAAACCTCAGTTTCAAATGGTTGGTGCCATTCGAAACCTCGACTCCCTGAGATTCAAGCCATCGCCTGAATTCGCTTTGTTTCATCAACTCTCCATGCTGTTGAACACAGAAGAATTGTAAGCATTTTTGCTTACTTAGGAAAGGCGAATTGTGCGATAAAAACACAAAAACCCGCCTTGGCGGGTCACTGTTACTCGCTCCGGATACATCAAGGCGAAGCATATACATAAATAATATTCTTCGTGTTCAACCATGCAACGATTTTCTTTCAAATGCAGCGAACATGGGCAAATAAAGCATAATTTCAGCACTTTTAATCCAAACATCGATCCTGCGTCTACAGGTACTCAGTGACTGTTCAGAGTGTGATTCATGCATCCGGTCTGCCATCGCTTTCGGCGTCAGCTTATAGCAGTAACGCCGGATAACCAGCTGCTTAAGGCCCGGATAGTTGCTCAACGTGTCGAGTATAACGTTGTCCATCTTCAGGCCTTCGGCATCCGTACAGAAGACCAGGCTGCTGAAAGCCTGTTTCTTCTGCATGGCCTGGAAAAATTCGAACAGCTGTCCTTTCTCCAGTCCCGCACGCTGTAGCCTTAGCATCGCGTCTTTCATTGCTGCTCTGGTTATTGTTTTCCCCTGCATCAGACTCTGGATGATTCCTTTTTCCTGTGGGTTAGCCGAGTAAGAGGCCCAACGGCCCCACATCTTTAACCGTCCCTGAATCCAGATGCGCTCCAGCGTCTTAAGTTCGAGGGTGCCTGAAGGCAGCCCTGTGGTATCCGGATAAATCACAGTTTTCCCTCCCTCCTCAATATTGCCTGAGTACGCATCACGCCATCTGCATGAAAGAGCCGCAGCTCGTCGTAACTGAATTCTGTTTTCATATGTCCGTCGACAGCTGCATGGCAATCACTGCATCCCCATGCTCCCTGCGCATCATCCGGTTTGATTCCTGTGCCGCAGCTGCCGGCCAGCCGGTAATGGCACAGAACTGTAGTTTCCGGGTTGTGATTACAGATGCCGACAATTCTTATCTGACACTCTCTTCCCCGCGCTTCCTTTCTTAAGTTCCCCATCAGAAGAAACCCCGCAACTTGTCCAGAACGCGGCTGTCACGGGTATTACCGAAGAGATATTTGATGGCCGCATTAATTAGTGCGGAATAGCAATGCTCGAATTCATCTTGTTTCATCTCACCATAGGACAGACTTTTCGGTTCGATACGCACGGAACCATCAAGTTTGTAGCTGGTATCGTAATATCCTGCGAGGACAGTTAGCTGGCGACGGAATGTATCGAACTGAGCCGACTCGTTGAGAAATTTCAGCCCTGCATTCTGACCGCACCAGTATTCGAAGCAGAAATTAAAGAAAGCAAAAACCTTCCTGTGAAATGCCGGATTGCGGGTTAGTTTGATATCAACGCAGTGCTGGCTGCCGTTTGTGAAGCGCATCATGCGTGCCAGCTCACGTTCATTAGCGGGATGCAGCGAACCGCCGGGAAGCTTAATCATTTCAACCTTCATGATCTGGCTTCCCGTGTTTAAGCATGGGAAATGCAGTCTGGTTACTCAAAGATTTTGCCATGTTACCTCTGTGAGACAATAACAAGGCAGTTACTCTTCTGGTTGTTCAGGCCAGATGTATATTCTATTCCCGATGAGGAATAGCGGCAACATTAAATCCAGCCATTCGGGCAATCTCAAAAAATTCACGCAGCGTTGCTACGTGGTGTTTTTTCGACAGTATCTGTCTGTAAATGACTTTACCATTCCGTGTTGTGACAACGGTACGCCCTGTTTCAGGAAGCTTAAGAGAACCAGCTTTCACATATGAAACTTCAGTTTTCATGATTGGTAATTCCTTGTTTAAACTTGAAAATCCCATAAATACATGATAAATCTCAAAACACTTATACATTATGCGTTTAAACATGATCAATCAATCAGAGAAAATGATCACAAGTGCAACGGAAAATTACTTTACATTGTGGTATTAGAGGAGTAGTGAAAAAAATAAACTAAAGGAGTATTTTCCAAATAAAGAGGTTTTAGTGTCACTCACTTCAGACATCTTAAAAACTAACCAGGCGTTAAGATCACCAATTCTTAAAGAGAAACATCCAAGTTATATGACACCCCAATACACGGACTACTCTCTGGACTTAATCACTCCATTTCTCAAATATCGATGTAAAAAGATAAGACCTATTAATAAAACTTCGATAGCTATTAATATCAAGCAAACCCAGAGGATTATATTTTCAATGGTCATTTTTTCAGACGGTAGCCATTCATTGATTTTGGCAAAAAACCAGCAATTTAAAGGCGGACATAGAATGAACAAAGGTACATAGAAAACCAAAAGAGACAATATAATTTCACCAGCCCAAAAAGTGAATTTTTGTGCTTTTTGAATGGGCTTTTCATTTTCTAAAGGGTTCAAATTTTTAATGTAAGCAATCTCAAAATCACGCTCAACACCATCAATAATTCTCTTTTCCGACCAAGGGGAACCACATTTCAATTCAAATTTTATATCTTTTAAGTATTGATATGTGTACTCATTCCTGAAATGTTTCCACCATTTATATGCGTGGAAAGTACGTTTCAAGTTAATTATTGGCTCAAACTTTTTGATATCATTTTGGTCGTCTATTGCAAGTACATAAAATTCATTTCGAGAGGAATCAGCGTTTAGCCCAAGAAATGGGTTCATTTCATTAGTAGTGTGTAGTTTGCCTCCAGCAAGTGATAATAAAATTTTATTTTTTAGTATCTTATCAAAAACAACTTTACCTTCGACAAAATGATACAAAGCTTTAGGCTTACCTCTCCATTTCGCGTATAAAAACAAGCTAGGTATAATAACCAAAAAAGCATAGGGTATTAATGCAATGAAAAGCACGCTTCGTGGAAAGTAGATAGACGATAATTTTTTTAATTTTGAAAGAAAAACCAGTCTCTTTTTTGTATAGCAATTGCGTTTTAGGGTACTCACTGGCACATCCCTTGATTAAAATGTGAACATATGGTATTAAATACCAAGGCCTTTTATTTTATCTTCCATAAATATTCCGCTTTTTATCACAAAAGCTCTTTAATTAAAAATATCTATATTTACTATAATCAATCACGGAAGAATAACTGATATCTTTAACTCATAGTCGACTTAATTTTTTGTGTCGACCAAAGAAGATAAAGATACCCACTTCAACTTAAAATATTATACATTATAATTAGATAGCCAAGTCCAAAGGAAGATCGCTGATATCCCTCAAGCGCTTACCATCAATCATAGTAGTCAGGAGCTCCAGACTTTCTTCCAATTTCAACTCTTTACAACACTCAATTAATTCATATAGCGCAAAGTGATATACATAGTCCATATCACCTGTGCCTAAAGCTAAAGAAGCCAGGCGACTAGCCATTGGTTCGGCCGTAACAGAGGCGATATGAGGTGCCCTGCCTTTTCTGGTGCGAAGCAAGTTTAAAGCCTCAGTTCGAGTATTCTGAGCTCGATCGGAACGCATTGTGAACTTACATGAGATACTAGCATGCAAAAGTGGATAAACTTTGTTTTGATGATTTCTAACTCTCAGCATAGTGTTTTTGCTGCTCTCAGCATCGACGATAATTCGCGAATGATTTATATCTTCATCAGGTTCTGGATCTCTAGAAATGATGACATCTGGAGAAACGGTATATCCATCCCCAAGAAAATTTCTCAACGTCTTATTTTCTAGCGCCAGTAGTGATAGTTCGGAAAGATGCGAATATTGCTCGAACTTACCTAGAACAGCTTCACTGCGATGGCGAACTTGTTCTACATTCCATTTCCCTGGACGCAGACCGTCAAGCATAGGGAATGTGGCATTTAAAAACCATGCGCATGCTGCTTCAAACTCATTACCTGCAGTTTGACCTTCTCTCTTCTTCTCTGAGATCTCGGGAATAATATTTAGCTGAGTAGAGATTTTATGGAAAAGCATGTTGGACAGGAGAACACTGGTGCGTTGCCCGGTGTCTGCATTACTCGCTATCCATGTTTCACCGTATTTATTAAAACGTGAAACTGCCAACGTCCTTTGTTCAATTAGCATACGGTGAAACTGTTCTCTTTGTTGAGATATTAATCCTTTCATGCAGCACCGCTCCTTTCTTGTTGTATAGCCAAAATCGCATCACGTATGCATTCCCCGACGGCTTGTGCAACCGGTGGTGGAAATGCATTACCTACTTGCCTGTAAGAATGTGTTTTAGATCCATGAAACGCCCACTCATCGGGGAAACCCTGAATTCGGGCCGCCATTCGTACGTTGAGTAGAGGCATATTTTCATAGCCAGCTCTGTAAGATCCGTCACGCAGGAGGACACCTTTAAAATCAGGGCCGGGGATTTCGTGATCTGACCCAACGCGATGCGCATATACACCGAGAGCCTGCCATTGGCGCTTCGCACGCGTTGGGCCTAGGTCTGGTCCACCGTGCTTTTTCGACCCGCCCACTAAAGTAGGCGCAATGTTGTTAGCCATTTCTTTCCACTGAGTGGCACCTTTCCAGCCTTTAGAAGACATTAAATCGTACAGTGCTTCGCCTACGCTAATCGGTGTAGAAATGGTAGCTTCAGGCCATCTGAATTTATCAAACCAAGGGGCATCTATCGCAACCAGGATCGCTCTTGGGCGCAGTTGAGGGACGCCAAAATCACTGGCATGTAGTAAACGCCATTCAGATTTATAACCTAATGCCTCAAGTTCATCTTGAATTAGATTGCGGTAGGGAGTGAACTTTTTGTCCATCAATCCGGCAACGTTCTCGATCATTACAGCGAGAGGTTTAACCACTCGGACAACCTGAAGCGCAGCCGGAAACAGATCACGCTCATCATCTTGTCCTAGTTGCAGGCCCGCTTTACTAAATGGTGGACAAGGAACACCACCTGCAACGAGTTCTACCTGTCCTCTGTACTTAGATGCTTCTTCTTCCGCAAAACGGCGCAGATCTTCCTGCAGAACAGGCCCCCAACCAAGGGATAATTTTTCGTTGTTGTGGCGGAGTGTGGCGCATGCATACTCATCTATCTCAACAAGGACGCTATGCTTAAAGCCTGCATTGTGGAGGCCTAATGCCTGACCTCCAGCACCAGCACACATTTCAATTGTACGCATCTTTTTCTCATGACTTTATCAGGAACACTGATGATATTAACAGGTGATCGCCTCATAAGGAATGGATACGATAACCTGAAAAACCATCGCTCACATCCCTGTATCTTTATGAACCGCCAGCCAGTTCAGTCTGGTCAACTGAAATGAAAGGGACAAAAATAACTGGGAATCTGCCTACATAGGTATTAGAAGCCAGTTGCACGAACCTGATGTGTTCAGAAGATATCACCTATTTACGTACGTATGAAGGCTGGTTTACCTTGCCGTAACTATTGAGCAGCGTGGTCGATCGTTCCGGCAGGCCATTGTTGCTGCGAATAATATTTGTACCTGCCTGCGAAGAGCTTCAGTCTGTGCATTGCAGGAGTGTAAGCGGTAGGAAAAGGTCATAGTACATACTGAATGAAGAGTCCAGAACTGCTCATCATGCTAACATATCATGCTATAGACACATCAAGGGCGCCGGAGCATTAGTGTCCGGATGACTGTTAAGATAATACACACGTTAGAGTCTGTTTCATGAGTTGAAAAGAGAGTACGTTAAATGATGAATCTTTTTTAGCGTTAAGATTGAAAAATACAATGACACACGAAAATCAGAGCCTCTACATTTCTCAATATTAGCTAAATTAAAATACGGATTTATAAAGTAAGGTGATTTATGACTTTAGCAGCTTTTGTAAGCAAGGGAAAGGATGTAGGTAAACCTTTGCATCCTCACAAACATAAAGATGGTATGTATGTTGCTTCACATTCAAAATTTGCAGGTGATTATTTAAGGGTGGATACAGTTGAGCAACTTCAGGCTCTGGTTGAAGCCGGGTATGGGGCGCGCATGTCTAACCGAAAGATGGGCATTCCAGCTTCATATATAGTTAGCAAGAATATAACTATCACTAAGAAGAACACTGTATATGAAGAGTTAAAAAAAACATTTTCAGCAGTTGAACTAGATCCCGAATCTATGAGTAAAAGAAGAGCTGAGCAGATATTCCTAAGAGCTCATTTATTAAAGGGACTCAGAAATGGCGAATGTGCCATTTGTGGCTCTGTCTTCCCAGAAAATCTACTTGTTGCAGCACACATTAAGGAAAGATCTAGTTGCACCAATGAAGAGAAACTAGATTTTGAAGCCATAGCGAGTTTAATGTGTAAGATGGGCTGTGATGCGCTATTCGAGCATGGATACATTTATGTCAACAATGGCATCATTTCAAAAAATAGCATCCCCATCAATACATTACATTTAAATAAAGTTTTAGAAAAATTAGATGGTAAAGCAGTAGCTAACTGGTATAAAAGTGAAAAATATTACACATGGCACAAAGAAAAATGGATGAAAATAAAAAACTCCACTATAAAACAATTTGGAAAATAGTTTTTGGTTACATAGGGAAGTTTTTTTAACTGCCAATATCAAAGGTGAGCGCTCAGGCGGTCACCGATCTCGATAACGAGTGTACTAAAAGTGTCTTAGGTATGGTTATCATGCATGAGAATAACTAAAAAAAACAACAACCAGTCTTAATAACCTCAAGCTACTCATAGATATTTTTTCATTGTAACTAACTATATTCTGAACCCTAAAGATTAGTAATATTCATTTAAGTGGTTTGTAATCCAGAAAGTTCTTGGGTTTCTATAATTATTATTGGTTGACATTATCAAACTACATTTATCCACATTGCCATTAGTAGTATAGGAACAACTCTGCTTCGTCATATAGTAGAACTTTTCATTTATGAATACAGTTTGTGTTAGATCCATAAACTGATCACTCCCATAAGGAAATGAAAATTGATAATCCAAACCTTTTTTAAAATGTTTTATTCTTACAGGAAATTGGCCATTACGATACTCATATCGACTTACTATATCCCCTGTTTTTGCTTCAACAATTGATTCTAGCAAGCCGCGTACATTATAGTTGAGCACAAAATCACCTTCGTCATTTTGAAGCTCAGTAACTTCACAAGCCTTGTTTACTTTTCCAGCAATAAACTTTCCATTAGAAGAAGTTATAACGCCATTTTTGTTTAATATGTGGAAGGCTTGATTATTGACCTTGTCGATCATATTTATCTCAGTAAAACAGCCACTACTATCATACTTGACATCCATCATGGCTTGAAGCTTCCCATCTAAATCGCGGATCCACTGAGTACTATTTTTGACATTACCTGTTGTAGCATCATGTTCAAACAACAATGCAGCATTCAATACAGCTGGTTTGAATTGGGTTATTGCTGCAGCATTAAACGATGCACTGATAATAAACAGAATTGAAAGCATCCCTTTTTTCATACGTTTTTTCTCAGAAAAATTTAATTTTTTACCAACATTGTTCCAGATGCCGGTACTTAAAATCTAAGAAATTATTTTAACGTAATCGTCCACCGCGTGGCAAATCGGAAAACAAATTCGCTCCTGCCCTCGCCCTGCCCTAAATCGGTTTTTCCCCGCTCTCCCGGTAGGCCTGAGTCAGGTATCCCCGCCAGGCGGCCCTGCATGCAGTCTCACCGGCTGTCCGTAATCCTGCCTGTGAATATTTTACCCTCGCCAGTTTCTCAGCCGCGTTCAGCGGTTTCTTGCCCTGAACGATGATCCTGAAAAATGCCCCCTCCAGGTCGATAAAATCGCCCTGCTGTCTCTCCCCTCGCTGAATATTTTTAACAGACAAGGCCTTCCAGTCGTTTGACATTGTGTGCCGAATAACCGATTCGGGTGAATATCCCCCGGCCCGGAACTCACTGAGCTGTGCGATACACGCCAGCGCACCACGGTGAGTTCTCATAGGCCGTCGCAGTTCGACACAGTACTCGCCCCAGTCGCGCCAGAGTTCCGGACTCAGCCATTCGGGTAGTTCGACCGATTCAAAATCAAAATTCCTCCCTCCCGTTCCCCTTGGGGGGTTAGG
>Ga0302347_1004036_pt1 | contig 12155 bp, 13 predicted proteins | sample PhyWR1_FD_202178 | JGI IMG/M metagenome (GOLD analysis project Ga0302347, IMG submission 202178) | Leaf surface microbial communities from wheat plants in UC Gill Tract Community Farm, Albany, California, United States - DLSL W.R1 (v2)... | ecosystem: Host-associated > Plants > Phyllosphere >...
GTACATCCGGTACTACAACGAAGACCGTATCCGACTGAAACTAAAGGGCCTGAGCCCGGTAAAGTACCGGGAACAGGTCGCGCTGGCTGCCTGATCCCCAACTGTCCAACTTTAGGGGGTCACTTCATGGATGGGTTTACGGCGTCCCCGCCATCCGACACCGCCCCGCCAAACCCACAGATAGTGCAGAGCCGGCTGTTGCTGTTGCTTCGGCTGTTGCAGTTGCTGTTGAGGTTGCCGGCCAGCGGCCGGCACTACCGCGGGTGCCGGGCGCAGCCCGGCCGGACCCCCTACAGCACCTGGTACGCGCGCTCGGCCGCATCGAACACATTGCCCGGCGCGAACTGCTCGCCCAGGTAATGCAGTGCTTGCCGGTGCTGCTGCAACGAGCGCTGCGCCGCGCCGGGGCCCAGCAGCATCTGCTCGAATTCGATCAGGTCCTGCAGGATGCGCCAGTGCCGATACCACGCAATCCAGCGCGGATCGCCCAGGTCGCTGCCATAGCCTTCGGCGAAGCCGAGTGGATGCTCGCGCCCCCAGCGACCACCTACCGCGGCGCCGACAAACATCAGGTCGCGCTCGCGCGGGGCCAGTGCCAGTCCGTCCCAGTCAATCAGGTGCAGTGCATCGTCCTGCCCCATCAGCAGGTTGCCCGCGTGCAGGTCGGTGTGGCACAGGCGCAGCGCCGGTGCTTCATCCTGCAATTGACGATGCAGCGCTTCGGCACGCTGGTGAAGTTCGGCGATGCGCGGCCGCTGCTGCTGCCACAGCGCCAGGAACGCACTGCCGGACCGATCCTGCGCCTGCGCCAGCGTCGAGGGATCGCGCAACCATGTCCCCACCGTGTCGACCGCTGCGGTTTCAAGCCGCAACGTCGGCAGGGCCTGGCGCAACGCCGGCGGAATCTCGGCCTCATGCAGGCGACGCAGCACTTCGCCCAGCTGGCGCCATTGCGCACGGCTCAGCGGTGCCTCGAAGCCCGACTGCCCTTCGATGTAGGGGAACAGCGTGAACTGCAGGCCCCAGCGCTGCACCGATGCGCCGCCGGTCAATGCCGGCCACGGCGCAACAATCTCTTCGATGCCCAAGGTGCCACGCAGCCAATGCAGGCTGTCCCACACCGCGGGTGCCACCTGGAAGTTGCGGCACTTCAACCACCAATGGTCGTGGCGGGCATCGATACGGAACACGCACGCATTGGCGTCGGCGCCCACCGGACGCGGCACCACCGCGGTCGCGTTGATGTCGTAAGACTGCTGCAGGACTTCAACGATCTGCTGCGCCGAAGCGAATGACATGGATGCAGGCGTGCTTTGGTGACGACACCTACTATCGCAGATGGCCTTGCATCCGCACAGGCAAACTGGTCACAACATCGCTCTCCTGCGACAAAAGAACTAGCCGGCGATGCGTCGCATGACCGCTTCCAACGGACCGCGCGCGAACTGCCACGACCACAACCAGGCCGCCGCGGTCGCCAGCATCACGAATAACAACGCGGCCATCAGCACCCACGACAGGCTGGCACTGCCATCAAGCAGTCCAAGCGATTCCAGCACGCCCATGCCGATCAGGATGTGCGCCACGTACAGGCTCAGCGTCATCCGTCCGGCCGCGGTGAACGGTTCCAGCCAATCGCCAGGATGCAGCCGCACCAGCCACAGGCATGCCGCGATCAGTGCACACGCCGCGCCTGCGCCGGTCAGCAGATAGGCCGGACCGGGCGGCATCGGCTGCGTCGCCAGCCACACCTGCCACACCGTGCCGTGGCCCCACTGCTGCAACACCTGGCCGGCCCCCATCAGCAGCAGGCCAAGCAGCAGCAAGGCACGCTGCACCCGGGGTTGCGACAGCGGCAGCCGCGCCAGCAGCATGCCAAGCAGGAAAAAGCACAGCCACGGCAACACCGGATGGAAGCCATTGAACAGCAGGTTGCGCATCGCACCCGGCCATTGCCACAGCCCCTCGTAAGCCAGCGTCTGCCAGTTCCAGCCCTGGCTGTAGTCCCAGCGCAGCAGGGCCCAGAACGCGACCATCGCCAGAGCCACCATGCTGCCCAGCAGAACACGGGGCGACGCGCGCAGCCACAGCACCGCCAGCGCGAAGTACACCGCGTAGTAATGCAGGATATCGGCAGGAAACACGGTCAGGTTGAGCAGGCCGAGCACGGCCAGGAACACGGCCCGCCGCCAGGTCTGCACGCTTGCCTGCCACCACGCCAGTCGCTGTGTGGCCAGCATCAGGCCCACCCCGGCCAGCGTCACGAAGGTCGCCGAAGCCTTGCCTTCCAGCAGGTGGAAGAATCCAGCAAGCCAGCCGCCATCGGTCTCGACGGCCATCGCCAGGCGGAAGTTGACCAGCACCATGCCGGCCAGGGCGAGGTAGCGCGCCAGGTCCAGCCCATGCAGCCGCCGATCGTCAGTGCTCACGCACGCGCCCCAAGCAGAGCTGCCAGCAGAGCGGGATCAAGCACGTCGGTATCGGCATCGCTCGCCTCACCCAATCCCCGCCGCAGCGCAGCGCTCTCGATCGCATCCAGCAGCACCTGCGCCTGCAGCGCGGGCGCCAGCACGGGCCGGCGGCGCTCACGACGTGCGACCTCCTGCAAAGCCTCGGCAAGACCGCGCTGCAACTGCGCGCGGTTGCCAGCGAATGCCGCCGCCACCGCCGGATTACGCGCGCTCTCGGCCAGCACTTCCACGCTCAACAGCGCCCATTCCGGCTGCCGGCACAGGGTGTGGAAGTCCCGCAGGAACCCCTGCACCTGCGCACGTTCGCCATTGCATCCCGCCAACCGCTGCAGCAACGGCTGCAGTTCGTCCTGTTCGGCCTCGGCCGTCGCCAGGATCAGCGCCTCCTTGCCGGGAAAGTGGTTGTAGAGATTGCCCAGACTGACCCCGGCCGCCTGCGCGATGTCGCGCATGCTGGTCTGATGGAAGCCCTTGGACAGAAAGCATTGCAGGGCCGCCTGCAGGATCTGCGAAGCGCGTTGCTCATTGCGGTCGGTGCGGTTCATGCGGTAAACAATGAACGAACGTTCGTCCATTTGAAAGCCGAATCCAAGCCGTCGGCCAGTCACCATTCAGGCCGTCGCGCTTGACCTCAACCGCTGTTGAGGACCGATCCTGCCGCGCCCTGCTGCAATTGCGGACCCTGCATGCACCTAGAAGAACTCGTCCAGCAGGCGGTAGAACGCGAGTCGGCGTTCATCGGCACCCATGCCATAGCGGGCCAGCAAGGGCGCAACCCAGCGGGTGTCGTCATAGTTGTGGACCAGGCTGCGTGCGGCCAACGCCAGGTCCTGGCAACGATCAGCCACACCCAGCCGGCCGCAATCGATGAAACCGCTGAAGCGGCCGTCGACCGCCATCAGATTCGGCAGGCATGCATCGCCGTGCGCTACCACCAGATCTTCATCCGCCGGGCACGTTGCGATCAGTTCGGCATGCACCTGCTCGGCGCTCTGGCCCAGGCGCTCATCGTCGAAATCATCCGCATCGATCAACCCTGCGGCAACGCGCGCAGCGACCTCCGGCAAGCGCGATGCAAGGCGATGATCGAACGGACAACCGGCAACCGGCAGCGCATGCAGGGCGCGCAGCGCGTCAGCCAGCAGTACGACCACCTGGGCGGGCGCCAGCGTCGGCGACGATGCCAGGTCATGGCCGGGCAACGCGCTCATCAGCAGCCAACGCCGGCCGCCCTCCTCCGCCGTATCCAACACCGTAGGCACCGGCTGTCCCTGTGCCCGCAGCCAACGCAGACGCAGGATTTCGCCCTCCAGTTCGCTGAAGGCATCGATCACTTCCGATTTCAGGAACGCATCCGGCAACCCTTGACGTCGCACCCGCGCCACATCGGCGCGCGACACGCCGATGCCCTGCATCTCGATATCTGCATCGCGCAGCGCGCTGCGCCACTGCGACGGCAAGGGCATTACACCGCCATCGCTCGGTCGTGCTTCCATCCCCACCGCTCCGGCCCCGGTCACAGCCTGGATTCTCTCCGAATCGGACACCCCACAGCAAAGGACACCGCATGAAACTCATGGTCATCGGCGCCAGCAAAGGTCTTGGCCGCGCCTTCGTGGAAGGCCTCTGCCGGCCCGGCGATACCGTCATCGGCGTATCGCGCACACGCCCCACGCAGCTGGACTGCAGCGAGGGCGTCGACCTGCACTGGATAGAAGCAGACCTGAGCCAGCCAGCACGGGCCGCTGCCAGCATCGCAGCGCAGGCGCCGTCGGATCTCGATGTGCTCATCCATAACCTTGGCATCTGGGAGGAGACCGCATTCAGTGACGACTACGATTTCCTCAACGAAAGTGACAGCGCGCTGGCGCAGCTGGTGGACGTCAACATCACCGCCACCCTGCTGCTGCTCAAGCAGCTGCTGCCGCGCGTGCTCGGCGGGCGCCGCCCGCAACTGGTGTTGACCGGCTCGACCTCGGCGCTGCCGCGCAGTGGCCGCCCCGAGGTGGCCTTCGGCGCGTCCAAGTTCGCGCTCAACGGGATTGCCGATGCCCTGCGCGAAGGCTTCCGCCAGCAGCGGCTGGCCGTGACGACGCTGCAGCTGGGCTACCTCAATACCGAAGATGCACTGTCGGTGCCGCTGCAGCAGGCGGCCGCACGCGGCAATGGCGAGTACGTGCCGGTGCACGACGTGGTGTCGATGGTGCGCGCCCTGCTGCAGCTGTCACCGTCCAGCTTCGTGCGCGAGCTGGTGCTGCCCGCCATCGCCGATCCGCGTTACTAGACCAGCGCTCAGCACACACTGGCAGCCCCGGTTTGGCCGTACACGCGGCCGTGGTTTACTCTGCGTCTACTGGCAGTTGGCCGCACACAGGACCGGCTATGGCTATCGATGCGCTATCGAGGCTCTCGACCCGGGTTCTGGACAGCGCCCTGCCCAGCCTGCCGCTGTACCTGCTGCAGGCCACTGCGGTGATCGGCATGATCGGCGTGTTCCTGATCGCCACCCGCCGCGGCGGCCATGCCATGGAAGGACGTCGCGTCTACATCGGCGCGATCCTCGGCCTGATCTACCTGTTCAATTCATGGTTCGTGGCCGGCTACGCGCAGGGCGTGGTCAAACTCAACCTCGGCATCGACATCCTGCTGATCAGCGGTCTGCTGGGCGGCTGGCGCGGCGGCGTGACCTGCCTGCTGGCCAGCCTGCTGGCGCGCTACCAGTTCTCCGGCACGCAGTATTTCCTGCCCGCCAGCCTGGAAGCGGCGCTGCAGGTGCTGGCAGGCATCTGGCTGCGCGGGCGGATATACCCGCGCATGCTCACCCACTTCTCGCTGCGGTTGATCCTGCAGGCCTGGGCGGTGCGCATCGCGGTGACCTTGATCGGGCTGGTGTTGGGCGTGGCGATCATCGGCAGCGCGCAGCTGCCCCTGCTGGAACTGGCCACCCAGCGCGTGCTGGCCCTGCCGGTGTCACTGCTGGTGCTGGTGGCCGTATTCGCGCTGGTCTACAACGATGCGCAGATCGATGCCCAGCGCCAACGCGAACATGCCTGGATGCGCATCGACCCGGTGAGCGGCCTGCCCAACCTGCGCGCCCTCGACGAGCGTCTACAGCGTCATTGGCGCAGCAGCGACGACCGCGGCAATGCGTGCCTGATCGTGACCGAGATGGGCAACCTGCAGGACCTGCTGCTGCGCTATGGCCCGCTCAATGACAGCGGCCTGTGGAACCCGCACAACGCCGAGGCCGTGCGCCGCACCCTGCTGCATGCGCGACCGACCGATGCGATGGAGATCTATCAATTCGGTGACAGCGCGCTCGCGATCCTGCTGCCGGACGCAAGCCTTGCCGATCTCCGCGCGGATACCGGGCTGCCTGCGTTGGCCGACCGCCTGTCCACGGTGATCGGCGATGACTGGCCGGGCTTCCGCCCGGTGTTCCGCTGCGCGGTGGTCGAGCTGCAGCCGCCCACGCAGGACGACAGCTCCATCCCGTTCCGCGCGGTCACCCTGGCCTTGAACGCGATCGAGTCCGGTGTGGTGTTCTTCGATGATCCGATCCAGCGCGACAGCGAAGTGGATGCCCTGATCGAGACCGCGCTGGACCACTGGCTGCAGCACGCCGATGCACCACTGTACTACCAGCCCAAGTTCCGCCTGCAGGACCGCCACCTGGTCGGCGCCGAGGCGCTGCTGCGGATGCGCGATGGCGATGGCCACCTGATTGCACCGATGCGGGTGGTTTCGCTGCTGCGCCGTCGCGGACGCCTTGCCGAACTGGAATGGGCCACGCTGCAGGCGGCCACCGCCTTCCTTGGCCACTGCAGGGATGATGGGCATACGCTGACGATCGCAGTGAACGTGTCCGCCGAATCGCTGCGCCAACCCGGTTTCGGCGCACGCCTGTGCACCTTGCTGGAGCAGCAGCGCATACCCGGCGCGATGCTGCGGCTGGAGATCGTCGAATGGACCGAAATCGTCGAGCGCGACGTCGTCGATGCCAACGTCGTCGTTCTGCTGGCCGCTGGCATGAGCCTGTCACTGGACGACTTCGGCGCCGGCTATTCGACCCTGATCCTGCTGTCGCAGCTGTCGGTGGCCGAGGTCAAGATCGAGCGGGCATTGATCGCCACGTTGTCCGATGCCAAGTCGCAGTCCATCGTCCGCTTCATCGTGGAAGTAGCCCACCGCTGCGGTGCCATCGTCGTTGCCGAAGGCACCGAGACCCCGGCGCAGGAGCAGCTGCTGCGTGCGCTGGGGGTGGATGTGGGCCAGGGCTATCTGTATGCACGGGCCCTGCCACCGGAGCAGTTCCGGCAGCTGGCCTGAGCGGCCTTCAGGCCAGCCGCATCGACAGCTCCACATCGTCGGCGAAGGGCACGGACAGATAGCCGGCAGTGCCCGAGCGCATGCGTTGCTGGTAGCGCGGGCTGTCATCAGCGTTGTCGGCGATCACCACTGCGCCCGGGCGCAGCCGCTCGTGCAGCAGCTCCAGCACATCGTCGTACAGCACCTTGGCACCATCGAGCAGCACCAGATCGATCGTATCGGGCAGGTCCACCGCCAGGGTCTCCAGTGCGTCGCCCACGCGGATCTCGACCAGATCGTCCAGGCCCGCTTCACGCAGGTGGCCGGCGGCACGGCGCGCCTTCTCCGGTTCGAACTCGGTGGTGATCAGGCGGCCGCCGCCGTTGTCACGCAACGCCGCAGCCAGATGGATGCTGGAGATGCCGAACGACGTACCGAACTCAACGATGCTGCGCGCGCCACTGCTGCGCGCCAGCAGGTACAGCAGGCGGCCGGTTTCCGGCGACACCGGCAGCCACAGGTCCTTCAGCAGCTCGCCATACAGGCGCCGGTATTCGATGCGGCTGCCCAGCAGGCGCTGTCGTTCTTCGGGGGAAACGGAGGTCAAGGCCGGGCTGAGCGCGCTGTCGGCTTCGGTAAACAGGCGCGCAAGCAGGGGCGCGACCGGGGTTGAGATCAGGGTGGACATGGGCGGGTGTTCCTTGCGATGACGGGGTTAGAATGCGAATGATTCGTCGCAATCAAGAATACGGACGATCCCCGGCTCCGCCTATTCGCATTGGAAAAGCCCCATGTCCGAACGTCGTCCGCCGCAGATTTCCTCGAGAAAACAGCCTCGCCAGTCACGATCGAACGACCTGGTCGCAGCCATCCTCGAAGCCGCTGCTCAGGTTCTGAAGCACGAAGGCGCCCCCCGGTTCACCACCGCGCGGGTGGCCGAACGCGCCGGCGTCAGCGTCGGCTCGCTGTACCAGTACTTTCCCAACAAGGCGGCAATCCTGTTCCGCCTGCAGCGCGACGAGTGGCAGCAGACCGGCGCGATGCTGCGCGACATCCTGCAGGACACACGACAACCGCACCTGCAGCGCCTGCGCACGTTGGTGCATGCCTTCATCGTGTCGGAATGCGAAGAAGCGCAGACCCGTGGCGCGTTGAACGATGCCGCGCCGCTGTACCGCGATGCGCCGGAAGCGCAGGAAGCACGCAGCGAGACCGACGAAGCGATGCTCGTGTTCATGGCCGAGCTGCTGCCGCAGGCCTCGGCGGGCACGCGCCAGCTGGCGGTGGATCTGATCGATACCACGCTGGGTGCCACCGGTCGCGAATTTTCCAGTGAACCGCGCACTGCCGCCGAGATGCGCGTCTATGCCGATGCGGTCGCGGATATGTTCTGCGCCTATCTCAGGCAGCTGGGCGCGCACTGACGTGCAGCCGCCGGCTTACACCGCGTAGAAGCCCAGGAACATCGCAACCGCCGACTCGGCCACGCGCGTGCGTTCGGCCTGCACCAGCGGCGCCTGGCCCATCGTCACCTGCGGCCAGAACGCGAAGCTCTTCACCAGGCCCTGCAGCTGATGGCCGGCGAATTCCGGATCGACCTGGCGCAGCCGCCCATCGGCAATCGCCGCACGGATCCATGCGCTTACGCCGCTCTCCTTCTCGCCCATGCGGCAGATGATCGCCTGCGCGCGCTCGGGTGAATGGATGATCTCGGCCATCGCCACCCGTGCCAGGTCGATGAAGTTGGCATCACCCAGCAGGTCCAGCTTCTGCCGCAGCAGCTGCAGCAGCTGCACATCCAGCGGCTGGTCGGCGCGGTACGGCAGCTCGACGCTGGCCACGCTGCTCTGCCACAGCTCTTCCAGGATCAGCGCGAACAGTTCTTCCTTGCTCGGGAAGTGGTTGTAGACGGTGCGCTTGGAGACACCAGCCACCGCCGCGATGCGGTCCATGCTGGTCGCCTCGTAGCCGGCCGAACGGAACTCTTCCACCGCCGCGCGGACGATGGCCTCGCGCTTGCGGTCGGTAAGGCGTTGCGGAGTACGGGGCATGGCGGAACCAGACAGCTGAACGGATGCCACCATTTTACACCCAGCAGTGTACTTTCTGAAATCCGGAAACTACACTGTGCAGTGTACCCTGCGGACGTCACCCATGAAGCGCCTGCTCCTTGTCCTCCTGCTCGGAATCCTCGCCGTGACCGCCTATATCTTCTGCAAATCCTGGTCCCTCCCCGACTTCCCCGATTCGCCGCAGTACCGCGAAGGCAAGTTCCGCAATGCCCTGCCGAAACCGGCAATGGGCCTGCGTGATGGCCTGGAGATCTGGTGGACCTTCCTGTTCAACAAGCCCAAGGGCACCGTGCCCGACCACCCCATCCCGGTGCAGGCGCTGGACCGCACCACCCTGGATGCGGCGCCCGACCGCAGCCTGTTCCGCCTGGGGCATTCGACGATCCTGCTGAAGCTGCGCGGGCAGTACTGGCTGACCGATCCGGTGTTCTCCGAACGCGCCTCACCGGTGCAGTGGATGGGCCCGGCACGCTTCCATGCGCCGCCGATCAGCATCGACGAACTGCCGCCGATCGCCGGCGTCATCCTCTCGCACAACCACTACGACCACCTCGACCACGCGGCGGTAATGAAGCTGGCCGGCAAGACCGCGCGCTTCATCGCACCGCTGGGTGTGGGCGACCAGCTGATTGCCTGGGGCGTGGATGCAGCCAAGGTCGAACAACTGGACTGGTGGCAGTCCACCGAAGCCGCTGGCCTGCGCCTGACCGCAACCCCCGGCCAGCATTTCTCCGGCCGCGGCCTGGGTGACAGCGATCGCAGCCTGTGGGCGTCGTGGGTGATCCAGGACGGCGACTTCCGCATCTTCTTCAGCGGCGACACCGGCTACTTTGATGGCTTCAAGGCCATCGGCGAGAAGTACGGTCCGTTCGACCTGACGATGATCGAAACCGGTGCCTACGATCAACGGTGGGCATTCGTGCACATGCAGCCCGAACAGACCCTGCAGGCGCACCTGGACCTGCGTGGCAAGTGGCTGCTGCCGATCCACAACGGCACCTTCGACCTGGCCCTGCACGAGTGGCAGCAACCGTTCGAACGCATCAGCGCATTGGCTGCCGCAAAGAACGTGCCGGTGGCCACGCCAATGATGGGCGAGGCGCTGGACATGCAATCACCGACCGCTGGTACGCGCTGGTGGGAGCGGGTGCAACTGTAACGGCCTGTCGCGCAGCGCCCCTCAGCCGGGATGCTGAAGCAGCCGTTCCTGCTCCTTCGCCACATTGATCTGCAGCGCCGCAGCAGCGAGCTCCGCCAGCTCGCTGCTGACCTTCTGGCTGCCGCGCGCCTGCATCCACGAAAGAATATCGGCCAGATGCCAGATCGACGCGCTGCCTTCGTGCACCGGTGCCGGAAACGTCTGCGGGTGCGCGAGCAGCAACTTGCGCATGTTCTGCCGTGACATGCCCAGCAGATCAGCGACATCCGTCAGCCCAACCAGATCGGGACTGACTTCGATCAGCTCTGCATCCGGTACGGCTTGTCGTACATCTGCAAGCGCGGAAAGTACGGCCTCCCGGGCGCTGGCCGCCTGACGGCAGAATTCAAGCGCCAACCTGCCCGGCCTGCCAATGCCCAGCAGCGCATCATCACAGCCGGCATCGGCAAGGCGTTGCTCAAGCGAGCCAGCATCGGTACCTGTATCCGGCAGACGGTATTTGAGAATGAAGGTGAATTCCATCATCGATATGTCCTTGGGAGGATGGCGGCTGCGTCATCGCTCACGGCTGCAGTTCTCGACAACGCGACACAAGGCCCGCGCGTGGTTCAAGGCATTCCGGGGCGTGCTCCATACGCTCACCACGCAGAATTCCCCGCATCGGCAGTCCCTGTCGTTGTGGGGACAGTACATTCGTCCCCAGGCATGACTGCCGCCGATCCGCAGCCACCATCCACGCGACTCGGCGAAACGGAGGGCAGCTTCAATGTCTTTGTCCGGATGGCGCGAACGGGGCATTCCTTTCCCTCGGAGTCTGGATGCGATCGCAAGGGTTGTCAAGTGACAACCGGTGGTGGTGCGATCAGTCGCTTCGACCCTACAGCCTCTCCGCCATGGGTCCAGAGCCATCCGCGTCAGTGATCCGGGTGCACCTGTTCCTGCAGGTGAACTCCCAACCCTGCCTCACCCTCGGCCAACTCAGGCCGCAGGCTCAGTGCAGGGATCAGATAATCCCCAGCGTTCTGCCGCCGGTAGGCAATCACCGGATCGCTCGCCAGCCCATCCAGCCGCGCGCCCAGCCCCTCCAGCACGCCAGGCAAGGACGCCTCATCGATACGGCTGCTGCGGTAGATCACATGCGCGGGCAGCACGTCAAAGCCGGGATAGAACAGGATGCCGTGCTGGATCGGGAACAGCACATCGTCGATCGGCCCATTGATGCCGCGCGGACCGTAATGCGACTCCCAACCACCGGTGGTGACCACCAGCATCGCGCGCTTGCCGGACATCGCGCCCTCGCCATAGCGGTCGCCCCAATGCCGGTCGGAATGTTCGCCCACGCCATAGGCAAAACCATAGGCATACACGCGATCCACCCAACCCTTCAGGATGGCCGGCATGGAGAACCACCACAGCGGGAACTGCAGGATCACCGCGTCGGCCCAGCGCAGTTTTTCCTGCTCGGCGGCGATGTCGGCGCTCTGCCGGCCCGTCCTGAAGGCGTCGCGCGAATCCAGTGACGCGTGGAACGGCACCGAAGGATCCCGCCCGGGGTGATCGTCGGCATCGATCTGCGCCTTCCATTGCATGGCATGCAGGTCGGACACCTGCACGGTGTGGCCGGCGCGTTGCAGGTGCTCGACGGTGAAGGCCTTCAGGGTGCCATTGAGCGAGGTGGGTTCGGGGTGGGCGTAGACAAGCAGAACGTTCATGGTGGTACCAAGGAAGGAATGCCGGCCATGTTGGGCGCCGCCACGCTATAGTTGAAATGAATTCCTGCAATCCCCGGCATTGCCATGGACAATACCCTGCGTCGCATCGACCTCAACCTGCTGGTAACCCTGCAGGCCTTGCTGGAAGAGCAGAACGTCACCCGCGCGGCCGAACGCCTGCATCTGGCCCAGCCCACGGTCAGCGTGCAGCTGGCGCGCCTGCGCCACCTGTTCGATGATCCGTTGCTGCTGCCGGGGCCACGCGGCATGCGTGCCACCGCACGTGCCGATGCGCTGCGCGAACCATTGGCCGAAGCACTGGCTGCACTGCAGCGTGCGGTCGCACCGGTGCAGGCGTTCGATCCGGCCCAGGCCAAGCAGACCTGGCGCATCATGGCGTCGGACTTCGGCGAAACCACGATCGTCCTGCCGG
>Ga0302347_1004037_pt1 | contig 12155 bp, 12 predicted proteins | sample PhyWR1_FD_202178 | JGI IMG/M metagenome (GOLD analysis project Ga0302347, IMG submission 202178) | Leaf surface microbial communities from wheat plants in UC Gill Tract Community Farm, Albany, California, United States - DLSL W.R1 (v2)... | ecosystem: Host-associated > Plants > Phyllosphere >...
ATCAACAAGGGCAAGACCGTGCTGCATCCGAACGTGTTTGCCGCCATGGGCGACCGCCAGAGCGACCAGGGCACCAACATCGGTGTCGAAGTGGCGATGCAGTGGAACAGCGGCTACAGCGAGCAGGTGCTGTGCTTCACCAACAACATCCCGCAGCGCGACGGCGGCACGCACCTCACGGGCCTGCGCGCGGCGATGACGCGCGTCATCAACAAGTACATCGACGACACCGAGATGGCGAAAAAAGCCAAGGTCGAGGTGAGCGGCGACGACATGCGCGAAGGCCTGTGCTGCGTGCTCTCGGTGAAGGTGCCCGAGCCGAAGTTCTCCAGCCAGACCAAGGACAAGCTGGTCAGCTCCGAGGTGCGTGGCCCGGTCGAGGACATCGTCAGCCGCCTGCTACACGACTACCTGCAGGAGCGCCCGGCCGATGCCAAGATCATCGTCGGCAAGATCATCGAGGCCGCCCGCGCCCGCGAGGCGGCGCGCCGGGCGCGCGACATGACGCGGCGCAAGGGCGTGCTCGACGGCATGGGCCTGCCCGGCAAGCTCGCCGACTGCCAGGAAAAAGACCCGGCGATGTGCGAGATCTACCTGGTCGAGGGCGACTCGGCCGGCGGCTCGGCCAAGCAGGGGCGCGACCGCAAATTCCAGGCGATCCTGCCGCTCAAGGGCAAGATCCTGAACGTCGAAAAGGCGCGCTATGAAAAGCTGCTGACCAGCAACGAGATCCTGGTCTTGATCACCGCTTTAGGCACCGGCATCGGCAAGGGTGGCGGCGTGGGCGGCAGCGCCGGCACCGACGACTTCAACGTGGCCAAGCTGCGCTACCACCGCATCATCATCATGACCGATGCCGACGTGGACGGCGCGCACATCCGCACGCTGCTCTTGACGTTCTTCTACCGCCAGATGCCCGAGCTCATCGAGCGCGGCCACATCTACATTGCCCAACCGCCCCTGTACAAGGTCAAGGCCGGCAAGGAGGAGCAGTACCTGAAAGACACCGCCGCGCTCGACGGCTTCCTGCTGCGCATCGCGCTGAAGGACGCGTCGGTGCAGACCGGCGCCGAAGAGAGCGAGGTGCTGACCGGCGACGCGCTGGCCGAACTGGCGCGCAAGCACCAGCAGGCCGAGGCGGTTATCAGCCGGCTGATGGGCTTCATGGATGCCGAGGCGCTGCGCGCGATTGCCGATGGCGTGGCGCTGAACCTGGACACGCTGGCCGACGCGCAGGCGTGTGCCGCAGTGCTGCAGGACAAGCTGCGCGAGCTCAACACCAGCGGCGCGCCGGCCGAGGTGGCCGGCGAGTTTGACGAGCGCACCGACAAGCCCATCCTGCGCATCAGCCGGCGCCACCACGGCAACGTGAAAAGCAGCGTGCTGACGCAGGACTTCGTCGTCGGCGCTGACTACGCGACGCTGGCCGAGGCGGCGGCCACTTTCCAGGGCCTGATCGGCGAAGGCGCCAAAGTCATGCGCGGCGAAGGCGAGCGGCGCAAGGAGGAGCGCATCGGCGACTTCCGCCAGGCGATGCGGTGGCTGATCGGCCAGGCCGAACACGCCACCGCGCGCCAGCGCTACAAGGGCCTGGGCGAGATGAACCCCGAGCAGCTGTGGGAAACCACGCTCGACCCGAAGGTGCGCCGCCTGCTCAAGGTGCAGATCGACGACGCCATCGAGGCCGACCACGTCTTCACCATGCTGATGGGCGACGAGGTCGAGCCGCGCCGCGAGTTCATCGAGCAAAACGCGCTGCGCGCCGGCAACATCGATATCTGATGGCGCTCACCGCCGTCATCGACTTCGAGACCACCGGCATCTCGCCGGGCTGCGGGGACCGCGCGACCGAGGTCGCCATCGTGCTGCGCGAGGGCGAACGGGTGGTGGACCGGTTCCAAAGCCTGATGAATGCCGGCGTGCGCATCCCGGCCTTCATCACCGGCCTGACCGGCATCACCAACGCCATGGTCGCCGCCGCGCCGCCGGCCGAGCAGGTGATGGCGGAGGCCAGCCGCTTTGTCGGCGACGCGCCGCTGGTGGCGCACAACGCCGCGTTCGACCGCAAGTTCTGGCAGGCCGAGCTGGCCCTGTGCGGGCTGCCGGCGCCCCAGCCCTTCGTCTGCACGCTGCTGCTGTCGCGCCGGCTGTATCCGCAGGCGCCCAGCCACAAGCTCGGCTCGCTGGTCGATTACCACGGCTTGCCGCGCACCGGCCAGGCGCACCGGGCGCTGGCCGATGCCGAGATGGCCGCCGCGCTGCTCGGCCGGATCGAGCACGACCTGCGCAGCCGCCACGGCGTGGCCCGACCCGACCTGCAGGTGCTGCTGGCCTTGCAGCGCTGCGCAAAGTCGTCCCTCGGCGCGTTCATGGCCCGCTGCGCCAGCGTCTGAGATTTTCAACAAGCTACAAAAATAATAGCGAACTACACAAGACTGGCAAGCGCCAGCGCTCGAAAACATACCTCAATTGCCCCATGACCCTTCATGCCCGCTCCGCCACGCCGCTGTCCACGCAGGACACCACCCGCATCGACGACCTGCGCATCGGCGCGGTGCGCCCGCTGATCACGCCCGCGCTGCTGCAGGAGTGGCTGCCCGCGCCCGAAAGCGTGCAGGCGCTGGTGCAAAGCAGCCGCGCGGCGATCTCGCGCGTGCTCCACGGCCTTGACGACCGGCTGGTGGTGGTGGTCGGCCCCTGCTCCATCCACGACCATGCGCAGGCGATGGACTACGCGCGGCTGCTTCTGGCGCAGGCCGATGCGCTCCAGCACGAGCTGATCATCGTGATGCGCGTCTATTTTGAAAAGCCGCGCACCACGGTCGGCTGGAAGGGCTACATCAACGATCCGCACCTGGACGGCAGCTTTGCCATCAACGCCGGGCTGGAGATGGCGCGCCAGCTGCTGCTGGACGTGCTGGCGCTGGGCCTGCCGGTGGGCACCGAGTTCCTCGACCTGCTCAGCCCGCAGTTCATCAGCGACCTGGTGAGCTGGGGCGCGATCGGCGCGCGCACCACCGAGAGCCAGAGCCACCGCCAGCTGGCCAGCGGCCTGTCCTGCCCGGTCGGCTTCAAGAACGGCACCGACGGCGGCGTGAAGGTCGCCGCCGACGCCATCCAGGCCGCGCAGGCGCCGCACGCCTTCATGGGCATGACCAAGATGGGCCAGTCGGCGATCTTCGAGACGCGCGGCAACGACGACTGCCACGTGATCCTGCGCGGCGGCAAGCAGCCCAATTATTCAAAGGCCGATGTCGATGCCGCCTGCGCGCTGCTCAGGGGCGCCGGCCTGCGCGAGCAGGTGATGATCGACGTGTCGCATGCCAACAGCAGCAAGCAGCACCGGCGCCAGATCGACGTGGCCTTGGATGTGGCGGCGCAGATGGCGGCGGGCGATGCGCGCATCACCGGCCTGATGATCGAGAGCCACCTGGACGAGGGCCGGCAGGACATCGTCGCCGGCCAGCCGCTCAGGCACGGCGTGTCGGTGACCGATGCCTGCATCAGCTTTGCGCAGACCGTGCCGGTGCTGCAGGCGCTGGCGGCGGCGGTGCGGACGCGGCGCCAGCAGCGGACGGCGGAGCTGCCGACGGCCGGCTGAGGCGGCCTTTGCAATGCCCGGCATGAAGGCAAGCGGGCAAGCAGAAAAATGGGGACTTTTGCTATTTAATTCATAGCTAGAAGTGCTGATGCAGCCTGCGCAAGAGGCCATTTTTATGCTAAAAATCGCCGTCGGGCCAGAGCGGCTTTGGCCGAGCGCACGCTTGCAGCGGGTTTCCCTTGTTCGCGCATCCACAGGCGGCGTTATCCGACACCAGCCTGCGGGCGCGGCTTGAAAAATGAAGCGAGCGGTTGGCGCGAAAGCGCCCGCTGGTGTCTTCAATCCTTTGCGCTGCAGGGAGAGCCCGCATGTCAACTAACACCCGCCCCTTGGCCGTTGTCACCGGCGCCTCGTCCGGCATCGGCTACAACTTGGCCAAATGCTGCGCCGAAAACGGCTTTGACCTGCTGGTGGCAGCCGATCAGCCGCTGGACGAAGCCGTCGCCGACTTGCGGGCGCTGGGCGCGCAGGTTCAGGCAGTGCAGGCCGAGCTGGCCAGCCGCCAGGGCGTGGAGGCGCTGTGCGCGGCGTTGCAGGGCCGCGCGCCCGATGCCCTGCTGGCCAACGCCGGCCACGGCCTGGGCAAGGGCTTTCTGGCGCAGGACTTTGGCCAGGTGCAGCACGTCATCGACACCAACATCACCGGCACGCTGTACCTGCTGCACCGCCTGGTGCCGGCCATGGTGCAGCGCGGCCAGGGCCGGGTGCTGATCACCGGCTCGATCGCCGGCTTCATGCCGGGCAGTTTCCAGGCGGTGTACAACGCCAGCAAGGCCTTTGTCGATTCGTTCGCGGCGGCGCTGCGCAACGAGCTCAAGGACTCCGGCGTGACCGTGACCTGCCTGATGCCCGGGCCGACCGACACCGAATTCTTTGCCCGCGCCGACCTGCTCGACACCAAGGTGGGCACCGACGAGAAGGCCATGTCGGACCCGGCCGACGTGGCCAAGGCCGGTTTCAAGGCCATGATGGACGGCGAGGCCGACGTCGTGGCGGGCCTGAAGAACAAGCTGCAGGTGGCCATGGCCAAGGTCATGCCCTCGCAGCTGACGGCCGAGCAGCACCGCAAGATGGCCGAGCCGGGCACGGCGCAGGACGTGCCGCCCAGCCACCGATCAACCCAGGAGTGATCTTTCATGACCCGCAAGCAGAAATCCAGCGACGAGAAAGCCAAGCCCACGGCCCAAGGCAGCGGTGGCAAGGTGGCCAACGACACCAACAAGGTGGGCGAGCAGGCGCCGACGCAGAAAAACGAAGGCCAGCGCACGCCGCAGAGCCGCCACGACCGGGAAACGCACATCGGCACGACCAATCAGGTCAGGGCGCGCAAGGGCGGCGCCGGCGGGGCCGGGAGCAGCGGCGACTGGCACTGAAGTCCAGGCGCCGGCTGGCAAAAAGAGATGGCATGCGCCAAGCAGGCCATTGGCGTTTGCCGGGCGCTCCGGCAGGCTCAGGGCTTGTCGGGCAGTTCGATCTTGACTTCCAGCACATCGAGGTTTTCCTGGCGTTCCAGGTTGAGCTTGATGTCGTTCGGATCGATCTTGATGTATTTGGCGATCACCGCGATCAGGTCGCGCTGCAGCGCGGGCAGGTAGTCCGGCTCGTGGCCGTTGCGCCCCGAGCGTTCGTGCGCCAGGATGATCTGCAGCCGCTCCTTGGCCACGGTCGCCGTTTTTTTCTTTTCGCCAAGCAGGAAGGAGAAAAAGGAGGCCATGGCTTTTTACTTTCCTCCAAACAGGCGTTTGAAGAAGCCGGGTTTTTGCGCTTCGATGAAGCGCATCGGCTTGTCCTGTCCCAGAAAGCGGTCGATCACGTCCTTGTAGGCCTCGGCCACGTCGCTGCCCTGCATGTGCACCGCCGGCACGCCCTGGTTGGAGGCCTGCAGCACGGTTTCGGACTCGGGAATCACGCCGATCAGCTTGATGCGCAGGATGTCCTGGATGTCTTCGAGCGAGAGCATCTGGCCCTGGTCCACGCGGTTGGGGTTGTAGCGGGTGATGAGCAGGTGTTCCTTGATCGGCTCGCCGCCGTCGATGGCGCGCTGCGTCTTGCTCGCCAGCATGCCCAGGATGCGGTCGGAGTCGCGCACCGAGGAGACTTCCGGGTTGGTCACGACCAGCGCCTCGTCGGCGAAATGCATCGCCATCAGCGCGCCGGTCTCGATGCCGGCGGGCGAGTCGCAGACGATGAACTCGAAGTCCATGCCGGCCAGGTCGTCGAGCACCTTTTTCACGCCCTCCACGGTGAGCGCGTCCTTGTCGCGCGTCTGCGAGGCCGCCAGCACGTACAGCTCGGGGCACTGCTTGTCCTTGATGAGCGCCTGGTTGAGCGTGGCCTCGCCCTGGATGACGTTGATCAGGTCGTACACCACGCGCCGCTCGCAGCCCATGATCAGGTCCAGGTTGCGCAGGCCGACGTCGAAATCGATCACGGCGGTCTTGTGGCCGCGCAGGGCCAGACCGGCTGCAAAGCTGGCGCTGGTGGTGGTTTTGCCTACGCCGCCCTTGCCGGAGGTCACCACGATGATTTTTGCCATTCGAAAAATTCCTTCTTTAATCAGTAAAAGTTGTCTGGTTCAGGTGGGCAGCGCACCCGTGACGCATCATGCATCAAACACTTCCCGGGATGTCAGCAAATGCCCCCTGCTCCCCGGGATAAGGTGAAAAAGCGCCAGGGCCATGGTGGGCTTTTTCTCAGTTCATCGCCGTCATCACCAGCTTTTCGCCCTCGGGGCCGTTGACCAGCCGCACCTGCGTCGGGCGGCCCGCCACCTCGGGCGGCAGCGGGTGCTCGCTGGTGCGGTAGATGCCGGCAATCGAGATCAGCTCGGCCTCCAGCGCCAGCGCGAAGATGCGCGCCTCGCTGTTGCCGCGCGCGCCGGCAATCGCCCGCCCGCGCAGCGGCGCGTAGACGTGGATGTGGCCGTCGGCGATCACCTCGGCGCCGGCGTTGACCATGGCCAGCACCACCAGGTCGCGTCCGCGCGCATACACCTGCTGGCCCGAGCGCAGCGGCTTGTCCACCACCAGCGCGCCCGCCGGCGGCGCGAGCAGCTGCGCCGGCTGCGGGTCGGGCGCCGACGCGGACTGCTCGGCCGATGCCGGCGCCGCCCGGGGCGTGAGCAGGTGCGCGTCGTGTCCGGGCGCCAGCCCGGCCTGCCGCGCGGCGGCCATTTGCGCCGGGCTGCCGCCCTTGACGGCCACGGGCGCCAGACGGTAGCTGCCCAGCAGGGCGATGAGCGCGGGAAAGTCGATCTCGGCCGCCGGCTGCCCGGCGTCCTGCAGCGGCGCCAGGTCGATCACCAGCGCGTCCTGGTCGAAGAAGTCGGGAATGTCGCCAAAGCGCGCATTCATCTCGCGCGCCAGCGCGGCCAGGTCGCTGGACTTGAGCAGCAGCGCCACCAGGGGCAAGTTGGCGCTCTTGATTTCAAAGGTGGTCGGTGTGGCAACGGTCATGGGTGGTGCGGGGCTGGAGGGACAATGAAATTCAGGCCCCGATGGGGGTGCAAAAAAACCGTGCTGGCCGGCCCGTCAAGGTTAGCGCGGCGGGCAGCGCCTTCGGCCGGGCGCGAGGCCGCATTTGTGAGCATCTGAAACGCCCTGCCATGCCCACGGCAGCGGCGGCGGGCGCGGCGCCCGGCCCTGCGGCAACTCGGCGTTCGAACAGCGTCAGGCATTGAATGCATGCAGGGTGCGCCCATCTGGGAGCGTTAAGGGCAAAGACGGGCATTATCCCGGAACTGATGAACTATTTGACCTTGTTTGCGCTGAGCGCGCTGCTGCACGGCTATGTCGCCTGGCGCCTGCTCGGGCCCTTGGCGGCGCTGCCGCTGGCGGCCTGGGCGCTGGGCGGCGTGCTGGCTTTCTCGGCCCTGGCCGTGCCTTGCGCGCTGCTGGCCCGGCGCCTGGCTGCGGCGCCGCTGGCCGACCGGCTGAGCTGGGCCGGGCTGTTGTGCATGGGCCTGTTTTCCTCGCTGCTGGTGCTCACGCTGCTGCGCGACGCGGCCTCGGCGCTGCTCTGGCTGCTGGACGCCTGGGCGCCCGGCCGCCTGGCGCTGGACGCTTGGGCCCAAGGCTCTGCGCAGGCCGTGCCGCTGCTGGGCGGCCTGGCCACGCTGCTGGGCTTTGCCAACGCCCGGCGCACGGCGCCGGTGGTGCGCGTGGACGTGCCGATCCGCGGCCTGCCGGCGGCCTGGCAGGGCTTTACGCTGGCGCAGATCAGCGACATCCATGTCGGACCGACGATCCGTCGCCACTACCTGCGCCGCATCGTCGAGCGCGTCAACACGCTCGGCGCCGACGTGGTGGCCATCACTGGCGACCTGGTCGATGGCCGGGTGGGCGAGCTGGCCGCGCACGTGGCGCCGCTGGCCGACCTGCGCTCGCGCCGCGGCACGTTCTTCGTCACTGGCAACCACGAGTACTACGCCGGCGCCCAGCCCTGGATCGACGAGCTGCGCCGCCTGGGGCTGACGGTGCTGCTCAACGAGCATGTGGTGTTCGGCCCCAGCGATGCGGACGCCGGCGCGTGGCCGCTGGTGCTGGCCGGCGTGACCGATTTCAATGCCGGGCAGTTCGACCCGTCCCAGCGCAGCGACCCGGCGCTTGCGCTCAAGGGCGCGCCGCCCGAGGCCGTGCGCGTGCTGCTGGCGCACCAGCCGCGCAGCGCGCCGGCGGCCGCCGAGGCGGGGTTTGACCTGCAGCTGTCGGGCCACACGCATGGCGGGCAGTTCTACCCGTGGCCGCTGTTCGTGCGGCTGCAGCAGCCGTTCACGGCGGGCCTGCACCTGTGGGGCCGGCTGTGGGTGTACACCAGCCGGGGAACGGGCTACTGGGGCCCGCCCAACCGTTTCGGCGCGCCCTCGGAAATTACCTGCCTGCGCCTGGTGGCGGCCTGAGGCGCTGGCGCCTGAAAACCAGAAAATTTCAGTCAAAAACGGCTGCAGCGCAGAACCAGCCTGCGCTTCAAGCTATTGAAAGCATAGCAATGACGGACGCCAAGCCTATGCCTGCCGCTCATAAAACACCTTGCCCACGCGCTCGATGTGTTCGCGCAGTTCTGGATGGCTCAGCTGCTCGAAAATCGACAGGTCAATCGTGTAGGGCAGCAGCAAATCGTCCAGCGCATGGGCAATCAGGCCCAGCTGGTCAAGGCGGAGCGCAGGGCCGTACAGCGTCAGGTCAATGTCGGAGCCGGCGCGGTAAGTGCCCTTGGCGCGCGAGCCGTAAAGCACTACTTTTTCCACATCCTTGAAACTCGCCAGCACGGCCTGGATGCGGGCAATAGTGGACTCGGGCAGCCCGCAGTTCATAAGCCCGTATCGGCCTGCTGATAGCGGTCCATAAACGTGGCTGCCATGGCCTTGAAGGCCGGGTAGTAACGCGCCAGGATGTTGTCCACGATGGCTTGCGCGGTCGCCTGGTCGTAAGTATGGGAAGTCAGGTTGCGGTCGGCAATCATGTGCATCCAGTCCTCGCCTTCGGCGATGAGGCCGTTTTTGAATGCGCTGCGGGTGGCGTCCCTAGAGCCGATCAGGCCAATGATGCCTTGGTTGTTCAAATAGTCCTTCAAGACGTTCCACGCGAGTTCATGCGTGAATTCAAAGCTCTGGATCAGGCCCTGCTGCTCCAGCTTGGACAGCGCGCGCGTTTGCGTCAGCGCATAAGCTTCATCGAGCGTTTGCAGCGCCTTGAGGTAATTGTTGAAGCGCTGTTTCCAGCGGATGTCTTGCGTCATGGCTTGGCTCTTGTTATCGCCTCAACGGGCAGGAACTGACTCGTTTTAAATCGTGAAGAATACACGGCTCACACGCTGGCCGTGAGGTTCTGGCGCTATTTCAACTCTGTCTTTGACCGTTTTTTCGGTGCTTGTGGCGGCTTGGCTGGAAGGCGTTTTCATGTGATGGCCCAACAGGAAAAGGTGGCCAGTGCTACTCATACCGCAGCTGTGCACAAAGCCACATCGACCAGACCTGCGCTACATTGGCTCGTTATATCAACAAGCCAACACCATGGACAAAGCTTCACTTTTTATTGCATCTTCTGTTGAAGGTTTGTCCGTTGCCGAAGCCATCAATCTCAATCTCGATCACGACGTCCACACCACACTTTGGCGTGCTGGTACGTTCAAGATCGGATCAGCCGCATTGGACGATCTTGTGAAGAAATCCTCGGCGGTCGATTTCGCGGTATTTGTTTTCACGCCCGACGACGTGAGCACCATTCGCAAGCAGGAAGCGTTGGTAGCTCGCGATAACGTGGTGTTTGAGCTGGGCCTGTTCATTGGCGCGCTGGGGAAAGATCGCTGCTATGTGGTCAAGCCGCGCGGCGTGGCCATGCACCTGCCTTCCGATCTTCTGGGCGTGATGACTGCCGACTATGCGGCAAGCCGGCCAGACGATGACGTCGCTTCCTCACTGAACGCGGCATGCAAGCTCATCAAGGATCGCATCCGCGAACTGGGCGCTATTGACCGTTCACCGTTCAGCAATCCAGGCCTTCGCGTCCGCCCCGCAGCCAACCCGCCCGATTACAAGCTGCAGGACACTGACCTTTTGTTCCTTGCCCAATGCGTCAAAAGCCATGTGGCAGATCCCAGTGGTCTTTCTTTCTGGAGCATCGAAAACGCATTGAAAGCTGAGAGCGAGCATGCCTTGTTCATGAGCGCCATCAAGCTGCTGCGTCTCGGCTACGTAGAAAAAACCGTCGAGGCAGGCTACCAAGACAATGGCAACCATTATGCGTACCGTTCGACGGACGATGGACTGGATGTTTTCCTGAAGCACGAAAACCGCTACGCAGAATTGCGCAAGCCTCCGGTACTCTCCTCACCTCCGCGCCCTTACGGTGCGGCAAAGAAAGCAGCTTCTAATTTTGAAGACATGAGCGACGACATTCCGTTTTAGCCAAAACTTGGGCCAAGTTCATGCCCTTCAAACCATTCAACCCAAACTGCGCATGTGTATTAAGCTATTAAAAAAATAGCATTCAGTCCGACACCAGCCGCCCATCGACCAGCGCGATCACCCGGTCGCAGCGCGCGGCCAGGCGCGGGTCGTGGGTGACGATCAGGCAGGCGCTGCCGTGGTCGCGGTTGAACTCGCGCAGCAGGCCAAACACCTCGTCGGCCGACACCGTGTCCAGGTTGCCGGTCGGCTCGTCGGCCAGGATCAGGCGCGGCTGCAAGGACAGCGCCCGGGCAATCGCCACGCGCTGCTGCATGCCGCCCGACAGCTCGCCGGGGCGCTTGTATTCGGCGCCTTTCAGGCCCACGCGCGCCAGCAGGTCGCGCGCATTGGCTTCGGCCTGCGCCGTGGCCGTGCCGTGGGCGATGATGGAGGGCAGCAGCACGTTTTCCAGCGCGGTGAAGGCCGGCAGCAGGTGGTGGAACTGGAACACGAAACCGATGGTCGCGCCGCGCAGCGCCGTCAGGCCGGCATCGTCGAGCGACTGCGCCGGCTGGCCGGCGATTTCCAGCCGGCCCGACGTGGGCCGCTCCAGCAGGCCGATGATGTTGAGCAGCGTGCTCTTGCCCGAGCCCGACGGCCCGGTGAGCGCGACGAACTCGGCCTGGCGCAGCGCCAGGGAAATGCCGTGCAGCACCTCGGTTTCCACCTCGGTGCCGACGTTGTAGCTGCGCCGGATGTCCGTCAGGCGCAGGATGGGGTTGGGCGGGGTGGTCATGCGTGCCGGCTATTGTGAACGCACGCGCAGGCGGGAACGGCTCAAGCGTTGCGCCTGGCGGCCCAGGCCCCAGGCCCGCAGCGTGGCTGGGCCAGCCACAACGCAGCGCGGCGCGGCCCAGCGCTTGCTATTGAATTCATAGCTGACTACGCAGGCGTGGCCTGCGCAAGCGGCCGATTCAATGCTGGAAATCCGCTGGCTGGCGCGACATGCCTGCGCGCTAGCGCATGAACCCCATGCCGCGCGCCTCGCGCACCTCGGGCTTGAGGCGGTGCTCGGCCTGCAGCTGCTCCAGGAATTCCTCGGCCGACAGCTCGGCCTCCAGGATCACGCCCTGGCGCTTGACGGCGGCAAAGTCGCCCGGGCACAGCTGCGCCAGCGGCGCCAGGCTGGCCTTGAGCGCACCGGTCAGCCGCGACGCATCGCCGGCCAGCGCCTCGGCCACGAACATCGCCTCGCGCTGCGCGGCGGTCAGCGGCATGAAGCGGATCTTGAAGGTGAAGCGCCTGAGCGCGGCGGGGTCCAGGCTGTCAAAGAGGTTGGTGGTGCAGATGAAGATGCCGTGGTAGCGCTCCATGCCCTGCAGCATTTCATTCACCTCGGTCACCTCGTAGGTGCGCTGGGCGCCGCGCCGGTCCTGCAAAAAGCTGTCGGCCTCGTCCAGCAGCAGCACCGCCTTTTCCAGCTCGGCCTCGCGGAACATGGCCGCCATCTGCTGCTCGGTCTCGCCGACGTACTTGCTCATCAGGTCGCTGGCCTGCTTGACCATGAGCGGCTGCTCCAGCGCCTGGGCAATGTGCTCGGCCAGCGCCGTCTTGCCGGTGCCGGGCGGGCCGTAGAAGCACAGGCTGCCGTGGCCCCGGCTCTTGAGC
>Ga0302347_1004041_pt1 | contig 12142 bp, 9 predicted proteins | sample PhyWR1_FD_202178 | JGI IMG/M metagenome (GOLD analysis project Ga0302347, IMG submission 202178) | Leaf surface microbial communities from wheat plants in UC Gill Tract Community Farm, Albany, California, United States - DLSL W.R1 (v2)... | ecosystem: Host-associated > Plants > Phyllosphere >...
TAAGCCAGCAACGGCATCGGGCTGGGCGAGATGGTGTATTCCATGGCGTGGTGTTCGCCAATCCATACGGTGCTGAAGCCACCGGCCTCGGCCATCAGGGTCAGTTCGGTCAAGTCTTCGAACAGCTGACGGTGGCTGACACTTTCATCCCAGCGTTCCATGTGTACGAACAGCGAAAACTTCATGACGCTCACCTCGAATCTTTTGTGATCGGCCTGTCGACTGCGGGCCCTTAAGTACTCTCGCCAATCTGAAGCGTGCCCGTGATAACGGCTGTTCGGCGGATTGATTCTTGGTATACCATAATACGGAATATCCGCAAAACTTTTCTCTCCAACGGTCGCACCCTCACCTCACAAGGAAGGCGAGCTAGATGAACATAAAACAAAAATTGATCCTGGCGTTTGCGGTGATCGCCAGCCTACCGGTGATTCTGGTGGCTGTGCTGATCATCCTCAATGTGCGGCATGAAGCCCGCGATGGTTTTGTCGACAGCAGTGGCCGCGAGATCCGCCAGGTCGACAATGCCATGCAACTGTTTTTCGAGGGCATCAGCCAGAACGTCGGCTACCTGGCGGCGCACCCACAGCTGCAGAGCATTCATGGCGATGTGAAACGCTACCTGGCCAGCGATGCCGCGCAAGTCGCCCCTGGCGAACGCGACCAGCAGCTGTTCGAGTTGTTCGAGGGCCTGGCCAAGAGCCACTCGGCCTACACCTACCTGTCCCTCGGCACCGAAGATGGCGGCTACGTGTTCTGGCCCGGCGACCCCAAGCTGGCCAACTATGATCCGCGCACGCGGCCCTGGTATAAGACGGCCATGGCCCAGCCGGGCAAGACCCTGCGCACCCAAGCCTATTATTGGGCGGCCGATGATGTGGTACTGGTGAGCACCGTGCAGAGTTTCAACGACCGCCAGGGCAAGGCGAGCGGGGTGGTCAACATTGACGTGTCACTCAAGCAACTGACCGATCTGGTCAAGCAGATCAAGCTGGGCGAGAGCGGCTACCTGATGTTGATGGAAGCCAACAATACCGTACTGGTGGACCCAAGCGATCCGTCCCACAACTTCAAGCCGCTCGGCGAGCTGGGTGATGGCTACCGCCAGTTGAGCGAAGCCGGCCCCGGCCTGGTGCAGGTCGAATTGGCCGGTGAGCGTTACATGGCAATGGTGTGGCCGTCGCAGGCTTTGGGCTGGCGCTTTGTCGGGCTGGTGCGCGAGAGTGAAGTGATGGCCGGCGCAGTACGGCTGACCTGGCTGATCGCCGCCATCGCATTGGCGTGCGGCGTGTTGTTTGCGGTGGTGGGTGCGTGGTTTGCCGGGCTGATCGTCAAGCCGATTCGCGGCGTGGCCAGCGGCCTGGAAGGTATCGCCCAGGGTGAAGGTGATTTGACCGCGCGCCTGGAGGTGAACGGCCGCGACGAGACGGCGCAACTGGCCGGCTGGTTCAACCAGTTTCTGGAAGCGATTCGCACGCTGATCCAGCGCATCGGCCAGGCCGCCGGGCAGATCCACAGCAGCTCCGGGAGTGCCACTGAAGTGTCGGTGGAAATGGCCGACGTCGCCGCGCGTCAGCGCGAAGCGGTGGACATGGTTTCCACCGCGTTCCACGAAATGGTCGCCACCTCCAATGAAGTCGCGCGCTCCTGCAGCCAGGCCGCCGACTCGGCCGACAACGGTCAGCGCCAGGCCCACACCGGGCAGCAGCAGATCGACGCGGCGGTGAGCAGCGTCGGGCGTCTGAGCGAAGAAATCGGCCATTCCGCCCAGGCCATGGAGCAGCTGGAAAAGGACAGCAACGACATCCAGTCGATCCTTGGCACCATCCGCTCGATTGCCGAGCAGACCAACCTGTTGGCACTCAACGCCGCCATCGAGGCCGCGCGGGCCGGCGAGCAGGGGCGGGGCTTTGCGGTGGTGGCAGACGAGGTGCGCGCGCTGGCCAAACGTACCTCCGACTCCACCGGTGAAATCGACGGGCTGCTCGGCAACCTGGCGCGGCGCACACACCAGATGGGCAAGCAGATGCATGCCAGCCTTGAGGTGTCCCAGGAAACCGTGGTGTCGATCAACGACGCGCGGGCCAGCTTCGGCTTGATCCGCGAGTCGGTGGACGTGATCCGCGACATGAATACGCAAATCGCCACCGCCGCCGAAGAGCAGCACCAGGTGGCCGAGGATATCAATCGGCACATCAGCCAGATTCACGGGGATGCGCAGTTAGTGGCGAGCCTGGCCGACTCCACGCGCCAGGATGCGCAGCAGTTGACGGCGTTGTCGCAGACGTTGAACCAGTTGGTCAGCCGGTTCCGGACCTGACCTGGAATGCAGTTAAATGTGAGAGGGGGGCAAGGCCCCTCCCACATTGGTTGTGTGTGTTACTCAGGCAACGACCGGCAACGCCCCCATCTTCCCATGGCAATACACCAGTGGCCCGGCGTTCTGCTGGGGCACGATCAGGTTCTTCACCGAGCCGACCATGATCGCGTGGTCGCCACCTTCATATTCGCGCCACAACTCGCACTCGATCACCGCCGTGGCATTGGCCAGGATCGGGTTGCCCAATTCACTCAAGGTCCATTCGATGCCTTGGGCCTTGTCTTTGCCCTTGCGCGCAAACGCATAGGCCTCGCTTTGTTGCCCGCCGGACAGCACATGAATCGCAAAGCGCTTGTTCTTTATCAGCACCGGGTACGAGTCGGAACTGTAATTGGGGCAGAACAGCACCAGCGCCGGCTCCATGGACAACGAACTGAAGGCACTGGCGGTCAGGCCGACGATTTGCCCGTCGTCATCGAGCGTGGTGATCACGGTGACCCCGGACGGAAACGAACCCATCACTTGTTTGTAGATGGCGGCATCGATCATGGGTATGTCCTCTGGCGTTGAAGCGGTTCTTATGAATTTATAGGTCTGATGGTATACCGTAATACAATCGATGCAACCGCTTTTTCAAACCGCCGACAAACGTCAACCTTTAGTCTTATAACCAGTAAATACGGGGGTTAAGACCAGAAATGGCGATGGGGCATGTGGCACACTTACAGATCAGATGCAGCTTAAGACTACGGATCAGTCTTGTGAAAATGTTGGAATACCATAATATGGTGTTCATCTGAGGGGCGCCATGAAGCGTCCCCGGTTTGGCGTCAAACAACTATAAGATCAGACCAAAGCGAGTCCATTTCCATGCCCCAGACGTCCCGGCAAGACCCCCTGATCGAGAATCACACGGTCGATTACGTTCCTCTCGCAGAGCGCCATGGAAAGGCCCGCGACCTGTTCACCTTATGGTTCAGCACCAACATTGCGCCGTTGCCGATCGTCACCGGCGCCATGGTCGCCCAGGTGTTCCACCTCAACCTGGTGTGGGGGCTGCTGGCGATTGCCCTCGGGCACATGCTCGGCGGCATCGTGATTGCCCTCGCGTCGGCCCAGGGCCCGCGCATGGGCATTCCGCAGATGGTGCAAAGCCGTGGCCAGTTCGGCCGTTACGGCGCCTTGCTGATCGTGTTCTTTGCCGCGCTGATCTACATCGGTTTCTTCATTTCCAACATCGTGCTGGCCGGCAAATCCATCGTCGGCATCGTGCCCTCGGTGCCTGTGCCGGCGAGTATCCTGATCGGCGCCCTCAGCGCCACCGCCATCGGCGTGATCGGTTATCGCTTTATCCATAGCCTCAACCGCATCGGCACCTGGGTGATGGGCAGCGCATTGCTTGCCGGGTTTGTCTATATCTTCGCCCATGACCTGCCGGCCGACTTCCTCAGCCGTGGCGGCTTCAACCTGGCCGGCTGGCTGGCCACGGTGTCCCTTGGCGTGATCTGGCAGATCAGCTTTTCGCCCTACACCAGCGACTACTCGCGCTACCTGCCGGCGGATATCGGCATCACCCGACCGTTTCTCGCTACCTACCTGGGCGCCACCCTCGGCACTATCCTGTCGTTTGCGTTTGGCCTGGTTGCGGCATTGGCCACGCCTGAGGGCACCGAAGCCATGGTCGCGGTCAAGCAAGCCACCGGCTGGCTGGGGCCGATTTTGATGGTGCTGTTCCTGCTCAATATCATCAGCCACAACGCCCTGAACCTGTACGGCGCGGTGCTCTCGATCATCACCTCGATCCAGACCTTCGCCAGCCACTGGACGCCCAGCATCAAAGTGCGTGTGGTGCTCTCGGGCATCGTCCTCGCGGGTTGCTGCATGGTTGCGTTGGGCGCGTCGGCAGACTTCATCTCGCAATTCATCGGCCTGATCCTGGCGCTGTTGCTGGTGCTGGTGCCGTGGGCGTCGATCAACCTGATCGACTTCTACATCATCAAGCGTGGCGTCTATGACATCGCCTCGATTTTCCAGGCGGACGGCGGGGTCTACGGGCGTTTTAACCTGCATGCGATCGTGGCGTATTTCATCGGCATCATCGTGCAGCTGCCGTTTGCCAATACCTCGCTGTATGTGGGGCCGTGGGCCAACCTGGTGGACGGCGCGGACCTGTCGTGGCTGGTGGGGTTGGTAGTGACGTGCCCGTTGTATTACTGCCTGGCGACACGTCAACACACCCAAAAGGCCAAAGCGCTATACCGCCTGACCTAACCCTGTGGCAAGCTCCCTCGCCACGGTTGCCTGTGTGTCATCGCTATTGAGTACTTTCCCAAAACTCCTCGAGAGCATCCTCCAACGCGCCTTCGAAGTACTCCTTCGAGGCGCGGTCCCACAGGATATGAAACGCCGGCAGTTCCACGGTTCCTGTGTGGATGATGATCGCGTTGGTGCGCGCCACCGAGGTCTGCGCCACCGCCCCCGGCTTGAACGCCAAATGGCTCAAATCGACACCACACAGCTTGGCCATCACCTGCCCAATCACACCGCCACTGAGCAGCACACAGGCATGGCTGTCCTGGCGCGGCAGCAGGTAGTTGGCGTGATGGTCCAGCTCCCAGCGCGCTTCTTCATCGGCAATGCGCTGGCCTTGATCCTTGGGGCTGCCCAGCAGCAGGTATTCGGTCTGTGACAGCCGCGCCACCCAGCTGCCATCCGCTTGCGCGGTGGCGTGGTTGGGCGCGTCCGGCAGAGTGAAGCCGCGGCCGCTGAGGTACTCGGCGGCATAGCTGCCGCGAAAGCCGACCCGAGGCAGGTCGGTCTGGTCGATCAGGCGGCACGGCGTGATCAAGTCGTGGGCTTTCAGACTGGTCATGGCTTACCCCTCCTGGCGTTGGTTAGTTGGGTCGAAGAAGGGCAGTTGCACCACCTCGGCCTGGACGACGATGCCGCCCTCGACACGAATCGGAATGCGCTGCCCCGGCGTGCTTTGTTCGATACCGGCGTAGGCCAGGCCGACGATGCGGCCGAGGGTGGCGGAGTATTCGCAGGAGGTGACGTTGCCGCTGATGTCCGGGCCGTTGAGCACCAGGTGGCCTTCCAGCGGTTGCACGCTGCCTTTGGGCAGGGTGAAACCCACCAGTTTGCGTTTCAGCGGCTGGGCTTCGAGGATGTCCACCGAGCGCCGGCCGACGAAGAATGGCTTGTTGCGGCTGACCGCCCAGCCCATGTCGATTTCGGCCGGGTGGGTCATGCCGTCGGTGTCCTGGCTGATGATTACGTGGCCTTTTTCCAGGCGCAGCAGGCGCTGGGTTTCGACGCCGAAAGGGCGGATGTCGAAGGCCTTGCCGGCCGCCGTCAAGGCATCCCACAGCGCCAGGCCATGACGCGCCGGCACGTGGATTTCATAGCCCAACTCGCCGACAAACCCGACCCGCAGCAAGCGCGCCTTGATCCCGGCCACGCGGCCTTGGCGCACGCCCAGGTAAGGGAAACCTTCGGCGCTGAGGTCGAGGTCGCTGCACACTTGTTCCAGCACCTTGCGTGAATCCGGCCCGGCCACGTTCACCGCGCAGATCGCGGCGGTGACGTTGGTCACGTCCACATCCAGGCGCCACTGCGCGTTCCACTTGAGCATCTGCTGGTAGATGCGGTCGACGCCGCTGGTGGTGGCGGTGACGTAGAAGTGGTTGTCGGCCAGCCGCGCGCACACGCCGTCGTCGATCACCACCCCGTGCTCGTTGGTCATCAGCGCATAACGCGAGCGGCCCACCGGTTGCTTGAGGAAGGCAAAGGTGTACAGGCGGTTGAGCAGTTCGGCGGCATCCGGGCCGCGCACATCCAGGCCGCCGAGGGTCGACACATCGATCAGCCCGACCTTGTTGCGCACGTGCAACGCTTCGGCCTGCATGCAGGCTTCGCGGTCTTGGGCCTTGCCGTAGTAGGCGGGGCGCTGCCAGATGCCGGCGGGCATCATCTTCGCGCCGGCTTGCACATGCCGCGCGTGCATCGGCGTCTGGCGGTACGGGTCGAAGGCACGCCCGGCGACGTGGGCGAGTTTTTCCGCCACGAATGGCGGCCGCGCGGTGGTCACGCCGGTTTCGCTGATACTGCGCTGGGTCGCCCAGGCCACCAGCCGCGCCGTCGGCAACGCCGAGTGTCGCCCCTGGGACGGGCCCATGCCGACGGTGGAATAGCGCTTAACCAGCTGCACATCGCGATAGCCGATGCGCGTGGCGTTGACGATATCCGCCACTTGCAGGTCTTCGTCAAAATCGACGAAATCCTTGCCTTTGGGGTGCGGGAAGATCGGCCAGTTGAAGTTCACCTGGGCTTCGCTGCGCAGCGGCACGCGCGGGCCGTTGCTGCTCAAGCCGAGGGCGAGCAGGCAGTCGGCGGCGGCATTCGTGGCGTCGGCCAGCACATTGTCCAACTGGTTCTGGCCGTGCACCGAGCCGGCTACGCCGAGGTTGTGCGGCAGGCCGCTGAGGCTGAATTCTGCGCGTGCGTCTTCATAGGCCAGCTTGCCACCGGCCTGGCACAGCAGTTGATACACCGGCATGTAGCCGGCGGACATGCACAGCAGGTCGCAGTCGATCGTTTGCTTGCTGTCACTGACCTGGCCCTGGCCGGTGATCTGGCGCACGTCGACGCCCTTGATATGCCGCAGGCCTTTTTCATGCAGGGCCTCGAAGACCGTGCTGTTGCTGATGTAAGGGATTTTGCGTTGGGCCAAAGCGCCCGGCAGGGCTTGGTCGGCCGGCGCGTGGCGCAGGTCGATCACTGCGGCAACGTCCACACCCTGGTCATGCAGGTCGAGGGCGGCCATGTAGCCGTCATCGTTACCGGTGAGCACCACCGCGCGTTTGCCCGGCCTGACCGCGTAGAGCTTCATCAGGCGTTGCGCCGCACTGGTGAGCATCACTCCCGGCAAGTCGTTATTGCGGAACACCACCGGCTGGTCGAACGCGCCGCTGCACACCAGGCACTGGCGGGCGCGCACCTTGTACATGCGCTTGCCCTGGATCACCGGCAGGTAATTGTCGGTGAACCAGGCGTTGCAGGTGGCGTCGGTGAGCACCTGGATATTCGCGTGTTGCTGCACCGCCGCCAGCAGTTCATGGCGCAGCGTGTCGGCGCGGGTACCGGCGATGTCGAAGCGTGCATAGGTCAGCGAACCGCCGAGGATCGGCTGCTGCTCGATCAGCAACACCCTGGCCCCGGCATTCGCCGCCGTCAGCGCCGCCTGCATCCCGGCGGGGCCGGCGCCGATCACGGCGAGGTCGGTGAACAGGTAGGCCTTGTCGTAGTACTCGGGCTGGAATTTGAGGTCGAGTACGCCCAGGCCGGCCTTTTTGCGGATGATTGGCTCCCACACTTTCCACATGCCCTTGGGCTTGTAGAACGAGCGGTAGTAGAACCCCACCGGCATGAATTTGGAGAACTTGCCCAGGTACGCGTCCTTGTCGTTGTCCAGCGAGCCGTTGACGTTCTGCGCGGTCACCTGCAAACCGCCGGTCAAGCCGTGGGCATCCGCCAGCACATTGGGTTCATGGGGCAGTTGCACCAGGCTGTTGGCGTCCTGGCCGGCCATGGTCAGCGGGCCGCGTGGACGGTGGTATTTGAACGAGCGCGAGAGCAGGAATCGCCCGTTGGCCAACAAGGCACTGGCGATGCTGTCGCCCTGCAAGCCCTGGTAGGCGTGGCCGTCGAAGCTGAAATCAAGGGCCTGATCGCGTTGGATCAGCAAGCCCATGGGGGCGGGGAGGCGGTTCATCCGGCGATCTCCTTGGCGGTGGTGAAGTCGACGCGGTGGGTGAACACTTCCTTGGGGTCGAAGGTGCGCTGGATTTCATCGGTGACCGTATGGCGCTCGGCGAGGAACCAGTAGCTGGACGGCGTGTGCATCCACCATTCGCGCACCACGCCGGCGAGGTTGTCGGTGTTGAACACGTAGTCGGCCCATTCGGCATCGCTGCAGTTGACCGGGTCGGGCATCGGCTTGAACTCGCCGCCGTAGGTGAACTCGCTGATATTGCGCGGCCCGTTGAGCGGGCACGTCATGATTTTCATAGTCCGCTCTCCATCAGTGGCTGGCCGCCGTGGCGCCCATTTCGTTGACTTGCTGGAAGGTCGAGAAGCGTTCGAGGCCGAACGGTTTGATCAGCTCCGGCACCTTGCCGACGCTGGCGACCAGCTCGGCCATGGTCTTGCCGCAGATCGGCGTGGCCTTGAAACCCCAAGTGCCCCAGCCCGCGTCGAGGTAGTAATTCTTCACCGGCGACAGGCCCATGATCGGGCTGTAATCCGGGGTCATGTCGGTGATCCCGGCCCACTGGCGCATCAACTTGGCGTTGGCCAAAAACGGGAACATCTCGATGGCGTGGGCCAGCAGGCTTTCCTTCAACTCCAGGGTCGAGCGCGTGTTGAACAGCGGGTAGGGGTCGGAGCCACCGCCGAACACCACTTCGCCACGGCTGGTCTGCTGCACGTAGCAGTGCAGCGCCGACGAGCTCACCAGTGGGTCGAGGAACGGCTTGAACGGTTGGGTGACCATCGCCTGCAACGGGAAGGTCTGGATCGGCGAGCGGATGCCGGCCTTGGCCATCAGCAATGAGCTGTGCCCGGCAATCGCCTGTACGGCGCAACCGCATTTGATCGTGCCACGGTTGGTCTTCACGGCGGTGATGGTGCCGTGCTCGATCACCAGGTCTTGCACTTCGGTGAGCTGGTGGATTTCCACGCCGCGCTTGGCCGCCTGTTTGGCGTAGCCCCAGGCCACGGCGTCGTGGCGCGCGGTGGCGCCGTCGATGTGCCAGAGCCCTGCGATCACCGGCAGGTGGCCGGGGTCGAGGTTGAGGCTGGGCACCAGTTCGCGGATCTGCTGGCGGTCGATCATCTCGGTGCGCCCGCCGAAGTGCTTGTTGACCTCGGCGCGCTGGCGGAACGAGCGCACGGTGGCGTCAGTGTGGGCCAGCGTCAGTTGCCCGCGCTCGGAGTACATGATGTTGAAATCGAATTCGTTGGACAGGCTCTGGAACATCTTCACCGACTCGGCGTAGAACCGCACGCCTTCGCTGGTGAGGTAGTTGGAGCGGATCACCGCGGTGTTGCGCGCGGTATTGCCGCCGCCCAGGTAGCCCTTTTCCAGCACGGCAATGTTGGTGATGCCGTGGTACTTGGCCAGGTAATAGGCGGTGGCCAGGCCGTGGCCGCCGGCGCCGATAATCACCACGTCATAATGTGGCTTGAGTTCCTTGGGCGGTGGCAGGTCCACCTCCACCGGGTATTCGGAACTCAGCCCGTATTTCAATAGATTGAATGGCATACGGCCTCCGATTGGCTGCGTAGGGCGTGGTGTTGCGCGAGGGCGGCGGCCACGGTGTTTTTCATCAGGAAGGCAATGGTCATCGGGCCGACACCGCCGGGCACCGGGGTGATGGCGGCGACGTGGGGCAGGGCGGCGTCAAAGTCGACATCGCCCACCAGGCGGCTGCGGCCGTCGTCGTCGATGCGGTTGATACCGACGTCGATCACCACCGCGCCGGGTTTCAACCAGCTCGCATCAATCAAGCGTGCGCGGCCCACGGCGGCGATCACGATATCGGCCTGGCGGCACAGGGCCTGGGCGTTGTGGCTGCGCGAGTGCAATACCGTCACCGAACAGTCCGCCTGCAGCAGCAGCGCGGCCATTGGCTTGCCGACAATATTCGAGCGGCCGACCACCACCGCGTGTTTGCCGCGCAGGTCGCCGAGGGTCTGCTCCAGCAAATACAGGCAGCCACTCGGCGTGCACGGCGTGAGCACCGCGCGGCCCTGGCTGAGGCCGCCGACGTTCTGGCTGTGAAAGCCATCCACGTCCTTGTCCGGCGCAATGGCTTCGAGGGCGCGCAGTTCGTCGATCTGCGCCGGCAGCGGCAGTTGCAGGAGGATGCCGTGGATCGCCGGGTTGGCGTTCAGTTGGCCGATCAGGATCAGCAGCTGTTCGGTGCTGGTGTCGCTGGGCAGCCGGTGTTCGAGGGAGCGGATGCCCACTTCTTCGGCGCGCAGGATTTTGTTGCGTACATAAACCTGACTGGCCGCGTCGCTGCCCACCAGGATCACCGCCAATGTCGGTTGAATGTCCTGCGCGTGCAGGCGCGTGACGTCCTCGCGCACTTGCAGCAGCACCCGCGCGGCGGCGGCTTTGCCGTCGATCAGTTTGCAGGCGCTCACCGGAACACCACCGTTCTGTCCTGGTTGAGGAACACCCGGTGTTCCAGGTGGTATTTGACCGCCTTGGACAGGGCCACGGTTTCGGTGTCACGGCCGATGGCGACCAGGTCGTCGGGCTTGTACACGTGGTCGACGCGTTGCACTTCCTGCTCGATGATCGGGCCCTCATCCAGGTCGCTGGTGACGTAGTGCGCGGTGGCGCCGATCAGCTTCACGCCGCGTTGATAGGCCTGGTGGTAAGGCTTGGCGCCTTTGAAACCGGGCAAAAACGAGTGGTGGATATTGATCGCCCGCCCGGACAGTTGCCGGCACAGGTCGTCGGAGAGGATCTGCATGTAGCGCGCCAACACCACCAGCTCGGTACGGGTGTCATCCACCACTTTCATCAGCTCGGCTTCCTGGGCGGCCTTGTTGTCCTTGGCCACGGGCAGGTAGATAAAGCGAATGCCCTCGCGCTCGGCCATGGGCCGCAGGTCGAGGTGGTTGGAAACGATGGCGGTGATGGTCATGTCCATCTCGCCCTTGTGGTAGCGGTAGAGCAGGTCGGTGAGGCAGTGGTCGAACTTGCTCACCATCAGCATCACGCGCATGGGTTCGCGGGTGTCGTGCAGTTCCCACTGCATGTCGAAGGCTCGGGCGACGTCGGCGAAACCGTCGCGGATCTGTTGCAGGTCGCCGGTGTGGCCGTCATTGAAGCGGAACACGGCGCGCATGAAGAAGCGGCCGCTGAAGTCATCGTCGAACTGCGCCATTTCCCCGATGTAGCACGCGTTGTCTGCCAGGTAGGTGGTAACGGCAGCGACGATGCCGGACACGGCGGGACAGGTGACCTTGATGATGAAATGATTTTTTTCGTGTTGCATGACACGTCCTCGGGATGATGGCGGCAGTTCATCGCAGAGCGAAAAATGTCTGAGGACAGCTGGCTCGTTCCGTGAGCGCGTTTTCTTGTTAGGAATAAAATATTCCTGAAGTGGCTTTATAGGGGAATGGGGGCGGGGCGTCTAGGGTTTTGGGAAAGTTTTTTAACTGGGGGGAATTTTTTGAGGCGCCTGGGGGGGCATATCCGTTGCTGCGGTAACGGCTGCGTATGGTTCCGCTCTTACAGCGGGTCACTTTTGGAAGAGCGCCAAAAGTAACCAAAAACGCTTCGCCCCACCACTCGGTACCTCGCCTAGGCTCGGTATGCCCGTAATCCGACAGTGATGTGGGGGGCCGCCGCCACGCGCCATCCATGGCGCGGGGCGGCTAAACCGGCATCCCTGCCGGTTTACCCCCCACATCCCTGTCGAATTCCGGCCAGCGTGGTTGACGGGGCGATCTCAGATCAAAATCAAAAGCCAAAGCAGATCAAAAGCAGAGCACGGCGGCCTGAGAGCCGACCTGAGTGGTGTAGATCAAAAGCGGTTTTGCTCTGCTCTGCTCTGCTCCGGCCCTTACATCCTTTTCGCTGACGAAGTCAGCGGTCTTTTGATCTGCGCTTGTGATCGTGATCTTGATCTTAGGCGCCCCGTTAAACACGCTGGCCGAACGCAGGCTTGAATCCGTGGGTAACCCGGCAGGACGCCGGGTTAGCCGCGCTGGGCCAAGGATGGCCCATCGCGGCGGCCC
>Ga0302347_1004048_pt1 | contig 12127 bp, 10 predicted proteins | sample PhyWR1_FD_202178 | JGI IMG/M metagenome (GOLD analysis project Ga0302347, IMG submission 202178) | Leaf surface microbial communities from wheat plants in UC Gill Tract Community Farm, Albany, California, United States - DLSL W.R1 (v2)... | ecosystem: Host-associated > Plants > Phyllosphere >...
AGGCGTAAGAACGGTCCAGAACAATTCGTGGTTGTAATGTCCTCCAGCGTTGTTTCTAACGGCCGGACTTTCTTTGGAAATGTGGGAAAGGATTTTGGTGATGCTTTCTTTTTCCAATGGCGTTCCGGCAATGGCTTTATTCAAATTGGTGACATAACCTGCGGCGTGTTTGGTGTAATGGATTTCCATCGTTTGCGCATCTACGTAAGGCTCCAGCGCGTTGTAAGCGTAAGGAAGCGGCGTCTGTTTGAATTGTGCCATTGCAAAAGTAGCTGCAGACAAAGCACTTGCGAGAAATATTTTCTTGATTTTCATAATAACTTTATTTAAAGATTAATATTTATTGTTTTAATAATTTTCTGATGTCTTCTATTAATTTTTCACGGTCGGGATGGTATTTGCCGGTGAGTGAAGTGGTTTTTCCTTCTGGATCTTCATAATTCAGGCCAGAGTAATATAAGATTGGACTATTGTTTTCGTCAAATCTGGAACGGAGATTTCCTTCCTGGTCAACCAGGGCGATCATTCCGCTGTGATTCAGGCTTTCCGATTGGTCTTCTTTATCGCCGACATAGATGTTGAATTGGTCTGCCAGGTGATCGATGTAATCTCGGTTTCCTGTCAGAAAATGCCAGTTCGGCGATTTGGTTCCCAGCATTCTGGCGTGGTTTTTCAAAACTTCCGGTGTGTCATTCGTTGGATCGATGCTGATGGAGATGATTCCAAAATTTTTGTCATTGATGGTTTCCTCGATGTGTTTCATATTGGAATTCATCACGGGACAAATCGTGGGGCAGCGGCTGTAGAAAAACTCTACCAGATAGACTTTTCCAAGCATATCTTTATTACTTACCTTTTTGCTGTTTTGATCTGTCAGTTCGAAATCCGGGACTTTCATTACGGTGAAAAGACTTTTCTTGAAATAGCTCATTCCAGCTCCGATGGCCACAAAAATTAATGCTAAAACAACAATTGGAATGATGATTTTGCTTTTGGCATTCTGCTTCGTTTTCTTATTACTTCGCATTGTGGGCATATCTTTCCGGATTCTTTTTGAATTCAGCTTTGCAATGGTCACTGCAAAAACCGTACTTTTTTCCTTTGTAATCTGCTGTGTCTTTTAGAAAATCTGCGGTTTTCATTTTGCAGACAGGATCTTCTGTGTTAAAAACTTTTACATTGTTGAGGTCGGTCGCAGGTTTCATCTTAGAAACATGTTTTACTTTGGGTGTTTCCTGAGCACAGGAAAATATGGATACAGAAAGGAGTATCGCTAAAACGAATATTTTCATTAATGTTGATTTTAATTAAATAAATTTAAAACTGCTCTGGAAAGAGAGAATTATCAGATTTAAAATCAAACCAATGGCGGATGAAAAATTTTGGATAATAGAGAAAAGTTATAAGTAGTAGAAAACTCAGAATTGATTTTCAGGTTTTCAATGTGATTAAAATCGTTTGATGAAAAAGCAAAGGTTTCATTAATGATGAATGTATCTGCCAAAGCCGAAATATTGATCCGGGAATTATTCTTAGATTCGCCCCCAGTTGTTTTTGAAAGTTCTTTTTTAAGATAACATTTCCCGTTGCACAAGAGTTGTGGTTTGCTTTTGTTCTCACAAAGATTGTTCGTAATGAAATTATAATTTACCGCATAATCTACCAATGGCATCAGAGGACGAATTGCCATATTAAAAACGATAAAAAGTGTCAGCAGATGTTTCAAACGTAAATATTAGTACAAATATAAAGTATTATAAATGAACTGGTCACTGATAAATGTCACAAGGCCTAGTTATGCTGCAACAAAAAAACCCACAAAGCGTGGGTTTTAATTTTTTCTGATTGTGGTTTATTTCCGAGATTTAATCGAGAGGTCTTCTCCCTGAAATCAGATTGTATAGAACCACAATAACTGCGATTACTAATAAGATATGTACTAAATAACCTGTACTCATTCCAGGTACTACGCCCAGCATCCCTAGAAGCCAGACCACGATGCAGATCACTGCTACTAGCCAAAGAATATTTCTCATAACATTAAATTTTGTTTATTTGATTTTAACTATGCATATTCTGTGCCTTTTTCGCAAAACGCTGTATGTCTGCTGTTTAATATCTGTGTGCAATTAAGTGGTATTAGAATTGATTGTTAAGGAGTTATAAAATTTATTAATTAAAATAAATTCTTAAATATTCAATTATAAATACCAAAACTATGGAATCAAATCATATTTCAACTAGAAGTTTAGTAGGCAAAACTGTAGTCATTACTGGCGCCAGCAGTGGCGTGGGAAGAGCTGCTGCAGAAGCCTTTGCCTTGGAAGGCTGTAACATCATTATAGCCGCACGCGGGCAGGATGCAATAGACGAGACGGTGGCGCTCTGCAGAGATTTGGGTGCAATCGCTTTGGGTATTCCTACGGATGTGTCAATAGCAGAAGATGTTGAAAAATTGGCTAATGAGGCTCTGCAGTTCAACGGCAGAATAGATATCTGGGTAAACAATGCCGGCGTGATGGCTAGCGGGAAATTTGAAGATATTCCAATGCCTCTCAATGAGCAGGTAATCAAAACTAATCTTTTCGGTTATATGCACGGTGCTTACACGGTGCTGCCCATCTTCAAAAAACAGGAGCAGGGGATTCTGATAAACAATATTTCAATCGGTGGATTTATGCCGGCGCCTTACAGTGCTGTTTATTCAGCAACAAAGTTTGGCATCCGCGGGATGATGGAAGGGCTTCAGGGCGAGTTGTCAGATTTTGCAAACGTGCATATCTGTAATATGTTTCCTCAGATCCAGAGGTCTACGGGCAATGCGCATTCGGCGAAATTCTCGGGCCTCGATTTTAAAATCCCACCTTTTGCTGCAGATCCCAGAGATACGGCGGCGAAAATGGTAGAACTTGCTAAGAATCCCCGAAAAGATATGTTCCCGGACATCAATTCCAGAGTCATGAAAAATCTTTACGGCATGTTTCCAAAAACAATAATGAATATGACCTCGGCCGGGATGCGCGTTATGATGAAGGTCAAAAACGGAAAGCCAAATCCCGGCAATGTACTCTGGCCGTCGCCAAAACCACACCGGATCTATGGCGAAACGATTCTTCCGGTTCCTACCAGAAAAACAAAATTGGCACTGCTCGCAGGAATAGGTTTGGGATTATCTTATATGATTCTCAAAAACAGTACCTCCAAAAAATAAGTATAATTATCATAAAGCAAAAAAACCACTGGATGTCAGTGGTTTTTTTGTTTGTAAAGTGGAGTTGGAGGCTATCGAACTTTATGCATATTGACATAACTGAAAATATGTAATAGTACTATTTATCAGTATTTTAACTATATTTGTATATGTGAAAATAACTGGTTTTTATATCTAAATATAGAAGAACTGGCACCTAAACTGGCACCTAATGAATTACACTTTTAAACTCAAAGAACCTAATGCAGTAAAGGAAACTTTAATTTATTTCCGTTGCTTTTTCAGCAATGAAAATAAAACTTTTATCTATTCTACAGGAGAAAAAATAAATCCTGCCGAGTGGGATTTCGAAAATAGGCAACCAAATGACCTAAATGGCAGAACACAGAAGGCTGAGAATCATAGAAGTTTGAAAGTGCAACTGGATAGGTATAGTAGTTTTTTTACTGAGATAGTGAATCGTTATAAAAACATTAATGAAGAGCTGACAACAAATCTGCTAAAACAGCGATTCGATGAGAAATTCAAGAAAGTAGCTGTCAAGAGTGACTTCTTCAGAACATATCAGGAATTTTTGGATGAAAAGGAAAATGACTATACTGGAAATGCTATCTCAAACTCTACTCTTAAGCGTTATAAATGTAATAAGACCTTGCTTGAGGATTTTGAGAAAGATTATAAAATTAAGCTTACACTCGGAAAATTCAATGATAAGCTCTATAATAAATTTTTAAAGTACTGCATTGAAGAAAAAAAGCATTCTGCGAACACAGTGCATAGAAATGTTGGTCTTTTGAAGACTTTTTTGCTTTGGGCTTTAAACAAGAAGTATACTTACAATAATGATTTTATTTCTTTCAAGAAACCTGCTAAATTTATTACTGACGAAATTGCTTTGAATTACGAACAGGTTGAGATAATTTACAATTACGATTTTACTAAAAATAAAAGATTGGAAAAAGTTCGTGACCTATTTGTTTTTGGTTGCACTACAGGAATGAGGTTCGGTAATTATAGCACAATATCAAAGAGCGATCTTGAAGGTAATTTCATTAGAGTAATTGATTTAAAGAGCAAATCAAAAAATTTGGCAATCCCATTAAATAGTATATCTAAATCAATTCTTGAAAAATATGATTATAATTTGCCAAGCATCACTAATCAGAAGATGAACGAATATATTAAGGAGGTATTTAAAGAACTAAAATTTACTGATGAAATAAAGAAGACAATGAAGTATGGCGATGAATTAGTAGATTTCAAGTCTGAATTTTGGACAAGGATCTCCTCGCATACCGCGAGAAGAAGTTTTATTACTATTATGAAAAACAAACGAGTTCCGGATAAAGTAATAATGAGTTATACAGGTCACACAAGTTTGGAGGTCTTCAATGCATATTATAGACCTAGCGAAGAGGATAAAATAAATTATATGAATGAAGTTTTTAAATAATCATTAATTTAGATTATGGATCAAAAGAAACTTTATGGACATTGGAACTTTTGGGAAGAATTTGTAGGCTATCCAATGATGATTTATTTCTGGATTAGAAGGCGGAAAATTCACGAACGTTTGCGAAGTAGAATTGAAAAAGCGCAACAAAAATCCTCTAAAATCGTTCTCGATGAAAAGTTGAGAAATGAATTTTTGATTAGATATGAAAAGTTAGACAATTACTTCAGTTTTCATTTCAAAGATATTGATGAATCAAGAAATCACAATTTTGAAGAAAAAATCCACTACTGTTTAGATCAATATAAAAAAGAATCAAACAGCCTGTTAAGTTCAAGCAATCTGATGAAGTTGCAAGGCAATTTCTTAAATGGTGCAGAAAAAACACTTTTTCTATATTTTGCCTTAGAAAGCAAAACAAATCGGGTAATTCGCTTATCAGATATTATGATTGGTGAAAACAGTTCGCAAATTTTCATTTCTTTTCTGAAAGACAAAAAATTCATCGATGAAAATCATAACTTGCTTGTAGATCAAAAATCCTCTTTCATAAGAATACATAGATTCTTAAAAGACAATCATATTATCAATCCAGATTTTCAAGACACCACTATTATTGAGGCAATGGAAAATGAATACAACACCAATTTTGACAAAGGAACATTTTCAAGAGCAATCACTGTGAAACCTAGTGATTTTGAGGAAAGTGTCTATCAAGAATTGTCTAAACTCCTTGATATCAATTATTAAACTTTACGCAATTGATTAGAATTACATCATTAGTTATTCCAATCATACAATTTTGCCTGCAAATAAATATCACAGATTATGCAGACAGCGAATCCATTCTCGAAGAACTAGGGGAAGTAAAAGACTTACTTTATTCTCTCAAAAAAGAACCTGAAATTGAGTTGAGTACTCTATCAAAGAGTGTTCAGAAATTCTATATAATTGAAATATTCCATCACTTTTTATTTTTAAGTTTCAATAGTATGATAAATCGAGAATTACTTTTTAATTATCTTGAAAGATTTGGAATCTTTTTGTGAACTAAAAATGACAATGTAAACACCTACAGGAAGATTATGTTTAAGATTAATTTCAGAAATATTCCTAGAGTTGATTTTTCTATCAAAAACTATAGAACCAATAGAGTTATAAATTTTGATATTAGAAGTCTTGTCATCCCAACCTCCAAGATCAACATATAATTTTTCGGAGAAAGGATTTGGATAAATTTGAATTTCATCTTTTGAAACATTTGAAACCGCTAGAGACGAATTACAATTTGTAGAATAAGAATCTCCTGTGATATTCCACCCTTTTCCGAATAAATCTCGGTGCGTTTTACCCTCTGACCCATATTTCTAACAACGCCAACTACTAAATTGAGGTTATTTGGTGTGTTTATGTTTTCCGACCATCTTTTCAAAGTTTTCATGTAATTCTGACAGTCCATTCTGGAGGAGTCAAGAAAGTTATTAAGGGAATTAAAGTCATCTGAATTACTTAGAAGATTTATACTTTTTAAATTCCACTTCCCAAGATCCTGATTAAAGACTGTTGCGCCTGAGAAAATATGTTCCATTATTTTGACATTACTAACATTCCAATTTCCAACGGGTTGATTAAATTTTTTAGAATTAACAAACATTCCTCCCATATTGGTGACTTTAGCGACATTCCAACTTTGAAGAGATTGATTAAATGATTGTGCGTTATAAAACATCGCATAGATATCAGTAATATTTCCAACATTCCAACTCTCTAAAGGTTGGTTGAAGGAAACCGCATGTCGAAACATTCCTCTCATTGGAACTCATTTTACTTACATTCCAAGAACCAATCGGTTGATTGAATGTAGATGCAAATTAGAACATTGCTTCCATATTGGTCACATTACTAACATTCCAATTATTCAGAGACTCATTGAATAGAGAATTCTTATAGAACAGATAAGATGGATTTGTTACATTTCCTACATTCCAACTGTTTATACTGGGAACCGATTTAAGATTGGAACATTCTGCAAACATTGAAGACATATGGGTTACGTTTTGAAAATTGGGAATATCTGTTGCCGCAATGTTTAAATTGGTACAATACCAAAACATTTGACTCATATCTGAATTCCAATTACACCATTGTGTTACAGATATTAGTTTTTTTGCCTCATGGTCATTTGAGATAGTCACTTTGGAATTGAATTTAAATTGAGAATTAGTAACAATATTCAATTTTTATAATCCCCATTTTGGAAAGTCGATTATAACATCTCCACCGTTACTTTGAAATATCTGAGATGTTTTTGAGTTGGTCATATCAACATAGAAATACTGAAATGAACCCTGGGTCAAAAATTTTACCTGTTTTGAGTTGTCATTATTGATATTGGTATTCCAGACTGTTGCGAAAGAAAGTTGCGCAGATAGAAATTAAAAGGATAAGGTAAGTAAAACGACTAACAATCCTAATGATTTGGTTTTCATAATGGTTTTAAGTTTTTCCATAGTTTTTAAAACTTGTATTAAAGATTATTTATTCAATTTATTTTTTTTGATATAATAGACTTATTCAAATACCATTTTGAATCTCTGAGAACCACAAGACATCCTTGTTCATTAACTTGAAATAACCCATTTATATTATGAGATTTACTGTAAACGATCCGTGATTGATATTAAGTTTAGGTTTAAACTTAGTATTTTTAAGAGGAGATTTAATAAGAAGAGTGTCAATTAAATCAGTACCTGATTGTATAACAATAATCTTTGATTTCAAGTTGATTTTCATTTTAGGTGATGTTTCAACGATCAAGTTATTATCAAAACCTCGTTTTCATGCAGGTAAATGTTTGTAATAGTCTTAGGTTTTTATCACTGTTGAAGAACAGGATAAAAGAAGAATTGGAATTAGAGAAAACTTGAAAATAAACTTTTTTGTCCAATACGATAGCTTACGCTTTACGTTAATTTATATGTTTCTTAGGCAAATATATTATTTCCCTAAGAACCAGATTAAATCAAAGTCCAATTTTTAAAAAAAAATCACAAAAATTCTGCAGACAGATTTCTGACGGATAATTGAAGTTACTTTTTTTAGGGTCTTTATACCGGAGGGGAAGGGGGATTTCTCTAGGGCATAAGTGCAATAAGAAGGGATTACTCAATTCTAAATCTGAAAGATTTTTTATCTTATTAAAGACTTTCAGAATTGGAAATTAAATCTATTAACATAATAAAAAACATATAAAATTATTTTTAGACCTGTTAAAATGTTGTTATTTTCGCACCGAAAAATTAACCAATGAAAAAACTCTGCATTAGCTTGGGAATCCTAACTATGGGTTACTCCTATGCCCAAAAAATAAGTTGGCAAAAGAATCTGGAATCCGGCACACAGGATTTTCTTTCAGGATTGGCGGTTACAATAGACGGGCAATACTTAGTTTCCGGATCATCCATCCAAAAAAATCGGAATCCAACAGGAGGTAATCAAAATAAAGGTTACGACTATCATATTCTTAAACTTGACCAGCAAGGTCAGAAAGTTTGGGAAAAATTCTTTTCAGGAAATCAACATGATTATCTAAGTTCCACCGTTTCAACCCGAGAGGGTGGATTTTTACTGGCAGGTACATCATACTCTTCATCAGCACTAGATAAAAAAGATAAGTCCAATGGTTCTTCAGATATTTGGATTGTTAAGATTGATGAAAATGGTGAGGAACAGTGGCAGATGACCATTGGAACAAGATACAGTGAAGAAGCCAGAAGTGTAACACAGACTACAGACGAAGGATTTGTTGTTGCAGGTTCCACAAATCATCCCAAATTAGGTTATGGTTCCGAAGATGTTTTTGTCACCAAACTAGACAAGAAAGGCAAAATCATAGGTCAATTGATCTTAGGCGGTAAAGGTCTGGATGAAGTAGAGAAAGTGATTCCCACAAAAGACGGTGGTGTCTTAATGGGTGTCTATTCTCGAAGTGGAATCTATGAAGGACAATCAAAATCAAAGATCAATTCTAAGGATTTAAATTCCACATTATCCAATACCAATAATTCTGGATCTTCCTCTAGCAATTCATCATCGAATCCAAATAAACAAAATACGGAATCCTATGATATTAATTTCTATGGTAAATCAATTGGAAATTATGGTGAGGGTGATTACTGGATTGTGAAGTTGGACAAGAATGGGAATGTTCAATGGGAAAAAGGCTTTGGAGGACGTGAAGATGATCACGTTCGAACCATGGCATTGACCGATTCAGGTTATATTATCGGTGGTGAAAGTAGATCTCAAACTTCAGGAAACAAGAGAGCCAAATTGGAAGAAGGAACTGACCTATGGATACTGGCATTAGATGAAGATGGTAATGAACAATGGCAGCAGTCTTATAACTTCAAGAACAGAGATGTATTGATGAGTCTTAATACCATTAAAAATTCTGATTCTGAGACCAAAGGATTTTTAGTTGGAGGATATACCCAGAGTGAAGGGAAAGTTGAAAAAAATGACGAAACATTCTGGATGTTATACATCGATAAGAATGGCAGGGAAGTCTGGAGAAAATACGTAGAAGGAAAAGATAAAAAGAATGAAGAACGACTTACATCTGCATTATTAAACAGAGACGGTTCCTATATCTTGGCAGGGACAAGCGCAGAGGAACTTGGAAAAGAGAACTGGAAGGTTGTAAAACTCTTGGACAGCGATGTAGAGGACTTGATGGAAAACAAGGATATCCAGATCTATCCTAACCCTGTTAAGGATTACTGTTATGTAGAAATAGGTTTGGACTTTGAGAATGCGGAAATCTATCTGTATGATATGACAGGAAAGGTAATACAGCAACTCAATACAAAGAATAAAGTGACGAAGATTAATACAAGCAGATTACCCCAAGGGATATACATTATCAAAGCAAACATTCCGACACAACAAAACAAAAAACTAACGACTAAAATCGTGAAAGAATAAAAAATAATTATGAGAAAAAAATTACAATTATTATCTACTTTATTGACTGGCATATTTATAAATACGACAATATATCGCAAGGACATAATTAAAGTTTGACGCAAATACTCTCTAAATTAAAAAAATCAACTAAAATGAAAATTATAAAATACAAAAAAAAAATAATTTTTTTTCTCATAATCGTTATATCTAAACTGAATTGTTTTTATTGTCAAATTAAGCCACCAGAGAGTTACAAATTAATAAGAGGCGTTAATGAAAACCTAAATTTAAATTTAGGTTATGTTAATTTAGATATACCATTATTTAATGTTGACATGGAACCTTTTAAATTTAAGAATTCATTGTCCTATGAATCTAGAGGTTTTGTTCCTGATTTACCTACAAGCTATGTTGGGTTGAATTGGAATCTTGATCAATTTGGTAAGATTACGCGTGAATCTAATAGAATTGATTTCACTACCGTATCATCAGTTTATCTAAATAGTGTAGGAAGTGAAGTGCAAATTAAAGAGGACTTAAATAATGAAAAAGGATATTATAGGAATGATTGTATAGATGTCTTTTTTCCTCCTTCAAACTTTAGTAATTCATACAAAAAAAATATTTATAATAATCCTTACGAAAACGATTATCATGCAAGTATAAAATTGCCTAATATCTTAGGATATTTTGGAAAATCATATAGTTTTAATCCGGATAAGTATTTTTTTGACTTTATGGGCTATCAAGGATATTTTGTTGTGGACAATGAAGGACAACCTCTCGTATACTGTGAAAAAGCAAAGTTACTGATAGACATTTCTAAGTATGGATGCCATGATATATTTGGAAATATTTCGTTCTCGGAAATAAGAATTACTGATGATCAGGGAAATCAATATTTTTTTGGAGGCAATACATCAGCGCTTGATATTAATTATAGTTATAATAGAACCAGTGTCGAAGATATTGCATATACTGATCCTTCTTCATTCTCTAATAATATATCAGAAACTAAAACAAATTATATAGATTCTTGGTTGTTAAAAAAAATAGTTTTTAAAAATGGAGAGACTGCTGAAGGATTTTATAGAAATCCAGACCTGTCATTGTTAAATTCCTACCGTGGAGGATACAAAATAAAAAAAACATACTTTACTGCTAATACTGCGGAAGATTATGAAATTAATACAGGATTTCCCAAAAAAAGTGAATTACTACAAAATGATATCAGCGTTGTAGAAAATAGGACATTTACATATTTTGACTATCATGGTTTTTGTACACCAGCATGTGGACTGTCAAAAAAATATCAGGTTAATACTTATACTAAGAAGGCAGTGTTAGATAGCATTAGATTTAGAAATGTTAGTATAGAATATAATTATGAGGTTTCACAAAACTCTCAGGATTTATCTAATAAGTATTTAAAACAAATAATTTTAAAAGTTGATAACACAAATAACAAAATTATAAATCTAAATTATGAAAATCTTGGCAGTAATAATCAGAGAAATTTTCTTAAAAATATTAATTTCTTAAATGGTGAGAAAATTTATTTTGATTACTATAACACAGAAAATTTTCCAGATATACTTTGGGGAAGTTTAGCTAAGACTAAGCAGGGGTTATGGGATGGCAGATATGTTACGAATTATCAAGATTTTTCAGTAGCTGATGATTCCAAATTTAATGCTGGATTACTAAAAAGTGTGACATATCCAACAAAAGGCACTACGACTTATTTTTACGAAACAGGAGATATCTCAAAAATTTACCGATATGAAGATTATTATAATGGAACTCCTCCAAAACTCTTCAACGAGAATAGGAATGTAATAATTCCTCGCATATCGAAGAAGGAGGAATATGATTTTTCAAAAACATATACGACATTTTATAATTATAAAAATAATAATGGCTTAAGTTCCGGAATAATAGAAGATAACTATAATGAAAATTTTGATCAAGTTACAACCAATGTTAATTTAGTTCCAAATATAAATACTACTAACTCTCTATATTATAGTACTGTTACAGTCACCACAGAAGGTAAGGGGTACATTAAAAGCTATTTTTCAGATAGAGTAACTAATCCTGATATCTTAACAAGTAAAAACTTTCATAGCAATGAATCAAGATGTAATAATAATTCTTATTATAATTGGCATGAAAGGTATCGTATATATACCTCCAAAAAGTATGAGCGAGGAAAAATTTTAAAGGAGGAAATTTATGGAGAGGATAATTTTAAGATTAAGGAAAAGAATTATAAATATACAAACCTACTTGAAAAGTTTCCAAGTATAGATTTATTGTCTAATTGTACTGATTGTAGAATCTCTGATTTGAATTATTATGTTAGAACAATTGCTACCGATCCGAATGTATGTAATATACAGACTTTATATGTTCCCGTTCTTCCATATTTACAGAGTTCGGTACAAACTAAAGAATTCTATAGGGATGGAAAGACAATTGAAACGAACGAATAT
>Ga0302347_1004049_pt1 | contig 12125 bp, 8 predicted proteins | sample PhyWR1_FD_202178 | JGI IMG/M metagenome (GOLD analysis project Ga0302347, IMG submission 202178) | Leaf surface microbial communities from wheat plants in UC Gill Tract Community Farm, Albany, California, United States - DLSL W.R1 (v2)... | ecosystem: Host-associated > Plants > Phyllosphere >...
GGTTTCATTGCCATGCATATCGTCAATAGCGAGCTTGGCCGAGGAGACTCTAGTGCGTCAGAATTGACTAAATTAATGGAGGAGATGCTAACAATTGTCAAGTATAGTCTGCAAGTCGCGATTAATGAAGAAGATATTTTCTTTCAACGCTTTGTAACACATCTTAAATTTTTCAGTGAACGGGTCTTGCTTGATGATGCAGCAACCTTACCTAGCAGTGATGATAGTCTCTTTCAGATGATCATTAAGCGGTTCCCTGAAAGTTATGAAACGACACTCAAAATTGTTGCTTTTTTATCTAAGACGCGCGGTTATCAGGTTGCGAAAGATGAACAGACCTATATCACGATTCATCTGGCACGGATTGTGCAGAAAAATGTATAAATATGGTAATTCAGGGCTTTGCCCTTGAAAATATAGATTGACTTGCTTGATAGTGGTTAATCGCCTAATACAGATAGAAAGAGGTTGACATTGTCGTGTCTGTGGAAAGACATAAGTCGTTTGGATCGTTACATTAAGTTGGCGAAACCTCCAGTATAAAATTTAATTATTTTTTGGAGGAAAATCATGGGTAAATACGAAGAACTGGCGAAAAAAATCGTCAAAGAAGTGGGTGGAAAAGACAATATCAATAGTCTAACACACTGTATCACACGTCTACGCTTTAAACTAAAAGATGAGTCTAAAGCAAATGATGACATTCTCAAAAACATGGATGGCGTTGTCACCGTCATGAAATCTGGCGGGCAGTATCAAGTGGTTATCGGTAACCATGTGCCAGCTGTTTATGACGACGTTTTGGCTGTAGCTGGTATTTCAGGTGTTGCATCCGATGATGCGGTAACGGAAAAACAAAATCCTTTTAATGCTTTGATTGACATTATTTCCGGATGTTTCCAACCTTTCTTAGGTGTTATGTGTGCGGGAGGTATGATTAAAGGGCTAGACTCTCTCTTTTTATACGTTTTTAAACTCTATAGCGCTACAAGTGGTACACATATTGCTTTAAATAGTATTGGTGATGCAGTTTTCTATTTTCTACCAATTTTTATCGCAATCGGTGCCAGTCGCAAGTTTAAACTACCAGAATTTACAGCTTTAGCACTTGCAGCATCATTACTTTATCCAGCAATTCAAAAAGCTGCGATTGCTGTTGAAGGAGCAAAACCACTTGGTGATGTTCTGGGTGTTGAATACCATACAACTATTTTTGGTTTGCCACTTCTTGCTAATGATTATGCTTCGTCAGCAATTCCGATTATCTTTGTTATTTGGTTAGGATCAATCGTTCAACGTTGGGCGAAAAAAGTTATCCCAGAATTAATAGCGACTTTCTTTGTACCGATGGTAGTACTTCTGATTACAATGCCGATTTCATATCTTGTAGTCGGTCCAGTTTTCAGTATTTTAACAGAAGTTTTGGCTTCAGGATTTAATCTTTATGCTTTTTCACCAATTGTTTTTGGTGCTTTGGCAGGTGGCTTATGGCAGGTGCTTGTTATCTTTGGTCTTCACTGGGCAGTCATTCCTATGGCGATTATCCAATTTGGAGAACAAGGGTTTTCAAATGTTCTTGCAGTAACAACGGCAGCATCATTTGCTCAAACTGCTGTATTGGTTGGACTACTATCTAAAATTTACAAGAAAAAAGATCGGGAACTTCTCTTGCCTGCTATCATTTCAGGTGTTGCAGGGGTAACTGAACCAGCGATTTATGGGATTACTTTACCACGTGTTAAACCATTCGTTATTTCATGTATTGGTGCGGCAGTTGGTGGTATCTATGCAGGTTTGACAGATGTAACCTCTTACGGTATGGGTGGGTTAGGTATCTTTGCTTTTCCTACATTCATCTCAAGTGGTCTTAAAAAAGGCGTTGAGAAAGGATCAATGGGTTCAGTTATCAACGTTGCTATTTCTATCGTTATTGGTATGGCAGTTGCCTATATTTTGACACTTCTCCTTGTAAAAAAAGAATACGATGCGGAAACGGTGATACCTACTAAAGCAGCGACAGGTCAAAAACATGTCGCAACGCAAAAAGAAACTTTAGTGACCCCTGTTGTAGGGGAAGTTTTACCCTTGAATGGGGCAGGAGATGCTGCCTTTGCCGAAGGGATTATGGGGAAAGGTGCGGTCATTCTCCCCAGTCAAGGCGAAGTGGTTGCGCCAGCTGACGGCATTGTGATGACACTCTTTCCAACCAAACACGCCATTGGCTTGCTCACCGATGCAGGTGCTGAAGTCTTGATTCATGTCGGGATTGATACGGTACAACTTGGCGGTAAGTACTACGAAAGTTTTATCAAACAAGGTGATAAAGTTAAGAAAGGTCAAAAATTGCTTTCTTTTGACATGAAAGCGATTGAGGCGGCAGGCTTTAGCACTGAAACGCCAGTGATTGTGACCAATACCCCTGATTATAACGATGTCATTGCGACAGATAAGGCGGCGGTGGCAGCAGGAGATGTCTTACTGACAGCTGCTTTGGCAACTTAAGGCTGACACTATGGGGAAGAAAACTTCTTTAGGGGTGGCAATCGGTATCTGTTTGATACTGGGCTTAAGTTTTGCCAATCAAGTTGCCGCAGAAACGATTACGATTTTACATGTCAATGATGTGCATGGGCATGTGGCAGATTCTAAAAATAATATTGGCTATGCCAAACTAGAAACTTATTTTAAACAAGTCAAGGCAGCCAATCCCAATACGTTGATTTTGGACGCAGGGGATACTTTTAATGGGGAAGTTTACGCCTCATTTGACAAGGCTCAAAGTCTTTTAGGTATCTTACAAACGATGAGTTTTGATGCCATGACGATTGGGAATCATGATGTCAATTATGGCTTACCACGCTTGAAAACTTTGGCGGAACAGTTGCCCTATTCGGTAATTTGTGGCAATGCGACGTATACGGATACAGGTCAACAGTTATTTGAAGGCACCAAAATCATCACCTTAGCCAATGGGACTAAAGTGGGTTTGGTAGGTCTCACCACTTCTGTCACAGGGGCGGATAATTTGACCATTACCGATCAGATTGCAGCCAGTCGTCGCCTAGTGGCGCAACTAAAACCACAAGTTGATGTAGTCGTTGGTTTAATGCACGTTGGCGACAGTGGCAATATGACAACGACGAGAATTGCTACTGAAGTCCCCGATTTTGATGTGATTGTTGACGGTCATAGTCATACAGCCTTGCCAAATGGCACGAAAGTCGGCAAGACGCTTATCACGCAAGCCGGGTCTTTCAGTGATTATATTGGTCGAATTGAGATTGAGCTTGATGATACGAAAATTGTTGCCAAAACAGCAAGTTTGAAAAATAAGGCTGATTTAAGCCAGTTACAGCCAGATGCCCAAACGCAGGCAGCCGTTTCGAGCTTAGTCAGCAACTACGGTGTCGATCTCGGTCAAGTCATCGGTCACACCACTTATCCTTTGAGTGGCGAACGTGAACACCTGAGAACGAAAGAAACGCTTTTAGGGAATATGCTGACTGATGCTGTGAAAAGTGAAATGGCTGCAGATGTTGCCTTGATGCGTGGCAGTGCCATGGAAGGGTCAGTTCCTGCGGGAGACTTTACCGTAGGCGATTTGCTCATGGCAACGCGCTCAGATACAGCCCTTCAAACCTTTGAAGTGACGGGCGAAAGCTTACTGGCTATTTTGAAAGGGATGTACACACTTGACGGGTATTTTCCCAATGCCAATCCCATGTTTTTACAAGTCAGTGGCTTGACCTTGAAATTAGACCCCAAGGTTGAGGGCTTAGTTTATGATGTGACGGTCAACGGTCAAATCTTAGATTTGCAGCAGACCTATCGTGTAGCGACAGATGTTGTTGTCGCCAAGCAAGAGGTGCTAAAACCGCTCGCTTTGAAACCGATAAAAGAAGCGCCATCATTTGCGGCAGTGGCTAGGGCTTATATCGAAAAACATAGTCCCTTGACTTATCCAGATGTCGAAGGTCGGGTGACCTTTACGAATCTTTCTGACCCGACAAATCTTCTGACTGTGCTAAAGCTCATTCAAAATGATTTACCACAGCTCGTTGATACTTACCAAAAGGCGGATAAGGTTGTTGCCATTTACAAGGCCTTTGCCCAATTATCGCCAGAGGAACAAGCCTTGTTGTCAGCACCTGTCAAGGCAAAACTTGAACAGGCTATTGTTGCGGCAGGAAAGGTCAATCATGAAACTTCCCATGCCACAGTTTCTGGTCAGCTCCCTTGGTATGTTCGGCTGGTGACAAGTGTTAGTTCAGAGACTGCTAGCGATTACCAAGCCTTTGCTCAACACTTGACAGCCGATCAAACCTTGCTCGGCCTATGGCAAATTTCAGTGCATGATTTGCTTAATGGTGGTAAAGTAGCACTTGCAGAACCGCTAACGATTACCTTGAAAAATGTTGATTTAAAAGGGAAGACCAATCCCCAAATCAAACACGAAAAATCTGATGGCACAGTTGAAACGCTAGACGTGATGGTGGCAGAAAATGCGATGAGTTTTAAAACTAGCACTTTTTCAGCTTTTGGTCTAGTGGCTAATGTCAAGACGACTAAAGAGGTCAAAGAATCAGAGTCTGCACTAACAACTCCAACTGGTTCAGCCCAGTCCAAACTCCCCAAGACAGGGGATAGTCGCCGCTCTAACTTGTGGCTAATCGGTCTGGTACTTGTCAGCCTTGTTGGGCTGATGAAACAAGAGAAAATTTCTGGAAAGAAGTAGGACATGAAGAAATTAGGATTAAAAATAGCCGTAACACTAGCAGCTTTATTGACAGTGACAGGAAGTTGTGTACAAGCGACGGCCAAGACAGCTAAGGCTGATAAAAAGACTGAGGTCACAATTTATCTGACCCGTCACGGTAAAACGATGTTGAATACGACTGACCGTTCGCAAGGTTGGATTGACGCGCCTCTGACGCCAGCAGGCGTTGAAATTGCTGAATTTCTGGGTAAAGGTTTAAAGACTGAAAAAGTAAAATTTGATGCGGTTTATTCTAGCGATAGTGGTCGCGCCGTTGAGACAGCTAACCTTGTCCTCAAAAATAATGGTCAAAAAGATCTGTTGAAAACTTTAAAAACAGATCAACGCTTGCGGGAGTTTAACTTTGGCACCTATGAAGGCATGCCCAATGAAGAAATGTGGACAGCGATTGCTGAGAAACAAGGCGTGACGCTTGAAGCCTTTCAGGCAGGTATGGGCAAAAACGGCTTTGTCAAAACAATCAAAGGTTTTGCAGATACCTTACATGAACTAGATGCGGCTAAGCTTGAAGCACTGGGCAAGGAACATGGCGTGCCTGCAACAGAGGTCAGCTGGCAAGCCGAAGATTACCAAACGGTTATCGACCGCGCCAAGGCAGCGCTTGATGACCTTGCCAAAGCGGCACAAAAAAAGGGTCAGAAAAATATTTTAGTGACCTCGCACGGTATGACAATCGCAGCCTTGGTGTCATCACTTGATGACAAAGCACCTGTTCCTGCGACTGGTCTCAAAAATGCCAGCATGTCGAAAGTGACTTATAAAGACGGTAAATATACAGTAGAAACTGTCAATGATTTGACCTATGTTGAAAAAGGTCAAGGCAAGAAGTAACAGCATAGTAACATGTAGATAGTACGCCTAGGCGTACTATTTGCACAATTAGGTTTAAATAATCTATTAAATTAAGCACAAGATAGGAGAAATATGACATTTCCAAAAGATTTTCTATGGGGCGGTGCAACAGCTGCCAATCAATTTGAGGGTGGATACGCAGAGGGCGGCAGAGGACTTTCTGTCCCTGATTTGAAAACCGTCGGTGGTGTTAAACTTGAACGCCGATTTACACCGACAGTTGAACCAGATGTTTATTATCCCAGCCACAAGGCTATTGATTTTTATCATCGCTATCAAGAGGACATCAAGCTGTTTGGTGAGATGAATTTTAATATCTTCCGCATGAGTATTTCATGGTCACGGATTTTTCCACAGGGTGATGAGTTAGAACCCAACGAGGCAGGTTTAGCCTTTTACGATGATGTGATTGATGAGCTGATTAAAAACGGCATGACACCATTAATCACGCTTTCGCATTTTGAGTTGCCAATGGGGATTGTAGAAAAATATAATGGCTTTTCAGACCGCCGTGTGATTGACCTCTTTGTCCGTTATGCCGAAACGGTCATGACTCGCTACAAAGCTAAGGTCAAATATTGGATCACTTTCAATGAAATGAATTTTGGTGCCATGGATCACGGTGAATTAACGGTTTTGGGCATGAATCCAAATGACACGACCATTTACCCCAACGGTGCTAAAACGAATGAAAAAGTTCGTTTCCAAGCTCTCCACAATGCCATGGTCGCCAGCGCCAAAGTCGTTAAGCTCGGTCATGAGATTAACCCAGACTTTATGATTGGCTGTATGATTTGCCATATTACCAGTTACCCACTGACACCTAAACCAGAGGATGTGCTCAAACGCAAGGAGTTTGACCTTTCTTTCACGAAATTTGTCGGTGATGTGCAAACTCGCGGCATCTATCCGTCATACATGACGACTTACCTGAAAAACAAAGACATTTTCCCAGTTTTTGAGGCTGGCGATGCCGAAATTCTGCAAGCTGGCACGGTGGATATGTATACTTTCTCTTACTATATGACAGTTTGTATCACGACTGATGAAAATGCCGATGAAACCAGCGGCAACCTCATGGGTGGCAAAGCCAACCCTTACCTCAAAGCGAGCGAGTGGGGCTGGCAAGTTGACCCAGTTGGTCTGGAATATACCTTGATTGACCTGCAAGACCGTTATAACCTGCCTTTGATGGTTGTGGAAAATGGTCTAGGCTTTGCAGATGAGTTGCAAGCCGACGGAACGGTAGTGGATGATTACCGAATTGACTATATGCGCGATCATATCAAAGCCATGGACTCAGCCATTGAAAAAGGTGCTAATCTGATTGGCTATACGATGTGGGGTCCGATTGATTTGGTGTCAGCAGGGACAGGCGAGATGAAAAAACGCTACGGTTTCATTTATGTTGACATGAATAATGACGGGACAGGTAGTCTCAAACGTTATAAGAAAAAATCATTTGACTGGTACAAAGAAGTGATTACGACGAATGGCGAAAAACTTTAAAATTCACTTATTGACGACTGATTGAGGGGAGAAAGATGACATTTCCAAAAGATTTTTTATGGGGCGGTGCAACGGCTGCCAATCAACTAGAGGGCGGCTATTTAGAAGGTGGCAAGGGACTTTCTGATGCAGATGTTTGCACAGGTGGGTCACATACGCAGAGTAAACGGATTACACCCGTTTTGGAGCCAGATACTTTTTATCCGTCACACGATGCCATTGATCACTATCATCGCTATCAGGAAGACATCGCGCTCTTTGCTGAGATGGGTTTTAAAGTCTACCGCTTTTCGATTGCTTGGACAAGAATTTTCCCGACGGGTGAGGAGCTTGAACCCAATGAAGCAGGGCTACAATTTTACGAGGATTTGATTGATGAATGTTTGAAACATGGCATTGAGCCACTCGTGACGATTTCTCACTATGAAATGCCCTATGCCTTGACTGAAAAATATAATGGTTGGTCAGATCGCAAGGTGATTGACCTGTATATCAACTATTGTCAGGCGATTTTTACCCGTTTCAAGGGTAAGGTTAAGCGTTGGTTGACCTTTAATGAAATCAACTGTGGCGCCATGCCTTTGGGCAATCTGCTTGGCTTGGGGATTATCAATGAAGGCACGACTGATTTTATGAATCAAGTAGATGTGCCCCAACGTCGTTTCCAAGCCCTGCATCATCAATTTATTGCCAGTAGCTTAGCCGTTCAGTTAGGGCATCAGATTGACAGTGACAATCAAATCGGCTGTATGATTGCCTATATGATGAGCTATCCGCTAACGCCTAACCCAGCAGATGTCTTGGAAAATCAAAAGGTCATGCAAATTTCCAACTATCTCTGTGGTGATGTGCAAGTGCGTGGCAGTTATCCGACTTTTGCCAAGCGTTACTTTGCTGAACATGGGATTGAGATTGACAAAGCGCCAGGAGACGATGCGATTTTGGCAGCGGGCAAGGTGGATTTCTATACCTTTAGCTACTATATGACCCTTTGTCAAACGACAGATGTCACTGCCAAAAGTGGTGGGAATCTCATGGGCGGCGCTAAAAACCCTTATTTGCAATCTAGTGATTGGGGTTGGCAGATTGACCCGACAGGTCTTAGAATTGCTCTCAATGAAATTTATGATCGCTATCAAATCCCTTTGATGGTGGTTGAAAATGGTTTGGGTGCTTATGATAAGCTTGAAGATGATGGCAGCATTATCGATGATTATCGCATTGATTATCTGAAACAGCATATTGAAGCCATGCATGAGGCGGTGCTTGATGGTGTTGACCTCATTGGCTACACATCTTGGGGCTGTATTGACCTCGTGTCTGCCTCGACAGGTGAGATGGCAAAACGCTATGGCTTTATCTATGTTGAAAAATATGATGATGGGTCAGGTGATTTTTCAAGACACCAGAAAAAATCCTTTAACTGGTACAAGCAAGTTATCGCAAGCAATGGCGAGGATTTAAGCCATGACTAAAATTGCTTTTTTCGATGTGGATGGCACGCTAGTCGGCGATACCAGTATTCCCACACCTACAACGATTGACGCGATTCAGCGCTTTCAGGCAGACGGTAATCTGGCCTTTATCTGCACAGGGCGCTCTAAACCTGAGATTTTGACAGAAATTCTGGCCATTGGTTTTGACGGAATGATTGGTGCAGGTGGCGGTTTTGCGGCTTATGGAAATGAAGTGCTTCATCATCATACCATGCCAGAAGCTGATGTGCGCGACATTATCCAATTTTTCCTAGCCAATGATATTGCTTACTATCTGGAGTCAAATTCGGGTTTGTTTGGCAGTCAGTTTTATGCAGAAAAAATATACGAAACGATTTTAGCCCACACGCAAGGTAACTTGAAAAAAGCTGCAGACTTGACGGAGAAATCTCGGTGGTTCTGTGATTTGATTGACTCCTTTGCCGATCAAGCTATTGATTATGCGGATGTCAATAAAATATCATTTATTAACACTGATTTTGATTACCAAGCCATTGCTGATAAATTTGGCGACAAGTTTGAAATGTTTCACATGACCGTGCCGTTTTTTGGCAAGGAAAGTGGTGAAATTGCCGTCAAGGGCAATGATAAACAGACAGCGATTGACATCGTCCTTGACAAACTTGGCCTGACCAAGGCTGACGCCATTTCCTTTGGCGATGCCAATAATGATCTGGCCATGTTTCGAGCTTGTGGCTATAATATCGCCATGGGCAATGCAACAACTGAACTCAAAGCAGCAGCAGATGAAATCACAGCAGATGTTAATCATGACGGCATTGCCGAGAGTTTTGAGAGGAATAATTATTTTAAATAAAGAAAGAGGACTAAATAATATGAGTTTTCCAAAAGGATTTTTATGGGGTGGCGCGACTGCCGCTAACCAATGTGAGGGCGGCTACAACGAAGATGGCCGTGGCCTAGCCAATGTCGATGTCGTGCCGCTCGGAAAAGACCGTTTTCCGATTATTACAGGTGCTATGAAACATCTGGCATTTGACGATGAGCATTTCTATCCAGCAAAAGAAGCGATTGATATGTATCATCATTTCAAAGAAGACATCAAATTGTTTGGCGACATGGGCTTTAAAACCTATCGATTGTCGATTGCTTGGTCACGTATTTTTCCTAAGGGCGATGAAAAAGAGCCAAATGAAGCAGGTTTGAAATTCTATGAAGATTTGTTCAAGGAATGCCACAAATATGGGATTGAGCCTCTGGTGACGATTACGCATTTCGACTGTCCGATTCATTTGATTACAGAATATGGTGGTTGGAAAAATCGCAAGCTCGTGGACTTCTACGAAAACTTGGTTCGTGTGCTTTTCACACGTTACAAAGGTTTGGTCAAATATTGGTTGACCTTTAATGAAATCAATATGATTCTCCATGCACCCTTTATGGGCGCGGGTCTGACCTTTGAAGAGGGCGAAGACCAAGAACTTGCCAAATATACGGCAGCCCACCATGAGTTGTTGGCGAGTGCGCTTGCGACTAAGATTGCGCACGAGATTGACCCAGAAAATCAAGTCGGTTGTATGATGGCAGGTGCAGTTTACTATCCGTATTCATGCCGTCCTGGCGATGTTTGGGCAGCCTATGAAGATGCGCGTGAGGAGTACTACTTGATTGACGTGCAGGCGCGCGGTGAATATCCACGATATTTCTTGAAACGCTTGGAACGCAAGGGCATCCAGTTGCCGATTGAGGATGGCGACCTTGAATTCCTGAAAGCAAACACCGTTGACTTTGTCTCATTTAGCTACTATGCGACACGTGTGTCGATTGGCCCTGACAATGATGAAGTGGCCTTCACGCCAGGTAATATCTTTGATTCAGTCAAAAATCCTTACCTTGAGTCAAGCGAATGGGGGTGGCAGATTGACCCGCTTGGGTTCCGCACAACCCTCAACAGTCTTTATGACCGTTACCAAAAACCACTTTTCGTGGTTGAAAATGGTCTAGGCGCTGTTGATACGCCAGATGAAAATGGTTATGTGGCAGATGATTATCGGATTGATTACATGGCGCAGCACGTGGATGCCATGCGTGATGCCATTGAGCTTGACGGTGTTGAGATGCTAGGCTATACGTCTTGGGGTTGTATTGACCTCGTGTCTGCCGGAACAGGTGAAATGAAAAAACGCTACGGTTTCATCTACGTTGACCGTGATAATGATGGTAATGGTACGCTCAAACGGACACCTAAGAAATCTTTCAACTGGTACAAGCAAGTTATCGCAAGCAATGGCGCTGACACAAGTTGGGAAAAAGAATAACGATTAAAGAAAAAAAGTCGACCTAGGTTGACTTTTTTGGTGTCGTCAAAAAGCATTAGTCCTAAAACTCTAATTGCGCAACTATCTCAAGCCATTCAAGAAAATCGAGGTCAAATCGTCGGTCATGGCAAAGAGTTTGTCTGGGGTATCGCTAAAAATTTTCAATCCCTCATTGTAGATGTGGCAGATGCTTAGAATCGTTTCATCATTATAGTGCGGATTGATAAAGCCATCTGCACGACCTTTTTTGATCAAGGCTAGAATCAGTTGATCTGATTTATCTTGGGTGGCTGGGTCATAAAAACTAGGGTCTGAGGCATAGAGGGTCATGATGTTTTGGTTGAGCGTGACAGAATTTTTTTGCATCTCGGTCAATTCAAACTGGGTCAAGCGACGATAGGCAGTCTCGAAAGATAAATCTGACTGGATAATCGCCTCATACTGCTCATAAATCGTTTGAAAATGGTCAAAAATGACTTTTTTAATCAAAGCTTGCTTAGTCTCATAATAATTAAAAATCGTGACTTTGGAAACACCAGCAGCTTTTGAGATATCAGTCACAGCAATCTTTTTAATCGGAAAAGTACTAAGCAGGTCAAAAGTCACCTGCTCAATTTTAGACATTTTATCTAATTTATTTTTGGTATAGCCATTCATAGTTTTATGATAGAACTTTTGAACTCATTTGTCAATATGAGTTCAAAGTTAGTTGACAAATCGCAGTAAAAGCGTAAAATATGAACTATACAGCATAGGAGAGTTCAAATGACAGAAATGATTAAAATTGAAAATCTAAAAAAATCTTTTGGTAAATTTCAGGCTTTGAAGGATGTTACCTTTACCGTTAATGCTGGTGAAGTCGTTGGTTTCTTAGGGCCTAATGGTTCAGGAAAGTCAACGACAATCAGAACTCTACTTGGTTTACTGAGAAGAGATGGCGGTACAGTCACGATTTTTAATCAAGATGTGTTCACCGCAACAGATGCCATTCATGAAAAGATCGCCTATGTACCTGGTGAAACCAATGTCTGGGATAATATGCGTGGCGGGGATATTCTGACGCTCTTTGCCAAACTTCGCAAAAATGTCAACCTCGACAAACAGGCTGAGCTTATCAAAGCCTTTAATTTTGATGTTAACAAAAAATCCAAAGCCTATTCTAAAGGTAACAAACAGAAAATTGCCTTGATTTCTGCGCTTGCAACCGAGGCT
>Ga0302347_1004051_pt1 | contig 12115 bp, 13 predicted proteins | sample PhyWR1_FD_202178 | JGI IMG/M metagenome (GOLD analysis project Ga0302347, IMG submission 202178) | Leaf surface microbial communities from wheat plants in UC Gill Tract Community Farm, Albany, California, United States - DLSL W.R1 (v2)... | ecosystem: Host-associated > Plants > Phyllosphere >...
GGACTTTGTAATGGCTAACGCACATTCCGACGGCGCCAACCACGGCAGCGTGAAGTCCTACGCGATCGGCTTCATCCTGTCGGTGATCCTGACCGTTATTCCGTTCGGGCTGGTGATGTACCCATCACTGCCCAAATTCACCACCCTGGCGATCGTATTGTTGTTCGCCGTGGTGCAAGTGGTTGTTCACCTGGTGTACTTCCTGCACCTGGACCGTTCACCTGCACAACGCAACAACGTAACCGCGCTGATATTCGCAGCCCTGGTTATTGTGCTGCTGGTGGGCTTGTCCCTGTGGATCATGTTCAGCATCCACACTGAAATGATGGCGAAGTGAGGTAAGACCCGATGTCCTTTAAGCACTTTATCCAAATCACCAAACCGGGGATCATTTTCGGTAACGTGCTTTCTGTGGCAGGCGGGTTTTTCCTGGCCTCGAAGGGGCATTTCGATCTTGCCCTGTTCCTGGCCGCGGTAATCGGCACCTCCCTGGTAGTCGCGTCCGGTTGCGTGTTCAACAACTGCATCGACCGCGACATCGATATCAAGATGGACCGCACCAAGAACCGCGTACTGGTTCAAGGCCTGATCTCCCTCAAGGTGGCACTGGTTTACGCCACCTTGCTGGGGGGCGCCGGCCTTTACCTGCTGTATCGCGTGGCCAACCCGCTGGCGGCTCTGTTCGCGGCGATCGGCTTCGTGATCTACGTCGGTCTGTACAGCCTGTACTTCAAGCGCAAGTCGGTTCACGGCACGCTGATTGGCAGTCTGTCGGGTGCAATGCCACCGGTTATTGGCTATGTAGCTGTGAGCAACAGCTTCGACATGGCCGCACTGACCCTGTTGGTGATGTTCAGCCTGTGGCAGATGCCGCACTCCTACGCCATCGCGATCTTCCGCTTCAACGATTACCTGGCTGCATCGATTCCGGTGTTACCAGTGAAGCGCGGGATCAAGGTTGCCAAGAGGCACATCCTGCTCTACATCCTCGCGTTCCTGATCGCGACCCTGATGCTCACCCTCGGCGGTTACGCCGGCATGAGCTACATGGCCGTGGCAGCCGCGATGGGCATGTATTGGTTGTACATGGCGTGGACGGGCTACAAGGCCGTCGACGACAAGGTCTGGGCACGCAAGCTGTTCGTGTTCTCGATCTTCACCATCACCGCCCTGAGCGTCATGATGTCTCTGGATTTCAAAGCCCCTGCCGAGTTGCTGCTGACTTACGCACACTAAGAAAGCCAGACTGAAAAACCCCGCCTTCGTGAGAAGAGCGGGGTTTTTTATGCGAATCTGAAACAAGCCCGTAAGCGGCCGGGGAAGTCACCTTCCGAACTCCAGCCTTAAGGGCGATGGTGTCCGCCTATTTTTAAGCGGACGCGATCGCCCTTATCGCCAGGATTTCCATGCGCCAAAGAAGCTCTTACCCCAAACTGTTCAAAACCCAAGTCGTCCAGGAATGCCTGCAACCCGGAGCAACGGTATCCAGCGTTGCCATCAACCACGGCATCAATGCAAACGTCATCCGCAAATGGCTGCCAATCTACCGGGATCAACGACCCGCAGAACTTCCTGCATTCGTGCCTCTGAAAAGAGCTTGCGGTCGAATGTCTTGTTGGGTTGAGTGCCACAAGCAATGACGCGATTTTTGTCATCAATGGTGATTATCAGATTGAAACTGCCATCGCGCTCCAGGGCGTTGGCCAGATCCCCTTCCCGTGCCAGAACCCTTATCATCAGCTTTGCAAACCCTGCGCGTTGCTGGCCCAGCTCTTTTTTCTGCGCGGGTGTGAGCCTGACCTCGGGGGCGCCGCTATTGGACTGACAACCAGCGAGGAACAGGGCCGCGAGGGCGAAGGGGAGTATGCGTATAAACCTGGCGATCCTTGTACGGGAAACTGGCCTGGTGCCAACGTTTTGGCGGGGGAGTTTATCCTACTCGGCTCGATTTTTGCGTATGAGTGTTATTCGTATCTACCTGTATCGCTCCAGGCACGACCCCGGCGGGCTTGATGCTTGCCTTGTAGCGGCTGACGAGCTCTGCGAGGCTGCGTCCGGTGACGCAGCCGTCGCAAAATCAGGCACTGCGGTGTATCAACCAAACCGCAGGCTCAGGTTTTACGATCGCTTCGCAATCGAACGCAGCCTCGTTCCAGCGGCAACTCCTAAGGGGGAGGCGTGTGTATTTAAAAATCAGCCTTGAGCGACATCACAAAGTTGCGCGGCTCACCGTAAAAGTTGCCAAACCCTTCGGTGCCAACCGTGGCGTAGTAGCGCTTGTCCAACAGGTTGTTGCCGTTCAGTGCCACCGACCAGGTGTCGTCGATCCGGTAGCCGATCCGGCCATTCCATACCGCATAGCCGGCCTGGGTAATGTCGTTGCCGCTGATCGGTGAAACCCGGTAGTTGCTGCTTTGTGCATTCACTCCGGCACCCACGGTGACGCGATCCAGCGCACCGCTCAGGGCATAATCACCCCACACCCGCAGCAGATGGCGCGGCACATAAGAGTTGTAGGCCAGGCCATCCTGAGCCGCATCGGCATCTTCCAGTACCTTGGTCTGGGTGTAGGTATAACCGGCAAGCAATTGCAGACGCTCGATCACTTCACCGCTGACCTCTGCTTCAAAACCCTGGGCGCGAACCTTGCCGGAGTTCAGCGAACAACCGCCGTCCGGGCATAGCGGGTCGGTCTGGGCTGCATCTTTCTGAACGGTGCGGAACAGGTTGAACGAGCTGTTGAGCCGACCGTTAAACCATTCGCCCTTGATCCCCAACTCGTAGCTTTGCCCGATCAAGGGTTTGAGGGTTGCGCCGCTGATGGTCCGATAACCGCCCTGAGGGGTAAAGATATCGGTGTAGCTGGCATAGGTGGTCAGGTTGTCGTTGATGTCGAACAGCAAGGCGGCAAACGGCGTGACCTGGCCGCTTTCCTTGGCCTCGGAGTACACGGGGGTGCCTTCACCGCGCCAGTAGGAGACAGCGTCGTTTTCCGATGTGTACCAGCTCACCCGGCTGCCCAGCACGAAGGTCAGCGGGTCGGCCAGTTTCAGGCGGGCGAGGGAGTAGGCGCCGTATTGTTTGACCTTGATATCTACCGGGCCACCCCGCGAAGCATTGGCCAGGTAGTAGCTTTCGTCGGGGCGCGGCAGGTTGTGATTGGGGTTCAACACATTCTGGCGCTCTGGCAGTGCGGCCACGGCGTAGAAGTCATCCTTGTGCGAGCGGCTGGCATTGGCGCCCACGATCAGTTCGTGCTGCTGGCCAAAGGCATCGAATTTGCCGTCGACGTAGGCATCGAAACCGTAGTCGGTCTGGTTGTAGTCATAGATGCTGCCGAGCATCAGGGTGTTGCTGCTGGTGGCGCCCACAGGTACCGCGCCGCTGGGGAAGGCGTACTCCATGTCCTGGGTATTTTTCGAGTAGACCCCGGCCACCTTCAGCGCCCAGTCGTCATTGATTTGGTGTTTGAGGTCACCGAACCAGGTGGTGCGTTTGCTGCGCTGGTTGTTCCAGGAGGTGTTGAGGCAGGTGGAGCGCTTGAGTTTCAGGTCGCTGCCATCGGCATAACGCGGCAGCCCGCCCCAGCACGGGGTGGCGTCGACATCTTCATAGGCCAGTCCCAGCCCGAGGGTGGTGTCGGGGCTCAGGTCGAAGTCCAGCGCGCCGTAGTAGACCTGATCCCTGCGTTCGGCGACGTCATAGTAGTACTGGCGGGTCTGCTGGGTGACCACGGCGCGGCCGCGCAGGGTGCCTGCATCGTTCAGCGGGCCGCCGGTATCGATCTGCCCACGATAGTTGTCCCAGGTGCCCGCCGAAAGCGCCAGTTGGGTGTGCGGGGTGGCTTCGCCGCGCTTGCGCACAAAATTGACGCCGCCAGCGGTGCCGCCTGCGCCTTTCATCATGCCCGCAGCACCGCGCAATACTTCGACCCGGTCATAGATCGCCATATCGCTGTTGAAACTGTCGGCCTGCACATAGCTGCTGCCGATATCCAGCGGCACGCCGTCGTACTGGTACTGGCCGGTCATGCGAAAGCCCCGGGAGTAGAAGTACTTGCCGCCCATGGGCGAGTCGTAGACGGTGATGCCCGGGGTCTTCTCCATCACCTGTTCAATGGTGTTGAGGTTCTGGTCGTCGAGCATTTTGCGGGTGATGACCGTGACTGACTGCGGGGTCTCCTTGAGCGAGTGCGTACCCTTGCCGATGGTCACCGCTTGCGCCGTATAGGAACCCGAGCCTTCGGTGGTGGCGTCGAGGCTGCGCTCGATGACGTTGGTGACACCCAGTTGCAGGGCATCGCCGCTTTGCGGGGCGGGTTCCACGCTGAAATTGCCTTGCCCGGTGATGCGCAGTTGCAGGCCGCTGCCGCGCAGGGCGGTGTCCATGGCCTGTTCGGCGGACATCTGGCCGTTCACCGCCGGGGCCTGTTTGCCCTGTACCAGCGCAGGTTCCAGCGAGACGATCTGGCCGCTCTGGCTGGCAATGGCATTCAGGGTATTGGCCAGCGGGCCGGCTGGCAGATTAAAGGTCATGCTCTGAGCCAGGGCAGGGCTGGCCAGAGTTACCAGGGCAACGGCGACGCTAAAGGTGTGGGGCCACGGGTTGAGCACAGCATTCTCCTGATCGTGTGGAAGTCTCAGGAGATAGGTGGGCTGAGATTTGAAAACCGGACACGAATGCGATCAATTATCAAAAAACTTTTTGCGCGGAGCTTATGCCGGGCCAATCACGGTCAGCCAGGGGCTGTAGTGATCCACCCGAATGGGCAGGGTTTCGGCCAGGGCCGTGAAGGCGCGTCCGGCGTTGTCCAGCGGGTACACGCCTTGAACGCGCAGGCCGCGTATTTGCGGGTCGACCCGAACAAAACCGCGGGTGTAGGGGCGCAGGGCTGCGACCACGTCTTCCAGCGGATCGTCCAGGACGTTGAGCTTTGCCCGCAGCCAGTCGGCGCGGTGACGCTGGTCGCCGACCATGGGCACGATGCTGCGCGGGTACAGCATGGCGGCCTGACCTTCTTGCAGATCACGGGTCAGACCGCTGAATAACCGGGCCTGGACCGACTGCTGGAGCACCACCACGCGACTGGCTTGCTCCTGCTGGGCGACGAGAAAACGGGCGCCCGGGCTGCGAACTTCACCTTCGGCGGTACGCACGCACAATGGACGCTCAGCATCGGGTGCGACTTTGATCACCAGCTCACCGCGCCGCAGAATCACCAGCCGTTGTCGAGCGTTGAAATGCAGGTCCACGGCGCTGTTGGCGTTCAGGCTCAGGCGGCTGCCGTCGGCCAGGTTGAAGTCCTGACGCTGGCCGCGACCGGTGGACAGGTCCGCCAGTAATGAGTCACCCAGAGGGCTGCTGGCGCCCAGCCACAAACCACCGCCGAGCAGGCTCAGGCCAGCAATGGCGCGCAATGCATCGCGCCTGGACGCGATGGGTTGCAGCAGTAGCTGGCGGGCTTCACCGGCCTGACCGGGGCTGCGCTGGTCCAGTGAACGCAGGGTATTGAAGGAGCCGCCAAGGCGTTTGTGCAATTGATCCCAGGCCTGGGTATGGGCCGGGTCCTTGGCCAGCCACGCGTTGAATCGCTCAAGCAGCGCGGCATCGGGCGTATCGGCGCGCAGTTTTACCATCCAGTCGATGGTCTGTTCGCTGACAGGGTCCAGAAGTCGTTTGCTCACAGGCTTGCCTCGCTCAGATAGCACTGGCGCAAGGCCTGTTTCATATAGCGGCTGACGGTGCGTTCCGACAGGCCCAGTTTTTGCGCGATGGCTACATAACTCAGGCCATCGAGCTGGCTGTAGAGGAAGGTGGCCTTGACCATCATCGGTAGGCCGTCGATGGCGCGATCGATGGCGACCAGGGCCTCGATCAGTTGCAATTGCTCTTCGGGGGAGGGCGCCACGGCCTCGGGCAGCAAGGCCAGGCGGTCCAGATAGGCAGTTTCCAGCTTGCGCCGGCGATGGCGGTCGAATATCAGCCGCCGGGCGATGGTGGACAGGTAGGCTCGGGGTTGCTCGATACTGTCCGGGTCTACCCGCGCCGCCAGCATCTGGCAAAAGGTATCGGCGGCGGTGTCCTCTGCATCTGCGTGATTGCGCAGACGACGCTGAATATGTTGCAGCAACCAGCGGTGATGGTTGCTGAAAAAAAAGCCCAGTTTCTGACTTGAGAGAGGATGCACCGGTGGGATTTCCAGATGTGAGTGCGAATCGTTCCCAATAGTAGCGGCCAGATGATGGCAACTGCAATCGAAGAGTGTTCACAGATTTTGTAGCAGCTGGCGAGGAAAGAAGGCTGCGTCCGGCGACGGAGTCGTCGTAAAACCTGAACACTCAATAAACCTGACACACCGAGGCGCCTGGTTTTTTCGATCGCTTCGCAATCGGACGCAGCCTTCGTCCCTCGGCAGCTGCTACAAGAGCGGCATCAATACGCAAAAACCTTGCGGTGCTTCTGCACAAACTCTTCCCAGCGCACCGGCTGGCGCCCGGTGATTGCCTCGAAGTTATCGAACGTCTCCTCGACCCCGGGAATTTGCCGGGCGGCCATGCGGGTGAAGTTGTCATGTACGCAGTTCATGTAAGCCATTTCGGCACCTGCTGCGCGCATGTTCTCCAGAAATACGTCGGGTGACTGTGCGTCATAACGAAATGGCTGGCCCAGTACGCGGCTCATAATCGCGGCGATATCGCCATAGGACTGTACGTCGTAGCCCAGCCGATAAGTCTGACCTGCGTGTTTTTCCGGGTGCAACAACGCTTGCGCGGCAACCCGCGCCACATCTTCGCCGTCGACCCAACTGAACCGCGCATCACCGGTGTACTGCTCGATAACCCCGGCTTTCACGGCCTGGGTGCCATCGTAGCTGAGCAGGTTTTGCATAAAGCACTCGGGGCGCAAATGGGTAAACGACAAGCCGCTCCACTCGATATAGCGCTCCACAAACTGGTGCCAGGCCCAGTGGCCGATGGTGGTGTCGTCCCGTCCGCACGCCCCAAGATGCACCATATGTTGCACTCCGGCCTGTTTTGCCTGATCGATAAAGGCCTTGCTCTGGCGCAGCATATGCACGGTGTAACCGGTGACGAGCAGGGCGCGGTCGATGCCCAGCAGCGCTGGCGCCAGGGTTTCTTCCTTGTCGAAATCCAGCAGGACGGTGCGAATCCCTTTGGCCTCAAAAGGCTGCGCCTTGGCGCGGGAGCGTACCGCCGCGACCAGCGTAATGCTGTCGTCGGCCAGCAGGTTGCGCAGGGTGTCGCCACCGATCTGGCCAGTGGCACCGGTGATTAAAACAGTGGGTTTGTGCGAAGTCATAAATACGCCTGATGCATGGGTAAGATCGTGGTGTAAAAGCTTACTGGAGAATTCGTGGCGTATTTGCGATACATTTTACTCAATAAGATGAACTGAATTCACTAATGAGAGCCGCCATGTTTGCTTCCGAGCGCCTGAAAGGTATCGATGTATTTGTCTGTGTTGCCGATTCGGGCAGCTTCAAGGCGGCTGCCGAGCGCATGAACCTGACGGCTTCGGCGATCAGCAAGGGCATTGCCCGGCTTGAAAGCAGGCTTGGCGTGCGTTTGTTTCAGCGCACCACGCGGCGTCTGGCATTGACTGATGCTGGAGCGGCTTTTTACCGAACTTGCACCGGGGTGCTGGCCGAACTGGAAGAGGCCGAGCTGGCCATACAGGTCGACAATGCCGAGCCACAGGGCAGGATTCGCATTGACTTGCCTGCTGCCTTCGGGCGTTTGCAGGCGTTGCCGGTGATTCTGCAATGTGTGCAGAAACACGCGCTGTTGCTGCCGCATATTTCGTTCTCCGACCGCTTTATCGATCCGGTTGAGGAGGGCGTGGATATTGTCGTTCGGGTCGGTGGGCCGGATATCTGGCCTGCTGCACTGGAACATCGTTTCCTGGGGCGTGAGCGGCATGTGTTCTGTGCTGCGCCGGCCTATCTGAACACTCACGGCTCGCCTGTGACCGGCCGCGATCTGGAGCATCACCAGTGTGTGGCCTATGGTCGGGCCGACGGCACGGTCAGCCCCTGGAACTTCGCGGGCAGCCGCCCCGGTGATATCGAGCGCCGGGTGATGCCCGCCAGGTACATCGTGGGTGATGGCGAAGGGCAAGTGATGACAGTGTTGGCGGGATGCGGCATTGCCCAGTTGCCTACCTGGCTGATCAAGCAGCATCTGGCCGACGGCTCACTGGTCCAGGTGCTGCCGCATCTGGCCAGCGAAGGGCTGGCGATCAATCTGGTATGGCCGAAAAACCGCAAGGCCTTGCCCAAGGTCAGCGCCTTGCTCGATGCCCTGACAGCAGGGTTGATCCCTTTGGCGTAGTAATGGGCAATACAACTCCTGTGGGAGCGGGCCGTTCCTACAACGGCAGCATCCTGTCCTGAATAACCCGCTTCATCACCAGCGTGGACGTCAGGCGTTGCACGTTGGGCAGTGAGGTCAGGCGCTCATCGTAAAGCTGCTGAAACGCGGGCAGGTCGGCGGCCACCACATGCAGCAGATAGTCCGGATCACCGAACAGCCTTTGTGCATCGACAATTTGCGCGGTTTCAATCACTGCCGCCTCAAAGTCAGCGATCGCCTGACGTGTCACCTCTCGCAGGGTGACAAACACCATTGCGGAAAAATTCAGTCCCAGCTCACTCGGCGCCAGCAGGGCGCGATAGCCCAGGATCACGCCAGACTCCTCCAGCGCCCGCACACGGCGATGACAGGGCGAGAGGCTAAGACCGACCCGCTCTGCCAGTTCAGTGACCGAAAGTCGTCCATCGGCTTGCAACTGCGCAAGAATATTTCTGTCAATGCGATCCATGTGGAAGAACCTTCCCCGGTTTAGGCTATTGGTTAGGATAAACGAAAGATAATCCTACCGGTATTTGCTTATTCTTCTTTTGCCCTTTGATGCTTTCAACGGTCTTAGAGGCAGGGGCTTTCGGCCCTTCCAAATCCATCGAGATTCCAGAAAAGAAGGCAGGTTTCCTTTGACTCTCAGCGTCCTGGCCGCTTTTTGGGCGGTGTCATTTTTATTTATCATCACCCCCGGTGCCGACTGGGCCTACGCGATTTCTGCGGGCATGCGCGGGCGGTTGGTCACACCTGCGGTGGCAGGCATGCTCAGCGGGCATTTGCTGGCCACGCTGATTGTGGCGGCGGGTGTGGGCGGGCTGGTGGCGCGCAATCCGCTGATCCTTACCGCGCTGACCGTTGCCGGGGCGATGTATTTGCTCTGGCTGGGTGTGTGCATGCTCAGGGACCCCGCAACGCCCCAGTCGGGACAGGGCCAGGCGTCTGATTCATGGTCGCGCTGGGCGTGGAAGGGGCTGTGTGTCAGCGGCATGAACCCCAAGGTGCTGTTGTTGTTTCTGGCGCTTTTGCCGCAGTTCACCGACCCGTTGTCGAGCTGGTCGATCCCGGCACAGATTATTGCTCTGGGTGCGCTGCATGCGGTCAGTTGTGCGCTGGTGTATCTGGCGGTCGGCTTCAGTGCCCACGCCGTATTGCGCACCCGGCCAAGTGCGGCGAAAAACGTCAGCCGGCTATCGGGGGCAATCATGGTCCTGATTGCGGTGGTGTTGCTGGCGGAGCAGGCCTACAGTTGAGGTTTGGCCTAAGACCCGAGGATGAAACCGTGGCAACGACGGACAAGGATCAGCAGACAACACCGCAAGGGGTAATCGAGTTCTGGAAACAGGCCGGGCCCAGGCATTGGTTCGCCAAGGATGAAGCCTTCGATACCTTGTTTCGCGAGACCTTCTACGAGGCTCATTTTCAGGCAGCCAGACGCGAGCTGGAGCACTGGCTGGAGCACCCCGAAGGCGTCCTGGCGTTACTGTTGTTACTGGACCAGTACCCGCGCAATGCCTTTCGCGGCACCGCACATATGTTTGCCACCGACCCGCTGGCGCGATTCTACGCCCGGCGGGCAATCGATAGCGGCATGGACAAGGCCCTCGAGGCTGACTTGCGGCTGTTCTGTTATTTGCCATTCGAGCATTCGGAAAATAGCGACGACCAGCAACTGTCGCTGCAACTGCACCACAGCCTTGGCCCGAAAGTTTCCGTGTGGGCAGAAGAGCACGCCGAGATCATCCAGAGATTTGGGCGTTTTCCCCATCGCAATGAAGTCCTGGGCCGCGAGACCACCGAACTGGAACGCAAGTTTTTGAACGACGGCGGATTTGCGGGGTAAGCCTCCCACAAACTCAGGAACTTGCAGGACATATTGTGGGAGCTGGCTTGCTCGCGATGGTATTACATCGGTTAGCCTGACAGACCGCGCCGCCTGTATTGCAGGCAAGCCACAGGTTTTGCATCGCCCACAAAATCTGATGCCAGCAGGATCATTGGGCAAGTCGGCTTGCCAGCAATGTCATCGTCCTCAACATTGACCATCAGCAGGGTACAACCGCAGCCAGGCAGGCATAATTGCCGCCTTAGCCCGAACACCCTCACCTGATGGAGTTGCCGATGAAGTACCCAGCCTTGTTGACCCTGAGCCTTTGTACCGCGCTTTTGAGTTCCGGTGCGATAGCGGCGGGGGATGCTGAAGCAGGGGGCAAGTTGTTCACTAAAACCTGTGGCGGCTGCCACAGTATCGGCCTCAACGCGCGCAATGGCTTTGGCCCGCAGCTCAACGGCATCATCGGGCGCCAGGCGGGTACCGGTGAGGGCTACCTGTACTCCGACGCCATGAAGAATTCAGGCGTGGTGTGGACGCCGGAGCAGCTGGCAGCCTACATCGAAGCACCAAAAAAGGTGGTGAGCGGTACGCGGATGATCTTCTGGGGCATCAGCGATCCCGAGAAAATCGATAACCTGCTGGCCTACATTGAGTCAGTGCAGGGGCAGTGATCACTGCACGGCCTTGAGGTAGTCCTTGAGGGGCAGCAGCGCCGGGTGCATCAGCTCCAGGGTCGGTGCATTGCGGACCTCGCTGGACAGCTTTTGCAGTTCGCGGCCCATGACCGTTTCGGCACCGCCTAAAGCGGTCAATGCCATATCCAGGCATTGGCCCACCTTTAGCTTAACGGCATTGATATCGAGTTGGCGCACAAGCAGGGAAAAGACCTCACGCTGGTAATCTGCCATGACTGGATCATCACGTAAAATCGGACTTTGATCTTCAGACTCATATGTCAACTTGAGAGAGAAAAGCGCAACCGTTTCCAAAGAACGTTCCAAGGTGTGTGTCCTTTCTTAGTCATTTTAATCGGGTGATATACCGCCAGCCTCGGCTTTTGCCCTGATTGTATTTACACCCCAAATACACAATCGACTCACGGCATAGCCCAGCAAAATACCCGACCAGTCGCTCAGTATTTGTGCGTACTGGATATAGCCTTTGGCCGGTTCGTCATAGGTAGAGAAGCACGGTTGCATGATCACTTCCCACAATACAGAGAGGGAGAGCATGTACAGAACGCTTAGGTTCAATGCGGCTTTTGGCTCAAAAAAGCGTGGCGTGGACCATCTCATCGCATAAAGCACGGGCACGCTAACAATATAGGAAACAAGCAACTGGGTGTAAGTCAGCCCATCTGAACCAATCCACTCGAACAGCCACTCCGGCCCCTGGTCGATTGCCAGGACGCACAAGCCTGCAAGCAGCGCCATACCGATATGGATCTTCAGCATTTTTTTATAACTAAAGGAATGCAGAAAGGTCCAGCCAAACAGAATGCAACCGAATAATCCCGAAAAATGAATCCATTCGCGCTTGCCAAAATTCCAAGCCGGATTACCCGTGATCAGTTCCAGGCCAGATAACTTGCCGTTCCAGATGAACCATTTTGCATACAGCACGATGGCAAAACCCAAGCAGAACGTAATCAGCAATAATAGTGTGCACAAACGGCTGGAGTTGCGAGGGGTCATGAGCACTCCTTTTGAGTAAAGCTTGAGCTGCCTTTTTCAGGCACAAAAAAACCGGCCTGGTGGCCGGTTTCTTTGTGTTCAAAGTGCATTGAGCGGCACCTTGAATCTATATGTGGTGCCCCGAGGGAGAATCGAACTCCCACTTCTTTCGAAAACGGATTTTGAATCCGCCGCGTCTACCAATTCCGCCATCAGGGCTCAATGGCGGCGAA
>Ga0302347_1004052_pt1 | contig 12115 bp, 24 predicted proteins | sample PhyWR1_FD_202178 | JGI IMG/M metagenome (GOLD analysis project Ga0302347, IMG submission 202178) | Leaf surface microbial communities from wheat plants in UC Gill Tract Community Farm, Albany, California, United States - DLSL W.R1 (v2)... | ecosystem: Host-associated > Plants > Phyllosphere >...
CGGCACTCTTGAGCGCGCTGCATCTTGCTAAAGAGCGCCATCAGCTCGTCATCGGATAGAGCTTCCATGACGCCAAAAACGTGCATTGTTTCTTGCCGAATCAGCCAGTTGAGCCAGAAGAGATTGCCCAGGTCGCGGATGCGTCCGTAGATCACATCGCGCTGGACTGCGGTCATGCGGAACTCTTCGCCATGGGCGTCGACCACCTGGAGAAGGCCGGCTTTGGCTTTGGGCTTGAGCCCCATAGAAGCCGAGAGCACCCGTGCCAAATTCTGCATGTCCTTGTCGCTTATTGCCATATCACCCCTCACCTGGATTGGACGCGCGCAACCAGCTCCAGTGCCGCCTTATAGGCATCCAGTTCGCTGGGGAAGCCATTTCCCCATCTCTCTGAAACGATGGCGATCGCCCTATCCGACAAGTCCTCTTTCTGCTCGTCGGTCAAAGGGATGTTGCCATCGAGTACCAGCCGCACCAGCTTCGACGCGTCTCGGAGTATCTGGCGCTGCTGTCTTGCAGACTGAGACTGAGCGGCTGGCGCTTCAGCTGCGGCAATGAACATGGGCAGCTGACCCTGTAACACCCAATCAAGATTGATGCCCAAGACCCGCTGAGCCTCGATAGCACCTTCTTTGGATACTCCGCGCGACCTCCAATTGGTGACAGATTGCTTGCTGACTGAAAGGGCAGCAGCGAGATCAGTCGGACCGCTGATTGGCGGCACAAGCTTGGCGGCGGCGGCATACAGCCGCCCCGTGGATTCATGCATGGATGACATTCGTCGATTATCAGCATCCGTTCGTCGCGCAGTACACGCGAGGTTGACACTGCAGACTTTCATGGTGTGTACTATGGACCTATGGACACCTTGCACCCTGATTCCCTTGTGATCGAGCGCCTCGGCGGGCCGGTGAAGCTTGCCCGTCGCCTTGGCATTTCCAATCGCCAGCGCGTCCAGAACTGGAAGGCTCGCGGCATCCCTGCTGACGTCTTGCTGGCGATCCCTTGGTTGCGTCGGATGGTCATGCAGGCTCGGGCAGACGCCGAGAGGGTGGGCCAAGAGATGGTCCCGGACGTCTTCGGCCCGGCCCCGGCCAACGACGGGCAGGGGGTGGCAGATGCTGCCTGACCGCTGGAATCCACGGCTGTGGCTGCGTGACTGGCTGAATGCCCCGTCGAATGCAGAACGCGCCTTCAACGCGGCCTTCAAGGCGTTCATGCAGGGCCCGGCCGAGCGGCCGAGAACGCAGAAAGACATTGACGCCGTTGGCCGAACCGTTGACGCGGAGTCTAGCGCTCCATGATCACGCGTCGACATCGACGCCGCCCCACAACCAAACGACCTGGCCACCGCCTTCGGGTACGGGCCCAAGGTTAGGGAGCTGCAGGGGGAACGCCTTCATTTCCCCGTCAATCCTCCGCAGAACAAACGGCATTCCGCACTCGCGGATCAGTCTCACCACGCCATCCCTGGCGCTGCTTTCTGAGTAGTTCATCTCCATGGCGCAGATGGTGCGCCGGTCCATTAGCCCACTCCACGTTCACGAAGCGACCCAATGAACATCACCGACGCTGCCCACAAGACCGTAAAAGACTCACCAGGCGGCGCCGAAGCGCTGGCAACGAGGTTGATCACGACCAACGACAAGGGCGAAGAGAAGCCAATGTCGGGCGCTGTTCTGCGGAACAAGGTCAACCCGAACAACACCACGCACAAGCTGAGTTGGGAAGAAGCCAGCGAGATCATGGGGCTGACCGGCGACCACCGGATGCTGTTCGCCCTGGCCGCCGAGCACGGCTATGGGGTCCATCGCCTGGAGCTGCCGGAAGACGCAGGCTGCCTCACCAGCACCATCCTCGAGACGGCCGCAGTCAAAGGGCAGTTCGCTGAGCTGCTGCACCAATGCTTGAAGGACAGGCTGATCACCGAGAACGAGTTCTCCGGTCTACAGACCGCTGCGGCTGCGGTGCAGTCGGCCCTGATCGTACTGATGTCCCGCTTGCGCGAGGCCAAGGGCCAGGGGCAGGTCCTTTGAGGCGACCGAACGCTCCTGGCGCGTAACTGCCCATGAGATCGCGGCAGTTAGACCGCATAGCCGCAGACTTCTGCCATCACGATTGCAGGCACACACAGCGAGGCTTAACGATGAATCACCCTGCACGCAACACTGACCCCGATACCAGCCACGACGCTGCACATCACATCGTGAACTCCGGTGCGCGCAAGGCTCAACAGCAGCGAGTCGCTGGGGCAGTGCGCCAGCACCCTGGCCTCACCAGCCGCGAACTGGCCGACGCTGCCGGCCTTGATCGCCACATGGTCGCCCGCCGGCTGCCCGAGCTTGAAGCGGACGGCGTCGTTGTCCACGGTGCGCCGCGCAAATGCCGCATCAGTGACATGCGCTGCCAGACCTGGCTGCCGGTGTTGAACGACAACGAGACGCCGCTGGCAGCCTGATATGGATCCCTTGGTGTCTCCCGACGTCGACCTCCGCGGCATGCCTTTCATGCCGCTGGATGTCTCCCGGCTCCGCGACAGCGAGTTGGCGATTATGGCCACCGGTGACGAGTTCCGGGCTGCGGTGCTGCTTTGGTGCGCCGCATGGAATCAGCTGCCGGCGGCAAGCCTGCCGGACAATGACCAGGCGCTTGCTGCATATGCCGGCTTCGGCCGGGACGTGCGTGGATGGCTGACTGTGAAGCTTGGCGCGATGCGTGGCTTCGTTCTCTGCAGCGATGGCCGCTGGTATCACCCTGTCGTCGCCGAGAAGGCCGCAGAGGCGTGGGCGGAGCGTCAGGAGTACCGCGCTGGCAAGAGCAACGAGGCCGAGCGCAAGCGGCGCGAGCGGGAATGGCGCGCACTGGCGTTTGATGCGCTACGTGGAGTCGGCATCACGCCGCCCTGGAACGTCAAGACCGCCGACCTGCGAAAGCTGCTGGACCGTCATGGTCTGCAGGTGACCTTGGTCGACAGTCCAAGCAATGGCGGCAAGCAGGGGGATGACGATGCTAATGGCTGTGACCAGAGCAAACCTGTCACACCACCCGTCACACCACCTGTCACGGTGACAGGTCACGGACGTGTCACGGCTAAGACAGGGACAGGGACAGGGACAGGGATATCTACTCCAGATACCTCACAGCAAGCCTCAGAGATTCCTGAGGGGTTCACCGCTGCGGGCTGGGCGAGCGTGCTGATGCGACGCGCCGGTTGCCACACTGCCAGTGCCAGCCATCCCGACCTGATCGCAGCCGTGGAGGTCGAGAGCGTGCCGTTCCAGATGCTGGTCGACTTGGTCGAGGAGGGCAGAGCGCGGGCCCCGCCGCCGAAGAGCCTCTTCATCTGGGCCGTCGCCGCCGCGCGAGGCCGACACGCCGCGGGCGCCAAGCCCGTCAAATTGAGCAACGGAGCGAACCATGGAACACATCGCCTCTCGCCTGCCGAACGCACCGCGCAGCTTGCCCTCGAAGGAGAGCTCGCCGATGCCGCCGACGCCGCCACCTTCGCAGGCACCGGCTACGGCTATGCGGACGCTCTGGGTGCGGATGGCTGAGATCTACGGCTTCAAGTGGTCCAGCGCTTACGGGGAGAACCCGAACGTCGGCGCTGCGGTGACCTGGGCCAAGGGCCTGGCCGGATTGAGCGGCCGCCAGTTGGCCGATGGTCTGGCCGCCTGCATCGCCAGTGCCGAGCCGTGGCCGCCGACGCTTCCGCAGTTCCGGATGATGTGCTTGGGCATCCCGCCGTTCGACGCCGTGCGCGCCGACACCGGCAAGCAGGACGGCTTCACCCGGCTGGTGTGGCAATACCTCGACGGTCACCGCTACCGGATGGCCAGCGCCGACAAGGCCGACAAGCTGCTGCTGGCGGCCTACAACCGCGCCAAGGAGGCGGCTATGCGCGGCACGGAACTGCCGCCGGCACCGGAGGCCCACATCGCGCACGAGGAGGCTCGGTCGGCACCGGCGACCCGCGATCAGGTGGCCCGCCACATGGACGACATCGCACGCGAGTTGGGCATCGGCATGACAGCTGAGCCGCAGCCCGCAAGCGAAGGACAAGCTGCTCCGGAGCAGGAGGGCCAGCGCTATGCCGCGTGAACTCCCGCGGTTGGTCCTGCAGCTGCGCGACGCCGCAGAGCCGGTGTCTGAGGCCGGCTGGTACGTCTGCTACGGCTACGGAGAGAAACCTCTGGTCATCTACGCCACGCGCGGCCAGACCACGTGGCGCCTTGGAATGCGGCAGGTGCCGATCACGCACTACGCCGGCCCCCTGACGAAGAAGGAAGCAGCATGAAGGACATCGAGAAGCGGGCGCGAGAGCTGTTGGCCATCGGTTATGAGAAGGACGGTCTGCCGGGACGGGCCGCCCAGATCCGTGATCGTTCTGCATACGTCGAACAGCCTGATCGACGCGCGCTGCAGGCAATCTCCCTAGCTCTCACGCCGCCCGAGGGCTACGTGCTGGTGCCGGTGGAGCTTCCCGTGGAAATGGAGATTGCCTTCATGGAGGCGTGGGTCAGCAAGCGTCGGTGCATTGACGACCCCGACATGCAGGACGCATGGGATGCAGCGCTCGCTGCTCGCCCGGAGGTGCCGTGATGGACGGGCAGGGCCTCACCCACGCGGACCTGGTGAAGATCGCAGGCCGCTGGCTGCGGAATACAGCCGGTTGCTCGGTGGTGCTGGAGGAGCTGTGCGCCGCAACTGGCAACGGCGAGAACCCGGACGCTATCGGCTGGTACACGGGACGCACGATGCTGGTCGAGTGCAAGGTGAGCCGCTCCGACTTCCTGGCCGACCGGAAAAAGCGCTTCCGGGCCAATCCTGAGCGGGGACTGGGCCTCTATCGCTACTTCATGGCGCCCAAGGGCCTTATCAGCGTGGACGAGCTGCCCACGCGCTGGGGGCTGCTGGAGGTCCACGGCGGCCGGGTGTCTGTAGCCACCGGCAAGCGACCGAAAACATGGGCCGGAGAGAACGACCCCTGGGCGTTCACCGAGCGCTTCGCCCAAGGCGAGACGCAGATGCTGCTGTCAGCCATGCAGAGGATCAAGGTCCGGGTTGGCGCCAGCGACTTCCACGAGATGCTGCATGAGAGGCTGATGCGTCCCGTTGTGGACCCACGCGCAACAGTGCAATCGACTTCCGCATGGGCGGAGGTGGTGCCGTGACTACGATCCGCCCCGAAGACTGGAAGCAGCGCGGCGAAGGGATGATGACGCCCAAGCAGCAGCGCATGCTCAACGCCATCTGCGGCGACTTGGCCGAGGGCCTGTCCTGGCACGGCCAGCGCCTTACGAAGGACGACTGGCGGCACATGGTCGCAGGCACGATGCTGGGCTGGCGCCTGATGCCGGCGATCGACCGGGGGCAGGGCGCACCCGGGATGATCATGCTCGGTGGCTCAAGCCTGAAGCTCACCAGGTCGATGGCATGCGACGCGATCACGGTGCTGGTGCAGATCGGGGATCACCCCGAGGAGCAGGGCATGCGCGCCAAGCCGGTGTCCTGGTCGGACACCGTGTTGCTTGGTTTGGGTTTCAATCCTCACGACCTTGCGGAGGCGGCGTGACGGCTCGAAATGATTTGGCGGTACTTGAGCAAGGCGGTCTGCAGCAGCTTCATGGGGTTGAAGCCGCTGTAGTCGAAAGAGACTGCTATTACCTCACGCTGTGCGTGAGAAGCATTCTCCCGCAGTCTTCGCAACCTTTCACTGATCCTGGAGGCTGCCGCTGGAGAACTATCCAGCTCGACCGTAACAAGTTCAAGCGCCTCACTGGAGGAGGTCAAGGCGAGGTCAATCGCTCGAATGAGCCTTTGATCGGGCAGGTCATGAAGCTCGATTGCTTTGAGCGCGTTGTTGGTTTGCTCGATCTTTCTCTGTGCAAGCCTAATGTTCTCGTCCTGATTCCCCATGCGCAAGGTGTGCTCCATGACAAAGAACGCGTAGGCCGTGAAGCAGTTTTCGGAATTCATTTCCACCAAGGTAGAAACAACTCTGACCTTTCTCCAAGCCGCACGACGCTCTTGCGAGGTAGCAAGCCGAGCCGCTGCAAAAATCGCAACCACAGACATGATCGCTTGAGCCCAAGATGCCCACTCGCTTTGCGTGATGCAGAATCCCTTCATGAACCAACTACAATAATTGACGGCGTCAGCCACGTGACATCCCCTCTGTCGAGTCTCGCGATTGTATTCGGGGGGCACGCCTGATGCACGGAAACTACCGCGACCGCGGCCTGCTGGATCTGGCCTATCGCATCCAGTGCACTCTGCTGATCCCCGATGTTTGCGTGGGCGGATACGGCGAGCCTTGCCACAGCAACCAGAGCCGCCACGGCAAAGGCGGGTCAATGAAGGCACACGATTGCTTCTTCGCCAGTGGCTGCCGTGCATGCCATCAGGAGTTGGATCAGGGCCGGCGCTTCACCGAGGAAGAGAAGGCCCTCATCTGGCAGGCCGGCTACGAACGCACCATCCTGGCGCTTTGGCAGGACGGGCTGATCATGGTGGCCGCATGACAATCGTGATTGTGGTCTACGGGGCGCCAGCGCCGCAGGGCAGCAAGTCGTTCAAGGGGCTGGCCAAGAGTGGCCGGGCCATCCTCGCTGAGTCGTCGAAGAAGGTTCGCCCCTGGCGGCAGGATGTGAAACTGGCAGCCGAACAGGTCCGCGCCGAGCTTGGGCTGCAGGTAATGGACGAGCCGCTGCTCGTGCGTATGACCTTCACCTTGCCGAAGCCGGCCAGCGCGCCGAAACGTCGCAGGGTGTACCCCAGCAAGTTGCCCGACCTGTCCAAGCTTGTGCGGTCGACCGAAGACGCGCTCACCGATTCCGGCATCTGGCGCGATGACGCCCGGGTGGTGGAGTGCACCGCGGCGAAGCGTTACCCGGGCGAGGGGGTGGACGCACTCGATGCACCTGGTTGCGTGATCGAGATCAGCAGGGTCGAACCATGAGCCTCGCCGCCGCAGTCCGCTTCTGGATGGGAGAGCACCCAGGCTGGCACCTCGCTTCCGAGATCGCCGATGGCATGCAGGCGTGCGGAATCAACAGAAGAAAGGCCGTCAAGGCGCTTTGCAACATGGCCGACGCAGGGCTTGTCGAGGTCTCCGGCAGCCGACGACACATGCGCTACACCATTGACCGGCCAAGCCGGGACCATATGCAACAGGAGAGAGAGAATGTCTGACCGACGCGAACTACTGGCACGGCTCAATCCCCAGACGTGCAGGTTTGATGTGGGGCAAGGCGGTGGCACGCCCTCGCTGCAGACGTCCGACATCGCCGCCGCGCTTGGCATGGTGCCGGCAGGCCTTGGCCGTGAGGTGATGGAGGCCGTCTATCTCCCGGACGGTGCGATGCGTCATCGGGCCAAGTTGGCTGAGGCCGTGCTTGCCGTGGTGCGCCCGGAATTCACCCGGCGCGCGCGTGCGCTGGCCGAGGCCGAAGAGGATCTGAGCTTTGCCAAGGAGCTGGCCAACCTCAGCCGCCGTGCACTGTCGGATGCCCAGCGCCGCATCCTGCGGGAACGCGAGGCCGCGGTGGCATTGGCTCGCCAGCACGTATGGCCAAAGAACACCTACCAGCATCTATCGCGTATGGTCGACGCAGTGGTGGCAGAACTGGCCAGCGGCAACCGTTGCCCCAATTGCAAGGGAACTGGGCTGGTCAGCGACAAGGGCTGTCCCGAGTGCAGGTGCACCGGCATCGAGCCGCTGCCGAATCGCAGGAGGGCCATCGCAATGGGCTGCGACGAATCCGATTACCCGAAGCGGTGGAAGGGTGTGTTCGAATGGTTGCTGGGTGAGTTGCACCAAGCTAGCGAGGTGTCTGCGCGGCAGCTCTCCCGCGCACTGAGCAACTGGGATCAAGGGGAAATGCCCCGCGCCGCATAGCGTCGGAAAATATGGAGTTGCAGGCTCCATGGAATCACCTGTAGATTTCCTACCATCGCGAGGTTTGGCCACCGGCCAACCTCGACGCCAACGCCCCGCCACCGTGCGGGGCTTTTTTCTTCGCGGGTCTGGCCGAGTGGTCAGGCTGCAGCCTTCCAAGCTGCCCACATGGGTTCGATTCCCATGGCCCGCTCCAGTCATAGCGGTGCGGCTTGCGCGCGACTAAACCGGCGGATCACGGTGGCCAGTGCCGCCGCCGTCTGTGACTACGGCAGGCCGCACCGCTATGGATGGAATGCGCCGGCTGAGGCGCTAACGATGCGAGACGATGCACGGTCGTGGCTCGCAAAGCAGTACGGACTATTCGGGTACATGCCTCTGGCTCCCCGTCGGGAACGCATCGTGCAGATTGCGGACTACGTACATGCCGGGATCAGCTCCGGCCCATCCAGTCATCTATGCCCGCGTCCCCGACCGGATCAACCCTTGTGCCCAGCCGGCAGCGGGGCGGGCACCTACGCAGGAAATGCCATGGCACACATCACACCCCAACAGGCTGGCGGCGTGAACGTCGTGGCCTTCCTCGACATGCTGGCCTGGTCTGAAGGGACGAGCACGAGCCCTGCAACGAAGGACCGCGGCTATGACGTGATCGTGACCGGCGCTGACCGTGTGCCGGAGGTGTTCACCGACTACTCGGTGCATCCCTTCTCGCGCGGTCGGAGGTCCAAGCGCATCAACAGCAAGGGCCTGACTTCCAACGCATCTGGACGTTACCAGTTCATGCTGAAGGACTATGCCCACTACCGCGCGCTGCTGAAGTTGCCGGACTTCGGGCCGCTGTCGCAGGATCTGTGGGCCATCCAGCTGATCCGCGAGCGCCGCGCACTTCCTTTGATCCGGGCCGGGCACATCACCGATGCCATTCAGGCCGTGCGCAACATCTGGGCGAGCCTGCCGGGTGCGGGTTACGGCCAGCCGGAGCACGCCATGGAGAAGCTGCTGGCTGCCTACCGGAAGGCTGGCGGGGTAGTGGCGCCGTGACCGAGCCGATGAGCACATTGAAAACCTTCGTTGGGACGTTCACCGCTGCGGTGGTGGCGCCGGCGACGGCCGACGCATTGCGCGAAGCCGAGCGAATCATTCTGGGCGTGCCGCAGTCGGTGCTGCTGGTGGCAATGGCCGGTGCACTGATCGGCGTCCTGCTGTTGCCGGAGAAGGATGCTGAGCGGGTGGCTGCTGATTCCAACCGCCGGCGCGGGCACAGATTGCTGCAGACGGCCGCACGCTGGGCAGCGCTGGCTGTGGCAGTGGCGGCCTATGCCATCGTTGCTGCATGGGTCATCGCGGTCGCGGCCTCGATCTGGCCCGCATTGGCTGGAGCCCCCCAGTTGCCGCTGGCCGGGCTGTCTGGTGTTCTTATTCGCCGGCTTTTGCCCGGCTACGTGCGCATGGTCGAGAAGGCCACCGGCGCCATCGGAGGCGATAAGCCATGAGCGTGCTGATTCGATTTCTGCTGGCCGTGTGGAACCTGGTGATCGGGGCTGCGGCTGACGTGCTCCAGTGGCTACGCCGGCCAGGCAGCAAGATCAAGCTGGTGTGCGCTGTCTTGGCGTTCGGTTGCATGGTCTCCGGCCTGACGGCCTACGAGAAGGAGCAGCGGATCCGCGACCTGAACGCCCAGGTGATCAAGGTCCGGGCCGATTGGAAAGCCGATGCCGCCCGACTTCAGGCCGACGTGGACACACGGGACCAGCGCCTGGCGGAGGTGGCCACCTCCCTGAGAGCGGAGGCCGAGAAGCTGGAAGCCCTCAGGGCGGAGAGCGCGGCAGCCCTTGAGGCTCTGGCGGAAAAGATCGAGGCGTCCGAGAAGGAAGCCTCTACCTGGCGCGGTCGCTACGAGCAGCGGCCTGACACCTGCAAGGCCGCGCTGGAGCTGTTGGATTCCGCCTGCCCAGCACTGAAGGGGTACTGACATGCGAATGCTCCTGATCGCCGCAGTGCTGGCGGTGACCGCCTGCGGCACTACGCCGGACAAAAGTAACCCGCTGCCCCCCAGCGTCATTCGGGTCCCGGTGGCCACATATGTCCCCATCGACACAGCGCTGACCAAGCGTTGCGAGTGGGCGAGGGCAGGAAAGCCGTCAGCCGTGTTCGAAGTCAGCAATGGTCGGAAGCGCTGTCTGGACCAGTACGAGGCACAGTTCGACGCGATTGAGCAGGTGCAGGGCAGCCCCATCCCCTGATCGGCTACTCGCCCCGATGGAACTCCCAGCCTTTGTCGGTTACTTCCGGCTCTTCGTCATTCATGACGACATAGCCCAGTCGCACAGCCCAATCGAGCTTCGGTTGACCAACGTCATGCCCGTTGGCGATGTCCATGATGATTGCCTGCTGTTCTGCGGGGCCCCACGGCATACGATCGCTCCTTGTGAAGTCTGGAGATGGTAGCCCATGACCCGCCCACTGCCGCCCTCAGGCTTGCTGGACATCGATCTTGAGGACCTGACTCAGCAGTTCAGGCCAGCGCCTGAGGCGTGGGCATGGATCGAGGGCGAGATCCTGGACGAAGCAGGCAACCTCCACAACCCGGATCACCACCACCTGCAGGGCGCCGATGTGGCGGTTCTCTGGGCGTCCTCCTCGTTCACGAAGCAGGGCAAGACCGTGGTGGGGCAGGCTGAGCTGGTCGCGTTCCGTGCTGGCGGGTGGCAGAAGGCCCGGATGGAACGCCAGATGGTGGACTGGTTCGGGCGCGTGCCCGAGGTGGTGATCACCCTGGCCGCCGACTACTGCTCCAGTTGCACGGACACGGAGTTCTGCGCCTTGGTAGAGCACGAGCTCTACCACGTTGCCCAAGAGACCGATCAGTACGGTGCCCCGAAATTCCGCAGGGATGGATCCGCCGCCCTCACGATGCGAGCGCATGACGTGGAGGAGTTCGTCGGGGTGGTTCGCAGGTATGGGGCAGGGGAAGAGGTCCAGAAGCTCGTAGACGCAGCACAGAGGCCGCCCGAGGTGGCCAGACTACACATCGCCCGGTCGTGTGGCACCTGCCTGCTGAGGGCGGCGTAGGCACGACCTGGCACGACAAGGCTGAATACAGATGCCCGCGCTCGACGCCCAGGTGAAGACCTACATCGTCCAACAGTTGGCGTGCTTCGATACGCCCAGCACGGTGGTGGAGGCGGTCAAGAACGAGTTCGGCCAGACGGTGAGTCGCCAGACGGTGGAGTCGCACGACCCAACCAAGCACGCAGGCCGGAAGCTGGCGCCGCGCTGGGTCGACCTGTTCAACAGCACCCGGGAACGCTTCAGGGCCGAGACGGCGGAGATCCCCATCGCTAATCGGGCGGTTCGTCTGCGTGCCTTGAACCGGATGGCCAACAAGGCTGAGAGCATGAAGAACATGGCCTTGGCTGCCCAGCTCATCGAGCAGGCAGCGAAGGAGACTGGCGGGGCGTACACGAACCGCCAACAGATTGAACACAGCGGCCCCAATGGCGGGCCGATCCAGAGCGCCGACATGACCCCCGGCCAGTTCCGAGAGGAGGCGAAGAAGCTGCTGCAGGAGGTGTGAAGTGCCCGAGCTGACGGCTCAGCAGAAGCTGGTGGCGGCCGAGCTGGCACGCGAGGACTTCTATTTCTACAGCCGCTACACGTTCCTTCGAAAGAAGGGCTTCCAGTGGATGCGGGCCAAGCACCATGCGCCATTGTGCGCAGCCTTGGACCGGGTCTATCGGGGCGAGTGCAAGCGCTTGGTGATCAACCTGCCGCCGCGGTACTCCAAGACCGAGCTGGCGGTCGTGAACTGGATGTCCTGGTGCCTGGGCAAGGTGCCGGACTCCGAGTTCATCCATATCAGCTACGCCGCACCGCTGGCACTGAACAACAGCGCCAACACCCGCGAGCTGGTACAGCACGAGGTCTACGGGGAGATCTTCCCCGAGGTCGAGCTGCGCAAGGACAGCAGCGCCAAGGGGGACTGGCGGACAACCAAGGGCGGAGTGGTCTATGCCACCGGTGCCGAGGGCACTGTCACCGGCTTCGGCGCGGGCAAGGCTCGGCCTGGCTTCGGTGGCGCCATCATCATCGATGACCCGCACAAGCCGGGTGAGGCTGACAGCGACACCGTCCGCCAAGGCGTGCTGGACTGGTTCAACAACACCCTGCAGTCGCGAGTGAACAGCGCTGACACGCCGATCATCGTGATCA
>Ga0302347_1004054_pt1 | contig 12110 bp, 14 predicted proteins | sample PhyWR1_FD_202178 | JGI IMG/M metagenome (GOLD analysis project Ga0302347, IMG submission 202178) | Leaf surface microbial communities from wheat plants in UC Gill Tract Community Farm, Albany, California, United States - DLSL W.R1 (v2)... | ecosystem: Host-associated > Plants > Phyllosphere >...
TTTTGCCGTTACGCACCACCCCGTCAGTAGCTGAACAGGAGGGACAGCTGATAGAAACAGAAGCCACTGGAGCACCTCAAAAACACCATCATACACTAAATCAGTAAGTTGGCAGCATCACCGTATTTTTCCACCCTTTTTAATCCCACAGCTGAAACGCTGTTGGGTTGCGGCCTGTCAGTGTTTTTCTCAGAATTATTCCGCAGCGGAAATACGCCTTTCTTTGAAAACCGAGCGATTCAATAGCCGGTAAGCGCATGGCTATCGCGGGTGGTATGTATACTCATGCGTACCACCACCCGCTTTAAACGGCCAAAGGGAATGAGAAAGGAAATATGCATTCGCAATCTGGGTCGCTTGCGGGATCAGGAGTATGGCCGGGGGATTGAAGTGCTAAAGCCCTAAATTGAGGGGTAGGGGGTAATGAACCAACAATTTATCAGACTGAACCAACCTCATTTTACTGTTTGTTGGTTTGTAAAAATCCAGGGCTGGCGTGGCTTAGAGACTCGTGAACCAACTGAACTAACGTTTTTTCTGCGTCTATATGCATTTTTATTGTGATGAGATGATATAAACGGTCATAAATCAACCCTGAATCCCTATGGCTTCCGTTTCAACATATCCCCGAGAAAAGCAAAAGGGCCGGAGATTTCTCTCCAGCCCTTGCTTTGTTTGGTGGCCCCTGCTGGACTTGAACCAGCGACCAAGCGATTATGAGTTCCTACCAGAACAACCGAAAATCAATAGGTTGCCTTATAAAACAGGGACATAAAGGGCCACTATTGACCAACTAAGGGCCAGTTTGAGCCATCTCTACCGCCACTTTATCGCCACTCACCGCCAGTGGGTTTAGCTTAACGGCATCCTCTAAATGGTCAGGGGCAAAGTGCGCATAGCGCATCGTCATTTTTATATCTGTATGACCGAGCACGCGCTGCAATACTAAAATATTACCACCATTCATCATAAAGTGACTGGCAAAGGTGTGCCGCAAAACGTGGGTCAGTTGCCCGGCCGGTAGTTCGATGTCTGTTCTTTCCAGTGCGGAACGGAACGCACCATAACAATCACTAAATAACCGGCCTTTTTTATCATCAGGCAGGGAGTCATAAAGCTCTTTACTGATGGGAACTGTGCGGTTTTTTCTGCCTTTTGTGTTTGTGTAAGTGATTTTGTATTTCGCGAGCTGGCTTTTCTTAAGACTCTCAGCCTCAGACCATCGCGCGCCAGTAGCGAGACAGATTCTAACCACGGTTTCTAAATCAGGGTGATCATGTCGATTGCACTCACCGAGCAGTAACTTAATTTGATCGTGAGTTAGCCAGGCCATTTCCATTTCTTCTGTGCGGAAAGGCCGCATGTTTTTTAGCGGATTTTCACCTTTCCATTCTCCGAGGCGATTTAGCTCATTGAATACCGCGCGGAAATAGGCCAGCTCAAGATTGAGCGTGCGGGGTGATACTTCTTTAACCCTGTTTGAACGGGCGTGCTCACCTTTTAATCGCTTTTCTCGATAACGGGAAAACATTTGTGCATCGAAATCACGGGCAAGCGGCTCTCCCATACATTCAAATGCATGGTGCATTGCTAGTTGGCGTTTTAGTCCATCTTTCAAGGTAATGCCATGGGCGCTATACCATGAATTTACCAGCTCCTTTAGCGTGCGCCTGTCTTCCTTTTCTTCCTGCCATGGGTTTTGCACTGTGTGCTGTTCAAATGCCAGCGCCTCGCCTTTAGTGGCAAATTTCTTTCTGATGCGTTTGCCTTTTGCCCCGTTTGGATAGAGCTCACAAATCCAGCCGCCAGCGGGGTTTTTACGGACTGTCATCAATTAACCTCGCTGTATACACCTACCACACGGCCCAGCGCTTTTATGTCATCAATGCCGCACTCGAAAGGAACCTTTCCGCCTGTAACGTGCAATTTTCTGCCAGGAAGTTTTGTTAACTCTCGAATACTGATTCCATCTTCTATGTCGACTAACCAAAGACCATCAGATAGTGATGCCTGCTTATCAATAAAATGGAGTTTACCTTCCGCTCGAACAGCTATCGCATTGGCAATCGGTTTTATGAAAAATTGAGAATCGATTGTGAGAAAACCATCATTTTTGAGTATTTCTTCACTTAATGTGAATGATTCAATGCTCTTTGTGTTCTCAACTGGAGCAGGCGACGTGAACGGCTGCCCCTCACCTGTAAGTAGCCACCGCAGATTAGCACCTGTTTCAAGTGCGCAGTGTGCCGCAAAGTCATACGAGATAGCGCCTCGGGTATACCTGTTAGAGAGAGAACTGGACGCAATATCGAAGTGGTTAGCTAGCTGTATTTTCTGTGAAAATCCGTAAGCATCACAGATGCGATCCAGTACATCAACGTTGCTCCATCCTAAAGAATCTATTCTCATTTTGATAAAACCTATTTACTGACTCCCAATTGGGAGGTATATTTTGGCTAAACCTACGCAATTGATGGCCCAATATTGGTAAACGGTGGCCCTTTAATTGCAAACTTTGGCAAATAGGGAATCATGCAATATGGCTTCTGAAATCGCAATCATCAAAGTGCCTGCACCTGTCGTCACTCTTCAACAGTTTGCAGAACTTGAGGGTGTTTCGTATCGCACCGCACGTCGCTGGACTACTGGAGATAACCCACGTTTGCCCATTGAGCCACGTATCATCCGTAAGGGATGTAAACGTGCTGGCGGTCAAGTACGTATCTACTATGCGCGCTGGAAAGAGGAGCAAATGCGCAAGGTATTGGGTCATTCCCGTTTTCAACTCGTAATCGGCATGTAATTCACTTTATGTGAATTTTAAGGATGCAGCATGTTTGATTTTCAGGTTTCCAAACATCCCCACTTTGACGAAGCGTGCCGTGTTTTTGCGCAGCGCCACAATATGGCAAAACTGGCCGAGCGTGCGGGTATGAATGTTCAGACGTTACGCAACAAGCTAAACCCGGAACAGCCTCACCAGTTCACACCGCCTGAGTTATGGCTGCTGACTGACCTGACTGAAGACTCAACCCTCGTTGATGGTTTTCTCGCGCAGATTCATTGTCTGCCATGCGTGCCGGTTAATGAGTTGGCACAAGACAAATTGCAGTCATATGTCATGCGCGCCATGAGTGAACTCGGCGATTTGGCGAGCGGTGCTGTTTCTACGGAACGCCTTACCCTTTCTCGTAAGAGCAACATGATTGAAAGCGTTAATGCTGGAATTCGCATGTTGTCGCTTACTGCCCTTGCGTTACAGGCTCGGCTTCAAGCTAATCCAGCAATGGCTAGCGCGGTTGATACCGTGAGCGGCCTCGGTGCTTCTTTCGGGCTCATGTGAGGTGGCTATGTTGAAAAATGAACCGTCTTTCGCATCTCTACTCGTGAAGCAAAGTCCGGCCATGCACTACGGTCACGGTTGGATAATGGGAAAGGATGGTAAGCGCTGGCATCCTAGCCGCAATCAGTCCGAATTATTAAATGGGCTGACAGGTAAAAAAGCCACATTACAAGCCTATTTAATCATTTGTATTGCTCGTTTTATTTTGAAAAGGGTGAAACATGTCGCGTGATGAACTTCGAATTATCCTCGGTGCTGTTATTCCAAATATGGAAGATGGTTTCGAAATTAAAACCCGTGATGGAGCAATTTTCCGTGTTGATCCAGATTGGGATTGTTGTAAAGAATTTCGCCTGAATCTGCAGGCTGAAATGGTTACACAGCTAAAACAAAAACCAGTCCGCGTTATCGGCTACAGCTAATTAACCCGAGTAATTAAATGGCGTAAACCCGCCGGGCATTCTTTTGCCAAAAATCAGGAGAAAGACCATGCAAAAAGAACAACCACAAATGTTTATCCCCGATAACGACCCTCTGATGGCTGTGATTGATATAGCCAAGAAAGAAGAGCGTAAAGCGCGCGCCGCAGCGGTTTCTGTACGGCTTGAAGCTTTGGCAGTGCATATCGCAAACAAGCGCATGACTTGTTTTGAAGTGGCTGAGCTGCTGCGCGGTGAGGCTGCACGTTATGAAAACGAATCCATGGAGTTGCACTAATGAGTATTCGTATCGAAATCGGTGATAAATGGGTTATTACAAGCGACCGATATCAATTCATCCTGAATGAAAAGAAGGTTGTGAAATCGGGTAAAAATGTTGGCGATGAATGCCTAGGTGTTATTGGCTTTTATCCAAAAATTAATCAACTAATTTCCGGGCTAATCCATCACCATATTCAAACCTCAGAAATTAAGACTATCGAAAACATGGCCGCTGAAATTGAGCGGTTAGGTCTGCTGTGCGCTTCTTCTTTTGAAAGTAGGAGTGGGAAATAATTTATGGCTGGATGCGTTACTAACGTTATTCACTACCACGGAACACCTGTTTGGGGTGACGCTGGTAACGTCCACCGTATCGCCGTTAATGATGCTGGAGCCTTTGTGTCGTATGCCCGGGCAGACCAGTTAAATGCATCATTTCAATATGCCAGTTCAGTTGCTATCGATAACGGGGCTTTTTCTGCATGGAAACGCGGCCTAGCCATCGATTGGCAGCAATTCTACCAATGGCTTATTCCCCATTATCACCACCCAAAACTCGCCTTTTTTGTCATCCCTGACGTGGTCGAGGGTGGTGAAACTGATAACGACGCACTTATCGCGAAGCTACCACGCTGTTTCGGGGATAAAGCTGCGCCTGTGTGGCATTTACATGAATCGCTGCACCGTCTGATTGAACTTTGCCGGGAGTGGCCGCGAGTATGTTTTGGCTCATCAGGTGAGTACGCAACTATCAGAACCCAGCTCTGGCATCGTCGGATGACGGAAGCGTTTGAAACCATCTACTGCAAACATAACTTTTCAACTCAGGTACATGGGTTGCGAATGCTCGATGGGCGTGTGCTGGGGAACTATCCACTGTCGACAGCAGACAGCACTAACCTTGCCTGTAACGTGCCAAAATTCGAGGTTAAATATCCCGAGCTCACGAACGTCATTCGTGACGCCGATTATGCAAGGAATCTCTCAGATGCAGAACTCAAAGCATTAATACTGAAACGCCGCTGCGCCATCCTCAAAAATACCATTGAAGCAGTTTTACCACCGTCAATTTCAGAGTGGCAATCGAAAGGGCTGACTCCGCGTCAACTGGAGTTAACCATCGCATGACCAAATTCGTTTATGCGTGGAATGCCCCTAAACAGGCAATAGCCAGCCCCTATCTTACATACGTCCAAGAATACCGCCGCGATAAGATGTTCGCAGCTTTGTTGCATGCGCGAAAGGCGCTAGCACATCAGCCGGAGTGCGTGCGATTTGAGGTTATCCGCACGGCTACCGTGCTGGAACAAACACAAGGCAGTGAACGAGCCAATGCTTTTTTAATCAGCTTTTGCAAAAAGGCATTGCCGCGTCTCGAACTGGTCGCAAAAAAATATGAATGTTCAGGAATCAAAAGCGATGTTTCTGCTGTTGTTTTCGGTGGTCATTTTGATACTCAGTTAATGCAATATCTGGCGTCACGTATGGTGAATATGATTGCCAGATTTAACCGACTCCCTGATATGTCGCGTGCAGATATCGACCTACTGGCCGGTGACATTGCTAATTTCATCCGCTCAGAGCTGGCAAATATCGACGACGCCGAATTTGGTGAGCTCAAGACGCTTTATACCTGGTACATACACGCCGGATATATCTCTCAACAATTCAATGTCACCCCTCCTCATTGGGAGCGAGTGGCAAAGAAATTGTTCGACAAAAATGACATTGCTCCCGCTGTGATTCGCATGTTTACAGAAACATGGTGGCGAGGCCGTCTGCGCCGTGTCGCGTCTGCGTGGCGCGAACATCTGCAAATCGCAGTCGGTAATGTCAGCAAGAAAAAATATGTCTATGCGAGCAAAAACTGCGTAACCGACTGGCGCGAGCAAAAGCGTCGGACGCGTGAGTTTCTCAAGGGGCTTGAGCTCGAGGATGAAGAGGGCAACCGGATTAGCCTGATTGAGAAATATGACGGCTCGGTCGCCAATCCTGCGATCCGTCGTTGCGAGCTCATGACGCGCATCCGAGGCTTCGAAAATATCTGTAATGACCTCGGCTATGTCGGCGAATTTTATACCCTTACTGCTCCATCTAAATATCACGCTACAACCAAAGCGGGATACCGTAACAGCAAATGGAAAGGAGCCAGCCCGTCAGATACACAGGCTTATCTCACCAGTCTTTGGGCGCGCATCAGGGCGAAACTGCATCGGGAAGACATTCGCATTTTCGGCATCCGTGTCGCCGAACCGCATCACGACGCGACCCCTCACTGGCACATGCTTATGTTTATGTTGCCGGAGGATGTCGAACGTGTTCGCCGCGTCATTCGTGATTATGCGTGGCAGGAAGATAGCCATGAGCTGAAAAGCGACAAAGCCAAAAAAGCACGCTTTCACGCCGAAGCGATTGACCCGGAGAAAGGCAGTGCCACCGGCTATGTCGCTAAATACATCTCTAAAAATATTGACGGTTACGCCCTCGATGGCGAGACCGATGACGAAAGCGGTGAGCTACTCAAAGAGACTGCACCCGCTGTATCTGCGTGGGCGGCTCGCTGGCATATCCGTCAGTTTCAGTTTATCGGTGGTGCGCCGGTAACGGTTTACCGTGAATTACGTCGCCTCGCTGATACTGAGACCGCGCATGGCCTGAGTGTGGAGTTTGCTGCTGTGCATGATGCCGCTGATGCTGGTGACTGGGCGGGATACGTAAATGCTCAGGGGGGCCCATTTGTTCGCCGTGACGATCTGCAGGTGCGCACGCTGTACGAACCGCGTGATGAGTTTAACCAGTATGGAGAGGAAACGGTTTGCATCCGTGGTGTTTACGATTCTGAGGTAGGTGCTGGCACCCCAATTTTGACCCGTTTGACGCAGTGGAAGATTGTCCCGAAACGTGCCGTTGATTTGGCCGTTGACGTTAAGGGCGCACCCGCGCCCTCTCGGAGTTCTGTCAATAACTGTACGGGAAGCGAACGCGATACCCCGACACTAGATTTAACAAAACCCCTGAGTCGACGTGAAAGGCGAGAACTGACTAACCGACTTAGAGAGCAAAAAACGGTGGTGAGGCGCAAATTCATACACGGAACGGATGAGCAAAGCGTCGCCTTAGCTAAAACCATTGACCATATACATTTAACGACCGGCATTGATATTAGTCGGGGGGAGGCGCTGCATCTGATTGCGGGAGGCAAAAGCTGTTTTAATGGTAAATGGCTACGTGGGACATCTAGAGGCGAAATATTTTCCGCAGCGCCATCACATCAGGCTAGGGCAAGGAAAATCCTCAGGAGAGTAGCAACCTTAGCAGCAAAAGCAGCGGGGAAATAACTGCTAATGTCCATCCTTATCATGAACATACATTCTTTGCAGTGATGAATTTTTTCTTCACAATTTTTGCCAATACGTGCTACTGTATGTTTATACAGTATCTCGAATTGGAGGTTGTGTGGAAAGAGAGTTAAGCGAGCACGTTATGATTGAGCGTGTCGAAATGATTGCGCGCCTTACGGCTGATGGTACTTGCCAAGAAAAAGACCGTGAAATTGCATTGAATTTAATAGCCGAAATCGCTAGAGGGAACTTAATAAAAAACAACGCTTTTTCAGTTGTTTTCTCTGCGACTCCAGTTGAAGAGCCTGTGAAAAGAGGCGGCTATGTGAGGGTCAATATCACATTGGATAAACACCAAGAGATAGACCAGCCTATAATCGATGCTTTTCAAAACGAACTGTCCAGGCGAATACAAACAGTATTTCCCCTAACGCGCGTAACCATTAAAAAGGGGGCCGTGACAGGTGTTGAGTTGATGGGAGTAGATAAAGACTCAGATCGTGAAGCGCTTGACAGCATCCTCCAAGAGGTCTGGGAGGATGAAAGCTGGCGCTAGTTTCTGACAACTTTCAAATATAGCCCATGTCTTTAAGCATGGGCTATGTTAATCAAGTTTTGAAAATATTATACCCTTAACGATTACAATAACTGGCAATTGCTTTTACAAAGTTATTTTATTTTTATATTCATTGCTATGATTACTAGCCATACAAGGATTAACGCAGTGATAAAATAAAATGCGTCCTCATAGTTGCTAAGATTATTTTTGTTGATTAAGGTGGTTATACCTAGTGTTTTAAATAATGGCTTTATTATGACGGGGGAAAGAGAGGTTGATGCTATTAATCCAAAGGCTATAGTGATTTTTTTGCTACGCTTTTCGCTTGTGTCAGAGTCAATTAATTTTATGACTAACATTTTTGCCTTCAGACTTTCAATTATATTATGCCTTGCTTCCTTTATATCGCTTGAGTTTTTAGTGTTGCATGCGAAATCTTGTATCTCTCCATATTTTTTTGAGAAAATTCTAAGCCATTCCTCAAATGCTATTACATCCTCTTGGATTTTAGCTAATCCTAAATGAGTTTTTTCATTTTCAATTTTATTAATTCTTGATTCATAGAAAAAAGAAATAAACTCTCTGAGTTCACTTTTGATTTGGTTGTCCCACATTAAGTTTTCTTCTGTGAACGTACCTGCGAATATTTCTTTTTTAACCCCACTTGAAAGAAGCGTAAGAGCTGCGGCTTGCTCGGAGAAAAAATTAAAATCATCAAAAATACGATGGTCACGATAGTTCTTTTTGTATTTCTCTTTTGGGATTATATTGCTTTTGCCTAGTAAAGCATGTACTGCTTTTAGATTGTTATGATAATTTTTAACCGAGCTTTCTTCTTGGTCTTCATGTTCAAAAATATAAATGCTTGGTTTGCCATTCCAAGAGCTGTAAAATTTCGTTAAGTCATTGCCGAAAACTAAGTCTGTAATGCTTCTTTTTTTGCTTACGCTGAATGTTATAGCGATTAAATATCTGGCGATGTCACTTAAATTATGATGAATTTGCAGTGTCTTAGTATATTCGACATATTTTCCTGTTGCGGTGTGTTCACCGAGTGTCAAGTCATCAGCATCTTCAGTTAATTTTTTTAAGCTATGCGTTATATTTCTAATGGTGTTTTTTTTCTTGAGTAGTGGTATTCCTGAGTAATCAAGTAACAATGATAGATTGGCAAACTCTATGCTTGTTGTAATGGATTCATTTAATATGAATGGGAGGCCTAATACATTATTTATGAAGTCCGTTAATTCTCTATTTTTATGCTCTGTATCAACAAAGGTAACATGCGCTATACCATTGCTATAAAGCCGAATGATTGGGTGTATGAAGAAATCTTCGTTTTCATTTTTGATTATAATGGGTTTTTGACAGCAAATTATATTTTCAGAGTGCTTATTGAACGTTGTGTGGAATAATTTACGTTCAGAAAGGCGTATGTTTATGCAATTAAAGAAGGCATTTGCTGTCAAAGCGCAAACGCCTGCCTCATGGACTTTGTTACCACCTTCAACCGTTACTGCATTGTCATTGTTCTCATATCTCATGTCTAATTTTATTGACGTTACGCCGTTATTAGTGAGGCATTTGAATGTGTTGTTTGGTGTTAGGATTGCTAGAAATAAACCGGTGTCTATTAAATCAGAGGCGAGTTTATTAGCATTTTGAAATTCTGGCGATTGTGTTGTGTATGTATGCCAAACTGTACCCCTGTTAATTTTCATAATTATACCTTAAGGTTAAGTAATCACTGGATTAAATTGCTATTAATAGTAACATTTCACAAAGCAAGAACGGAAGTGTTCCATAATTGTCGCCTGCAGAGAAACTTTCTTGGCTGACGCGTTTAAACAACGAGGCGTGAGAGTTATTAGTTTGTTATCAGATTAATGCTTTGTGTCATCCGATTCGTCACCGCATCGGCAACTACTCCGAGTATCGATGTATTCTGCAGTCAGTATTTCTCATGTTTCCTGAGCCTAACGGACATCTTAAGTACTGTTTTTTACTTTTTTCGGGGATTTTTCCATTTTTTAGCCGTGCATGTTAGAGGTGCATGGATTTGCATGCGTCAGCCTATACCGGGCTGTCCATGCTCCGCCAGTACTGGCGTGGCACGGGGCTCCTGATGCACCTGCATTAAAAGCGACCCGTTAAGCGTGCAGGCGTGGCGGGGAAAGCATTGCGCGCCAGATGTGGTGTCAGCATTTAATTGTGTCAGCCTGCGAGCCTCCTGACGGCGCTGCCGCTTCGCTGGCCTGCGACGGGGCTGACTGATAAATGCGTTGCGTGTGGGGCGTCTGAGGCGGTCGGTGGTGATGCCGCCCGGAGGCGGCTATTTGGAGGCTTTTATTCTGATTCGAGGCTGTAATCTTTAAAGCGGATCACCTCCATCCCGAGCCAGTCGTTAACCTCTTTGAAGCGCTCCTGCAGCGGCGTCAGTTCGTTACGCACAAACACCCGCGCCACCTTCTCAACGTCACCTAATGAGCCAATATTCTCGGGCTTGCCGCCCATCAACTGGAACGGCACGCGGTGCGCATCGAGCAGGTCAGCGGCGCTCACCTTTTTGATATTGAAAAAATCATCCTTGGTGGCGACTTCACTCAGCGGTACGATCTTAATGCCGTCCGCTTTCCCGTTTGGCGCGTAGAAAAACAGGTTCTTAAAATTCCCGAGTCCTTTTGAATTACGCATCGCATCACGCAGCGATTCGACGTCGGTGCTGCTTTGCGCCGCGTCAGTGACGTACATGATGTAACCGGCGTGAGCCCCGTTCTGGTAATACTTGCGACGAAACAGCGTGGCGGATTCATTCAACCAGGCGGAATTAAGTGCGCTCAGGTATTCCGGCATCCCGTAAAGCTCCTGATTAATATCGGGCTCTAGCAGGTGGAACACCGAGCCGGGCGCAAATTCGTGCGGGTGCGTGAAACTCGACACGTACCAGTAAACCCCATCCTCGACGCCACGTCGGGTGTATTTGGCCGGGGAGGTTTCCAGCTTTAAAAGCTGGCCGGTGACGCTCATGCGTTTTTCAAGATAGCCATTGGCAAAGACCAGATAATCGAGCACAAGGCGGCTGAAATCCTGACGCGACAATAACGGGTGCGGGATGTAGGTGCTCGCCAGAATGTTACGCTTCACGTAAATCGGTGAGCTGTGATGTACGGCGGTGCGCAGGCTTTTCGCCAGCCCCGAGAAGTTAACCGGCGGCTCGTACCATTTCCCGTTATGGATACACTCGACATAATCGAGAATGTCGCGCCTGTCCATCACGGCGGAGGGCTCGCCAAAGGTAAACGCCTCCATTTTTTGCGGTGCGCTGGCGGTCATACTGGCTGTCTGTTTTGGCTGTTTTTTTTGGCTTTTTTTCATCTTAGTTAATATCCAGAATTGAATTAGAGTGCATCCCGCTCCCGGCGGAAAGCGGTTCGTTTAACAGGGCGTGCATGGTCGCCCACGCGATATCCGCGTGGCTGGCTTCCTCGCTGCGGCTTGCTTCATAGGTCGAGCTGCGCCCGCTGCTGGTCATGGTTTTGCGAATGGCCATAAACGACTGCGTGATGTCGGTCGCACCGGCGTCATATTCCAGACACCCGCGTCGGATGGTGTCTTTGGCTTTCAGCACCATCGCGGTTTTCATTTCGGGCGTGTAACGGATGGCGCGCGCCGCCGGGAAGAACGAGCGCACGAGCTGGTAAACACCCTGTCCGATGCCGGTCGCATCGATGCCGATATAGTCGACGGTGTATTTTTCGGTGAGTGACCTGATGGCCTCCGCCTGCGCCGCAAAATCCATCCCTTTCCACTGGTGACGCTCAAGGATGCGGAACTTGCCCCCGGCAACCAGCGGCGGAGCCAGTACCGCACAGCCTGCGCTGTCGCCGGTGTGTGACGGGTCATAGCCAATCCAGACCGGACGCCAGTTAAACGGACGGTCGGCAAATTGTTCGAAGTCCTCCCATTCTTCCATCGCATCGACCATGCAGCGCTGCAGCTCCTCGAACGGGAATACAGACGCCTTGTCGTCGACAAACTCGCACATAAACAGATTGCGGAAATCGTCGGCACTGTTTTCCTGTTTGAGCTGATCCAGATTGAACAACGTGCAGCCCCCGGCGAGCGCATCCTCGATAGTGACAATCTGCCGCCACTGACCATCCGGG